>Ga0075163_10000171_pt1 | contig 75278 bp, 106 predicted proteins | sample JI1023141ADNA_FD_71478 | JGI IMG/M metagenome (GOLD analysis project Ga0075163, IMG submission 71478) | Wastewater effluent complex algal communities from Wisconsin, to seasonally profile nutrient transformation and Carbon sequestration -... | ecosystem: Engineered > WWTP > Effluent > Algae... | reverse complement strand
TTTGGAAACGAAATACTTTTGCTGGTCTTCGATTTTCTTTAATCCATTGATCCAGCCGCCTATCTTACCCTTGACTCTAGCCGTTTCCATATCTTTAAGAACGGTTCGGAGAGTCTCAGCCATCAAGTGAATTTCTTTAATCAGTGTTTGAAGAGCCAGTTTTCGTTCTTTGCGACCATCATGATCTTCAAGGCGATTAGAAAGCCATTTGCGTTTGAGGTTATCCCAAATGCCGGCTTCTTTCATTACCTCAACACCAAGATCGCTTGGAAGATGGACACTGCCTAGCTGGGACTCGTGACGAACCAAAGATTCTTCTACGACCTTTTTAACCTTCCCACCTTCGCTAACAATTTTCTTAAGGCGAATGTCTAATTGACGAAGAAGAAGACCAATTTGAAGAATTCGATCCGCTTTAAAAGCTTGATCTAGCTTATCTTCAATGGTCTCGATGTCATCAACCCAAGCCTGGATTCGATCATCAACCTCTCGAAGAAGGTTCATTTTCTCTTTGTAATCGCCGAAAATGCCCTCTCCAAGCCAACGAGCTATCCCACCAGGGGTAAAGCGCTCCTTTACCCACTTGCTCTTTTTTCCAGCAGTTATGATGATGATCTCGTCCATGAACTAATATCCCTTAAGTGGCGGGTGGTGGCGCCATCGGAGGCGGAGCTGGAACCCCAGGTACTTCTCCTGGCAATGCCGTCTCATCTTCCTCAGCAATCTCCCCCGGAACCTTATCATTTGGAGCCTCTCGAACCTCTCCGTCGGGACCCAAAGCCTTAAGCTCATGTAGACTCATCTGCTTCATTGCTTCTTTTTCTTTCAGAAGAATGATATCATTAATTGTCTCTTCTCGAAGTCTACGGGTTTCATCTTGATAATCTAATCCTAAAGAACGATGAAGCGTTTGAATCGATAGATACTCTGGCTTTGCTTGCTTTAATTGCAAGAGCTGATTAATGTAATCACCAGCGTCGAACAACGACATGTGGTTCCAATCAATCTCTGGAACTACTAGGTGGTTGACTCCATCAATCTTCTCATACATCTCGTTCCACTGGGCTACCGGGGCAAAAATGCTTCGGCGTAGCCAATCGGTTAAGAGATTTCGGAAAAAGGTATATCGTTGACGTAATACGTCTAGAGCTACTCCGGCGTTGGCATAAGTAGTATCAGCGCCTCCGTCCATAAGAGCAGAGGGAACCATCAAGGCAATGTAGATTTCTTTAATCAAAGCCGTGAGATCGTTGGAGATATCGAGGATTCCTCCACTAGCCCCTACTTTTTCTACAGTTACATCATTATGGGTAAAGATACGGAAGTTACGATCTCCCTCAGCTGAAAGGAAGGCATCCTTGTACATCTCGATATCTGCGGGTTCTGGCTTAAAGCTTTCGGATCCAATCTTAACAATGGTCCAAGGGTTAACGAAGTTGGAGGCTTGGACATACTTGGACTCTCGATACATGTCGAAGAGCATTAAGGGCTTGAAAGCTGGAACAATTAGTCCAGTTCCTCGGATATCGTAAGGAGCAATCTTTCTGGCGATATGGCTAATGTTGAAGTTAGAAAGCGGAATGTTCTCGCCACGACGAACGTGCTCCATAATCATTGGATGAATGTTTTGGCGCTGCTGGACGTCAATTGGGTTATTTGAGGTACAGATTCTTTTTAGATTTTCATCGGGACGTAAAGCCAAAATAGATTCTCCAGCCATAGATTGTTTGACAATCATGTAATCTGGGTTTTGAATCGTAATCTTGCTCCAACGTCTTTTACCTTCGTCCCACTCGGCATAGGGGAACGCTTCGCCCAAAGTCCAGTACTCCTGAGCAATGTGCATGCAAACATTCATTAGATCGAGTTCTTCGACCATATCGGTGAAGACTTTTTCGTATTTCTTATCCTTACACTTTATGTTTAACTTAGAAATCGGATAAGTTGAATGTAGGAAGATAGAGTTAGCGACGAAGGCGTTGAGCGCCACGAAGGCTCGAGACCATGCATTGATGGTGGCTCGGTCCCGAGGAAGCGAAAGATTTGAATAAACCCAAAGCGGAGAATATGTTTCTCCGGGTTGAAGACTGGTTCCGCCAGAACCTCGCCAGTTTCCATTCCCAGATGCTGAAGAAGAGTTTCCTAGCATGTTGGCGGATTTGGATAATCCGGTGGAAACCACACCAAGAGGTGTCCCAGGTTCCTTGTAATTAGGGTTTCCGTCTCGAAAGTTTCCCTTTTTAACTTCCCCTAGAAGTTGACGTTGGCGGTATTGAGAAGCCCCTCGGTACATGGCTGGGGTGAGCAAAGGAGTTTGTGATTGAGAGAGCTGCTTGAGATGATCCATCTTTCCTATCGTTAATTTCGTATCTTGTTGTACTTATATCCCGCTCAACCCCCAGGAGGAACCAATCTCTACCTTAGCCACTGGCAGAATAATCACCCACCCTTTTTCCCAAGAAATCAAAGATGACCCAAACTGTCGTTATTGATACCTGCGTATTTATCAGTTATCCGGACTGCGTTAGTCAAATCAAGGATAACATTATCGTTCCAGTTGTTGTTCTAGAAGAACTGGACAAACTTAAGATGGGCAAGGAAGATGTTGCTCGGAAAGCCCGAACCGTCATTCGGAATCTAGATAACCTCTTTGAACAAGGAGATCCTTCTAAAGGAATTAAACTCCCTGGTGGTAACACTATCAAGGTAGACGCTAGCGATTACGGCGGAGTTGGTGAGAATGTCAACTATGGGGATAATAAAATCCTTGGGTTGATGATCGCCAATAAGAAAAAGAAGTGGAAATTAATCTCCGAAGATATTGCTCTACGAGTTAGAGCTAAATCGTATGGAGTAGAAGCTGAGAAGCTAGTAGCTAAGGGAGAGACTAATACTCTCTATACGGGAGTTCAAGAAGTTTGGGATCATCAAATGATTCAAGACTTTCTAGAGAACAAGAACCTTAGCGCCAAGAAGTTGGAGCTTAAACCTAATGAGTGCTTGATTTTCAAGGATCAGGGGGTTGAGGTTGCTTGTGCTCGGGAGTGTGACGGATCGGTTAAAGCTGTTAGGAATCTAGAAGCCTGGGGCATTCGTGGCAAAAACTACGAACAGCAATTAGCGATGGATCTACTAATGGACCCTACAATTCCACTAGTTTCAATTAGCGGAGCTGCCGGTTCGGGTAAAAGCTTGATTAGCTTGGCTTGCGGTCTTGAGTTGGTAATGAACCGAAAGAGATACAACAAATTGATTATCCTTCGACCTATCGAAACTGTAGGTGACGGAATTGGTTGGTTACCAGGCACAGCATCTGAAAAATTAGCTCCATATTTCGCTGCAATTATGGACAGTTTTGAGTTCCTATTAGGAAGCGGCGAAGGTAAAAGATCTAAGCAAAATGGTTGGAAAATGGACCTAGAGATGTTGATCACTAAAGATAAGATCAACCTAGAGCCAATTACCTTCATGCGTGGACGCTCAATCTCTAATACTCTCATCATCGTTGATGAAGCGCAGAACCTACGCCCCGAAGATGCCAAAACTCTTTTAACCAGAATCTCGGATTCAACCAAGATTATTTTTAACGGAGACTTTAGTCAAATTGATGCTCGAAGTCTTAGTAAAGATCAAAACTGTTTAACCAAAGTTATTGATACCTTTAAAGATAGTACGTTAGCTGGTCATATCACCTTAACCGAAACTCATCGTTCGCCATTGGCTGCCGAAGCTATCGCGTTAATGTAACAACTTCTCTAAATCAAACTTAAACTTCGAAGAGCTGCCGAAAGGCAGCTTTTCCTTTGTAAGGAATTCATGACCTACATTCTTCAAGATTACGATAATACTTTAACCGAACTGGTCTCAGCCGAACGCATCCCTAACCGTACAGGTGTCGATTGTTTCGTTAAGTTTGGAGTTACTTGTCGCTATGATATCAGTGAGTATTTTCCGGTCCCTACGCGGCGTAAGTACCCGTTTAAATCGATTATCGCAGAGCTCCTGTGGATGTTATCGGGCTCGACTAATGTGAGGGACTTGGAGGCAATGGGGTCCAAGATTTGGACCGCCTGGCGAAACGAAGAGTTTGAAGTTAAGAATGGTTATAATGAAGGAGAGTTAGGACCCATTTACGGATTCCAGATGCGTCATGCTGGAGGTGATTATGCTACCAAAACAGGGGGGTTTGATCAGATTCAGTATTTAATTGACGAACTCAAAGCTAACAAGTACTCTCGCAGAGCGGTAATGAATCTTTGGGATGGATCCGTAATGTCTAGCTCGAAGGTCAGACTTCCTTGTTGCCATTATTCGTTTACAGTGAATGTAGATAGCCAAGATAGATTGGTGGGTCACTTAGTCCAAAGAAGTGGAGACTGGCTTCCTGGAATTTCAGCTAACGTTACTTTTTATTCAGCTTTGCTATATATGTTAGCCGCTCAACTTGGGTTAAAACCTGGCACTCTTTACCACTCAGTTTCAAATGCTCATCTTTATGAAAATCAAATGGAGGCGGCTCTAAAATATTTGGCTAGTCCTATCTTTGATAACCCTAAACTAATTTTGGCTCCACGAGATTCTATTTTTGATTATCAACTTGGAGATTTCAAGTTAACCGAATACCAGTCCGGAGAGAAGTTAACTATTCCCGTAGCTGTATGATTTATTTAATTATCGAACAAAAAGACCCCAATTTCTATTGGACAGAGAATCTAACTCGTATTTTGGGTTATCAAGACTCTTTTGGAAGAGCTGAAGATGTGGTCTATAAATTGGAACAGGAGCCCCATGGCTCCCATATCTCTTATCAGATTTTAGAAGTTCCGATTATCCCTTGTTCGTGAAATAATTGTCGTCCTCGTCATCCTCAATAGTAATTAAGGTGCCAAGTTGACGTTCCACTGGATCTTCTTGATTCTTATCTTTCTCTTTGTCTAATTTGCCGTGAACCCAGCGAACGAACTCCTCACCATAAACATCATCAGGTTGAAGACCTTTGTTTCCAAACAAAGCAAGCAAATCACTTTGAAGTTGAGGGATTGTTACATGTCCATGATGAACCTTAATTTGGTTATCAATGTAGTTCTCTAAATGATCTTTTAAAGGAATTGATGCCGTCTTAACTTCTTGACCACCTTTGGCTAAGGAATTAAGATAATCCGTCAATCCAATTTGCTCCTGATAAGCCTTAACTTTGGCAGCTACAGTGGCTTGCTTGCCTCCGCCAACGATTGCCGAAATCATATCATCAAGCGATGCTCCTCGAGCTCGGGCTTGATCCACGATACTAAGTTGCTGCTTAAAAAGATCTTCGATAGAAGGTCCTGAATAGCGCCTCATGACATCCACTTAGCAGCCCAATCGTAATTGTCTGCGGCTGAAATATCGATATCTTCATCTGGCAAGAATCCACGGTCTCGATAAGAAGCGATTGCGCCCCACTCATCTAGTACCGCTAGAACCTCTACCTGCTGTTGCTGAGTCATCTTGTATTTGGCGGCAAGTTTACGAAAGACTTCTTCGGCATCATGTCCAGCTGAAACCATTGAGTTAACACATACCTTGGCAATGTAGTTAATGAAAACTGGGACGTTAACCGAAGCATTATAGAAGTCGGAAGCTAATTTAACCATTCCGGGAATTTCTTCATTCCCTAGTTTGGTGATACCATCTTCTAAGCTAGCAAGCCTCTTTTTGTATTTGGGGGTTTGCATTTTTTGAAGAGTCTCAAGACGATCTTCTAAACGTTTGATTGCTTTTTTAATTTCGCCTCGAGCCTTTTCCAGGCTGGCAATATTAAGCTGGCTCTTGATATCTTGGCGGCTTGCTTTGGAAATCTCTCCTTCTAGCCATTTAAGATAAGCAATAGCTCGTTCCACACCTGCAATATCGCTTCCTGAATGGGGAGGAATCGCTTGCATCCGGTTATGTAGCCATTCCTCGAAGTTACCCAATGTCCATTTGTATGGATCGGTGGGCTCGGGCTCATCTTCCTCCACTTGCAGATCGTTCTGGTCTTCGGCTCCTGGAACATTAGGAAGAGTAAAATCAAACTCCTTCTTTGCTACCAGGTCATCAACTTTAACTTCTAGATCTCCGTCGATATCAATCTCTGGTTCATCCGAAAGAACCTCGAGCTCGTTATCATTCTCGGGCTCTAATTCAACCTTTAGGTCAACATCCCCAAGGTTAAGCTCACCCATATCCTCGAGATCTTCTGGGTCTACCATGATTCCATCGAGGTCAATATTTTGAGCAGTTTTAGCTAAGGGCATGGAATTTCCTTGACGTGTGGTCATTACTTCGGTATGCGGGGTTATTCGCCCGTTTGCTTGCGCGGAACTCGATAACAGGGACTCTGAGCCATACATTCCGGCGTAAAATCCTCTATCCAAAACATTGTCGTTAAAATAACCTATCGGAAATGTATTCATCCCAAAAAGCCCAGAACCAGATAATGGATGGAAGTATAACGGAGACTCGTTAACCATTTGAGGGTTACCCTCGGCGTCACACTCTACCGCCGAATTATTAATCATCTTGGCGTGAATACAGTTACCTTCATTCAGCTGGCTAAGATGTTGAAGATTAACCGATAAATCTATTTGATCGGGGTTACGGATCATTTCATCAATTTTAGCCCCCACTTTACGACAAGCATTAGGAATAGGTAGTTCCCAAGGACATTTTAAAGAAAGATCGGACCTTAAAACGGCTAATTTTCTCATAGCTTGACCAACCAATAAAGCTTTTTCCAACCAAGATCTTGAAGTAATTTCAAAGTTTTTTCCCTATTTTTAACGTAAGCCATGCTTAACTTTTCTAGAAGGAAGTCTTGTGGTTCAGCGTCCTGGAACTCGGGATGCTCTTTTAGATATTGGAACAAATCCGGAGCTATCTCAAAATCAAGTTTAGCTGCTAGGTAGAATACTCTGGCTACTCTTCTGGCTACTCTTTTGGAATCAACCCCTAGTGTTATCTTTGGCTCTAAGCAAGTTCGAAGTATTCGGCTTCTAATGTCTTGCTTTCCTTTACCGGTTAAGTCCTTAATGGATTCTAATTTGAGATCCCAAAGTAAAGTATTACAAGTAAAATCTCGACTCCACGTTTCTCTTTCCAGTGGAAACAAAGCTTTTCCTACCAATTTGTCAACTTGAGGAACTACAAAGTTAGAGGAAAAATCTAGATCTAGATTAGGAAATCTTAAAGAGGAATGACCGTCTGGATATTCTCGAAAGGTAGCGCCGAACTTTTTCTTAATTTGAAGAGCTAAATCTTTAATAGAAGGAGAACCGTTGGTAAGATCGATATCTTTAATTGATTTCAGGTTGCCGGCAAATTTATCCCTAGGAACTCCTCCCACCATATAAACCTTGGGAATATCCATTTCTGTTGCCAGTTGATCGATATCTAGAAGAAGCTCTTTAAAATTCATCAGATAACGGGTCTAGGAGCTGGGAGTTTAGGCTGAGCCTCTGGAACTTCGGCTTTTGGCATCACTGGAGTAGATGCCAATTCTTCTTGAGCTTGCTCCACTGTTGGAGATTCCTCTAAGAGAACCTTATCAAGATCTTCCTTCTTTCTTTTATCTTTTCGAAGTTTCTCAAGATTATCTTGATCACTCAAAGTTTGTTTAATGGATTCTATCTGAGGATCTTGCGCCATTTCTTCTTGAACTAGATTAAGTTTGCTGGAGGTAGCGCTACCACGAAGTTTACCAAGAACATCTTCTAAACGAGTTAAGATATACTGGTTAGCTTCAAGGTTTTTAGATGAGGCTTCACCAAGTCCAGGAAAGAACGACTGAAGATTTAAATGACCCAACATAAGATCGATAAAAGCTAATTGATGAGATACTTCTCGTTGACGAAATAAGTTAACGATTTTTTCCAAACGACCAATTACATCTTCTACAGTAATTCCTTGAAAAGCTGCTTCTAAGATAGAATCGTCATTAACCGGATCAGCAATAGGTTCTTCGGTTTCAATTGCTTCTTCGTCAGGACCATCAATCTCAATCGGTGTGCCTCCTTCAATAAGCTCGGGAGCTTCTGGCTCTAACATCTCTAGGGGAGCATCGGGAGCATCAATAACAGGGGGAGGCTCTGGGCGCACCTGGCTTGGAGAAGCTATTTGATCTGGTGAAATCTGTCCAAAAGCCATGAAACTATCTAGATAGTCAGCCTCTGTTTCTAAATCGTCAGATTCAGCTTCATCTTTCTTGCCATTGAGATTCTCGATGAATTCATCAATCGGATCCTTAGCCTCTTCGTGCGGAAGAGGTAATGGCGCTTCTTCAGTCGTTGGTTGAGGCAAACCTCCCGCCATATTGGGGTCTACAGGAGGAGCCGTCATTCCAGGCAAAGGAGCCTCAACGGTTTGAGCTAGTTTCTTTAATTCAGAAGCCATCCCAATTCTTCCTAGGCTTTCTAACTGCTCAGCTTTTCGATAAATTAACTCAATTGCGGAAGCTTCGCTACGAATACCAGTAAGCTGAATTTGACGTTTAAGGTCGTGAAGAGCAGCCAGCCATTCAACCACAGACACTCCATATTCCTTCAGTTTCTTGACAACCGATGGCTTAGTGGCGATACGTTCCGCTGAGTTTAATCGACCTATCAAAGCCTTAAGATCTTTGACGGTCTGCTCTTTATCTTGAACTTGTAAAAGTCCATTTTGAGGAGCTGGATTGACCATGAAGCTATTGGGAAGTACCTGAGCTAGTTTGGGGTAATCGGAGGCGGCTCCAGACTGATAATATCTAAGCCAATTTTTGTAATCGTATCTCTCCATAGTATCCCAATCTGAGGTAGCGGTTTCAACGAGCTGATCCAACGATTCTCCTGTTTTATTATGTCGCTGATAGATTTGATGAGTTAACTCAATCCACTTCTGGACATCTCGAGGTTTCATAATATTGGCGGTAGGGTCCCCCATTGGATAACCAACGCTTTGCATGATGTTATGCGGCTTTAATCGACGCTAATCCCAAGAGCCTCTGGTGGAAGATTGGGTGGTCCCTTTGCCTTTGGGTCTGTAATTTGAAGCTCCTCCATCTTGGCATTTAACTTATCAACGAAAACCAATGAAAGTTCAGGATCCATTTCCATTAAAACATCTCTAACCGCATCTTGAACCAAAGAAGCCCTTTTATCAAAGTATTCGATGGAATGATTGTGTTGAATAATCTGATCGGGAGCATTATTAACCGCCCGATTATAGAACTCAATGGTTCGAAGCCAGATATCCATGTATCGAAGAAGAACATGATCTCCTTTGGAGCCCTTGGGATTTTCCTGGATAATATCAAACAATTGTTCGAACCGATCTCCAATCATTTTTTCCATCACATTAAGCCGACGCTTGATATCAATGTTTTTATTTAGCTCTTCTTCAGCAATGGTATTAAGTCGTTCTTGATAAGTTCGATTATCCAAAAGCGCTCTAGAAACCTTCTTATCAATTTGTTTGCCTTGTTTAACAGCGAGAAGATCGGCTTGGACGTTTCCATAGAAATCAGTAAATCCTGATTTTTGGAAATCTTCTAGAATTGATAGGCTTAGGACCAGCGCCGAATCCTCAGGATAAAGCATCTTAAGCCAAGTTTGAATCTCGGTAGGATCTACTCCTGTAACCAATTTGGATACGATTTCTTCGTATTTAGGATGATCTTGAATTAAACTGAAGTCTTTTCGTGCCGTCATGTTTAGATACCAGAAAAGGACAATCCCGAGGAACCGAAACTCCTCGGGATCAGGCAACAAACCGTTTTCAGGTGCTCCTCGGCGTTAGCCGCGTGCTTGGAGGCTTACATTTGCTGGTTACGAGACTCTCTAGTGGAGAAGTTCATATCGGTAGGTCGATTATCATTAACGTGACTTTGCATTGCTACATCGCCACCAGGAACCTTGCCTCCACCAACTAGGGTATACCCGTTTTTGTAATCAAAGATTTTCTTGTCTAGAGAACACTGGTACTCATCATCCGAGATACGAATCAATCCGTTTCCGGGGTGCTCGGGACAAGAGCGAGTCTTAAGAGGAGCCTCATTGGGACGATACTCCTTGACTTTGTTCTCGATAGCTTTGATGGCTTTCTCGGCTCCGATACTCTTTCTGTAGTAGTCATTGTTCTCTTGATAAAGAACTCCACCAGCCATAGTAGCTAGAGTCTTATCTAAGGAAGCGGCAATCTTCTGAACCTCCGGATCATCAGATTCTGATAACTGGGCAGCCAAAGCAGCTAGGTTATCTACATCTTCGTTGCCAAGATCTTCGCGAACCAGGGCGCTCTTAAGGATTTGCCCAGCCATTTGGCAGGCTAGAGCTACCCTCTCGAGAACCTCGGTTTCCTCTTCTTCGGCAAGAACCATTAATTTATTGTCTGGCGAAAGAAGGGTGGAGGCAAGCTTATCGATTTCTAGTGTTAATTTCTCCATTAGCCCCCCATTACGATTTTGCTCACCATTGACATCTGCTCTCCTGTAGCATGCTCTCTTCCTTGGCGATGCATTGGGTGACACATTCCATACTGATCCTGATAAACTTTGTTCATAGGAAGTCCGGTGTGACCGCAAATCTCTCCAACGTGATTCTTATCTTTTCTTGGAGAGGCGCACTTAGTTGAGGCAGTCTTGGAAATCTTCCCCGACAGAACCTCTTGGTAAGCCTGGAACGCAATACGGTAAAGACCAATTTCTCCATTAGCTAGAACCGCCAAAGCATCTTCTGCCTTTTCCCAGTTTTGGGTTTCTAATGCCTCCTTGAAGCCAATTATAGTTCCGGTTTCCCCAGCAGATCCGAAGCTTGATGCCGCCGCATGAGCCGAAAGATCGGATCCGGAGTTAAGAAGTTCAGTAATTCCAGCCGAGGTAAACTCTACTAACTCCCCATTCATTGAAGCAAATTTGGGAGGACAAGGAAGTCCATTGGCGATTTTAATCGGAACCTTGAAGCCTTGGTTAGCAATCGAGACTCCATAAAAGATTACGTCCTTACCGGAATCTGCTACTCCTACCTGAGCTGAATAGCCAAGATTGAGAAGACTTCGGGTAACTAGGTCTCTTCCCTTATCTACAGTAGCCTTCGAGAACAGGAGAGCCGCGGTACCAGCGTTGGTTGCTAGTTGGTCCGCAAACTTCTGAACTTCGGGGCTCTCGGGATCCTTAATTGCTGCCTTCTTTTCAAAAAGGAAAGGTTCCTTATATTGAATCCCGGTAACCGAAAGATCTGAAGAAGCGAATTTAGATAACTTGGCTTTAACAATTGCGAGCTCAACCTCATTTAATGGAGCTTCTGCCTTCTTAGTTAAAGAACTTAAGAGCTGATCCGCCTTAACTTCCAGGTGTTTACCGGCAGCTGACTTAAGGTGACCACGTAGATTTTCAGTGGTAAGCTCTGCCCAACCCGCTACATGAGCAAATTTATTAGGGAAGAGAACCTCCTTATTATGAACCTCTACGGGAATGAGAACAGCTGTTTCGCCTTTAGGGGTCTCAAAGCCTGCTCGGCAAATCATCCATTCTGGGCTAGCTGTAACCACTTCGATGGAACGAGCTGGTGTTACTAGATTCCTAAGAATAATTCGGGTCGCGGCAATTGCCTCTTTCTTAGAAGCTTCGCTAGGCTGATAAGTCGCCTTCTTATCAAAGATAGAAGCAAAAGCCTGAAGATAAACAGGATCCACTTCAGCTGGTGCCAGTTGCTCTTTGAACTCTAGGGGCTTAGCTTGGGCTTGCTTCTCGAGTTTTAACTCAGATTCAAAGTACTGAGGAAATCTAGAACCTGAACTACCAATCTGTTGATAGAAGTTAACTAGTTCGCCTCGAGTAATAGTATTGGACTTAGAAGCTCTCTTGGAGAGGATCTGAGCCATACCAACACAAGTAGAATCATGGGGGTGGGCTTCGGCTACTTTCTCGGCTTTATCGGAAAGGGCAGGGAGCCAAAACTCTTGCTGAGCGTCTAGGAAGCCAGAGGCTACCTTAATTGCGTTCTGAATAGACATTAGAGTAACTCCGGGAAAGTCTGATAGATATGTTGAGCTGCCTCTTTCCGCATGGTTGCCATTAGTTTCCTAACCATTTCAGGCGAAGAAGCTAATTTAGAAGGAAGGTAGGAAGCGGTCAAGTAGAGCTCGTTCTCAGGAATCCCCAAATCCTTAGCTGCTAAAGCCGTCAAAGGAGAATCCTTATAGAAAATTTGGAGATAACTATTTCGAGCCACTACTCGCCATGGGCAAGCAGAAGCTTCCTTAGTTAGGACGGGCTCCTCATAAAGAGCGAGGATTACGTCACCTTCTGGTGTAGGCTCCACTCGCCAGAGACCCTGGACGTCGGAACCATCTACGAAGCGAACTACATCAAAAGCCACCTTCTGAATCCGTGGCTCTAGATCTGCCCACTTAAAGCGCTTTTCTGCCTGTTTGGCTAGATGTTGCTCCAACACATTGGGATCTAAATTGAATGATCTCATCATTCCTATGAGGAAATATACTTTGTTTTTCAAGACTAACGAACTTTCAGTATTATGCTTGATTCCTCATTCATCGATGGGCTATCCAAATTCATCGCTGAACTCGAAGAACTCCCATCTCCAGAGGCGTTAATTCCCGTGAAACCCACGGTATCTCTATTCAAGATTTCGAAACTATCCTCGCCGGGATATTGTTTCTTTAGGTATATCGATGCCAAGTTAAACGAGGCATTCAAGTCACGATCTATCTTCAGTTTACAGCACGGACATCGAAATTCGCGGTCTTTCAATATTAACTTCTCGTCCTTGAACCCGCAATTTGAACAGGTTTTGGAGGACGGGAACCAACGGTCTGCAATGATAACTTCTCTCCTTAGCATAACAAGATAGTATATTTACGTATAAATTACAGCTCGATGGTACGTGCTGGCGTTCCTGCTTGAATTTCAGCAAGCCAAACTACCGTTTCTCCATCGCCAAGTGCCATTGCCATCAAAGGGGTCTTGTTACCAAGATATCCTTGAGGTGTTTTGAGCCACTCTAAACAGACATCTTTGTTACCAAAAATCCTCAATAGTGTCAATAAATTGTCTTCTAACGAGCTCATCCAGAATAAATACCAAAAAACCTCCTTTCGGAGGTTTTAGTCAGCGAGACATTGCTTGTAGTATTTCTTGTCGCTCTTCCAAAATATCTAAAATGTCAACATCATCCTCAGCAGCCTTAGTTAATTTTTTAATTGCTCCACCGTAGACCTTCTTATCTCCGTTGCGATAATCAGTGTTTCCGTTGATGGATTTGGTAATCGAGCTTTGATTAACTCCAAGTTGCTTAGCAATTTCAATTTGTGTTAGATTTTCTTTAATCCAAAGCACCATAACCTCTTTTTGACGAGGGGTAAGGTGAATATCAATAAGACCCCAAAGCGATGTTCGAAGGTCCTTATCAAGCTCATCCATGCGTTCCTTAAGGGGTTCATGGGATTCAGCAGAGGCAAAAAATTCTCGGTCAGAGCGAGTGGTTAGAGTCTCGGGATCGTCGGGAGACTCCATGATCACGTATTGATAACTGTTAGATCTATTTGTTGTGAAATCTCGGGGTGGGCGCATCAGACCTTAAGAATAGAGGAGTCTCCGAATTTTCGGACGCATTCATCGATATCTTTCCCTTTAGGAACAGATAATACTTTGATTTGGAAGTAGTCCTGATAACGCTTGGAGATTTGTTGAGCGGCAGAATTGCCTTCAGCATCGTTATCCAGTAAGACATATAACGACTTAACCCCATACTTTACTAGAAGGTATGCTTGAAAAGGAGAAAAATCTAATCCTGATAGTGCTACTGCTGGCGCTCCTTCTATCTGAGCTATCTGCGTATCTATCTGCCCTTCGGTTAAAATAACCTTTCCGGTTTCTTTAATCAAAGACTTGGCTTGAAAAAGACCATAAAGATAAAGTGACTTGTTAAAGAAGGAGTTTTTGTATTTAGAAAGCTTTTTCGCCTTTTGCTCCTCTTCGGGAAGAATACAGCGACCCACCAGCCCAACGATGTATCCAAGCTCGTCTCTAACCGGGAAGATTAAAGGATGGTGCTGGAAGAAGGAAGATAGGCGAGTGGGTTGGAGGGGATCTCCGGTCTCGATGAGATAAGAAAGTCTTAGAAAAGAGACAATCTTAGGGTCTGGATGCTCCGGAAAGAGACCGAACTCAAAGCGCTGAGCATTCTTAAGGGAGTGTCTGGAAGCTAGATATTGAGCAGCTGGGTGCTCAGGATTAGCAAGTAAATTGGATTTGGCTTGTTTAAGAAGATGCTCAAACAAGGTGGAGCGAAAGATATGATTTTGAAGAAATTCGGAAGAGTTCAATGAATCTTAAAGATTGCGAAAACAAAAGTCGATCATATCAATATTTGGATTCCAGCAAATCCATACAGCTAGCTGCTCTTCCCCTTTGTGATTTGGGTGTCCGGTAACCACTTCAGTTAAAGGAAAGTGTTTGCGATATAGGTTAGCTACTTTTTCGATTAAATGATCCTCTACATAAAGTGGAGTGCCACCAAAGACTTTGCCAGCCATGATAACTTCAGGAGCTCTAGAAGCTGCTACCTTGGCAGCCTCTTCTCCTTCACTAAGATCGTCTTGTAATAAACTTGCTAACTTAACAGCTTCTCTATGAAATCGTTGGCTAGTTAATAGTACTTCGTTAAATAAATCTACGAAAGGTGTTTGATTTTGTTCCATCGATAGTCTTTCTTGCTGGTAAGCGACTCCATTTCCTCAGGATCCCAGCATAACCCGGAGAAATATCCACACTCGGATTCCCACCAAAGGGAACCCAGTTTTCCACAAATCTTTAAATCACAAACAGAGCAATGAGGACAAATAAGCCAAAGATCTTTAAGTTGAGCCTTGGCGAATTGATCCGCCATGATTTGGTTGCCCATTCTTCTCACCAGTTAATCCACAACTTGTTATATGACAAAACTGTTGTGAACCCTTTGTCGTGGAAAAACTTTTGAAGATTCTCAAGTTCTTTATAAGAGAAAGAGTTATCATTAAAATCTTCTGAATATCGCGATTCTCCTTTTGAAGCTAAAAGCAAACACTCTGTAAGAATACGCATCTTGGTATCCTCAAACAGAGTCTTATTAGCTTGCTTAGTTAGTTCACTAAGATCGGCAGCTGTAATCTCGTCATTATCTGCTGCTACTGGTGAAAATTCTAGTCCATCTAAAAAATCACTAATATCATTATCCATATTGTTCCTCCCGTAACTTTCTTTTAATCAGAAACGCCAAGAAAGTTTTTCTTTCTTTCTCGTTTAATTTATCATCCACGGGCGGACAACCCAACGATTTCGCCAGGCGCTCCAGTCCCTCTAATTTAATTTGGGGCTTATCTAAATAAACCCAGATCATCATCCTTGGTCACGAATCAACTTAACAAACTGAGCCGTTAACTCCAGCTTATGGTCACAAACCCTACAGAAAGCTTCATCTCCTACCAGCTTGGGTTTATCAGTCTTCTTGCATTTTGCACAAGTCGAAGAAAATCCCTTGATGTCTCGGTTGGCTGTTCGAATCTTTCCTAGGAACCGAAGCTGATTGATAAAGATTGGGGAGATATACTTAGCATCTAGGGTAGTTCCACAATCGGAACAATACGCCTCACAGATGTTAACGTTTTCATTGGCGAGCGGCTCAGTGGTTTTATCGCACTTGAGGCAAAACTTGGTAATCGACATATTATTCCTTTTTTAATCTTCGATACCGAAGATCTCTTCACATTTAACGCATTGCATGGCTTCCCAATCAAATTTAAACAAATCTTGTTGTTCTTGGTCGGGCACCAATTCGTCCATTTGACGCTCTTTCCAGGAGGTCCATTTACCATCAACCTGTACTTTACCTGGTACTCGAAACTGAGTAGAACCACAATTACATACTTCCATCATCTTCCTTGACCTTTGGGAGCAACGCCTTCTCAAGCTCTTCCGTTACCTCTGGGTATGCGACTTCCACCCGCAATCCGAAGACTCCCTTTGTTTTAGTGCAGTCCGCGTCTAAGTAATTCGGAGCCTCACCACTCAACGCCAACACCTGTCCGTGCTTGATTCCTGCCGGGATCTTAACTGTAAGTTTCTTCCAAAGACCTTCTACTTGCACTTTTCCGCCCTTCAAAGCTGTTAGCAAAGGAATCTCTACCTTTTTCTGAAGTCGATTATCTTCTACCCAAAAACCTTTTTTGCTAGGAGTAACATTGATGTTAACCAGGAGATTTTCTGTTACCCACTGAGAATTTCCGTTCTTCCCAGTATGAAGATAGCAAGATCCCTTGCCTTGAAGCTTAAATGTCAGCGGTCCCACATAAGGATTGAGATTAAATTTGAGACTATCATTTCGGGTAACTAACCTGGTATTTCTGCAAGTTGAACAATCTTTTTCAATTTTAAGACAGTCCATGCAACGTAGATCTTTTTGGTATTTAAGATCATACATTCGTGTCTCTAACAAATCATCTAAACAAACATCTTGGCTGATTCGTCTGGTTCTAGCGAAAACGACACTTTCTTGAGCTCGCCGCAATTCTTCCACAATGCTAGCGAAATCTATGGGACCAAAAGGATTTTGAGTCGGTTCCGTGAAATTCACCGAATTTAAATAAGCAAAAGCTTCGCTTATCTCTTTTGACTTAGCTTCGGCTCCTGGCTCTTTATTGACGTCTGGGTGATACTTAGCCGACAGTTTCCGGTGAGCCTTTCTTATTTCTTCCTCGCTTGCCGTTTTGTTTAGTCCCAGAACTTCCAGAGCTTTTTGGTATTCCATTCGTCTTCTTCTCTTTCAAATATGCTAAAGCAACCGCAATGGCGTCAGCCATATCATTGTTTTCAGGCATTGGCTTGCCAGTCTTTTTGAATCGATAGGGAAAAGAAATTCCCAGCAATTCCGCCACGCGCTCCGGGATCTCCTCCTTGGTCAGTCGGGGCGCTCCCTTCTCGGGGCGCTTCAACCGGGCGCGGATGGTCGCTACGGCTAGCAATTTAGCCTCGATTCCAAGAGTTTCAAGGGCTGTCAACCCTACCGTTCGGTTGAAAATCGCTAATGAGGTAATTGTTTTGGCGGTCGATGTCTTGGCGAATAACAAAATATCTTCGATTACCACCACATCGGGTTTCTCTTTCTCGAGGAGCTTTTGAATGAATTGCTTGGTTGCAGCCAATCTGGTCCAAATCGATCCCTTCTTTGGTGGTTTCCAGTAATCTACCAACGTTAATTTCAAGGGATCGGATTCCAGAATGGCGTAACCGATAGTGCTAGTGGAGGCGTCTAAACCAAGTACTTTCATAGAGATATGAGATAAAACTATCCCCCGAAACCCATAAAAGAGCTCGGGGGACGTTAATTACTACTTACTGAACTGATTCGAACTCGGTGTTCTCAAGCTCTCCACCCGAAAGCAGAGCACTTACTGAGACCGTCATTCCATCTAGGCAAGCCTTCTTAATCAGGGCTTCCATGTAACGAAGCTGATCGTCTGGGTGCATAGGGGCAATCATATGATTGAAAACCTTGTCGTCGTACTTATTGATCATCTCAATCTCTTCGACGGTCAAGGGCTCCTTACCTGGATCTCCCTGAAAACTGTAATAGTTCTTGGGGTCACTCTTATCGACGGTAACATCGACATCATAACCAGTGAGAGGACCCCACTTTTTGTTATTGAAAAGCTTCTCCTGAAGGAAATCACAGGTCTTCTCCGAAAACTCTACAATCTTAATGGAGTTATCTCGGCGAGAAATAACCTTAAGGAAGTTGCGTTGAACGATCTTGTTGTGGACCTGACAGAGGTGGCAGGTATCCTTATCGGCGGTACATTTGATTTTGAAACCGCTCTTGAACATCTTAGCTGGGTTAAGAGCGGGATGAGAGGGGGTCCAATAGTGATGGGGGCATTCATGGGGCGCGGAGACAAACCGTACGGTGCTGAGACCGTTGGGGAAGTCCATTTTGTGTGCTTTGGTATCGATTTTCTCAGTACGAACACGAACCTTGCGCTGATCCCAATCTACCTTACCATATGTCATTACAGTCATTTTAGTTTTTCCTATATTATTTTTTAAATGTGTTACAGGCGATTGAAAACAAAGTTCTCGATCGTTGAAGAGTGTATATCAACACGATCTAAAAATGTAGAAGATTTTTGTTTTTTTTGCTGCCAACCCGTACATTTTTGTTATTATATTACAGTGAGTAAGCAGTATCGCGCTATTATTTGCAAAATAAATGTTCCTGATGGTTGGAATAATTTTTTTCTTGCTGCTCAAGATATTTTTAACACTTTTGTTTCTTGGTTTGTTGAAAATTCTAAATCTAAAAAGTTTCCCAACACTTACGATGCAGAGAAAATTCTTCGACCTCAGATTAAAAACAAATATCCTGGCTTTAATACAGGGTTGATTCAGGCTATTGCCGATATGGCTACTGAAGCCTTTAAATCAACTCGTGGCAAAAAACCATCAAAGAAAGATAATTCCTGTATTCGTTACGATGAGCGAACTATAAAGATATTGAAAAATGGAAAAACTTTAACTTTTGCTTGGATGGGACCTCGAAAAAACACCCAACAAATAATTAAAATTCCTCAGTGGTTTAATCTGAGGTATCCACAACGAAGACTGGCGAATGCTTATATTGGTTATTCAGCTCATCATAAATCATGGGTTGTTAATTTAAATTTTGAAATCCCTGAAGTAAATAGTATCCATTACTTCAATAATGAAATCGAGGGCATCGACCTCGGGGTTCATCAATTAGCAACCACAGATTCCGGAGAGATGTTCTCGTCCTCCAAATTAAGAGCCGCTCAACGTCGATCTCTTTATGTTACCAGAGAACTCCAACGTAAGGGCACTCCCTCGGCTAAACGAAAATTGAAAGCTCGTTCAGGTCGACAGAGACGGTTAACGAAGGACATCAATCACTGTATTAGTAAGAAAATCGTATCTAATCCAAATAAGAAATGTTTCGTGCTCGAAAACCTTGTCAAAGGAGCCCCTGGATTCTCTAGGAAATCCAATAAGATCTTGGGATCTTGGGCTTTTCGAGAACTTCAAACTTTTATCGAATACAAGGCTCGAAGTCTCGGCAAAACCGTGGTCTTCGTAGAGCCTCATTACACCTCGCAAATGTGCAACCAATGTTGTCATATCTCCGGGGATAATCGAAAGAAGTCGAAGTTTGAATGCGTCGAATGCGGTCATCAAGACCATGCCGACATCAACGCAGCAAGAAATATCAAAGAGAAATACACGAATCCGACGAAGTCGGAACAACCCATTCAAGCCGCTTTTTCAAAATGGAGATCTCAAGAAGAGCTAAAAAAATCGAAAAAGAAGGCTCGACAGGCTGAGAGTCACTCAGCCCAATGCGAAGTCCCGGAGAACAGTCAAAGTTTTCAGGATGTCCAAGAGGACATGAATTCGACTATCTGCAAGTTATCAAATCGATAACACGTGACAGTCATTTTTCCTTATTTTCGTTTGCTCAAATTCTCCACTTTGAGAACCTTGTCCCAAGGAATCATTCGTTCAAGATAGAACGACTCAGATCCCCAGGAATCAACGGTCACCCAGGTTGGGGTTTTTGTTATTTCTTGTTGTTGTTTATCGGTGAGTTGCATACAATCAGCCTGGAAGATGGCGGTATGAGCAATACTGAGCTTGGAAGCTAAGTAATACTCGTGGAACGTTTTGTTTCCGATTTGATTGATTGCTGTAATGAGATATATCACCCCACGTGCTTTGTTGGCAGCTTGGAGACGATTATCTGCGGTTTCTAGGGCATTGGCGAAAGAAATTTCATTTGGTGGCATTTGGACTTTCTGATTAAACTAATTCTGGGAAAATTGCGGTAAATTCTTCGTTAAACTTTTCTTCCGCTTGCTCAAGTTCTTGACGCATATCTTCCTCTTTTGCTGGAGGCGGAGGATTCAGCGTATAAGTATCTCGAATTTTAACTAATTCCAGCGTTTCGCCTTCGATTTGGTTGGCTTCAGCGTACTCAAGAAGTCCCTTGGGATTAAGAAGCAGTTTTTCTCCAGCCCTCTTAGATAAGGCGATAATTGAAGCTTTTTTAGCTAAACCGTCAAACGAATGAGTTAACACCCCTGGAGCTTTCCCCTTGTAAATTGGATAATCTAACCAGGCATCGAACTCTTCCTTGGTTAACTTAGGGTCTAATGGTTCGGGGCTTGGAGGGTTCTGAAGCTGATCAACCCGCTTCAAAAGTCCTTCAACCGTATAAAGCTTGCTGTTAATCCAATATTGTCCGGCTCCATCGGCTTGTTCCACGGCAGGACCCTCTAAGCGAGAGACCTTGCCATTGGTCATGAAGATTTTCTTCTTTGATTTGAACTCGATAGCAGGAGCATCAGTAGCCGATTTCTTACCGTTTTGATAACGAACTACGGTTCCATTAGGGTGATCAATCTGAACGATTTTCTCCTGAGGGAGTGTAATTTTGCCCAAACCAGTGCTAACTTCTACTTGCTCGGTAGCAAAGTGGTAAACGTAACCTTCTGTTTCCAGCTTGGTTCGAATACCTTCTGTATACCACTCTTTCTCACCAGAGTTCCAGATAACGGCTGGTTCATCAACTCGATGACATTTACCGTTAATATACCAAGCTTGGAATTTATCGGTAGTTTCAGCAGGACCATCCAAACGATGCTTGTTTCCGTCTTGGCACCAGATTTCGTTGCCATTAGCAAGTTTGACCGCCGGACCATCTAGTCGATGCTGCTTGTTACCTTGGTACCAGAATTTACCTTGAGGTAGCTCGTTTAAGCCGTCTTTGATTTGATTGTTATCGAAAGTGGTACCAAAATCGAATTTACTAATCTTTTTGGCTTCTTTTTCCCGAAGAAGACCAAGAGCCATAGCCTTATCAAGCATTGCTTGACGACCTTGGTTGGCAGCCTCGGTAATCTTTTCTAGACTCGGGGTATTGAAGTCAACTTCAGCCGATTTAATCAAAGATAACCGTCTTTCGGCGCGTCCGTCTGCAAATGTCTTTTGCTCGGCAATTTCTTCGTCGGTAATTCCTAGCGCTCGAGCAAAGCCTTTAAATTCATTTGAGCCAAAGACCTTAGTTTTAAATCCATCATCATCTTTTTTAAGCTCTTCACCCCATTTTGATAATGGATTTGAACGTAAATCCTCTATTTCCTTTATCTCTTCATTAGTTAAACTTCGCATAGCGCGTCGAACGCCTTTATAAGCAACACCTGCTCCAAAAGTATCTAATTCTCTTACAAGACTTTCTCCCTTGCCTAAAGCTTTGGCAACTCTTTCGTTATTCTTTTTTAGGTTCTTAAAGTAATGTTTGGTAACTTCATTTACCTTATAACCTTCAGGGACTTTCCACTCAAGCTCCTCGGGACTTGGAACTTCCGAGAGGTCTTCGACCAATCCTTCAACCTTGGCAACCGGGGAAACAGGAGTAAGTTCGCCAAATTTAACGAACATGCCCTCGCGCTTTTGAAGGCGAATCTTTTCAATTTCCTCGGCTTCCTTGGCTCGGAAAGCGGCTTTAGCAGCCTCTTTTTCGAGCTCTTCGGGCGTTAACTCTAGCTTCTCAACTACGAGAATAAAAGAGTTATACAGGTGGGCTTCACAGCGACCACCTACTAGGGGCATAATACCAAGAGCCCTCATCTCATCGTCAACTTTGCGACACTCCTCACAGAAGGTTAATTTAACCTCTGGCTCTTGCTCCGCAATCTCAACTATCTTCTTGACACCATTTGGGTCAACACCTTGCGCTTTTAAGTCTCGTTCAAGATTTTTCAAATCATTCTTATCAACCGTCATCAATCCTTTTGTTCGACAAGCTCTGGGCTTGCCCGTTTCACATATTCGAGTTCCTCACCGGAAATGCCGTTTTTCTCGCAATATTCCAGGGCTGCCCGAGGATTCATCTGCAATTTCTTGTGGGCTTGAATAGCCAAAACCAAGTTATTTTTATAGACCGCATCCTTTGATATGCCTGGATTGCCCCAAATTACGCCATTTTTGTAGCCAGTTGCTCGCCAAACCTCATATTCTTCCATCGTTAGCTTGGTTGAAGGTGGCGGAATCACCGGAGGAGTAGGCTCCACAATCTCTTGATTCATCTTATCTAGAAGAGCGGTTTGCTCTTCCGGAGTGGGAATGGGGGAGAAATCAACTGAATCGCTAAAATCCGGTCCAATCTTGGGCTGCTCGTAGCGAGATTTCAAGTTATTGGCTCGACGTTCGAGACAATCGTTAACGTAATTATTCATCTTCATCATTTTCCTTGTTAAGAAGTGTGGTTTCCTGTAAAGAATGGGATAGCTGTTTCAACTCCTCCATTCGTTCTGGAGTGGGTAGAACAGAGTTACCAATAGACTTGGGGATATCACGAAAGACGATATCGGGTTCGATGACTTTACCTCGAGAGACAAAGTTGGTATCAAGATTGCGGCTTAACTCCATTAGAGCTTCCCGATCTTCTTTGGATAGAGCATCGGGATAGCCAGAATGGATGGTTTCTCGTTGGCACAACATATCGACATCGTTCATTTGAGTCCCCTTTTCACATTATATTTATTACCGTAATCTTTAACCAAGTGACGACTACGACTAGTTCCATCTAACATATTTTCTTTAGCCGAAAGAGGTCTCAAGTTAGATAATGCCCAACAATCAACGCAATCTTGATCTTCCGGTTTAGTATAATGAAATTCGCTTGCTGGCTTAATATGGTCAACTTGCCAACGCCATGTAGACATATCGCCATCTTTCCATTTACTAGGAGAATACGAGCCCTGATTTTCCCAATTCATCCATGGCTCCCAAAGACTTTCAAGATGAGCTTTCAGTTCAGCCATAGTATAAGGCAGAAAATCTTCGGTTTTATACTCTTTCTTGTTCCCATCCTTATTAAGGTAATAACGAATAGAGCGGCTAGTGTTACTGTGAAGACGAGTCCAAATTTTGCGCTCAACACGATACGCTTCGAGAGCGCTCAATTCTTCTGGAGTTAGAGGAGGAACGCGTCGGCAATCAAAACATACCCAGCGCCAAAGATGTTTTTGTTTATCTTTATCTCTACGTGGGAAGTTCTGATCGTTAAGAGTTTTTAATTGCTCACAGCGCCCCTTACATTTACGCAGATCCCCTTCTTTTTGAATATTATGAGAGAGCGCTCTAGCGCAACCACACGATGTTGTATTACCGTGTACTATGTCTGCTGCTCGTAGATCCTTTTGTGTTCCGCATGCACATAAACATGTAGCAACTAAATCAGTTCTATCAATTTCTTTTCCTGCTCGATACCTCTTATTAGAGGGCACTCTTTTAATTGATAGAACTGTTAAGCGTCCGTACTTTTTTCCAACAATTGAGGGTCCAAGTATTGAATTTCCTTTGGGGGAAATGCATAAATCTTCAGCGCAAGAACGAACTTTTCCTCGCCCAATCAGGCTCGCTAATTCAATAATTTCTTTTCCACAAACGCATTTAGCCAAACAATTTTTGTTATCAACCATTTCAAGCACCATTAAATGGTTGAATGTTTGCCCAACACAGGAGGACCAATCCTTAGTTCTCATTCCTCATCATCCTCAACAATATCTCCATCATTTGTAGACTTACCTTTAGTGTACGCGCGCACTCCAGCTGCTGAAACTTCTAAATCCATTTCGGCAACACATTGATCACCGTCAAATAAATGATTCTTTCTAACTTTTGCTCTTGTTACTATTCCATATTTATATGAAACTCCTTTAACAATTCTATTTAAATCTTTTTTGCGCCGCATTTGAATAATAACAGAACAAAGGTATTGTAATTGAGTTCCGCCTCTTTCAACAGATCCTCCTGTAGAAAATCCAATTTGTGCGTATATTTGATTTACAATTAAGAAAGCAATAGAGTTTTCACCAGTTTCCCTGTCTTGATATTTAAAGATCAGTTTATTGAATTTCTTCATCGCTTTTGAAATTTCCCTAGCATCAACGCCTGGCTGATTAGAGAAGTTTTCACCTCCATCTTCAAGATTTTCTTTACTATTCATACTTGCTCCTACTGAGTCCCAGACAACAAGAATTTTAATCTTAGGATTTTGAGCTTTAGCTGCATTTACTATATTAGCTACAGCAACAGCTCCATCTTCAATATCTCGAGCACTAGTAACAATTAATGAAGAGCTATCTCCTCCCATTTTTTCATCATACCGTCGGCGCTGGAACTTTCCTTCGGAATCCCATAAAATTACAAGTACCCCTTGTTGTTGAGCCGCAACCATAAAACAAGCTGCCTGTGTTGATTTTCCGCTATCAGGAGCACCACTAAGCTGGGTAAAACTACCCAGCTTAAGACCCGGAATACCAACTAATTCATTAAAATACTCTTTGTTTAAAGGAAGAATATAGTCACTTTCATTGGTTGACTTTGTAATAGAATTGCCTGTTGATATCTGTTTGGCAATTCCAGCTTCTTTCTTGTCATAAAGCGCTCTGGTTTGGGTAACTAGGGCATCAAGATCTATAGCGAGCTTGAATTTTGGCTTAATTGTTTCTGTTTCAGTTTTTTCTTCACTCTTTACCATTTTTCCTTATTTATCTAGGTTTCTAAAAAAGATGTGGTTATCCTTCATTGTATTGAAGATATACTGCCACTTCTTAAAATACTTCTCTTTGTCAATGTAACTATTCTTCGCTTCAATTACCCGAACATCCTGCAATACCCTCTCGGCTATCGCTCCTTCCGTAATCTTGGTCCCCACATTCGTCTTACGAATCTCGCTAGCTACCTGAGCCGTTACCAGCTCAATTACGTTCTTGGCGTTCTTAGAGTCACCTTCCGCCTCGGCTAAAACATCTGCCAGTTTCATCTCAATCTCTTGACATGCGGCGGCAATGGTTTCCGAACGACTTTCGTTAAACTCTTTTTCTCGAACCTCGGCGAGGCTCTTGGTAACTAAATCAACTAGGGACTGTAGATCCGACATTCTTGCTTTCTTGGATTATTTTATCTAACTCTTGGGTTTTCTTGTCTAACTCTTTGATTTTTTCTAGGTATTGCTGCGCCAGCTGATCATGTTGCGATGTGCTAATTCTTAAATGCTGGTGAACCATCATCGATTGGAGAAACATAAATGCCTCCAAATTGAACATGCTTTGAGGAGCTCTCAAGAAGGTTATGATGCCGTTTTTATCGGTTTCGAATAACCCCTTAAACAATACCTCTCCTTTTAACCGAGGGGTGCTAAGATGCTCGCAAATCTCGTCATACATCTTCCACTCGGTAGCGGTGAGATCCAACCGCTTCATATCAATTACTCTAATCATCCTCCGCGCCTTACTCCCTTGTATTGACCACCTACAAAACTTACTCCGTGATCTCCGCCGGCTAAGACATTTTGCTGCGCCTTAACTCTTGCTTCTAACTGATTAAAGTAATTGGCGGTAACATTTGAGGGCTGAACCGGAGGAGCTCCCCAAGCAGCTTGAGCATTCATAGCTGCCTCCATTTCTCGATCTTCCATGCTCATTACCTCGTGCATTTCATTAACTACGCCACCGTTATCTAGAAGCTGACCTCCAGTAGCGGCAAGACGATTAGCAATGCTTTCCTTGGTTTGGAACTCAACAGCTCCAACAAGACCTGGATGAACCTTAAGAGGAGTACCTTCATTTCGAGGAGCTTTTTGTCCGTAGAATTGGGTAACGGGTAGGGCTTCTCCGACTTTAACGAGGGTGTAATTAGAAAATATCCAAGTGGCTAACCCATCAGGATCATTTGGCATTTTACTCATTGCCTCTTTAAGTTCATCTAAAATGAGTTTAGAGCTCTCACTCATTATAGTCTGATCGCAGTTAGGGCACTGATTTTTTAATATTACATTCTTCCATTCAGGAGGAATAATAACTTGACAATTTTCACACTTCATTCGCGTCCCCATTTTTAGATTTTTCTAAATCTTCTTGCTCTTTTTCTAAAATAGAAATTAACCCCGGGTTTTCAATTTTATCTTTTTTTAAGATGTTTAGCTTCGAATCCAATGGTCTTATGTTTTTTAAAGACCAGCACATTTTAAAGTTTTTATCTGTATAGGAGTAAAAATTAAAAAATGATTGAGGAATAATGTGATCAATTTGCCAAGTTGGATTTTGATCGTGCATTTCTGGGTTAAACTTACCTCTATTTTCCCATGTCATCCAAGGTTCAAATTGTAATTCTAAATGCTTTTTTAATTCCAACATTGTGTATGGCAGATTGTCCAAAATAGAACCTTTTTTAACTGCTCCACCCCGTTTAAAAGCTGAGTAAATCATAGTACTCATTGTTGCTCTTAATGTGTGGGGAACATTTGATTTTGCTTTAATTGCACCTTTCTTAAGTATAGCTTTATATCTTTCCTTATTGTTTTCAATCCATTTTTTTTCTCTGAACTCTATAGTATTCTTTATTGTTGTCTTTATGGTTTTTTATCTGTTTACTTTTCTTCTCTCTGTATTTTACATATTTATCAGGGTCTTCTTTTTTTAATTTAACCAATCTTTCTCTAGCTTGTTTATTTTTAATATCCTTTCTTTTGTTAAAGAGCTCTCTTTCTTTTTCTCTAAATTCAGCAAGCCTAATAGGATCTTGCTTAATAAGTTTCAACTTCTCTCTGCGGTTGGCATTATATTTATCTTTGTTCTTTTGAGCAAAAGCCTTGACAGTTTCTTTGTCTTTATATGGCACTGACTTCCTTTTTTTGAATGGCTTTTACCCATTCCGGGGGGATTTCAACCCCGCAACTTTGACATTTCATTAATTCCTATGTTGTGAGGCTGTTTCGTAAAGATTCAAGCAGTTCCTCGTTTAGTATTTCATCTATATCCAGAGATTCCTCTTCGATAATCCCCTCTTCTGCTAGCCGATCCTCGAATTCCTCCGCCATCTCCAAAACGCTTAGTTCCTCGAACTTCTTAGCCTTCTTGGGTAATTTGAGCGTAATTTTTCGAGGCTTGATATCATCGGGCATCTCGGGAAACGGAGAGTATTTGCAGAGATTGTTGAGAATCCAGCCTTCCCCTTTTCGATCGGGAGAAGCCAAAACTTCAATAGCGCAACCTGGTTCCAAGACTCGCTTCTTAGAAAGAAGCTTGAGCTCCTTTTTGAAGACTTCCAGTGTATCGGGAAATAAAACTAATGGAATGGAATTTCCATACGGATCTTGAATAGAGACTCTCGCCATTTCTTGTTGGTAAATCTTAGAATCTTCCTTTTTAACCTTCCATTCAAAGAAATCGGTTACAATCCCCTTAAGAAGAATTGAGTGAGGTTGCACCTTAAGTTCACTAAAAGGAACCTCCTTTTCTTTGAAGATCTTGGGGTGAAGCTGAACGGCGGTGCCCGAAAGTCCCTCGGAAAGACAAGAGTTTTCCATGGCGTAGGTTTCTGGAACTGTCCAGGAATCAGTCTCTGGGAAAAGATAATTAAACTCAGCTCCACGCTTACGGAAAGAAGTTTGCTTCTTTCGATAATCATCAGCATAAAGATAGAGCTGTTTCCGGTTCCTACCAAAGCAATCGAAGCATCCTGCCGCGATCATCGCCTTAACCGAAGGCATTCGTACCTTAGAAGGCGAAACCTTAGCCATAAAGTCCTCAAAAGAGGTATATGGGCGATGAGCTAGAATCTCTGGAATGGCATCTTTACCCATGTACTTCAGGGCTTCAAAACCAATCAGTAGAGTTTTCTCGTCTAGAATGGTAAAAGCTGTTTCTGACTTGTTGATATCGGGAGGAAGAATCTTAATTCCTTGACCGCGAATCTCTCTTTTAAGTTCTTTTACCGCTGTCTTAGCTCTTTCAGCCGTTGAGTTAACCTTGAAGACTAGGTTGGCAGTTAAGAATTCAAGAGGGTAATAGGTCTTAAGATAAGCAGTAAGGAACCCTAGGAAGGAATAACCAATAGAGTGAGAGTAGTTGAATCCGTAAGCGGCGAAGGATTCGATAACCTCGGTCCAAATTCGATTAACAGAAGCCTCCGGAACACCAGACTTGATAGCATCCTGAATGAAATCGGACTTAAGTTTAGCGGTTTTCTCGGGGTTCTTGCCCTTATCCTTGGTCATTTTACGGAACCGATCGGCTTGGTTAAGATCCCAGCCAGCAACATCGGCAGCTACCCAAAGCAAGGAATCGTCGAATAATCCGAATCCGTAAGAGAATCCTAGAGCCCTTTGAAGTGAGGGGTGCACCAGGTTAACTCGTCGCTTGCCTTCTCGGGTTTCAATGAATTTCTCTCGAATATCTGCTGCCGAAGGACGAGCCAAAGCGTTAATCAGAGCTACATCAATGATATTCTTGGGTTTAACAAACTTGCAAAGGTTAATGGTGGTAGCTGAAGTTCCAAGCTGGAAGACTCCTAAGGTCTTGCCGGAAGAGATCATATCATAAACCTTGGGGTCTACCTGATCATATTCAAAGCTTTCGATAGTGTATGGACAAGGCTTCTTAAGCTTCCTAATATAAGAAAAGACTTCTTCAATGATATCTAGGGTTTCAATTCCAAGAATATCGATCTTAACCAGTCCCATTTCCTCACAAAGATCTTTGTCAACCTCTAATAGAGTAAAACCGTCTTTGTCTTGGCGAAGCGGGGCAATTTCAACTAGAGGTCTGCGATTAGGTACAATTCCTCCGGCGTGGGCTCCGTAAGCCTGAGGAAGTCCGCAAATTTCCTTAGCGTACTTCTTAATCTCTGGATAGCGTTCACAGTATTCTGAAAACAAACCTGAAGCCTTGCAAGCATCATCAATGGTATGAATGGAGAGATCGTCGGGAATAGCCTCGGAAAGAGCGTTACCGATAGCAATCGCCTCTTTGAACCCTCCACCATATTGGAAAACTTGGGCAATTTTCTTAACGTAAGGCTTAGGAGATAGGGTTAAGAAGGTTGAAATGAAGGCAACATTCTCTTGACCATACTTTTTAATGATGTACTGCTCAACATCTGGCTTGTATTTCTGAGAAACGTCAAGATCACAATCGGGTTCTAGAACTCTATCCTTATTTTGGAATCTTTCGAATAGTAGTTTGTACTTAACCGAATCAATCTTGTGAATATCAAGAAGGTAGGCAAGGAGACAGTTACCAGCGGAACCTCTAGCGGGACCGATGGGAATCTCGTTTTGCCGACACCAATCAAGAATGTCCGAGCAAATCAACATGTAAGAGGAAAACCCCTTGGTTTCAAGAACCTCGAGCTCTTTATAGAACCGATCTAGGTACTCGGACTCAGGAGCCGCCAAAGGCTTCTTTTTAAGATTGGTAGTTGCTCGATATCTCAGATATGATTTATCGTGCTCGAGAGCTTGAATCTCGGGAGTCTGGGTAGGAATCCAATCCTTGAAGGCTTCAAAATCGGGCTGATCCTTGACCGGAAAGGTGGGTAGCTCGCGTTTTCCTCCGGCTGAGAACTGAGGCATAATCCAAGCCGGATCCTCGCATCTAGAGGCAAATTCGACAGCATTATCGCACCAAGTTGGGGCATCAGTTGGATAGAGGCGCGAGAAGAAAGAGATTACTTCCTCTCTGGTTTTAAGATAGAAGTCTGGAGTTACTCCATTATCATTACCTAAACGAGGTCGGTTGGTAAACTTAACAGCTTTTTGAGAGAAGATGGCTAAGGCAACATCGTGAGCTTCGGCTTGTTCGGGACGAAGATAATGAGCATTACAAGTTGGAACAATAGGGATATCAAGCTTCTTGCTAAGTTTGATAAGATAGTTGTTAACAAGTTGCTGATCGACGGCTTGGGTAAAGTCTGTGGCTGCTCGACGCAGGTTTGCGGGAATGATCTCCAGTCCTAGATCGACTCCGAAAAGCTCCTTAAGTTGGATAGCTAAAGCTTCTGCTTTGGGATTTTGTCGATTATTGATGAGTTGACCAAGGATTCCAGAGGCATCGCCAGTTAGGCAAATAAGACCCTCAGCATGAGTAGAAAGGAGGTTCCAGTCGATTCGAGGGTAGACTCTTTTGTGAGCTACCACTTTATGGTCGAATCCTTTGTATTGGAGTTTCAAAAGGTTTTGATAACCAATTTGATTCTTGGCTATAAGATTTACATGACGAAAAGGAGCGGTGGAATCGGTGAGATCGTCAACGAAATTAAAGATGTTGCCGATGATTAATTTAACTCCATGTTTTTTGGAGGCTTTATAGGCGGGAACAGCAGAGGCGAGAGAAGCAGCTTCGGTAACGGCGACAGCTGGTTGACCTAGTTCTTTAGCTCGAGCAAAGAGTTCGTCGACTCCGATTAGGGAGTTTAAAAGAGAAAACTTAGTTTTGTTACAAAGGGAGACGAAGGTCATAGATTAATAGCTTTTTCTAGGAGTTCTTTGAATTCAGGAACGAGAGACTTATTGGTTACTCTAAGATGGAAGGCAGTGTTACCATAAGATCCCGTAACAGTAATCCCCTTCTTTTCCAGATAAACAACCCCAATTTTAAGATAATGAGCAGGGGCTGAGTAACCAGCATCAAGAAAGGGTTGAATTTGATCTTTACGAAGGGGTTTATCTGAGTTTATGATATTGACGGAATTACCGCAACAGAGTTTTACGGGTTTAGAGGTGATCATGTTTAGATACGAAAAAAAGGCTCCTGGGAGCCTTTTTTCTTAGACAATCTTTAGTTTGTCGCCCAGCTCTCGAAACTCTCGAGCGTACTGACTGGTCTTGGCTCGAAACTGGAGAAATTCTTCTCCTTTGGGGATTCCAGGAAGTGCTTTCCAAATACTGGCACGAATTTCTCTTTGATGTTGAACAATCAAGCTTCTAAGAGAAAAAATTAACTTGTGTTGTTCTTGATAAGGATATCCAGGATGGTAGACATAATCTGCTGCATTTGTTAAAATGCTCTCCATATCTTGGAGCTCAGTTAGGTCTTCTTTGAGGTTGTTAGGTATTGCGACGAGTTTCATAATTGGCTTCTCTCCTTAAGTCTTTCAACGATATTATTGAGACCTTCTTTTTGCCATTTCTTAAAGATGTTATTGGATCCTTTAAAAATAAGATTGGCGTCGGATAAAAATCTCTTCAAAAAAGCCGTTGTTATACCAAATTTTTGAAGAATTTTCTCTTGCTCGTCTGTGTAATAACAAATCACAACATCTTCAATGTTATCATTTAAAGAAGTTAAGGTTTTTTTAACCTCTAACTCACTATTTAACGAGTAACACTGCGCGCATCGTTTAACCTTACTAGACTGTAATAACTTGTTACAATCTAAACATTTAGTCTCCGTCTTAATTTTTCTTTTTTGGTTATAAGTGCTAGTCTGAGAATGACAGTTTGGACATAATAGCCTTAAATTGCTCAACAAATTATTGTTATGATCGCCATCAATGTGATCCATTTGTAAAACTAAATGTTTTCCTAGCCATTCGCTAATACCACAAATTAAGCATTTATATTCTACCAATTTCAATAATCGTTTCTTTACTATTGAGTTAGGAACGTCAGAGCTTGGTGTAAAGATTTCGTTATCACTCAATCTCTTTAAAGAAGGTTTTTTAGAATATTTAGTTGATAGCTCCGACTTATTAAGCCAGTGTGAGGTGTCAACTTTTAACCGATTTATTGTTTTAACAATTCGAAACCAATTGCCGTTGGTTGGGGCAACATGTAAATTTCTCATAAATTCAGATGCGTTTTCTGTTCTAGAAGCAGCTTCAATAATTTGATAATCAGTTATGTCTTTGAATTTAGTCATTTTTCATGTTTATATCTATGTGACATTGCCAGCAATATGTTGATTTTGATCCACATAAACTGCCGCAATTTAAACATATATTTTGCGGTTTCTTAGGCAGAAGACCTTTCTTGCCAGAAATAAATGTTGCTGTTTGAGAGTGACAATTTGGGCATAATAATCGTAAATTTTCTACACGATTATCGTTAGGAACTCCATTTATATGATCCATTTGTAAAACAAGAGGTGTTTCACACCAACTAACTATTCCGCACTCCGAACACTTATAATCAATCAATTTAAGTAATCTACTTTTGACAACTTTTGCCGAAATTACAGAATCTTTTTTCAAGATATCAGTATCATTAATGCGTTTAGCGATTATTTTGGATCTCTCACTGTTAGATGGAAAATGAGAGCTATCAGCACGTTCTTTAACAAATTTTTTTAACTTAATCAAGCCGTGAGTCTTAGTATAATCCATCCCCAAATTTCTAGCCAGATCGCAAAAACTGATTGATGTTTTAACTTTCTCTAAGATATCATCAGGATTAAGAGATTCAAACTTTACCACGACTTTGAAGAACCCAAAGACAATACTCAATGATTGCTCGATTTTCTTTAATTGGAATTGAATACACGCTACGAAGCTCTTTAAGTTCGTTTTTAGCTGCTTCTAGTGCTGTATCTGCCTCCGCATCTTCTTTTAGAGCCATTATGCCCTTTTCTACTTCGAGAATTCTTTGACCAAGCTCTTTCTCTGTCATAGAATTTGCCGTGTCGACAAAGTCAGCGGGAAGTAATTTTAGTAACGATGCTTTAAATGATTTAGCCATATATTTATCCTTATTGTATGATTTCTGATTTCTTCTCGATCCAATCGAGGGTAATCGAATCTTGTAGAGCCGCAATCAGCCCCGTCAATTCCCCTCGCTTTTCCATCTGCTGCATCGATTCTGGTGTATATCCAGCCGATACCAATCTCTGAGCCAACATTCCGTAAAGTTCCTTATGGGAGAACTTAAGCTCAATTTCCTTGTTCCGAATACCGTCTAGAATCAAACTAAGCTTAACCATCTCGGTTGCTGTCTTGGTTGTCTCTTCCTGGGTCTTCTCGTCAAGTTGCTCCAAAATTAACTTGCTTTGGCGAGCCAGATTCTGAGCCTCTAGCTTAACTAGATACTCGGGAACCTTGAATTCATTTGCAGCGTTCAAACGCTTAACAATTTGATCGTGAATCAGCTTCTTTCGCTTGATTCGTAGCTGATTACTGATAACCCCATTAGCAACCTTAACAAGTTCTCCTAGATTAGAGAGCCCCTCAGCCTTGGCTAAAGAGTCATCAATTGGAGCTGGAACAACCTTGAATCCCATGGAAATGGTGGCTCGGAAGTCAACCTTCTTGTCCTCATAATCAGAATTCCAAACCTCTTTTCCAAATTGGTGACTAAAGATACTGGTCTCACCAATCTTGGTTCCATAGAGACAGTTATCGAAATCGGGTCCCAATAGATTGCTGCCAATCTGGTACTCCATTTCATTTAAAAGCTGCTCCTCTGTATCCGAGGTGGTCCAAAGCGACAAAGTAACCTTATCACCAGCTTGAACGAAGTCCTCGGCTCCATAAGGAGTAAGATTGGCGTGTTTTACCGCTAGTTGCCCAATGGTCTTCTCAACCATTGATTCCATAGTTTCCATAGCGGGCTCGGGGATTTTAAGATCGGTATATCCAGTTACCTCGAACTTAGGCTTAGTGTAAACCGTCATCTCAAGATCGAAGCCATCTGGATGGAACTCCGCCTTAGAGATTTGAGGACCAAACATTGGGGTAAGTTCCTGCTCAAAGGTAAAGGTATCGTAAGCCTCCTGAATCAAAGTACTTTGAGAGTTATTCTCAAGCATCTTGGGTTGGAAGGTCTTAAAGGCTTGCTTTGGGGCTTTACCGGGACGATAACCTTTGATCATAACCTTGGCTTTGTTGAGCCGTTCGACGGCTTGATCTTGATGTTTGGAGACTAGATCGAGTGGAGCGGTCCATTGAACGCTATATTCGCAATAATTTTTCTCGCTAACTTGCATGATTCCTCTAGGTGACGATGGTGGTAAATTCGCAGCTTTCGTTTTAGTAACGCTTGGCTCGGTTCAATTGTTTAATGTTTTGTTCGTGAACGTAATCGGCTCCAGGCTTACAATTCTCTAGATTGGAGCAATACCTACAGAGAGTCCCAGGTGTTTCCTTAAATCCAACCTCTGCTTGCATCAATTTGGCTTGATTCACCATGTTTTCGGCAACATTTTCAATATCGCTAATTTCAAAGGTTGTCTCAATTGGAGAATTTTGATCTCTCAGTAAAACATACGAGGCATGAATTTTCTGGATATCTGGGTTGAGAGTCCAAATTACGTAAGAATAGGTTTGGAGCTGAAAGAGATCTTCGGCTAAATACTTACGAGAACGAGGGTTACTGGACTTATAGTCAAGAACCTTAAAGCCATCAGGATGGCGATCAACCCGATCAATAAAGCCATTAAGAAGATATTTGTCATCTAATTTGAAATAGAAAGCTTTTTCAACTGATTCCACATCAGGAGCTCTATTTTCTTTAAGAGCTTTGCCGTGATTCTGAAGATAAAGACCGGCTAGAGCAAAAGTCTCCTTCTTAAAAGCGTTGAGTTGGAATAGCTTGTAGGGACCTTGAACAGGATTCTTGATTCCCTTAGCATCTTCTACAATTGTCCAAAGATCGTCGCTTAAAAGTTGCTTCTCATAAGTTGGATAAGCTTTCCAGAAGCAATCTTTGAGAACTTCGTGATATTTGGAATCCGGATGATCAATCAAAAATTGATGATAGGTTTCTAATACCTCGTGAAGAAAGCTACCAAAGACATTGAAATCCCAGGTTTTCTTAGTAAGTTTATCGATGTAAGAGTGTTTGTAGGCGGCTTTACAGTTTTTGAATTGTTTTATTTTGGAGACCGAAATACTGAAAAGATCAGAGTTTTCGGGTTTTTCATTAAGAATTTCTAATTGCACATATGCTTTATATCAATAGCCGCGATTGGCAAAGAAAGGATACCAACGGAATACTTGTCCAGCTCCTTGACCTCTTGGATCTGTAACAATTTGGCTATAATCCGAACTTTGAGGAATAATAGCTTCTTTGTTAATGATCCACTTCAAGTTCTTTGAATCGAAATAATAATAGGTCATCGTAGAATCTCTGGAATTCCATTGCTGTCGAACTGCGCTGCCCGGGAAGGTATTTGCGTGATAACCGTTACTAGTTACCAGTCCAGGAAGTAACGAAGTTTGTCCTGTCCATCTTTCGTGAATAGTTAAAGAAATGTTGGGATCAACCGGATCGGCTGAGGACATGTAGAAAACGAAAGCCCTAGGATCAAAGAGTTTTTGACTAGTGGAGGAGATTTCAGGAATTGGAGAAGGTAATCGAACGTGACCTTGTCCCGTCATGGTACCTATTCCTCTACCTACATTGCCCTGAATATCGGTTTCCGAATAAACGATTAGATAATCAGTTATGGGCTTGTCAGTAAGATAAAGAGGCTGCCCCTCAGCATCATATCCGTCAATTTCTGGATAAGGAGGATTCTCTAAATTACGAACAACAGTTCCGGCAACTCCTCCTAGAACTGGAGGGGTAGGTTGAGCAAAGTTTCCAAAAGGATACCAGTTAGAATCGATAGATTTATCGAAGTTGGTAATCTTAGCACCACGAAGATTGGTGTTAATGAAAGAGAATTCGTATGTCTTCGTTAAAACATCAGAAGAATCAGATCCATTGGTAGCCCAAAATTTCAGGGTAAAGATGGCTCCTTGAGTAGGAATATCTACTCGATCTACATAAACATAGGAGTCAATGGTAGGATCTGAACCATCTAGGGTATAAAAAATAGTTGACGGAATGTCAGTAGAAAGCGTAAGATACTTAGGAATATCGTTCTGGCTAAGTACCGCCGATTCCGTCAACGTAATAGTAATCACGATGTTATGCGAATGTTTTGACCGTAGGCTTCGGTCCTCATAGCTTCCCCGAGTTTAAGTAACTCAATGGCTGCTTCGCCATAATTCTGAATTCTAGCTGCTGTGAGAGGGGTAAAGACTCGTTCGTTTCCTTGAACTTGATAGAAATAAGCCTTAAGATCCTCAATATGATAAGGATTACTTTCGTTATACCAATGTCTAAGATAGGCAGGCACCTTATCAAAATCTAGGGAGGAATTGAAGTCTTTGAGACCTGGATAGTCCATAGCAGCAATTAAAAGAGCCGATAAGGTAGGAGCAATTCTCCAAGAGTTAGCAAAAATTAATTTACCAGAGAGATATCCTTTAAGCTGATCTACTAGATACTCGGGGTCCCGATCATTTACCAGGGTTCGAGGAAAGTGGAATCTAAGGAGAGAATTTTCCGAGATATGAAGGGATAGATTACGAATGGGGCGAATAAGGAAGGTGGTCCAGGCGCCAACACTATCCAGAGCCTCTTTTTCGTTCATATAACGAAGATCGTCCAAAACATATTTTTTACCGGGTTCCATAGACCCGATGGTCTTCTTAACGTGGAAGTTAGGGTCAATCTGGCGACAAACCTCGGTTCCAATGAACTGCATAGCATCTCGGTAGGAAACAAAGCCAGAGCGTTCAATCTCAGGAACCTCCTCTTGGATAATCTTTCCTAGCTCTTTTCGAGTACTAGAGTCCCATGGAAGAGGTTCGGCAAGGATTTGCTCCTTAATGTCTTGATTAGAGAGGTCGGGCTCGGGAATGGAATAGAGCTCGGCGATAGTCTTTTTAAGATAACCAGCGAAAGAGATTCGAGTATAACCTTGGTCGATTAAGTATTGAGAGGCGGTGGATTTGCCGGAGAGTCGACGACCGGCAATGGCGATAATATCAGGCAAGTTCTCCTTTTCCGATTATAGCCAAAAAATATCCTGGCTGTATTGATTTGTTAACCATGAGTTTTATAGATATTGATTCTAGTTGAAAATAGTAAAAAATACCTAGTTTAAGTATCTCTCTTGTAGTTACTATGTCCAGATTTATAGCATCTCTTTCTGAGTTCTGAAGATTTCTTATAAGTTCCAAATCTTTTGGATTAATTACCACCGTAGTTATTTGTTCTAAGGTATGAACCATAGAAACGCCACTAGCTCTTTCGTATAGGCGATCTTTATTTAAAATCTTCTTGTTCAACTGATTAACAGAAGAAAAAAGATCATCTGAAAAACTGCCATAATCAATCTTAAGCACTGACGACTTTCACGGTGGCTCCATCCTGAATTCCATGGTTTTGAACCAGGATGAAATGTTTGAAGTTAGATTTAAGATAATCTTTGTGAGTAATAACCATTACTAAGTAATCCTTTTCTAGCTCTCTGATTAACTTAAATAGCTGCTTGGAGGCTGCCATATCCATCTCCCGGTCAACTTCGTCCAGGAATAACACTTGTATATCAAGCTCCAATCGAGACTTGAGAAGCTCGGTCAAGGCTATCTTAAGCGCTAACCGAACCATTAATTCTTGTCCACCAGAGATCTGGGATAGGTCTAACTCCACTCCATTTAACCGAAAAATGATATCAAAATTATCCTCGTCAATACCTTTCTTGGTCTTGGAGATCTGGAAAATGGCTTCGAAGTTGGGACGAATCTTTGCCAGAGTTTTATTTAGGATAACCTGGAAGTCGTCCAGCATGGAGTAAACAACCATGTTGGGAATTCCTGTAGAAGCACAGGCAGCTACTAACTCTGACTTCAACTTAAGATTGGCTTGAACTTTGGTTAAAGAAGCCTTGGTAGCCTTAAGTTTGACAAGATCTTGAGTTTTTTGGCGATGTTTCTCTGATAAACTACCCGATTCCAAAGTTAACTTAAGAATCTCGGAATCTAATAATGCGATGGCAATTTTAAGGTTTTTGATCTTGGCTTGAGACTCTTGAACCAAAGAAAGCTGTTTTTCTGGCTCTTCAAGAAGTTTTTGGAGATCGGCAGCCTGCTGTTTAATAGTTTCTAGTTGGGATTCAAGATCCTCAACGTGGCTAGTAATTTGAGCTTTATCTTTGTTTTTCTCGGCAATTTGAACCCTAAGTTGCTCGATACGCTCTTCTAAGTGAGGAATCTCCGCTTCCAAAGCTCGGTTGGTTTGAAGTTTCTTGGTTTCTTCAGCCAAAGTTAAACGAGCTTGCTTAACTCGATTGGTTTCGGTGAGCTCCGCAGCTTGAGCTTCCAAGAAGGTGGCTTGAATTACATTAATTTGTGTTCGAATCTTGGCTTGGAATTCATCCCGGTAATCTGAAGAGATTTCTTGAAAACACTCTTCGCAGTTGGGATTTTCGGGAACCTTAGTGTTTTCTAGTACTTTAAGTTCCTTAGCTAGCTCGGCTCTACGTGCAGAAAAACTGGTGTCCTCAATAGCTTGAGTTGTAAGAAGCTCAATGTTAATTATGGGTATAATTAAATCTCGCTTCCTTATAAGCAGATCGGTTTTGGAATCTAACTCGATTTGCAGAGGCTGAGGGTCTGATTTGGCGAGATTAACCTTAGACTTTGAAAGCTGAGAATTAAGATCCTCAAGTTTACCATTTAAGAAAGACTTCCTGACCAAGAGATCGTTATGCTCGGTAGCTCCTTTTTCTAAAATAGCTAAATGACTTTGTGTGGTCTCCAGCTCTAAAAGATTGCTAGTTTTCTTAGTCTGGGAGCTTTCAAGTAACTCCTTATTTTTAATTAAGGAAGCAGAAATTGAAACCAGATCGGCTTCGGGATTACCCAAAGAAGTAATAGTTTGCTGAAGAGCCGAAACCTCTTTGTTGATTTCGGAAACCTTATCTTTGGCTAATTTCTCTAGCTTAGAGTAAATTATTAGGTTGAACACTTGCCGAAGAATTTCCAGTTTCTCTTTACCAGTACGAGAGGATTTAACTAATGAATCCAGAGACTTCTGAGAAAGATAGGAAGCTTGGTTAAAGGTATGATATGGGTAGCCCAAAGTTTCATTGATTAAGGCTTGGGCATCCCCTTTCCGCATCTGGGTAAGATCTTCCCAAACTCCTTCGTTTTGAAGAAAGAACTTAATTTCTCCGGTATTTTTGGTTCGGCTTCGTTCTATCTTATAGATTTTTTTGTGAACCATGAAAATAAAGGTTACCGAAGTCTTAGTAGCTCCAATTCGAATAACTTTTTGAATGGTTGAGGTTGGAACTTCGCCAAAGAGAGCGAAGATAATACCGGCAAAAATGGTTGATTTTCCAGCTCCCGAGGAAAACTCAGGATCTCCGTTGGTTTCACCAAGAATAACCACAGATTGAAAATCTGAGAAATCAATATCTGACTGGCGATGTACTTGAAAGTCTGTAAGAGATAGGGATAGTGGTCTCAATTAAGTTCCAGTTCGGCTAAGAGGTCTTGACTTGCTTGGATAAACTCGCTCTTGAAGGGTTCAGCGTATCTTTCCGCCCATAGGAGAAAAGCAGCTTGAGGAGTTACTGAAGCGTCAAGGGTAGTCTTTTTATCAGCTACCGACTGAATAGGACGCTTCTCGGAAAGTCTTTCTAAATGATGAATTCCAAGCTTATAGATCTCTTCTTCAATAGATTTACGGTTAATTGAAGAGTATTTGGTTGGAAGGTTAAGTTCTACTCGGAAAATAGAATCGGTAAGTCTAGTATTCTTAGCAAATTCTTTTAAGTTGGTTTTAATCCAATCTTCGGGAGAATCAAGATTATCGGGGACATCGAGCTGAATTTTACGAAAATTGCGGGTTGGAACCGGGATATTTACCATTTTCTTGGTCTCGGTATCAAAAAGCACCACAATCTTGGTTTGATCGGTTTCTCCAAAATCTGAAATATCCAGAGATCCTACATGAGCTAGATAAGGAGATTCTTGAAGAACTTGAGGTTTATGGACATGACCCATCCAAACATAATCGAGACCAGAAAAAGCCTCAAAAGGCATAATTAGCTCTCTTGCCAAATCGGAGATCTCATCGCCCACATAGAGGGAGCCCTGAAGGGTCAAGTGTCCCACAGCAACGCGTTGAGGAGCGGTCATAGAGGCAATACCAGCTTGAATCCAAGCGGAGCAGCGAGTTACAGCTTCGGTATTGATGTCGGTATCGAAGGAGCCTCGTTCTCGATATGGAATCAAAAGAAGCTGGGTATTGGAGTCCAAATCCAAGATTTTGAGGTCTTTAACGACTTGAACATGAGTAAAATTAGCAGAGGTAACCAGATCTAGTACAGTAAAATACTGAGTACCAGTTCTTCGAAGCTCATGATTACCTACAACGATGACAACTTGGAGCTTTTGATCATTACACTGGTTGAGAAACTTAAAGAGAAGTTCAACTAAAGAATAATCAGGCTTAACATCTTCGAAGACATCTCCAGTAAAAACTAGATGGGTAGCCTTATGTTCTTGAGCCTTTTGAAGACACCAGGAGAGAAGGTTAAGACGATCTTGGGTTCTAGAGGGAAGAGAGCCGGGAGTAGCGGGCTTGCCAACATCGAGCCCTTTGCCGAGATGGAGGTCGCCAATAGTTAAGAAGCGCAATTTTCCTTAAGCAAAGAGTTACAGATTTTGATTCGTTTCTCTAACATTGGAAGGGTAAATTCCTGAGACTTAAGAGAATTTCTCAGGAATCCGTCGAGATGAGCCGTGATTTTTTCCATAAGAGGAACAGGATAGTCTCGAAATTCAAGAGCCGCTTTCATCAAAACGGGAGCCGCAAGCTTCATTTTATTCTCATACTGAGTGATCTCTAATTTCTCTAATCCTTCTTCTTGAAGGAGATCGATGGCAACTTCCTCAGGTTCTCGATTTTGAAGAAAAGATAAGAAAAGGACAGTTGAACCTTTCTTTCCGCACCCAAAGCATTTAAAGATGTTTTCGGTTGGATTAAAGAAAAAAGAGGGAGAAGAGTCTCGATGGGAAGGGAAGGGGCAATTTGTTTTATGAATCCAGCCAGAAGGTGAATAAGTGGTCTGGAAGGAGATATGATGTTGATGGAAGATTTGGGTTAAAGAAACTCGGTTGGCTTCTTTGACGATATCTTTGGGATAAAGTTTTGCCCAACCAGCCGTAGTTTGGGCTTCAAGTTGGGCAATTAAGTCGGCTGAAGAAGTTTCTCCAGAATCTCCAGCCTCCCCTTCTGGAAGGCACTCGCTAAGGGATCCGGGGAGATTTGTAAGGTCTTGCATAATTGAAGGTAGGAGGAGTACTCGGCTTTAGCCTGGTTGAGTAAGTCGATCGGCTTTTCTTCGTTCTTCTTGTTCATAAGCTAGCTCGTTGATGCGATCTCGAAGGATCAGTATTGATTTCATAAGGATAGAACAAAGAGCCGAGCTCCCGGCTCCCTCGGGCTGGTTCTCCATTTGATTAAGTTGTTCCGCCATTGATGCCATCTGAACCAAGAGATTATTCTCGGCTTGAATAACAATGGGACCCTTGTTAATTTTTAAGGTCTTGTCTTTGATGAAATTAATGTATTGTCCGCCTTTTTCAACAACCTGTTTCATTAATTCGGGGGATTCCTCGAGTTTAGCAACCTTTTGGTTGAAGACTTCGGTTTGTTGACGTTTTTCGGTAGCTTTGGCGGCTACAAAGGACTTTTCATTTGTTAATTTGCTTGTTCTCATGATTCTTTCACAGGGTGACCTTCTATCCAAACAGCCGAACCATCAATTCCCCAAGACTCAATATCTCGACGGTCAAGGTGGTAGACAAACTGATAATCTTCAGAAAGTAGCTTCTTATTATCAAAAAGACGAACTCTATTTTCGGCTAATTCTGAGGTGGCGTAGATACCTTCAATATCCCAGCCTTCATAATGATTAGAGCCAACTATCCAGATCTTTTTTAATTCTCTGCTTTTATTTTTTCGCTGATTCTCCATTTGATTAAGTTGATCTGCCAATGATGCCATTTGATCTAAAAAATCATTACTGTTTTGAAGCATAATTTTTCAGTCGGCTTTTAAGTCAATTTCGTCAATATAGTAGCCTCTTTCTCCATTTTCGAAAACATAGGCTTTAGCTTTTTCTTCGGAGAAGAAAGCGATAATGTTGTCATAACGCCCGTCGCAACCGTAAGTAACAATATAAATCTTAATCAATCTTCCTCAATATCTGAGCGATCTTCACCTTCGAAAAGAAAGAAAAAATCTTCAGCAGCGTCATCCAAACAGCTAGCGCAAATTAAAATTGTGGGGTTTCTAAGGACAGATTCACAGGCAAAACAATGAGAGGGCTGATCTTCTTCAATTTCGATAATATCTGGCTCAGACATTGCTTTTCTCCGGTGGAAGTCCCAATCTAAGATAAACTGGGCACTGTTTATGGTTTATGACAAATTTTTGATAGCTAGAGAACATTGAAGGGGTCCATTTAGGGCGAATCTTCGACTGATATCGCTCTTTGAACCCCGATAAAAAATTCAAAACTGAGTTATAATCCCGGAGAGGATAGTCAAAAAGCTTAATTTTGACAAAGAACTCAATTATCTGTTGAAAGTTTTCCTCAGACTCTGAGGCAACGTAGATCAGGTTTTCCACTCCCGGACAGTGGACAAATCCCTGATCTTGAAAGCCTTCGCAGCCTAAATAAAGGTAGAAATCCGGGGTTGCCATCCATTACAGCGAGGTAATCGAAAGTGGCTTAATGCTAATCATCCCATTTGGAAGGGTCTGAATTTCAAACCGCTCAATACGAGCTTCCTGCATTGGTGTTCGATAAACATTCAAAATCTCATCTAATGATGAAACAATTGATGAGACCATCCGAGGATTGGTCTTCACAACCTTACCCTTCTCATCTCGTTCTACTGACGGTAACGAAGTTAGAAGAAGCTCGGGGGTATCCATCGGAACTCGCGAAACAAGTTGCTCTAGAGGGCGAGCAGGTAGAGCAAACATAGAAATTGGTATCTTACGAATCATCTCCCACATCTTAGAAGAACCTGACTCTTTCTTAGGAGCGGGTGGAGGAGCAACTTCGGCTGTAGCAATTACAGGAGCAACAACAGTCTTATCGGTTTTCTTGGTCATTAATCTTTCGAATATGAAATGTCAGAGGTTTAAGTAAAGAGTTCCCGTCAAAGACCTGGAACCTCTCTTCTTCTTGGTATATCACGATAGCCGGCAAATATTCGATTTGGAATCGCTTGATTAAGTCTTGGTTATCTTCGGCTTGTAAGATCTGTTGAGACCAAGAGGGGAACTTGGAAGCAAGGGCGGCAAGGTTTTTGTTGAACTTGTTAATATAAGAAGGGGAGAGCCAAGATTCAGTGAAGGCTAAAATGGAACGAGGCTTAATCAAGCTCTAATTCCTGAATACCTATAAAACTACCGTTTTCGACAGTATGTTTAGCAAAGAAAACCTTAATTCTACCAGCTCCGGTTGATCTTATCGTCCCACACTTCCACCGATAAGTATCATATCCTTCGCTGCCATAACTGGCGTTAAAATATAGCTTGCTAACAACTACATAACGATCTACGTTAATCTCGACAATTGTACCAGGACTTGGAAAATTCATCTAACCTCAAAATCAATTAACAATTCGCCCAAGTAATGTCCAATCTCGTGTTGAATTACCCAAGCCTCCACATCGGTAGCTACAAACTGGCGAGGTTCCTTAAGATTGCCTTCTACCACGATCTCATCATACCGCAACGTCTTAATGTAAGTTCCGGGAAAACTTAAACACCCCTCACCGTTTTTAATACGCTGATTGAATTTTTTGGTAATACTGGCATTAACCAAATCAATAGAGAACCCCTTGTTTCCCTCTGCCCCAGGAATTCGAATAATCGCTACTTTCTTCCAAATTCCAATTTGAGGAGCCGCTAACCCAACACCCTTAGTGGAAGATTCGGCAAGCTCCTTTTCTAGCTGAGCAATAATAGCATCGGCTTCCTCAATAGATTCAACGTCAGTACAAGGGGTCCGAAGCTGTTCAATATCTGTAAGAATCATGATTGGATCCTACAGCAGCTTTTGATCAAACTGCTTAACTCAAAAATATTATCAATTTCTTTCATTTTAAGATCGGACTCAGTTTCAAGTTCTCTGATTATTATGAAGCCTGGAGTAGTTACAGAAATACCATCTGAGCCAATTTTTATTGTAGAAACTTGCCCATTACAGTTAATCTCAAGTTCAACGGAGCCTCTGGAGGGCATTTGATATTTTTCAATGTTATTCAGTGCCATACATCACCACCACCAATAAATAAGAACCTCTTCACTGTCTCGAGCCCCATTTTTGATGAGCCAATTTTCTAAGGGATCGACAATTAAATCATCTGCAATTTTGATCTTAAAGTATGAACAATTGTTGAGTTCCAGCTCTTCTATCTTTCTGTCTAAAAGCCCAGAGGGAATCTCCTTGCAATCGAAGACCTTCATTACTTGAAACTTTTCCATTTTACTTTAACTTCAAGAAAAAGGTAATAGTTTTTTCGGCGTAGTTAATGTTACCATCGGGAACAATCTCAGCTAAGCTAAGAAACTCCTGAACCTTGGTATCAAGGGTGAACTTAACATTGTTGTTTTCCCGACCCCGCAACTGAAGCTTCACCTTGACCTTGTTTCCTTCTCGAAGGAACTTCTCAGACTGAGTTGCCTTAAGAAGAAGATCATGGGTATCAGTATTAGCTCTTAGCTTGATTTCTTTAAGCTCAACAGCAGCCTCACGCTGCTTACGGTTTTGGTCCCGCTCTTTCTTAGAGAGATCGAACTTGTACTTGCCCGCATCCATGATTTTACAGGTTGCAGTTTTTCCATTTTTGGGAGGAACAATTTGGACAAGATCGAGACCTAGATCTTTAGCTTTTTGAATAGCAAAACGAGTCTCCATTTCTCCAAGGAACTCTCCGTCGGGAGCTATACAAATTACGGTGGGGAGACGAATATCTCGATTAATGTAAAAACGAGGAGCCTTCTTTTCAAACGATGATTGATTCAAACTAATTACGCCCTGGCAATGGAGATTCGATATGTAGCCTCTATTCCTTCGACAATCTCCTGCATCTTAGGATTGGCTAGTAAAATTTGATTGACTCCGTTGGTCAATCCTTCAAGAATTGTAATCTCTCGATCTTCAAGTTTCTTGGGCTTATCTGTTTGCGCTTCTCGTAACAATTCTGCTCGAAAAGCAATTCGAGTTGCTAAAAGAATACTAATGAGCTGCTCAAATTTGAACTGAATAAGCTCGGAAGACTGGAGATACATTAATTGGTTGTTAAAAGAAATCAGACAAGGAACAATAGGAAGTTTCTGCTTTTTAGGCTTCTTTGGCGGCGATTTGACATCGGTTGGCACAGCGGGTGGTGAAACATCCTTATTTTTTGCCATTTTTTCTTTTCTGATCGCAGCCGTCTCCATCATATGCCCTTCAAAGCCCTACTTTAATGGTGCCCATCACTCCAATATCTCCATTCGTGTTAATGGTGGCTTCGGGACCTACAAATAAGTTATTCATCAACGGTAAGTGCTGACCTACATTGTAATATAACGGGGAAATTGAAAAGCTGGGGGCTTCTGCCTGTGTATCGTAATTTACCCCTACATTAAGCAGAGCTAGATCAATATCTTTCTTAGTTTTCCCATAGGAGAAGAAAGATACATCGATACCTGGAGAGAACTCAAACGCTGGTGCCGAAACTCCCGTAACATTAACTACAGTGGCGCCAAGATTGATCCCAAGAAAAAGGCGAGGATTAAACATCCAGTGACGCTCGGCTGGAACTTCCTCAAAAGTTGCCTTGGCAATTGGAAGGTCATACTTCTTTCCCTGAGTATTAATCGAAACCTGGCTTTGCACAACATGCTGACCATCTTCGTTAGTGGAAATAACAGAATTAACCGAATAATCTCGAGGATAAATAATCTCTTCCCATGGCTGAGGCTCCCAAGAACGGAAAGTGGTAGAGCCGAAGGGAACATACTGACTACCAATCGGCTCGTTCAAAGTAAGAGTTTGAGCGTTGCGTTGGTAGCCATACGGATCGATATTGGGACAAGAGGTAGAAATTGGGGGAGGATTCGGATTTGGAGAGGTAGAGGTACTAGGAAGTGCAACCCCATGGAATCCTGGTGTAGAAACGGTAATGGAAGATAAACCCAAAAGACGAGCATGTAAAGCATCTAGGTCATCTTGAATGGCGTCAAGATTGAGACCTCGTTGTTTAATGTGCCCCTCAAGTTCTTCACGAGTTACATAGCGCGATTCGGAGCGAGCAATGTTATCCGGTAGTTGCTTCATTGGAATAACCAAATTCAAAGCTACCTCACCAGAATGAATGATATCTTTGATTAAGAAATAGATCATTCCACAAAGCAAGAGAACGCAGGTAATTGGTAGTAAATAGGGTTTAATCTTTTCCATATAGGAGACTTTCGATTCGGGCGGTAGCCAATTTGGCTAAAATTTCTTCTTTGGCATCATTAATAGCTTTTATTTTAAGATCTTCCAGAACTTTGGCGGCTTCTTTTAAATCGGTTACAGGCATTTCGTTACGATTAACAATTGAATAAGGGTTCCTACGAACCACTAATTCGGTTTCATTAAACACATATTCTTGGATGGTAGAGTCTGGTAAGAGCATCATGCTTGCAAATTTGTTTTCGTATTTTATAGAAAACTTCTTATATTCAGCCAAAAGCACTAGTTGACGCAAAATCTCTGGCATATCAAAATTTACTTCTTTTGTTGGTTCTGCTTCAAAGTCCATCAAAACATCCTTTCGACCTTCCCGATCAATAAAACAAATCATGGGTAAGTAAATTCCTTGCAGCCCCATCCAGGGAGACATTCTTGATAAGTCTTTTTACAAGATTCTCTAATACCGTAACCATGACCAATCTGATATCCGCAAAAAATTGTTATGAAAGACCATAAGCCAATAATTAAAAAAATCATAAAGCCGGCAATTATTTTTTGCTTCATATTACCTCGAGTGAACTACGCCGTTAACATCTTCACATAATGTATAATCCGAACGGCTATCAACATATTTCTCGCCAAATTTGGCGCATAAAGCCGCCGAATCGGCATCGGCGTTACAGGACCAAACAATAGCAATAATCCCGATAATCAAGAAAATTAGCCCGACAACGGGTCCACCACCGGAACCTCCCCATAATATGGGCTCAACATCTTCAAAATGACTCATGGCTTACCCCCCTCAGTAATAAGTAACACCGTTACTCGAACTATTTGGAAAACAATCATCTAACTTTAGAACTTCTCCCACATTAGAATCAGGGATTTGGCTCATAAGTTGTTCGGCATCCTCTTTGAGAGCTCCACAATAAATAACCAATGTTTCTCCAAGCTGACGAACTTTAAGACCTCCAACAAGGTCTTTGACCTCATCAAGTGTTTTTTTTTGTATAAACGCACCACAATTGACTCATAGCATCCTTTCAATATAAAACCTCTCGATGAAATTTAGTTCCATCATCACCGACAGTATTTGAGCTATTCTGCCCAGATGGACAAATCATTCTTCTAATTAATGGCTTTCTCTCACACTCTTCTTTTGTGTTGTAAGCGATTCCCTCCTCACACTTAACGCAAACATATCTAACTTCGTGGACCTCACACTCTTCTGAAGAAGACTGAACTTTACCTATTGCAACATCTTGGAGTTCAGAGGTTACACACAGTTCCAGATAGTGATGGCTAGAACTACAAGCGAAAAAAGTAAAACAAACCAAAACAGCAATGATAGCACTTAAAAATTTCATCTTAGCTCCAAGCTAACCACTTAGCTTCGCTCTGGCAACCCGAAAACCGAATCATCTCATGACCTTGTCGGACGAGCCGAACCCACCATCCCGTAGGTTAACCCGCATCGAATACTCAGCTGTAATCTCTTTTTCGTGAAGAAAGGAGAACTCACAATCTAAACGCTTATGTGGAACCAATTGGGCAATACGATCTCCGAAGTTAACAACACAAGAAGCATTCAGAACGCCTTGAACTGGGATAAACTGCGCTACAAATTGTAGCTCGTGCTCGAATCCCTCGTCTATTAAACCAACCAACGGATGAAGCTTACGGTTAATGAAAGTTGAGCTCCGAGGTCTGATATCCAAATAATGATTCGATGGAATCAAAGTTTTAATCCCCAACGGGATTTTCTTATACTCAAAGGGAGTAAAAATAATTGGTTCTAGATTGCTTGACCTTACGTCGAAACCCCCATCTGTTGGATAAGTCTGAATTGGATTAAAATCTCCAACTTCCAATTGAACTAGATTTGAAGCATTCCAAGCAGCAACTTTTTCGGTTAAAGAGTCAATTGTAGCGAATTTGAAAACCGTCATACGTCCTCTAGTCGCATGCCCCCGACACCTCGAAATTCCTGTTACTTAAACCCCTTGATCGCCTGAGAAAGCTGTACCTATGTGTTATTTTCAGTAGAAGCTAGTTTTGTCAATAATTTGCAAAAATTTTTGAACTGCTCATAGGTAATCTTAGTGACTAAATTACCATAAATATGATGCAACAATTGATGACAGTTCACACAAAGCGTGGTAAGATTGTTAATATCTAGTTGCTGAGATAAAAAGAAATGATAACTATTTTGATGGTGAACATGAAGAGGTCCCCTAGATAAACAAATTTGACAATGATACCTATCTCGTTCTTTAGCACGCTTCACAGCTATTTGATAGTAAGGGTCCTCATATCTATCACTCATTAAACTAATGCCAAAATACGGAAAGAATTATGATTAAGCAAGAGATAACTAGAGAAATTTTAGAAGAACTGTATATATCGAAACAATACTCTCTTAAAGAGATTGCCTTGGTATATAAAACTACTGCTACGGTTATTCAAAGAAAAATGATAAAATTTGAACTGAAAACAAGAAGCGCGTCGGAAGCCAAAACTATTAAGCGAAACAGGAGCGCAGCAAATATTACAGAAAATCAAAAAGAACAAGTAAAACTTCTATTTAAAAACAAAGAAACCAGAGCAAACATTGCTAAGACTGTTGAATTAAAATATAAAGATGTTAATGGAATTCTTGTAGAAGCTGGGTTAATACTAGAAAAACGAGAAGTTAAAAATTTGACACCGTTACAAAGACAAGTAATTTTAGGCTCTTTGTTAGGCGATGGTTGCATTACAAATTCAAAAGGGAAAGTAGCTTATGTTGAAACGCATTGTGAGGCTCAAAAAGAATACGCTGAATACAAAGCCAAAATATTAAATAAAAATATAAGTGGTCCTAGAACTCTTAAAATCAAAAAATTAAACAACAAAGAAATTATAGGAACTCCCCAATATTATTTCTCGTATCACAACAAGCCAGATCTTAAGTCTATTCACGATACGTGCTACTCTAATTCTGGAAAAAAGATGGTGACAGAATCATGGCTGTCAGAAATTTCAACACTTGGTCTATGCCTTTGGTTTTTAGACGATGGAAACTCGCTAATTCATGATAAATCTGTTGTTGTTAGGTTTGCCACCAACAGTTTCAGTTTGGCTGAATGTGAATTACTTTGCAAAATGTTGAAAACATTTGGTTGTACAGCTACCGCAATTAAATCTAATGGTTATGTTGTTCATATTTGGCAAGAATCCGTAGAGCATTTCATGAATCTGATTGAGCCACATGTTAAAGAAATTCCTTGCATGATGTATAAAGTCAAAAGGCGAAGCCAACTTGTTACGGTAGCAGTTAAAATTCCTAAAATAGACAAGGAAACTCTTGAGCGCCTATATTTAAAAGAAAAACTTAGCATACACGCTATTGCTAAACAATTTGACTCCTATGGAAAATTAGTTCATCGACTTTTGTTAAAATTTAACATACCCACAAGACAAGATGGAGTAAAAACAGTTTTAACACCAACCACAATAGTTCAAATTAAAGAACTGCATGCTCAAAAATTGAGCTTGAGAAAAATTGCGAAAATACTCGATATATCCCCGCCCACCGTTAAAAGAGGATTAACGATATCTTTGATCAACAAATAGGTTATATCCATTTAAATGATGAGCTACAATGGAAATATCATCGCCTTTAACCCTAGTACAAAGCTGACAGTTCCAGCGATCTCGGGTACGAACCATCTTGCTCCAGTTGCAATGATCGGGGTCGCTCCATCGGTCAAACATCTCAGAATAATACCGTATTTTGGCGTGGAACCATACGACCTCACCATCCAAAGCCTTGTTATCCTCCACCTCTTAGTAGAGGCTTTGCCCGATCCTCATCCTAAAGTTGCTCGAATTCTTCATGATTTACGCTCTCGACTGGCTTTACTTGTCCGAGAAATCACCGAAGAAGAAGCGGATGGAGAATCAGTCCTAGAGATTTTAGAACTTGCCAAAGGTCTCTTAGGGAAGTTTAAGGGTGAACCTAACGACTTAGTTCGTCGTCTAGCTATCCTTTTAACCGATCTGGGCAACCAAATGGAGAACTCGATTAGTCGAGTGGCTCGCCAAGTCTCCCAATCTCTAGTTAAAGTAGCTCACCAAAATTATAGCAACCTAGTCGAACTCCTAAGTTTGGTAAGGGAACTAGAGTCTAATCCCTATCTAGAGCCTACAGTTAATGATATTGTTGGAAAACTGAGTCATCAAGTTCTGGTCCTTGCTAATCGAATCTGGGAACAAGGGATTCCGGCTTGGGAGATGGGGCAAACTCTGAAAGAGATAGGAAGCACCTTAAGCGAACTGATGGTTCAAGAACCGGGAGCCGGAGCCGAATTGATTCCCCAGATCCAAGAGAAATTACAGTCTATTGTTCCGGCTAGTTCCGAGAAGGTAAAACAATGATTAACAAGGTAGCAGAAGAATTATCGATTGTTTCGGATGTTAAAGAAATCGTGATGGAAGCGCTAGAAACAGTGCAATCATTAACTTATTTCGCAACTGATGCTCATTTAATGGCAAAGGTGGTAGAAATGAGAAAAGTTTTAACCGAAATGCTTCATTGGGAAGGCGGGTTAGAAGTTCGGGTTGGTGCTAAGAAAGTCGAGAAGCTAGCCAAAGAGTTATTTGATATCTTTCTAGAGAAGAGCCAGAAAGTTAAGTTGACCCATGAGCTTGGTGAGCTTATGAGAGGGCTACAGGGAATTTAAGACAGAGTAGTCGAGAGATAATCGGCGTTCTTCGAGAGAGGTATGCCGATTTCGCATATTTAGGTTAAAGAATTGCGGATATATGACCACCAGTACACTAACAACAAAGAAAAAATGCCCGGATTGATTTCTTTAAACATAGATAAAGATGGCTTAATAGATTTATATGTAACACGCCGATTTACCGTAGAAAAAATAGCTGATTTACTTAAGACTACCCCAACTGTAATTTACAGAAGAATGAAGAAGTGGAAAATTGAAAGAAGGTCTCCTAAAGAAAATAAAACGATCATTTTATCCGAAAATGATAGAGAGAAAATAAAAGAGCTTTACCTTCGGGCTAAAAGCGTTGAGTTAATCAGCACTGAAACAAATATATCCATCTATTTAGTTGCAAGAACAGTTAAAGAACTTGAGTTAACAAAAAGATATAGAACAAAGGAGCTTGACGAAGAACTAATACTTGCACGTAAACAAAGAGATTTAATAAATAAACCTCTAAACGAATATCAAATGCAGATTATTTTGGGCTCTTTATTAGGCGATGGTTGCTTGTATCCAACAGGTGCCTACTCAGAAACTCACTCCGAAGCACAAAAAGAGTATTTGGAATTTAAAGCCAATGCTTTTGGTGCAAATGTTAGAAAATATAAACGATTGAGTGGCTATATCAAAAATGATATAGATACTTTTTATTACATATACACTGTAACAAATAAAACTAAATTGGCACCGATTTACCAATTATGTTATCCTAATGGAGTTAAAACTGTATCTGAAGATTGGATCAACCAAATTACTCCACTAGGAATAGCTCTTTGGTATCTAGATGATGGTTGCTCTACTGCAAGTAAGACAAATAACACTATAATTGTTTCTTTTGCAACTAATGGATTCTCATTAGAATCAGTTCTGTTACTTCAAAAATTACTTCTTAAATTCAATATAAAAACAGGCATTTCATCGTCTAAAATCATATCACCAGGGATTGCAGCCCATAAATCTATTTTCGTACTTCAGCAGTCTGTTAACGATTTTATGGATCTAATTGAACCTTATGTTTCAAAAATTCCATCAATGACATATAAAATGAAAAAAAGAACAATTCCAGCCCGAATTTCTCGAAATCAATCTATTTCTTCAAATACCTCATAGCAACGAGTATTACTGCATTTTAAATATGGCTACTCCAATCAAGGCTAGAGGGATTATCCTACCATCAGAGACTGTGTCTTTGGGGGCTCAATTCTATAGCACTGCTGGAGAACCAGCCGATTTAACATCATTCCCAACCGTTTCCATTATTTCTCCCGATGGCACGGTTATTCGCCAACCATCAGCTACTGGGGTTTATCGAGCCAACATAGGGCAATATTTTCTTGACCAGCAAACTACTCCCGCATCTCAACAAGGCGTATATTTAGATAGGTGGGTCGGTCAACTTACAACCGGTGAAATTGTCACTAAAGAGTTCAACTTCGTAATTTTCTATTCGCAAGCGCCAGGAGTAAATCCTGGGGCATATGATGGTTATTGCCCAATAGAAGCACTCGGAGACGATGTCGGATTTCACTATAGCCAGATCGCTATACGTAACATCAACAAGCTACTGAAAGCCCTTAAAGCCAGATTAAGATCAGCTGGAATGACCAAAATTACTGAACCAAATGGCACTATTACTTTTCATCCTTGCGACATCTTCTCTACGGACACCCTAGTAACATTTATAGCTCAATCAATCACGATGTTTAATGAGATCCCTCATTTCACGGATTTTACATTTGATCACACCAATATCGTAGATCGATACTTTAACGTATTGGTTCAAGGAGCTACAATCCTAGCTTTGTCTTCACAGGCTTTGATTGAAAGAGGTCGAGAGTATCAAATTACCGATAGCGGTTTATCATTTACTCCCCCAACTCTTTCCGAGTTGCTTCAAACGGAGTGGTCTACGGAGTTAACTAATCATACGGAAAGAGTAAAACAGATAAAAGCCTCGATGAAGCCCGCTCCAATGGTAATTAGCTCATTGACGGGTACAATCTTCCGTAATCCGCAGCTTCAAGCGCTTCGTTATCTCAAAGAGCGGCAAATATTCTAATGGATGAGATAATTCTAAAAGCCCTCGACAAAATTGTCGGTAGCGATGTCGTTCAGAAGATGCTACAGAAGTATGGCGTTGATGAAGAATTTCTCTACCTGTTGCCGATAACATTTGCGGAACTCGAGGTTAGCGCTCGGACACTTCATGGTTGTATCTATTTAAACGAAAGATTGCAAGATGAGCCAGAAGAGGTCGATCCCTATTTGGTTCATGAATTAACCCATGTATTTCAACAATGTTTTGGAGATGAGCCAACGGTAGGAAGTGGAGATTCGGATGACTATCTTTCAAATCCTTTTGAGATTGAAGGTTTCCAAAATCAAATTGAATACATTGCTAACGAAGATGGTAAGGAAGAAGCGTCTGATTACACGAATCAAGTGCTAGAACACCACGAATACGAAGGCGAAGAACGTAAGGAAAAGAAAGACGAACTTATGGCGAAAGCATCTAAACCCGTGCAATTATCTTTGTTTGATGCTGCCCCCAAGGAAGATAAGCCTAAGAGTTCCAAAAAAGTTACTGTTGAAGAGATGAAGCAATGGTTAAAGGACTTCGATGAGGGCAAGTTGCCCCCAAAGGAGCCCCGAGGAATGGTTCACGAAAAGCTCGATTCCAAGTCGGTTAAGTGGAGATTGAAGCGGTTGGAAGAGCTTCTACGCGCTATTGGGTGACTAGCTCTTGTATTTAGCACCGTTACCGTCATTGTGCTCCTTGACCCTACGATCTACGTCGGTAGTAATTCCAGTGTAGTAAGTAAGACCTCGACATAACACAACGTAAACAAACCAATCCTTAGTAAATTTAGCCACTGGGTACCGTTCTGAAAGTTATCGAAATTCGTCTTTCTTTAACTGGCGGAATCGCATGATACCAGTCATATCTGGCAGCCTCAGTCAAAACCAGCAAACTTCCTCTCTTAAGTTCTATGTACTTTTCTTTATCTTCCGAAGAGTCAAACTTACCCATTACCACATAGGTATCACTTAAGAGACTAGCGGAAGCCACAACTGGTCCAAACAGTTTGGAGTCAGTGTGCTTGGTAATACCTTGTCCTGGCTGGTATTCATTGATGATAACTTGATTAGCGCCACCTGTGAAAAATGGTGTGCACCCAAAAGATTCTCGAAGCCAAAGAGGAATTGGTCTTTTTGCTTCGTCAAGCTTTTTGGTTTGATAATTGTAAATAGGTCCAAATTGTTGAACTCGACGTTTCAACGAGGTTTCCCATTCGGTTTCCTCGATTCGTCGAACCAACTCTTTCTGAACCTCTTCTCTGACAAAATTATCAAACAAAAAAGCCCCCGGAATGCCAGGGACTCTATAGTTATCTACGTACAAAGGAATCATTTTATGGCTATTCCAAATTTAAAAGTGTCAGCATATCCACACTTGCTATCCCAAGTTTCTAAATACAACCCATAATCACCATTCATAACTTAACCAGCTCCGGCAACGAATCCCTGATATCTTGACGCGCTCCAACTTCGTTCCCTAGGGTAATCCATTTATCTCGCTCTCTTCGGGCAAACAGCTCCAAATTGGAAGCTCCTGGAAACATAATCTCCAATTCATCCTGAAGAGTCTCGGGCTTCTGGGAATGAGAGTCCTTCCCAACCTGCTTGGGCATCAAAGGATGAAGATCCACCGATCTTTGGCTCTTATTCTTGAGTTGCTTGGAAATCTTTCCCTTGGTTCCAATCAAACAAATCTCATGGGTTTGGCGAAATAATCTACCCATTCCAAAACCCAAGATTTCATTCATATCAAATGGTTGCTTAGGGTCTCTTTTCTTTAGAAGTTTTTCAACCGACTTAGCAATCTTAATCTTAACCCAAATCTTGTTTTGCTTGTAAGTAAAACCCCAAGCTTTCATAATATTCATCCCCTCAGCTAAGTGAGTCGATGGTACCCAAAGAGCTAGAACGGAGTCTTTTTCAGCAACTTGATTAACCGGAAGGGCGAGAATAGCGGCTTGATTTAAGGTTCCTTGATATTGAGCGTCGGCACCACGTTTAACGGCGGACATGGTAAGCTTATCACTGAAAGCATATGGGGGATCGGCAACAATAACTTGAAATTTCAATTATCCTTTGTGTTGGAATAAATAGTTTGCCCCGTAATTGGGTTCACTGTGCGAACCCAATCATGACACGAAATACAGCACAAATACACTTCATTACCAAAGCTTTGAAAATCATCAGTGTATTCTCCATCCAAATGAGGACAAAGATCCCTAATTTGACGCCAAATCTCTTCTTTACGATTATTGAAAGGCTTCATCACCTTTTCAATTTCGTAAATCTCTTCTTTGTGTTCAGAAAGAGAAATCTCAATATCTTTAAGTTCTTGCCGAAGAACAAGAATTTTTTCTTCATTGGACATTGGCTGCCTCCTTAACTATTAGATAAAGCTCTATTTGCTTTTCAGCATCAGATAAAGCAGCTTTCTGCAAACCCTCCCAGAATACTGGATCTTGAGATGTATCCGCTTCTGCCTCTAAAATGCTAAGAATCATCTTTACATTGGACAAAGATCTAATCACTTCAGTTAATACCTTCGATACCTTGGCTTTCCTGGAAGTTTTAGCTATTTGCCACTCAGCTTCCAAACGTAAGTTGAGTTCGGTATAAAAAGCTTCGACTTCCTTGAGGACTAAAACAATTTCAGTTTGGTTCATCGTTCTTTACTTCAACATTAACAGGAGTCTCGGCAGAAGGACGTACCTGGTCCATCTCTGAATCCATGGTATCGGGCATAAAAGGATCGGAAGGAGTCCGACGAATAGGTTCTTGAGACCATGTTGGTGGCTCAAAACGCTCGTGATTTAAGTCTTTACTGGGAGGCTGGTACGAGAGTTTTGTATTAGGAGCGGCTGTCTCTAAGTCAAGATCTAGGGAAAATAACTTTCCAAGACCAACGGTTAGCTTCCGAACCCCACCAATGGAGAACTCTAGTTTAACCATAATGAATAGAATGGCTAATCCTAGGACAATACAACCGATAATAGTTGGAATCATATAGTTTCTTTATTCTGATATTCGATACCCCAAATTTTCAAAGCTTCGGAGTCATCTTTGATTTTAGCGTGTTCTTCTTGAGATAATTGCACTCCGCCAATCCAAAATTGAGGATCTTGTGGGCTCCTGTTACCTTGATAAGGGTGATGAATTTTAGCTGGTCCATTTAGTCTATGGAGAACCCCATGAATTCTCCATTCTTCGTCCCACCAATTTACCCCTGCATACTCCCACCAAATACAAGGCTTATCATTTTCTCTATGTAATAGACCATTTACATACCAGTAACTAGTTTTATATTTGTCACCGTGGATTGCCGGCTTATCATTTAACCGATGAAGAATTTTTAACTCGGGGTCCTTATAGTAAAAATTAACTATTTCTCCCCACTGATTCGCTTCTTTTTTAAGAAATCCATCGGCGGTTTTAACAACTTCAGTCGACATCTAAATACTTTCTAAGTTGAAGAACACATTGCGCCATGCTGTTTCCGTGGACATGAGTATCAATTTTGGTCTTAGCTAGCTTGGTAGGTTCGAACTTATCCTTATCAATCCAAACTCCAAGCCGTCCTGGATTATTGGACTGACTATAAATAGCAAGCGTCCAATCGGCAATATTCATTGAAAAATTCAAACAATAGCCTTTAGCTACCAGCTGCTCAATGATGGCAACAACTTCTTTGGCTTCGTCTTTTTTCATATGTTCTTTGCAGAAGGGGTGAGGCTCGAACTCACACATGACTTGCGCCACGCCAGCTTTCCAAGCTGGTGCCATACCATTAGGCGACCCTTCTAATTCTCGCTATCTTCGTTGTCCAATTTCCCTCAATGTCTTTTCAAATTGCTCCGGAGCACTTGAAAACACTCGAATCAAACGAAGAAGCATCATTGATGCTCGAACCCTTCCTTCAACCACGTCCATTAAATGTTTTCTAGTGGTTCCACAAGCTCTAGCCATCCAGCTAGGCTCTACACTATATTTCTCCATCAAGGGAAGAATCAATGCTTTGACCTCTTGTTTCTGAGATTCTAGAAGAATGGGAAGAAGAAGCTCTTCTAGAAAATCCGAATCCTCCAAACTAAGAAAAACATCTAAACAAGATGGACAGGTGTAGGTTTTTACATAATCCGGAATTTGAACATCGATTCCAAATTCAAAAGTGTACAACCTACCTTCTATTGAACTGTACTCGATGGGTACACTACAGCGGTCGCAATGGAGGGTCATATGGTCATCTTAACCACTCACGCTCAGTCCTGCAACCGTTCCCCGACCCAGCAGAGCTCCTGGAATCTCCAACAGATCTGCCAAGTTGTTGTAATAACAGTCTTCGCAATACCAATCCTTGGTTTTAATAGGTGTTTGACAAGTTGTACAAGGAAATTTTGGAAATAAGGCATTAAAAGCCTCAATATCTAAATCCAAAAATTCTTGAACTGTAAATGCCATATTTATTCCGATAACCAAGAACGATCTGCCTTGATTTTCTCCCCTAGAGCCTTCAACTGCTCCAAGTCGGTCTTGCAATCTACTCCTAGACTAACCCCTAACTGATTAATCTTCTCTTGAGCCAAATCCATCTTGGCTTGCCAAATACTTTGATCCAACTGCCGAAGATCTTCTTTGGTCTTCTCTTGCTCATAGCGAAGATCAATATATTGCTTCATCGCATCCGACGGAGTCTCTAATCCTCCTTTTCCTAGCTTACTAAGACTATGAAGGGAGTCTAGAGTCAACTTCTCGATGCCTTTGGAAAAACTGGTTCCGGCAAACTTAGAAAATGCTTTCTGACCATCTTCTAACACCTTTTCGGTGTTTTTCTTTTGCATCTCCAGCGAATTGAGGTTTTTGATTAATTCGGCAACCTTAGGATCTTCAACCTTCTTCTTTTTGCGAGCCATCTACTCCTTTTACAATGTAACTGGGTAATTCCATCACCTTAACTTGTCCGGTGACTTCTAATGCAAACGTATGATTTAACTCGGGCTTGTTATTGACAGCCCTCTTATTTAAATTAACTATGTATCTTCCGGGAGGAAGCTTGGCTGACCATCGACCTGTTGAATCATTTCGAGTCTCCAAAATCTTCTCTTTGTTCTCGGTTTGAATCTCAATCTTAGCTAAAGGCAAAGGTTTGGGGGTTGAACTTGGTTTCTCAGCTGGATAAAAGATCTTCTGAAAAACTTCGGTTTTAGCAAACTTCTCGCCCGCATCCACGAAAATTGGCGGAGCCTCTACCACTTTTTTACGAGGCTCAACCACTGGTACAAACTCCTCGGGTTCGGAAACCTTTGCTTTTGGAGCTTCGACGGGAATACTAGGTCCTTTTGAAAGCCGATTTAAGATAACATTGTACTGAAAATTGATATTCTTCAGAAATGCTAAAATTTCGGCTCTCTCTGCTTCAGCTTTATCAAGCTTATCATTGATTTCAGTTAAAATCTCTGAAGCCTTGGTAGAAAGCTTGTTCTCATCGGACATGTTCGCCTAGACAAAAAATTCCTGCTCTAATTGGTAGTTGCTTTAGAGCTGTTAACCGATCTAACTCAACTCCGTTCATTGCAAGATCTTCAATGATTTTTTCCAGTTCATCTAGAGAATTAGTTGAGATTACTAATTGTCCATCCTGAAGAAGTGTATAAAGTTGAAGATCAACGCTTTTAACCTCAACCTCTGGCTCTGAATCCTCTTCTTGGGCTCCTTCGTATGGGGCGGCAACATAAGCCTTAGGCTCCTCAAATTGAGGAACATCTCCCATTCCGTTGTACCACATAGACTGTGACTCAGGAGTTGGAATCGCCTTCAATTTGGTTGAACCAAATTGAATTGGGGTTGGAAGAGCTCGTTTTCCTCCTAGCTCCTGGCGCTGCTGTGCTCCCTTGCCAATCATAAAGTCTTGCTGAATTTCTTCTACAACTTGAGAGTGAACAATAGGCTTCAGATCTTTCTTAACCCATTGCGGAGTCATGTCGTACTCTGGCATTGACCGAGGAGCCTTGGGCTCCCGATGAAGGGTGCCCGAATTACCAATTAGTTGACGAATCTCTCGATCCGGTAGTTTTCGTGACGAATTTTCAAAGAAAAATGGTGCTTTCACGATTGTATATCAAACCTTTGGTTCCATGCCCTCGAGACGCTTTGCCCGCTCCGCAGCCTTCACAGCTGCTTTACGAGCTTTTCGCTCCTGGATCCGATCCCACTCGCCTGAAAGAATCTGCTTCTCTCGCATTTCCTCTGTCCAACGACGCTGAGTCCCTTCGCGCTCCTCACGCCGACGGCGCTCGGATGGCTTCTCGTAACGAGAACGAAGCCGGTAGTTAATTAGGGTCTGTTCCTGCTGATTCTTTAACCGAAGTTGGCGAATAGCTCCCTCAAGATCGTTATTTCGAACCTCAATTTGAAGTGGCTTAAAGTAATCTAGATATTTATCGTCCATGAGATACCTCCTGGGGAACTTTGTTCCCTCGGTTCCTCATGGTTACATCTTATCTTCCCCTCGAATCTCCAGTTTCTCTTTCGGGGTCAGGTTCCTCTTTGTAAAACATCTCGGATAACGACTACACATCACATATGGGTACTTAACATGATTCGGAACCACCAAAACTCCCTTACATTTCTCGCATTTTCCGATAATTCCAGGTTTTTCTCCTTTATGAACTTGAGAAAAAGAACACTCGGGGAAGGTGGAACAATAAATAAACACGGTATCATTTAACAAATATCGAATACAGTCTTTTTTACAAAATGGGCAAGGAGCCAAATCCCAAGACTCGTAACGTCTAAGTAATTGTTTACGTGTTTCTGTTAAAGCAACATCGTATTGAACCTTTGTTTTGGATTCGTATTCCTTTGGATTCGCTGTTTGAGGAAATTCAAAGTACTGATTAAATAAATTCAGAGCTTTATGAGCTGTTGAATGCAACTTGTAATGATTTCTCTGACGAAAAGAATACTTAGGATCCGAAGCATCTTCAATACCCCTAAGCTTATCATCAATGGTGCCAGGAACTTGAAATAGATCTTGAGGGGTAATCCGACAAGGAATGGTATTTCTTATTTTAAGAGTGCGTAAAGCGTTAACTTGAAAAAACGATCCAATCTTTAAAGGAGGTAACTCCATTAACTCGGGCATTTCGAGTTCCCACCAACCAAGATCAATTAGCTTTTTTCCTAAAGCAAGATAGGGTCTATCTAAATCGTCTAAAAATACATATGACTGTTGTTGGTAAAGAGCTGGTTTTTTATTATTTAACGTCCAACGATAGTAAATCTTTTGATAAACCTCCAAGAGAGAATTGTTAAACAAAGTATCTTCGGGAGGGACCTGACGAATCGGCAGAAAATCTCGTGAAATCCAACCTGTATGAAATAGGAACTCAACTGCTGAAACAACCTCTTGAGGAGATAGGTTTAGAGACCCCACAAGGCTTTCTAGGGTCCAAGGAGTAGGCGGAGGCACCAAGACATCAACAATATTTATCTGGTCTAGAACTACTCCTTTATTGAGCAGAGAGGCAATTGGCTCAGAAGTAGCCAGAGATTTGATGATGATTTTAGATTTGTGAATCAGATTTCCAGCATCTTGATAACTAATTGAGGGCTCGAATTTGCTGATTTCTTTTTCTCGATTAACTATTAAATTAAGGGCACGAAATCCGGGAACAGTAATAGGAGCTGGTCTTATTCCAATGTCGGCTTTGTTTAAAATATTGCCAACCAAAGAAGAGAAAATACTGTTAATAGCTAGAGAATTTAAGTGTTGCTCCACCAAAGAATCATCAAACTCAATAGGGTTATCAATAGCGAAACAAACACCGGAAGAATCCAGTTTAGTAAAAGAAACTCGAAAAATTAACTTGTCATCCAAAGGCAAAAGCCCCCGAAGTTGGGAAGCCAAGAATTCGCCCTTAGGGGTTCGTTCGGTGGCAATCCAAACCTCAGAGGCTTTTTGGATCTTTTTAGATAAACTTGAGACTAATTTGGTTTTATCTCTGGGAATTTTCCATTTGGGCTTAAGACTTCCTGGCATCAATCCATACGGATACAACGGAGAGTCATCAGTAAGTTCCTGGATTGAATCGGGAACTACTTGAACTAGGAAGTCTGGTAGTAAAGAGGCTAAGAGACCAACTTTAACTGTATTCTCGGTCAGTAATATCTTCATCGGGAATCTTAAAAGACTTTAGCCTCTCGTTACCTTGAACAGCAAGATAAGCTTGACGAGAGTTAAGCTCTGTACACATCAGCTGCTTAGGAGATCCAGCATCGAGCATTAGATACTTAGAGCGAAAGAGAGGTCCTTGTGCTCCACTATGACCACAAACAATAGTATCATCCCAATCCATGGGCTTTCCAGCCTTCATTTTTTCAAACAAATTACGATCCCACAGAAGAAGATCGGCTGGCTGATCAACCAAAGGCATATTGGGATTGCATCCAGCATGCACAAAACGATACCCGGGGAGTTCATAATAGAGAATGGTGGAAACAAGGAATTTCTTATGTTCTTCCGGAACCATCTTTTCCATATGGGAAAGAGTAACATCTTCAGGCTTTTCCGAAGAGCTCGTTCGATTAAGGAAACCTTGAATGGTGGCAAGACCCCCATTATCGATTCCCAAAGAATGGTCTCGCATTTTGATGGTTCGAAAAGCTCTCTCTCGTTCAGTAGTTGAATAGTTACCTAATCCAAGAACGCAGCACCACTCGTCATCATGGTTTCCCCGAAGAAAAATGGATTGATCGGGATATTTCTGCTGAATTTGACAAGTGAGGTCGGTAACCTCGGGTCCAAATAGATTTCGATCCCAATAATCTCCTATCCAGATAATCTTATCGGTTGATCCACCAGTGTGCCGAAGAGGTAGGATTCGACCGAGGATGGACTTGAGCAGGTGGAATGCCCCATGAACATCACCAATTACGTATAGACAGGACTCAGAGGGACGCCATTTGCTCATAAAAGATAGGTAAGTCGTGAACCCACAGTTGTCAAGATGCCTTCATCACTTTCTTGACCTCCGCCGCAATTCGAGTTTTCGCATTGTGCATATAACTTAATGACTCCATTTGGGGGTGACTCAAAATACCAAGATGCTCCACTGAAACCATGGTCCCCGCCAACTCTGAGTTAAAGAAAATCCTGGTAAATGAATAATCTTCGACCTCGGATAGCAAAGATTCACCTTCGGAATCCTTCACCTCTAGAAGTTTACCTAGATAATAAGGACCGTAATCTTTGTTTTTGCCAATGTAATGAATAGGTGTTTGATTAACTAGTACCCCGTTTTTATCAATTTCTCCCCAAAAAGAATAAGTTCCTGTATACAAAGACAAAAGAGGATCGTCTATTGATGTAACTAGAAAATCCATCTCTGTTTTAGTGATCTTGAAAGGTAGTCTATCAACAAGTTTTCTGGCATAATCACGAAAAAGAATTGCTTTGATATTGTCGTAATTACCGCGGTCTTGCTGAGAAAGATAAGCCAAAAGCTCTTCGGGCTTAGTGTTTAACACATCCCGAAAAGCTTGATACATAGTAACTCGTTGAATTTGAGTTGACTCTCTAAAATGAAATGGAGTCATTCTAATAAGTTTGGCAATGGCTTCTTCGTAACAAGTAAACATCTGAGCCATATTCTCAGATTTTTCAAGGGCATCTTGATCTTGAGGCGGTTGGCTAAGGGTCTTGTCGGCAAATATATTGAAGTCGTAATCTTTGTTAAAAACGATGGAGTCGTTAAGATGAATAGAGGGATGTTTTGAAGTTCTTTTGATATCTAAAACGCAAATTTCAACAGAACAATAAGGACAAGCAATATAAGGCTGTTGATTAAAAATAGAAACCGGAACCCAATGATTACAAGAGTAACAATTACCTCCCTGATAACTTTGAGTAGCGAAGTACTTAGCCTTCTCTGAATCTGAGTTAGTACAAGGATTACAAATATAATTTCGCCTCGCCCCCTCAACTTGATTTCCCTTGAGAACCGAGATTACTCCAAGAAACTTGCAAAAAGAACACACTTTAAGTTTTTGGGTCGATCCCTCTCGAATTATAGGTAGTGCAGCTACTCTAATCGATTTCTTAATGTATCCGTCTAAGGGAATCCCCTTTTTCTTTAACTCTGGATTAGAGATGTACGCTTTAAGACAATCGTAAACCTTGTCCTTGGAAATCTCTTTAATTGCTTTTTGAGCCAATTTGTTTGGAGTAAGTCCACTGATATAAGAATCAAGTTCCTCAATGATAGGATTAATGAGTTGAGGAATAGTCTCAAGAGGGATCTGTGATCCGAGAGTTTGAATATTTGCAATAATCATAGGATCTCAAAACTGGAGAGCGACTGAGCTTCCCAAATCTAGGACAGGATAACCACTTTCCTGAGGAATTTCAAGTACCAAATCGCACGCATGCCCGCCCACGTGTGCCAGCGAGTACGGAACTCCCTCTTCCTGTGCCACAACCTTACCTTGGCGACAGAAGTAAATATCTAAATGAGAGGGTGTATCTTGCATCCAAAAATATCTAGACTTCAAAGAATCAAAAACAAAAGCCGTAATATCCGGAAGTTGACGATGCTTAAGCCCCTGTTGATGAGCTAAAGGCGTTGAAGCCACCAAAACTGGTAACTTCTGAGGAATATAAAGAAAACCCGACTTAAATAGCGAGACCACGGAGTGTCCTTATCATTTCTTTAAGCATGGTTCGGTCTTCGGGTTTAATATCACTCTTGTAAGATTCCTTATCCTTCTTCTTTCTGCGATTATCTAGAGAGTAATCAACTCCCAAACTATACATTTGACTTAAAAGTTTGACGAACTTCTCGTTAAGAACCTGAACCGGAGCCTTAGCTTCTTTGAAAGAAGAACCCTTGGTAGTAATTTGTTCAAAGACTACTTTAATTTGATCTCTTACTTCACGAGAAAGTCTAAGGCACTCAAGCACCATTAGGTCTTGATTAGAGGGATTGATACTGAGGCGAGTCTCGTTGACCAACTTGTGGAACAAATTGGGCTTAGCAGTCTTAGTTTTCGACTGAAGAGCCTGAAGTTTCTTTAAAAGAGCTTCAATCTGAGGAACATCTGAAACATCTTGGTGATCGAGAGTCTCTTGAACCAGCTTAAAGAGCTCGACAACAATGGTTTCGGCTTCTTTTTTATCGAGTTCAGGTAAGGAACTGATGGTAGATTGAATTTGTGATTTCTTTTTAGAGATCATCTCTACGAATTCCAGCTTTTTAGCCTCTTCAGGAGTTAACTTGACCTCTTGTTGAGGAAGAACTTTAAGAAAGGCACCAACATAAGTAGAAGCAATAGAGTTAATGGTGGTGAAACTCTTGGGGATAGACTCAGGATCTTGGAAGTGAACCAGTTGATCTTCGAAATCCTTGAGTTCCTCCTTACAATTAAGAAGAGCTCGGCTTAAAAGCAAGCGCATTTTACGTTCCGAATCACCAAGAAGACGAAATTTATCAAGAAAATGCGAGCCCCAGCCCCACCAAATACCGGCTTGCACCGACAAATCATTGGCTAACTTGGTAATTTCTTCGGATCTAGCCGCTTGAACTCTTGATTCTGCATAAGAATCCTGGGAATCCATTACTGACTCAGATGCTGAAACCAGATCTGAAAAGCTCTGAGAGAGCTGAGATAGGTAACTTCGGAGTTCAGAAGGAACAGGCTGATAGATTCTGGAGGCAGGAAGCCCAGCAGAGGTATCTCCATAGCCATTAAATCCCTTTTTGAAGGAGATTAACTCTTTAACAAATTCTCGAGCTTGTTGGTTGACAATAGCCTTCCCCGCTCGAACTTTTTGTTGAACGGGGTCCTTTACGGCGGCAGCTGTCGAGGTTAAATCAGGACTTTGGCTCACTCTTTGATGGCAAATCGTTGATAGAGGTAAGCTCGGCGTCAATTAAACCGTACTTAATCGCTTGTTCTGTATTGAAATATTTATCATTCTTGCAGTCTCTCTTGATTTTTCCAAGAGGTTGCTTGGTATGAGCCGAAATAATACCCATCATGGAGTCATTAAGCTTCTTGATTTGACGAGTTTGCTTCTGAATATCGTCGTTATTGCCTGAAAGATTGTCAATTTGAACCGAGTGAATCATCATTTCAGCATGTTTTGTGGCAAATCTACGCCCTGGAGTCCCAGAAGCTAGAATTAAAGCCGCCGAAGAGTAGGCTTCTCCAATGCAAATGGTTCGAATTGGGGACCTAAGAGACTTCATAACGTCGTAAATAGGTAAAAGACCTGAAACAATGGAACCACCATAAGAGTTAATAAAAATGGTAATTTCATCGTCAGATTGTTTATCTAAATAGATAAGGTGAGCAACCAATTCAGTAGCCGATGAGGTTTGAATTTCATCGATAATGAAGAGTTGGCGTTTTTCAGCCAATTGTTTATAGATATCGTCACCCTGAGCCACCGAGATTAAGAGTTCTTCAGCCATAGTGTGTTCCTCCAACCGTATGAGGGGTTAGGCGGGAGGACTTAAGCCGTTAGGAATATCTAGATATCGGTTATCTTGAAGGAATTCTTTCTCATTTTGGTATGCTTAAAGCCAAGGCTTCTCAATCTCCCAACATTTCTCAAGCCATTTCCGCGCTTCAATCCGCTTCTCAAACCATGAGAACAATGGCATCCCAAGGAACTACAGGTCCAACAGACCAAACCCCTAAAAGGATCGCGGAGTTTGATGAAATTGCTGGTCTTATTGAGCAAGCCGCTGACACCCTTGCTCAAAATGGCGATACTCTAAGTCCTCTGAATCAAGCTCTTCAGCTTACAACAGACTTTTACAATTACCCCAATCGTATGGGCGCTTGGGAACAAGAAGCTTTAAGTGTTTTGAAAAACCTGAATACCGCAAAGAGTCTATTGGGAACCAAGAAAGCCAGCATTAAAAATGCCGCACTCAATATCGATGTTAAAGGCTTAGTTGATCAGGCTATCAACAAAATCTTTACTGCTAACGCTTATTTAGATGATAGCAAAGTAAATCAAATCTCTGATCAAATTAATGCTTTGGGATCGAAACTAGAGCTTGTTAAAAGTCAACCTAATACAGAATCTACTTTGTATCATCTTGGGGCTGCCATTAATCAACTTGACCCACTAATTCAATGGGTTGTAAAGAGCCTGGCTGTATATGAACAACCAGAAAAACAACCATTTATGATTAACGCACAGAACTCTCTTTTAGCAGCTGCTGGAGTCTTAGACAACCTATTCCAGGAATTACAGTCTGCTCCAAAGATTTCTTGCCTTCAAATGTCAAGAAAGTTCCTTCAATCCCTATCTTAATCCAAGAGCCTCTCGTTCTTCGGGAGTAAGCTTGGCTTTAGCTGCTTCTCGAAGCTTGGTCTTTTGTTCTTTGGTGGAGTTTTTTAACAACTTGTTTTCCGTCGCTTTCTTCTCTTTATCGGCTTTCCAATCTATGAAAGCTTGCTTGGCGATCAATATATCTTGTTTAAGATTTTGAGAATAGAAAAAGGAAATAGGAATTTCACCATAATGAATAGCAAAATTTTTATCACCAGCTCTTAAATAGATTTTTTCTCTGATAGATGTTCTTTCAAAACCTTTTTGACAAATTATATGGGTCTGAATAGGAAAATTTGAATTAAACTGCTCTTGATTACGTAAAGCTTGTTCAAATTGAGAACACTCGTCGGTAAATCTAGCGTCATTATCGGTTTCGTCTGAAGCGTAATCCAAATAACAATTGACTACATCTAAGTCAAATGCTATCCCTATTTCTTTACCAATAGACAAAATTAGTTTTACAACATCGTCGTTAGCTTCACGCAAAGCTTCTAGACAAGATGTTCGCTTTTCAAGCAATTTTTGAATCACGTTCGAACCATCTCCTCAGCAGAAGCACAGGAAATACATAAAATTGCAAAAGGATTAGCCTCCAATCGCTTAACCGCAATATCCTCCTCACATTCTTCACAAGTGCCATAAGAGTTAACGGCAATCTTGCCCAAGCACCGATCGATCTTCAAGACCATATCAATATCTTTGGCAGATAGCGAATCAGCGAGCTTGTTCTCGGCATCCAATCGAACCTTGTCGGCTTCATCCCCTCCACATTCGGTTTCGGCTTCTAAACGAGCACGAATTCGAGAAGCTACGGCTTCCTTCTTAGCGAGAAGAATTTCTTTAACTTTGATGTATTTTTCCATGATTGCTCCAAAAAAGAAGGGCGGTTACCCGCCCCTTCCGTCAATTCTGCGCCACAACCGTTACTGGGTCTTCTGCCTTGATAGGAATTAGAAGATCCCGATCCACCTTTCGCATCGGTGGTTTAGTTTTAACGCTCCCTGTAATATGGCTTAAAGCCATGAAGTTAACCTTGTCTTTCTGACCCTCTAGAGGAAATACTAGTCCCTCCCAACCATCATAAATGGCTTTGCCTTCAACTCCGTCCATAACAACCGCTCCCTTGATTTGGGTCGAGGTTGCCGATGGAGATGAGGTACCACCATCGCCCTTTTCCATGCGCTTATCCCGGAAAGGTCCAAAAACCTCGGTCGGCATAAAACCATGATTGTTCAAAAACATATCAACAACCTGCTGCTCTACGAAGTTATCGTACTTATCCTTTGGCTTACGTGTATACTTCTCGCAAGCGTACTTATTATTTTCCATACCGCCACAAACCCAACTAATTTGCTGTGGTCCGCTCTCTGATCCTTTTGGTCTACCCATTTTTCGACTTCTCCTTAATCCGTTGTTCAATCAATCGAGATAAACTTTGGGACGGATAAAACCCATAGATTATCCTGTTCTTTCTCTGCCCAAGCCTGGAATAAAAAGCTCCCAAACCTGGAATCTCCAAATACCCATTTTCTTTAATTTTTTGCCTAAGCAGTTGATTAAAAAGACTGGTTATGAAATAATAGCGATCTATCGTTAACTTAGCTCCCAAATCCAACATCCTCTTTCGAAGACGTCGAACCAAAGCTAATCGACTATCTTTACTGAATCGGTACAAAGCTCTTCTCCCTTAAACCAAAGCTCGCCGGCTTGATAAGCGTGAGTTTCTTCGTTACGAGCAATGATCTTTTTGTAATGCATCCACATCAAGGTCTCGAGAACAATTTTGTTCTCTCCGTAACCAATGGAATCTAAAATTTGACTAGTAGTGGCGCTAGTTTGCTTCTTAAAGAGAGCCATCAAAGTCTTGACCATCTCTTGGTGCTTAGGGCTAAGACTCTGATAAACCGCATAATAGTTGAACTGGAGGCGCTTTCCTACCGAGTTCCCACCCATCTGGCGAATCATATCCTTAAGTGCCGCAATTTTGGTGGAACTTTCCTTAACGGTTGCTCTCATCTCTTGATCGAGACGAGTCACCTCGTTATTTCCCTCTTCCTGTAAAAGAGTTGGGGTGTTCTTTCCTTTAGCAATACAGTTCTGTACAAAATTCTCAATAAAATCTACATTACTCATAATATTTTCCTGCAAAATAACACAAACTTATACGATTTTCGAAGCATAATTTTGACCTCATGAAAGACATCAATATTGAGCGAACTATCAAAATTAAACTTGATTTCTCTTCTATTTTAGATAGTGATGGTGCTAAAAAATTCGTGCTTTCTTATATCGCTATCTATACTGACGCCTTTAATCACGCCTGCGAACTTGGTTGGTCTAAGAATTTTCCGAACAAAATCAAGTTTCAAAATGAGTTCTACGCTCTTTTTCGCTCTCTATATGGTTTGAAAGCCCAGGTTACTTGTTCGATGTTTCATAAAGCTTTTGAAGCCATTAAAGCTACTCGCGCTGTCGCTAACCAAAAGGTTTCTAAAGCTCCAAGAAGTGAGCAGCAATCAATTCGATATAATAAAAACCGATCTTATTCCATTTTAAATGACAAATCCGTTGATATCCAGAAGCAAAAATCTCATAAAATTCTGTCGATTGATGTGGGCTTAAAAAGAATTAAAATTCCTATTACAGTACCTCTTTATCATCAAAGATTTTTCGAAAATCCTTGGGAATTGAGATCTGCCGAGCTCGTTGTCAACGGCGACGACATCTATCTTCATATTGGCTTTCGTCAAAAAGTGGCTCCGCCTCAACCAACAACCGGAAATATCTACGGTCTTGACCTCGGACAAAAGCGCTTGGCAGTCACGTCGAAAGACAATGTTTTTTACAATAGTTCTTATTACGATCATCATATCTCTAAACTAAGGAAACTGAAATCAGAATTACAGAAAGCGGTTGCTAAAGGCAGCCGGTCAGCCAAGATACATCTCGATAAATTAAAATCGAGAGAGAAACGTTTTACGACTGATTACTTACATTGTCGAGCTAACGAAATCCTCAACCAACTACAACGCGGCGATACTTTAACCATCGAAGATCTCACTTATATTTCCAAAAACTTCACCAAACAATCTCGCAAATTCTCAAAGAAAACCCGGACCAAATTGAGTCGCTGGGCTTTCGCCGAACTTCGAAGAATTTTGGAATACAAGGCGATACCTTTAGGAATCGTGATCAAGGTGGTTTCACCAGCATATACATCGATAAATTGTAGTTGTTGCGGGTTCTGTAGTAAACGGAATCGAATATCACAAAGCAGATTTAAATGTCGAGAATGTGGATACGACCTCGACGCAGACTTGAATGGCGCTAGGAATATCGCCGCCAAAGGTCAGTTGGGCTATATGCCCAATTGTCGGGCTCCAGTCAACGAGCCCCGAACGGAGAAAACCGCGAAACCTAAAAGACTTCGCCAAGCCAGCATCCCGCTCTCAAAAGAAGTGGAGATGGTTGGCTCGATGATTAACCAGAACGGTTGATTATCGAGTATTTCCAAACTCTCTTAAATGAAAGAGTAGTTGATTAAAGTCCATAAGTTACCTCAGCCAAAATCCATTGCCTTGTTAAGTAATTCCAAAATGTCATTGGAAACCTCTCCTTCTTGAGGGTACCAAGTATAACCATAATCAATTTGAAGCGTAAACTGGTACAGTAACTGAGCATGTTGAGCTAAATTACAAGATATCAACGCTTCTTTGGCTTGACCAAACCAGAGAATATCATCAGTTTCAATCAAAAGATAAGGAGTTGGCTTCTCACCAAAATATCTTAATACCGAGATTCTGTCTGAACCTAATTGAAGGAAGTGCCACTCCAGATATTCTTTGGAATCCTTGGCGGAACGAAAAGTTGCCCGATAAAGAGGGCAGGGGGAAGATTCACCCTCGATTTCTAGGTTTTTAACGAGATATTCGGGTTGCGCTGGAAACGAATCCAACATGAAATTGACGATATTTTTTGTAATCATATAGGGTTGAGGCGACTAGCAAGTTCTACTGCTAGAACTTCTTTGACTCTTGCCTCTATAATGGCTTCATAATCCAAGGTCTCTCCTTGGGCTCTACGAAGCCCCAATTCTTCCATGGCTTGGATAGCCTGTTCCTTCTGTATTGAAAGAGATTGGTATGCTACTACTAAGTTAATCAACTTCTGGGAGTCTAGACTCTTGATTAAGTTCATTTATGATATCCAGGTAATCTTCCTGATCTTCAGGAGCATGATAAGTGAATTCTACTCTTTTTTTCTTTTCGTTCCAATCAAAAGAACCAAAAGAAATGGTCGCATGCCCCGTATCTACAATTTCATCAACAATTGATTCAAAGTACTGTCGAAGAATTTGTTGAGCCATTCCCTGAGTAACATCGAAATAAGCCGATAATATTGAGGGAAGATCCTCGATCCCTTCCAAAGACACTAGTTTTCGTGTCTTTGGAAGGGCATCCGGGGGAGGAGGAAAAAGCTTAAGCAAAAAGATGTCCGTGTAGCTCAGGGTTAAACATATGATAGACTCCACCGTCAGGGTTATAAGCTGCTCCCTTAACTTGAATGATCTCTTTAGAATCTTGAGAGATCTGAAGAGCAGAAAGAATACCGGTTTTAAAGACAGCGGTATCTATACAAGCCGAATTTGGGTACCAACAGATTTTTCCCTCAGGATTCCCCTCATGTCCAGCAACAATGAAGCCTAAACGCCCATCGTATACCTGATGCCAGGTTACATAAGGATGATGAGGTTTCATAATGGTGTCCTTACCAAGCTTAGCGTAGTCGGATTGAACCACTTTTTTGCCAAGAGGGTCCAAAAGACGAATGTAAGCAACATCAGGATCCCAAGCAATGTTCTCCAAGGTATGCTTATTTCGAATTCCGGCATGAACCACAGTAATTCTGGAGGCGTTGGGGTAGACGAAGGAGCGCGCAAAGGGCTGCTTGCTTACCCAATCCCAAGGTGCTGGTAACGGGAATCCGATTTTGCGGATTCTTTTAATCTCGTGGTTGCCTCGGATGAAGTAACCGTAGGGTCCTAGACTCTGAACGTGCTCTAGAATCCGAACGGCAGTTTTGGTCCCCCACCCTTTATCAATTACATCGCCGGCTACTACCAAAAGTTGATCGGGTCCAAAGGTAAACCGACTAACTAAATCAAAATACTGTTGAAAAGCCTCATGAACATCGGAAACTACCAAGATTTTGGCGCTTTCCGATAGCTGAACGTTAAGGAAGTCTGGAATCATCATATTAGAGTATTGGGATATGGGTCCCGAAGTGGAGAAATGTGCAAGTTTTTACGTAGCTTATTTAAGATATCTGGCTACGTTATATCAAACTAGGCACTGGGAATCGCACGGAATTGAGCTATACGCTCAACACTTACTGTTCGAGCGCCTCTATAACAGCGCCAGCGAAGATTTAGACCAAGCAGCCGAGAAAATGGTGGGCATGCTGGGGTCGGGTGTAGTCAATCTAACCACTCAGGTGGGACTGGTCAAGTCGATTGACGGTAAGGACCTTGAAGAAATCGAGACAGAGAAGTATTTCGGTAAGTTTCTTAAACACTTTTTGAAGATTTTGGGTCCAGAAGTAGATTTGGGAGTCGACGATTTGATTAGAACCCATGCAAGTAACTCGGAAAGTCGAGTATATTTAATGAAGAATGGCTAATTTTACAGCAACCAACCAAATAGTTAGTAACTCTTACTATGTGGTAAGTGATACTACGCCTATTTTGTTGAATTTTACTTTAACTGATGGATACGAAAACCTAGAAATACAGATATTCCAGGTTTTTGACGAAGGATTACCGACAGTTAAGTACTATATGAGAGCTAGAGACCCAGATTGTGTACCTGTAACCTATAGATTTTGGTTGGTCTCTGATGAGCCTGACACTACAGCAGCTCAATACAGTGGAACTCGATGCGGGGTGAATCCTTTAACTGATGTGGTAGTGCAAAAGATTATCAATCTTTGCTGATCAAACTTTCTACTAACGCTACTTCAGAATCTAATTTAGTCTTTTTCTCCCGAAGCTGTTTTAAACGTAGTTGGCATTCAATCTCTAACTTTTTCTGAAGTTTTAGAAGGGTTTCTAATTGCGAGGCGCCTTTAGCTTTTATTTGTGAGTACCAAAAACCCCAAACGTTAATTGATGCACCAAATGTATTTTTAACATTTTTTCCGCGCAAATAATATTGGTTAACTTGGTGGTATGTTGGAGACACTGATGGGCACATAAATGGAGTAACTAGTTCGTGAATTCGGTTAATTGTTTTAGAAATCTCATCCTGATCTTCATTCATAACCAAAATATATCAGAGAAGAGCTTCCACATCAATGATTTTCCAATTGCCTTGCTCATCCTGAAGCACATTATTGCCGTGTAAATCAAAAGGCTTAAGATCAGCCCTCTTAATTTTAGACCACAAATCTAGAAGCTGAGGATGTTTGGCTCGGTTAAGCACCTCGTCAATATCATCGGCTCCTATCGTATGCCAATAATCTAAGACTCTTCTATCTTTACGAGGCAAAGGGTTAAGCTTAGCCATAGTATAACCAAAGAACTTCTTTGAAATATGATAATCGTAGAGTGGAACTATGAAATTATACTTGGTTTCAATTAGATGCTCGAAAAGATCTTGGTAAAAAGCTCGTTCTTTCCAAACCATCTTAGAAAATTCGGCGCCAGCAACTTTAAGAGCTTTACCATTTCCCAAGTCCCAGACATCTCCGTGGCAGCCAGAACCCAGAAAGTCATAAAGCTGAAGCTTGCCTGAAGAATCAGACCAGAGCATAACCTAATTCTTTTACTTTCTCTAGATGTTGTTCCATGGTGTATTGAACTCCCTCAAGCCACCATTCTTTAATGGTTGTTCCTTTGACAATAACTGCTGGACCATTAATCCTATGAAGCTTGTTGTGCTGCCAAAACTCCTGACAGGTTCCGCGTTTTACCGCCATCTTATTTGGATTCGAGTTATGGCGCTGTCCCTCCAGCCAATATTGAAAATCTCCATTTTCACAAACAACAGCGGGACCATTCTTTCGATGAAGAATAGTTTTTTGCTCATCTTTGTAATAAGAAATGATAGCTTTACCACCACCATCGGTAGTTTGAGAATAAATGGTATTAGGCTCTGGCTCTAGAAAAGTTTTACCAGTAGCTTTAAGCCACTGCTCCTTTGTATGAGCGGCATTATTTAGATAATATTGAGATGTACCATCTCGATTAGTCACCGCTGGTCCGTCATCTCGATGAATTTTTCCATTTTTAATGTAAACTCTATAAGGAGAACTTTTCTCTATTACAGCGGGTCCATTATCTCGATGTTTAGCTCCATTTTGCCAATATTCGATTACACCTCCAACAATTCTAGCCGGCAAATCGCCGTCTCTATGAAGCTGATTATGTTGATTAAACCAACAAGACTGAGTTAATACATTGTTCCTATAACTTTGACAGCATCCATCCGGAAATTTGACAACATTATCTCCGTTGAGGACTCCATTTTTCTTAAACATCTGAGTGCCCCAAGAATCTTGATAAGAAGGCTGATCGATACCTTCTCGATGCTCTTTACCGTTGTTGTACCAATAACGTTTCCAGCCACCCGGTTCATGACGTTCAATGGCAATTCCATCATCTCGATGATACTTTCCATCTTCCACATATGCAAAACTCAATGCATCTTCGGAAATAATTGCGGGTTGCCCATCTCTATGAACTCGAGTCATCGATGCATCAGAAAAATGCACGTTAACATTACGCCAATCAAACTCCTCATGACGATAGTGCTCAAAGAACCGAACAAATTGACGCCGAGCATCATAGTCCTTAAAGAATTTTTCAATATTGGGAAACTTGAGGCAGGCGGCTTTTTTAACGTCTCCTGTAATAAATGGAGCAAAACCATTTAAAAGGTCTTCTTCTCTATTTAAAACATAAAGAGCGGATTTAAAGTTGGGTCCATTTATGAAAGATTTGAGGTCGGCTCTATTTTGGGAACTAAGAATTGATTTCATTCTTTTTTTGATTGGGTCGGCTCCAATCTTAAAAATCAAAGAAGAAACATTCAACTTAGAATCAAGGAAATCATTAAGATCTCCGTTAGATTGAAATGCCTTAAGACAATATTCCAGTCGTCGAGGCGAGCAAAGTCTTTTGGAGTCATCGTCAAGTTCGTTCCACCATTCGATCGCCTGTCCAGCTGTATCTGGATACTTTTTAACCAGATACTCCTCATTTAAAGCATAAGGAATCAAGAGCTTAGCGTGAAAACGATCTTCTTGAGCCGGATCCATGGCTTCAACCTGATAATCTCCATTATCTGGATTGATTGCCGCCCAAGCCATTTTAAGATTGTTGAACTTGACTCCGTTAATGGATCCAAATTGTATAATCTCCATGCAAGCATTTTTTACTTTAGTAGGGGCTCGGTTATATTCATCAAAGATAACGGCATCAACTGAGTCTGTGGCGAACTCCTTTGGTTTACAAAGAGTAAGATAAGTTCCATCTTGATCGGTGACTTCTTTAGGAAGACCAATGAAGTCAGTCCAAACATCCATAGTAGAAGCGGAGAAGTATCGATATCTAAGTCCAGCTCGCTTAAAGGCGTCGATAATCATCGAGGTCTTCCCAACGCCTTTTTCCCCCTCAAAAAGAACATTGAATCGGTTATTGATGAAGTAATCGAGTTTGCGTGCATCTATCATGATTTACTCGTAATTTCTTGATATAAATTTTGCATAATTTCATATCTCCTTGTCTCATGGTTCAGAAAGATTATCGTACCATCACTCGTAAAATCAACGTACCCGCGATCTCTTTATATTATCAGAGAACTCCAACGTAAGGGCACTCCCTCAGCCAAACGAAAATTGAAAGCTCGTTCAGGTAGACAGAGACGGTTAACGAAGGACAT
>Ga0075163_10000170_pt1 | contig 75696 bp, 54 predicted proteins | sample JI1023141ADNA_FD_71478 | JGI IMG/M metagenome (GOLD analysis project Ga0075163, IMG submission 71478) | Wastewater effluent complex algal communities from Wisconsin, to seasonally profile nutrient transformation and Carbon sequestration -... | ecosystem: Engineered > WWTP > Effluent > Algae... | reverse complement strand
CACTAGTACACTCTGACCGCGGCTCACAATACGCCAGCGAGATGTTTCGGAAGCTCCTGCGGCGAGACAAGCTCAAACAGAGCATGAGCAGAAAGGGGAACTGTTGGGACAACCCACCAACGGAATCTTTTTTCGGAACACTAAAGCAAGAACTAGATATCTATCAACTGCGGTCAGCACCGGCACTTCGAGAGGAGCTTTTTGAATACATGGAAAACTTTTACAACAGAAAGAGACTTCACAGCACTTTGGGGTATAAAACTCCTGAGGAGGTTGACAGTCAATACTGTTCTTTATTGTCAGCTTCGTAAATTCTTTTGTGTCTCCCAAACCTGGGACAGGTCATATCATTCAATAAATCTGGTCATGTGAATCAAATCTATGTTGAAACTTCCCCGTGAGTCAGTCCGAGGTACTATGACTGCCCCTACCTGTGCCCGCTTAGCGCCATAACAGCATCGATAATGGCGATTACAGCACAGACCAGTGACTCTCCTGCCACCGCCCCTGATGCTACTGGTACGACATAGACTGCAGCATTTTTGTTATTTATAAGTTTCCAGACCTCTACTATTAGCGCGCCGACAAAAAAGGCAAAGGCATTGCTAAAGGGCATCACCCAAGATAGTCCCAGTCCCATGGCTGATGGAGTGTACTTGCGCACACCAGCTGGTAAATATTTGTCGGTAAGTGACAGTACAATACCAAGTAACCCACCTATGAGCATGCCCCAGCGAGCGGTTACTGGTATCTTATCGAGTCCCTGAGAGAGTGCTTCGGCAACGGCTTTCCACATGTAGACAGTAGGTGGTTGGAAGGCTTCTAGTGCTGCTTGATCTGGCACCATCAGATACCAGGCTGGCACAATGGCAGCCAGTCCAAAAAATACCCCAGCCATCTGGGCGATAAATTGTTTGCGTGGATTGGCTCCCAGTAAATAGCCACTTTTGAGGTCAGTAAGCAAATCAGCTGAGCTAGAGGCGATATTGGCTGTGACCGATGCTGCCATCAGATTGGTGACTATGTTTTTGGGAGCAAGTACAGCCACAGTCAGTTGTGTGATTTTGCACATGGCACTCATCGGTGTCACGTCGGTCTCGCCGGTAGCACGGCAGGCCACTATGCCCAAAAAGAAACTCAAAACTACAGTAGTCAGACCGACCATCGGATTAATCGAAAAAGCCAGATACTGCAAGGCTATGGAAGCTATTGCCAGAGGCACTATACCGATGATAAGCCAGCTATTGGGGACCTCGATATGGGCTATGGGATCCACTGTGCTGTCACCACCGGCAGTATTATCAGCTTTTTTGAGAGTGGTAAAGCTGCGCATGATAGTGCGCCACTCCAGAGCAAATGCCGTCAGCCCGGATGTCACCATAATAGCTGAGCCGCTCCACAGTGCCCACTCTTTGAGCAGTCCTTTGGCGCTGGATATTTCTCCCAGCCCAAGTACATAGGGTCCCATAAAAAAGTAGAGTATTAGCGAGCCAATCAACATCGATAGCGATACTCGCATACCGACAAGCATACCGGCTGCTGCCAGTAGCATGCTGGGCTCAAAGCCAAAGCCCGGGAAGTCTTTGAGATTGATCTTTTGCCAGGGTAAGTTAAACTCGATAAATTCTGGGATTTTGAGTTTGGCTGCTATTTGCCAGGGATACTGACCATTTTTAAGAAAGCCGGTCAGTCCTGCTGCCACCATTGCTGCTACCAGCGCATAAGCCTGGACGACAGCTTCTTTGCTTTTGCCATGTAGACTTTTGAGAGTCTGGGCAGCAGCAATGCCACTGGGAAAAGGCAGTTTTTCTTTGTTGATCATCTGGCGCTTCATCGGTACTGCCAAAAATACACCAAGCAGTGCCGATACCGCTGTCCAGGGCAAAAGTATCTGCCAGTCTACATGCTTGCCTGTGATCATAAGCAGGGCACCAAAAGCCAGACCGACTGTGGCACCGGTTGAGTAGCCGGCAGCCGATGCTGTGGATTGCATACAGTTGTTTTCGAGGATGGACATCTCGGATAATTTAGGGAAAATCAGTCTCAGTCCATTCCAAAGTACAAAACTGAGGACACAGGCCGTGATCGCTACACCAAATGCCCAGCCGAGCTTGAGCATGGTGTAGAGATTGGATATCGACATAAGTGCGCCAAGGAGCCCGCCCATCAGGACCGCGCGCCAGGTCAGCTGTGGGACCGCATCACCTTGATAGACATTTTTATACCAATCGTCGTCGCTCAGGTCTTCGCCCTTGTCGGGCTCCACAACTGCCAGGTCTGATTTTTCCATTTTTATCTTTTAGTGCGGGGCTGAGAGCATGCAGAAGTTTTCGTTTTCGAGTCCACGCAAAGCTGTGGTGCGAGCCACTCTAGTGATGGCTAACTGAAAAGCTGCCGTACGCATATCGCAATCGCTGCTCTGACAGATGCCTTTTATCTCTTTGTAGGAGTCAAGCATCAAACTCTTGAGCTCTTGATTGACACGCTCTACGCGCCAGCGGAATTGCTGCACGTTTTGTACCCACTCAAAATACGAGACTATAACTCCGCCCGAGTTAGCGAAGATATCGGGGACAACGGTGATGCCTTGTTTGATCAAATATTCATCAGCTACTGGGGTAGTTGGTCCATTAGCGCCTTCGATTAAGACTTTGCATTTGAGGTCTTTGACATTGGCTTCGGTTATGACATTACCGAGAGCTGCTGGCAAAAGCACATCACACTCCAGCGTAAATATCTTGGCTGGATCAAGCGACTCAGCCCCGCTAAATCCTTTGACACCGCCGGTCTCGGTGGTGTGGTGCCAGAGTGCTGTGACGTCGATACCGTCTTTGTTGTAAACAGCACCAGTAGCGTCAGCAATAGCAATGACGCGGCCACCGGCTCCGTGGATAAATCTTGCTGCCCAGGAGCCAACATTACCAAAGCCTTGTATAACAAAGCGTGCTTGTTTGATGTCCATTTTGAGATCATGCAAGACTGCTTCTGTAACAAAGTAGATGCCCTGGCCAGTGGCTTGTTCGCGGCCTTCGCTGCCGCCTAACTCCAGCGGTTTGCCAGTAACCACAGATGGTGTCCAGCCGTGATATTTGGAGTATTGGTCCACAATCCAGGCCATTGTCTGAGCATTAGTGCCCATGTCTGGCGCTGGTATGTCTAGACCGGGTCCGATGATGTCATGGATTTCGTCGATAAAGGCGCGAGTTACCTTTTGCATTTCGGAGTGCGATAGTTTGCCAGGGTCACAGTTGATGCCGCCTTTAGCTCCGCCATAGGGGATATTGGCCACAGCAGTTTTCCAGGTCATTAGTGATGCCAGGCTGTTGACCTCATCTGGGTCGACTTCGGGGTGATAACGCAAGCCGCCTTTGTATGGTCCACGGCTGTTGTCGTGCTGTACTCTAAAACCGGTAAAAGTGCCAAGCTCGCCATTGTCAAGCTCAATTACACATTCAACTTTTACTTCTCGCCTGGGAGACATAAGGACAGTCTCCAGTCCTGCGCCCAGTCTCAGCTCTTTGGCCGCTCTGCGAAAGTAATGGTTGGTTGCTTCAGAAGCCCGCATAATCGCCTCCTTAGGAAATGCTAATAGATTAGCATCTCAGGCTGGCAATATCGATAAATGCAGGGTTAATAGATGCTGGTGGCCATTCCGGAGTAAACCGGTCTGAATGCCATTGCTGCTCTGTGTGTGGCTTGTTCGACTGATGTAACTTGCGTCTTTTTGATTGCTTCGATTTGCTGCATTACATACTGGATTCGTTCAGTTGGCGGCATCGCTGGCACGCGTACAACTTTTACTCTTCTGCTTTCGTAGCAATGTTCGAGGATGACACTAATTTCTTTTGTAAAAGTAAGGTCTTCTCTGCGCACTTCGGTTTCTTCAAAAAAGGTCAGCGGTTCAATTAAAAAGGCTGCTGCATACTGGCTGGCGTCGAGATTGCCAAAGGCGTTTGGCACAGGCAATTTGTCATAAAGATAGTAGGCTTCGCCGTCAAATAATCCACGGTCTAATATGACTGGTTTGTCAAAGTCTAGTATTGCTGCTTCTGCCGACAACTGGCGGCGCAATACTTCAGCTTGAAATTTTTGTCTGTCTACCCAGGGCAAAAATTTGCCTTCTTTGATGGTCCTGGTGGCTATTTCGTGCACTACTTTGTAGCCGATATTTTGCAGTCCAGTTACGATTGTCGTTTTACCGACTGATGGACCGCCAGTGATTACAAATTTCATTTTGGATACCGCCAGGATTGGTGCCAGCCAGAGTGCAATAGATTGCGTGATAGATGGAGGTTTTCATGAGCCTTCAATAAGCTGACTTTATTGGTTTTACAACTTCCTAACAAGGTTCGTTTTCTCAGGTTGATGGGATTTTTCCCCCTTAACCCGCCGGTAAAAGACTAACTGTGCTTCATCTTGCAAAAACACTCTCCCTGGTCACCACTATTGCGCTATCTGGTATCACAAGTAGTGGCGTGACCTTTACCTATGTGAAAATGAACTCCACTTTAGAGTGTTTGTAGTTTCTTGAACCTTATCTAAGCTCAGTCTGTAGTCGACCAGGCAGTGCCAGGGAACAGGCGCGGGCCCGGGCACACATACCAAGCCGGGCTGTTTGTCGGATAAATCAGTTAACAGGATGAATGCGTGACAACTAAGAGACGTGTTATAAAGAAGGCAGCTTCGGTATGGCACTTGCTCAGCAAGGCTACTATGCCCCGATCTTAAGTTGGCACTAATAATTGCTGGCTGGGGCGGTAGGCAGGATTAGAAGTATTGCAAATGGGGGCTTAGCACTTGGATCTTTCAGCTTGGTTCAATTTTCACAACCTTGGTATTTTCACCGCATGGTTTGTTGGATCTTTCTTTTTTAACAGTCAGGGCATTACGCTCGGCTATCACAGACTCCTGACTCACAAAGCGCTTAAAGTTCCAAAGTTTGTAATGTACTACTTTGTCACCGGCGGTTATCTAGCTCTTATGGGTGCGCCAATCAGCTGGGTTGCTACCCACAGATTGCATCACCAAAAGTCTGATCTGCCAGGCGATCCTCATTCTCCCCGTGATGGTTTTAAACATGCTCTTTATGGCTGGATGACCAAAATGGAAGGCAAGCAAGATGCAGCAGAAGTTGCCAGACAGTGCCCCGATTTGATCAATGACCCATTTCTCCGCATGTTGGGGACCAGTCATAACGCCGGCCAGGCTCATCTATGCCTGGCGGTAAATGTGATAGTGAGACTGGCTATCCTGGCATTTTTTGGTCCTGTAGCGTTTTTAGCTAATTTGATTGCTGGCTTCATCGTTTTCTGGAGCCCCCAATTCGTAAATACTTTTTGCCATCTCAAAGAGCATGGTTACCGCAATTTTGAAAGCCGCGACGATAGTCGCAATGTCTGGTGGGTTGGTCTTATGGCTTGTGGCGAAGGCTGGCACAACAATCATCACGCCTTCCCCAAATCAGCTCGTCATGGCATGCTCTGGTGGGAAGTCGATATGACCTGGGCTACTATCTGCGTTTTAGAAAAACTTGGTCTTGCTACTGATGTAGTCAGTCCCAACAAGCAAGCTGTGCAATCTGCAATGGCTAAATACAAAGCCAGCAAAGAAAACATCATTGCTGCTGACCTGATATCTCAAGCCAATCGCGAGAGTGCTACCTTTGCCAAAAACATCGAAGACACAATCGAGCCTGGCGCTGTAAAAGCTGAAGAAGTGCTGGTCAAATAGACCAACTATTCTCTAAAGATCTAAAGCAAAAGTCCTCCGCTTAAGCGGAGGACTTTTACTTTTGTAGTTGATTTATAGACTAATTACTACTCTGCTATACCGGGCAACTGACCGGCTCTGCCGCAAATTAAGTAAAGTCCCAGAGTGAGGCTGCAGAAACCAGTCAGTATTGCAGAGCCAACTTGGACTGGCTTAAATTTGCTGGTAGACACCAGGCAAAAGTTGCTGATGATTGCCACTAGCGAATTAGATAAGAGTAGTCCGACAATAAAGCTGAGTAGCATTGCTACTGCCATATTATGACTGCTTGAGCCACCGATAGCGGTTAATAACAGTATTTGAGTGCCGGTTTCTGCTCCGGTGCCGTGGATAATGCCTACACCAAATGCGGTGCCTGAACCGTAAACACGTGGACTATTTATTGTCGGGGATTGATTGCCGTCCTCGCTTGCCCTTTTGCCTTTGAGCCTTTTGAATAGATCTATTAAAAGCAGTCCACGACTCGGTATGGCTTCATTTGAGTTGTTTTTGATAGAGACAAAGAGTGTATAGAACAGCCATAAAGCAAGCACCACCAGTGTCAGCCCAACCATGCGCTCCATGAGAGGATCTATCCAGCGGGGCAAAATCGCTGCAAAATAGAGAGCGCAAAGTCCCAGGATAGCCACAGCCATGGCGTGTCCGAGGGCGTACATGAGCGCACCCACAAGTGGGCGTAGGCTCCTTTTAGGCGCTCCTTTATCGACTGCCGAAGTGTTGACTATGTCGAGTATTGCCGCTAAATGGTCCCAATCAAAGCCGTGGCGCAACCCTAGAGCCACGGCATTAACCATTAGTAGGATTTGCGGCTCCAACTCTTAGTTCTTAGGCTTCCAAATAGGGTCCTGGAACTTATCTGCTTTTGGCTCAAACCATCTGGTCATAGTCATCTTTTGTTGAGTATAAAACTGGATGCCTTCAGAGCCCTGGATGTGGAGATCGCCAAAGAACGAATTATTCCAGCCAGTGAAGGGGAACCAGGCCATCGGGGCTGGAACGCCGACATTGACACCGATCATACCGGCGTTAAAATGCCGCTTAAACTCTCTGGCTGAGCGTCCTGAGTTTGTATAGATGACAGCACCATTGCCATAAGGACAATCTTTGCCCACATTAATAGCGTCTTCGAGAGTTTTAACCCGCACCACAGATAGTACTGGTCCAAAAATTTCTTCTTTTACGATAGACATATCGGTCTTAGCATGGTCAAAGATTGTAGGTCCCAGGAAAAATCCTTTGCCTTCTTTGGCGGCCTGTATCTCTCTGCCATCGAGAGCCAGTTTGGCTCCTTCTGAGCTGCCTTTGGCAATCAGACCTTTGACTTTATCGAGGTGCTCTTTTGTTACCAGTGGTCCCATATCAGGACTGCCATCGCCATCTGTCGGTCCGATTTTCATACGTTCTGAGGATGCCACCAGTTGTGGTATCAGCTCTTCGGCTGCTTCGCCTACTGGGATGGCCAGGCTACCGGCCATGCAGCGCTCACCGGCACAGCCAAAGGCTGATGCTTGCAAGGCTTGTACTGTCTGCTCGATGTCGGCATCAGGCATGATGATGATGTGGTTTTTGGCACCACCTGCTGCCTGCACTCTTTTGCCGTGGGCAGTGCCATTTTGATAGATGTATTTGGCAATGTGAGTAGAGCCCACAAATGATATGGCTCTGATGCCGGGATGCTCGATGATGGCATCAACACAGTCTTTGCCGCCATGGACGATATTAAAGACACCGGCTGGTAGTCCTGCTTTAGAGAGCAAGTCACCAATCATCATGGCTGTTAGTGGCACTTTTTCGGAGGGCTTGAGGATAAAGCTATTGCCGCAGGTGATGGCAATTGGGTACATCCATAGTGGCACCATGGCCGGGAAGTTAAATGGTGAGATGCCAGCGCAAACACCTATTGGATGGCGAATGGTCTCGCAGTCGACGTTGCGAGCGATGTTTTCCATGCTCTCGCCCATCATCAAACTGGGAATGCCGCAGGCAAATTCTACGACTTCGATACCGCGCTGCAGTGAGGCTCTTGCTTCGGCAAAAGTCTTGCCATGTTCTCTTGTGACACAGCGGGCAATTTCGTCGTAGTGCTCCTCTAGTAGAGCCTTAAACTTAAACATAACGCGAGCGCGCTCTACGACAGGCACTTCTTTCCATTCTAAAAATGCTTTTTGCGCAGCTTGCACTGCTTTGTCCATGTCGGCTTTACCGCCCATGGGGGTCTTAGCGATTACCTCACCGGTGGAGGGATTAAAGACTTCCTGGTATTCCGTGGCGGTGGATGCAATCCACTCTCCGCCGACAAGCAACTTACACTGGGTGCCGCTGCTGGTTTTTGTGGCGACCATAGATCCTCCTTGGTGGATATCACAAGAGTATTGGTCGGGCGACAAATGTGCGCCCAATTCAAATGCAAAGGATATCCTGTTGCCTTTCTTTCGGCAATCCTTGGCGGCTCAAACTATATTTAATAACTTGATTCGGCCCTGGCTGTGGCCTGGTCAGCAAAGCTCTGGGCCCGGCTGGCAATGGCTTGAGCTTGATCGGCATAACTTTTGGCTTGATTGGATTGGCTCGAGTATGCCATGGCTTGAGCACTGTCGGCCGCTGCCCGGGCGTTGCTGGCATAGCTGCGTGCCTCGCTGGCAGCTGCCAGTCGGACATTGCGATCACTGGAGCTGAGTGCTCTATCGAGTGCCGACTGAGCGCTGTTAGCCATGTCTCTGGTGCGATTAAGCTGGCTTTCGACTCGGCTCTCAACGGCTTGCAGTTGTCCTGATTGCCCTTGATTTTGATTGGGCATGCGCTGACCCTGGACTGAGCGCATCGCGTTCATCAGTGGTGAGCCGCCGCCCTGCGTCATTGAGCTTGTGCCGCCACCATTGGCGTTGTTGAGCAAGCCGTTTTGGATGGTAGAAGCTCCTGAGGTGAAGGCACCACCAGTCAGTGCCCGTCCCATCTGCTGGATGGTGCGCTGTAAGCCACCGCCGCCGCCATTGAGCATGCCGCTGTTGCCATTGCCAAAGCCGGTATTGCCAAAGCCAGTATTGCCAAAGTTATTGACGTTACCTCTCAGCCCATTGGCGCCGCCGCCGCCACCGCCACCACCAAAGTTGGAGGATTGCTGGTTGGGAAATTGTTGCTGCTGCTGTTGTTGTTGTTGTTGTTGTTGCTGCTGTTGTTGCTGCTGGCGTTGTTGCTGCTGACGCTGTTGTTGTTGTTGAGTGTTGCGAATCTGGTCATAACCCTCAGTGGGGATATAAGCCGCATCCTTGGGAAAGTTGATAGTCGTGCCCATCTTGCCGACCCCGGTCTCCCGACGCTCTTTACCAAAGGGCGTGAGGTTGTCCCAATCTATCAAGCTGGGATCATTGGAATGAATTGCCCCATAACTTGTACCAGAGCCAGCATAGGCTGGTGGCTGGCTGTTAGTGCCACCGGTTGGGCTGCCAAAGTCACCACCAGGTGTTTGACTGAAGCCGTTGCCAAAGTCTGGTTGGTTGCCAAAATTGCCTGATGGCTGAGTATTGAAATTGCCCGGTTGTTGGGACTGTCCGCCGTTTTGTCCAAAGGCAGACTCAAAGTTATTGGCGCCTTGCGCAAACGCTGGAGCCGATGCCGAGATTATCGCCACGGTGCAAGCTAGCCAGGTAGCCCTGAGTTTATTTGCTGCGATTATCTGAGTGAACATTACGGTGTGACCTCCATGCCACACAGTAAGCTTTGGCTTTGTCACTTGGTCCGGTCAGGATTCGGCCGGGGACACTCTTTGCCTGAGCTTTCTGAGCTGGTCATTGTGCGTGAGAGATGGTACCTCTCCACCCTTCAGTGTAACACCGACTTTGTCCGCGACAAATCCCAGTTTTCGTAATACCCACACGTCTAACCGGCTTTTTTGCAAATTTTCTCTCAATCTCTGGATGCTTTTGGCAAAATCGCCATCCTCAAAGGTCCTAATCGATAGTCCCTGGGATAAACGCTTGGTGCCATGAGTGCAATGAAGTACCTCTATAACATTGCTTATATGGATAGGACCAAGTACGGCAATGCTCAATCCGTTTGAATCAGGCTCACTATTGACGAAGTCCACCTGCACCCAGCTGCGCTCTGTAAATTTGAGGCGCAAGACAACTGGCTCAGTGGACAGTGAATTTATAGTTTCTGGTTTGATGTCACGGATGCAAGCCGCTCTGGCATAGGAATAGGCGTCTTGCTGGCGGGTACTAAAAAAGCTGTAGTTGCTGCGTCCTGGCTCGACAAAGCCAGAGCGATTTATTTCCCAACGGCGGTAGCAGTTGGTGCCGTGATAAAGCACGAGTTCACCAGCGGCGGCGTTGTATTCCACGCCGGGATTGGCAGCGGCAAATTCCGCCAGAGGCGGTGGTACGCGATGATCAGGTAGGCTATACAGGACCTTTCCCTCTCAGTAAAAGGAACGGAGCGAGGGGCAAAAAGCTCTCAGAGCCGTACTTTTCACCTTGAAAAATTTATTCCCTCAAACTTCTGCCATCTAACCTTTCGCATACTTTTTTATCAGCATAAAAGAGCCAGCCCCTGTAGTTTTGGCGGCTGGCTCAGAAATTAACAATTTGGACAGTTTAATCCATGTGTTTTTCGCGTGCTGACTGGATTGAAGCGGTGGCTTCTTGCAGAGCCTGTCTGACCATATCTAGATTGGATTCGGCACAATCGCGCACAGATGAAGTCAGCTCAGAGCGCTTGTTGGTCAATTCGGAGAAATACTTCTCTGATTTGTCCTCAAGACCAGTGATACCGTCTTCGATAGCGCTTGTAAGTTTGCGATTGGCTTCGTATTTCAATCTTTGTAGGGTAGAAAGGGCATTGGCTCTTTCTTCCTGTAGTTCAGGTTCACCGTCCACATTGGTTGCTTCAGCTAAATTGCGCAAAGTCAGGTCAGATTCGCTGATACGTTTTTCGGTTTCTTTGATGTAGTTATGTACTTCAGAGATACGTTGATTAAGCTCGTGGCTAGCTTTAGCAAATGTATCATCGAGACCAGCGCGCAGTCCGGAGCCGGAGCTTTCAAAATTCTGGAAGCATTCTTCTACAACTTTTTTGAGGCTGGCAGAGGCTTTGCGTGTGCTGTCATCAAGTTTTGTACTTTCTTTGCTGAGAGCAAGAGTGGTTTCTTGATTGATTTGTTTGGACATATCGCCAATCATCGTGCGCAATATCGTCTTTTGCTCATTCAAGCGAGGCAATATTTGTTCAGACAGGATGTTTTTGGTGCGTCTGGCAATAGTCATCTCGGCAAAAGCCACTGTATGAGCAATGGTCTTCTCGAGATCGAGCTTTGTACCTTCCAGTTTTTCACAGGCGCGCTCTAGCGAGCTGTCGATTTCTTCGATCATGGAGCGCATATTGCGTTCCAGTGAGCGAGTGACTGTATCGGTCTCTTCGTCCATGCGCTCTTTGAAGCGGGCAAAACGCTGATCGACTGTAGTGTTGTAGCGCTCGTGACCATCTTTTAGCTCGTCGAGAATTGATTGTCTCAGTGAGGTCAGCTCTCTATTGCGAGCAGTGATCAGGTCTTCCAGCTTGCTTTCCATGGAGGCAGAAAGGGCGTCCAGTTCTTTGCGGAAGTCGTTGCAAGTGCGGACAATTTGACCAGAGAAGTGCTTCTGTTCTTTTTCTAGCTCTTCAAAGCCTTTTTGTCTTTCTTCTTCCATGTGAGAGTAAGCGGCAGTCGACTCTCTTTCGATAGTGCCGTTCACTTCTTCTGCTAAAAATTGGAGCTTGCTTTCAAGTTCGTTTAACAAGACGGACAAATTGCCTTCTGCTTGTTTTTCGATTTCTGAAGCTTGTTTGAGCAAGTCATCAACCTGTCCTCTCAGTCTGAGCTTTAGCTCCTCAGCGCGGGATGACAGTTTGTTTGCTGCTTTGCCAACTTGTTGCTCTAGCTTGGCCATCAAAGTGGTCATTTCGTTCATCATCAAACGAGCGTCTTGACCAGCTTTTTTAGATTGGGCCTCGCTTTCTTCGGCACTGAGTTTGGCAGCTGCAGATTGAGCTGGCAAGCGGGTTGCGCTTGTGCTGGCTGATTCGGGTGCTGGTATTGCTGGTTTTGTCTGCAATACCTCAGGCTGAGGGGCTGGTTGAGTCAAGCTCTCGGCTGGTGCAACTGCCGGTAGTGACTGCCAGCTCTTTTTAGGTGAGGTCTGGGCCGGTACCGGTGGTGTCAGATTGGTTGAGCTGACTTTAGGGTTAGCCGGTTGGGCTGGCAGATTGGTGGCACTTGTACTGGCTGCCGGCGCTGTTGATTGGGCTGGCAAATTGCTGGCACTTTGCCAGGGCTTTGGCTCAGTCTGGGCTGGTAGATTGGTTGAGCTGGTGCTGGCAGCTGGCGGTGTTTGTGTCTGAGCTGGCAGTTTTGTAGCACTGACCCATGGTTTGGCCGGTGTTTGAGCCGGTAGATCTGTTGAGCTAATGCTCGGACCAACGGGATCCTGCGGCGCTTGGGCTGGCAGACCAGTGGAGCTAGTGCTGGGCGTGGCAGATGGTGCTGTAGCTTGAGCGGGCAAGTCAGTGGAGCTGATACTTGGTCCGGTGGCAACAGTCTCTTGAGCAGGTAGGGCAGTGGCGCTGACACTTGGTCCCGTAACAGCAGGAGCCTGTGCTGGCAGACCAGTGGAGCTGGTACTGGGAGAGGCTAGTGGCGCGGCATCCTGTGCTGGCAGACTGGTGGAGCTAGTGCTGGGGGTGGCGACTGGTGCTTCATCTTGTGCTGGCAGACCGGTGGAGCTAGTGCTGGGAGAGGCAGCTGGAGCCGACATCTGCGGTAGCGATGTCGAGCTTACAGTGGCCTGACGTGCTGGTGCAGCTGCTACAGGTTCTGTCTGTGATGAGACTTGCGGCAAAGATGTGGAGCTTGCTGTGGCTGCTTGGGCTGGCACTTCAGGCAGTGATGTAGAGCTTGTTGTAGCAGCTGGTGCAGTTACTTCAGGCAAAGATGTGGAGCTTGTCGTAGCAGCAGCAAGCTCAGGATTGAGAGCTTCAGCCGACGATAGCTGTCTGGGTGTTTGCATCGGCCGTTTGTTTTGCAGTTCGCTGAGAGATTTTGCTCTCAGTGGGCTGGAGTAATCACGCGGTCTGACACGTGGCAGAGGTGTTTCGATTTTGCTATCGATGTCTTCATCCGCTGCATGAATCTGCGCTTCCGCCGCCTTTTGAGGAGGTTCTAGCAGGGCACCAGAATCAGCAATTGAGATGGTTTCATCCTGACTGGCTATGTCTTTAGCGGCCATATCCATAAAGTGTGCCACCGAGCTTGGTGCCACAGTCTCGATATCACGCTCAGAAATATTGGGACGGCTCTCAGTTGCCGGAGCTACCGCAGCTGGCGGCTCAGCGGCAGCCTGTGGCTGGGCCAGAGACATCCAGGAGTCGGGCAATTCTGGCGCTTGATTGCTTGCCCTTGCAGTTGGTGCCTCTGGCTCAACGATTGTTTCTGCTACTGGGGCAATTATAGGTTCTGGTGCTACCGGCTCTGGCAATATTGCTTCGGGATTGGTCTCGAGGGTGCCGCGACCGCCGCTGGCAAATATATCTGACTCATAGTGAGCCTCTATGGGGGCTGGTTGGGCATAGGCATTGGGATCCAAGTCCCAATTGTCTGAGCTGCCCTCTGGTTTGGCACCAGCCTCAACGCTATCCTTTATAAAGGTATTGTAGTGGTCATCGCCAAAGTATTCTTTGAGGCGTTTTTCTTTGCCTTTTTCCAGTTCTTCAGTACGTCTTCTTTCTTCTGCCAGTTGTTTTTCGGCTTGTTCGATTGCCTCAGAGCCAGCGTGACCGGATTGGAAGTCACTTAAAAACTGAGCAGCAAAATCTATCTTGCTAGCTGGTTCAAGTGGTGCTGAAAGTACATCAATAAGTCCGGAAGATTTGGGACTGGTACTTGCTAAAGTACCAATCGGCACTAGGTCTTGTGATAGGACAAACCATTCCTGCGCGATCATATCGCTGGGTGGCTGTGCTTGTTGGGTCAGGGCTCTCAGACCAGTACCAGAAGCACTCGGGCCTGGGGCTTGCGGAGGCGCTACCATGGCTGGTGCGGGCTCATAGGTCGGCACTGGTGCTGGCACTTCGGCCATGGGGGCGGGGGCTGGTTGATAGGTCGGCTGAGGCTCCATCACTGGCGGCTCTGGGGCTGCCTCTACCAGCGGTGCGGTGAGTGGCTGAGCGGCTAGAATTGGTTGGAATAATGGAGCTGGCTGAAACACTTGCTCTGGCTCAGCGATTGGTAGCGCTTCATACTGTGGTTCTGGAGCGAATGCGCCGGGCAGTGGTGCCGCAATTTCGCCCGTGTCCTGGCTGACTAAGGCGCCGAGATCGGCTCCCTGCCCATAAAACATAGCAGCAGGGTCTTCGCTGTAGACACCAGCGACTGGGGCTGGTGGCTGAGAAGGGTTGGCCAGTTGTTCCAGATCTTCAGCTTTGATTGGCGCAAAGGTGACTTTTAATAGAGCCTTTGTTTTGTCTTCCTGTCTACCTTCTGGCGTGACAATCATATGACAGATTAGCCCGATATCGAGCACAGTTTTGCCAGCTTGTGGATTGACTGTATTGAGGTTGGCGCCAAGGTGAGCGAGCATAGCAAAGGCTGGTTCGGCAAGAGCAGATCCTTCTACTGTCAAACTACGGCGAGAGCCGCCTTGAGCGTAACTGGAGGCAACTTCGTAGAGGCTCTTTTCTTCGGTACGATCTAGTTTTTTAGTTGGTCTGGCTGCTACATAATGAAAGTCACGACCATCGAGAATTGATTTACGGGCCTTTTCGACCATGAGCGAATCAAGGGTGCGAAACTCATATGCTGATGCGGTGATATTGACCACCATGCATTTGCCGTCTTCTTTACTGACCACTACACAAAGGTCTTTTACTCTGTATGTTTCGCCAGCTTCTTCACCCTTCTTGCTAAATGATGATAGTCCCGATGGCGCGGCCATTGGCTCCAGACAAAAGATCAGACAACCAGGAGCAAAGAGAGTGCTCTCTTTTGTCGCCCACTCATCTTGAGTCATGGGCATGTGTCTTTCAAATGATCTGAGGTAGGCCTTTATGTCAGGCAATCTCAGGTGGTGTTTTCCAAGCATAGAGTTCATAATTTTTCTGATTCTATCGTCGGGGGTGGGGTGATCTTTGTGAGTTATTCGCCGGCAGCTCTGGTGATTTCTTCCAGTGCCTGATTTTTATTCTGGTTTATTAGCTCCAGGAGCTTTTTAGTTGCTGTTTCAATTTCGCTTTTAGCACTATTGCTGTCGCTGGTGACTTTGTGCAAAGAGCGGTCATATGCTGAGATCATGTCAGTGACGACTTCTTCCTGCACATGCCTGAGATCTTCGATAGCATCATTCATCATGCGCTTGAGACTCTCTTCAAAGCCATCGCGTATGGTGACTAGATCGGCTCTGATATCGGCAATTACTTTTGTTTTTGCTTCAGCTAGCTGAGTGCGTGTATTGTCTGACTCAGTGACGTTTTCTGTCATGCGAGTTCTAAAAGACTGCATTTCGTTTTGCACGCTCTCTTTTAGATCTTCACATTTTTTGCGCAGGGCATGGTTGCTCTGCAACGACATCTGCGAGAGTTTGGATGATAGCTCGTTTAGCTCATCGCGCAATTGTCTGCCGGTATCACTACTTAGTTCTTCGACTTGACTAGAGGTACCTTCAAACTTGTGTTTAAGAGCCTCCTGGTTGCTGTCTCTAGCTGCACTAAAAATCTCATTGATGTCTTTTTCGATGGTAGTTAAGATGCCATCAATTTTTTCGCTGAGGTGTTCGGTGGATATAATCAGCTGATCTTCGGACTCTTTTGAATACGCTTGAAGAGAATCAAAGCCTTCCTGAAAGTCGCTTGAAAGTTTTTGCATAAGGCCGCTAAAGTGGCTCTCTACGCTGTTTGCCTTTTGCATATAGTTGCGGAAAAGCTGACTGTTTGACTGCTTTTCGCTGCCCCGAGATTCCCAGAGGCTATGGTCTAGTTTTTGTTGCAGAGAATTGGCATAGAAACTCGATTGCGAGCGGAGCTTTTGCCCGCTCTGATAATGTTGGTCTTCGATTTCCTGGCAGACACCCTCGGCGCCTGAAGAATAGTGATCGGCGGCTCTCACAAAATTGTCTTCAAGACCTGTCTCATAGCTGGTTTTGAGGTCTTCGATAGCGCGCTTTAGTTCGCTGGTAAAGCTAGAGAGACGCTCAATCATTGTATTGAGATGAGCTTGAGTGGCAGCCTTTTCGGTGTCAGCTACTTGCTTAATACGCTCTGCTGTTTCTTTTGCTTGTTTTTTGATTTCTTCTTCAACACTGGCAGCCTTAGCGGCTACTTCCATTTTTGATTGTTGCTCACTCTCTTTGCGCTCAGATATGTGCGCTTCAGATTTGGTGGCAAGTTTAGATTGTGAATTTTCTTCTAGCTCAGAGAGTCTGGTTGAGCCAGAGTCATAGATGTCCTGAAGCTTTTTACCGGCAAAAGTCATTTTGTGTTTAACCTTTTACTTAGTCATTTCCTAGAGAGAGCATGGCACTTTTGTATGCCATCACAGCAAGCGCAGCCGCACGTCCAGACTCCTCGATGACGGGGAGTTTGAGATTGAGATCCGAAAGCTCACTGTGGAAGTTGCGTGTAATGCGCTCCAAGTCGGCTCTCATTATGCGTACTTGTTTTTCCAGTGCTTCTACAGAAGACTGTCTGATACTTTCAATGCGCTCATTGCTGCCTTGAGCTGAGCGAGCAAAGTCTTGTTCTGTTTGCTCTACTTGTGTCTTAAATGTCTTAACAAGCTCGGCCCCATGGCTTTTGAGGCGGTGCGATAGCTTGTCCAGTACTTCCGGTCCAGCTGACAGTTTGCCGCCTGATACCATCAGATGTACTCGTGCTTCCTGGGCAATGGCGGCCTCAAATCTAGTCATCAATCTATCTACATCATCACCTAGCTGACGTTCAGCCCGGCGTAATGTATTGAGAAAGAGCTTTTGATTGACTGTCATACGCTTGCGAGCGGATTGAGCAATGCGACTGATTTCGTCTTGCGAAACACTGAGCTTGCGTTCGATTTCGTCGTTGTATGATTTTTGATGTTTGCTTTGTTGCTCCAGGCTACTTTGCTGGAAGCGGTCGCGTAGAGCTATTAGCTGATTTTGCCAGCTATCAATTTGCTCAGATACGATGTTGAGGTTGGTGATTCTAGCCTCGTCAATTGAGCTCTCGCCTCGGTTGGAGAGACGTTTGAGATCAATGGATGCTTTTTTGACTATGCCAGCTAGCTCGTCTTGCACTGCCACAATTTTGGCGTCAAACTGTGACGAATAACCAGCCAGGTTTTCGTCTACCTGTCTTTTAGCGTTTTCGATCACTTTTTGAGAATCTTCGTCTATTTCTTTAGCTTTATCAGACATGGCGTCTTCAAATGTTTCGCCATGCTCTTTGATTACCAGAGCACTTTCTTTGCCTTCAGAGACCACATCTAGTACATGATCTTTGCTCTTTTCGAGGAGGGCTGAGCTGGGCGTTTCAACCATCTCAGCGAGCTCTTTGAGCTGGGCTTCCATGATTTCCGAAAGTGAAAGAATTGAATTTTCGACTCGGTCTGATAATTGTTTGCGCATATCAGCCGCGCCGAGCAAGATTTTTTCGGTTTCGCGGGCTTCTAAATCAGCCAGCCCGTCGATTGTTTCGTCTCTTTTGGCTTCCAGGACGTTGCCATGGCTGTCGACCAGGTGGCGGCTCTGCTCGACAACTTTATTGAGCTGCAAGGTCAAGCTCTCATCGAGACCTTCAGCAAAACTGTCGAGCTGGTCGAGACATTGTCCCACCATCGATTCGAGCTCCTGGCTCGCTTTTTCCAGGGCTTCGATCATTAAATTGGCGGCGGAGCCAAAGCCCCCACCACGATTTGCTTGAGTACTTTCCTCAGGCATGATTCCCTCTTTCGGCACAGAAATATTTAACCAATAATGGTAGCCTTCATGGCATCCAAATTGAGCGGTAAATTGACCTTTTTGGGGTCAATTTGAGGCAAAATCTTTGCCTTTTTGCTCACTGGTCTCGTACAAATTGCCAATACTAAGCATCGCCATCACCTTGGCTGGTTATGCCCGCATTTCTATACCACTAAGCGCTTGGCATCTATGGCGATGTAATTTGTTTCTCTATTTCTTTAGCCCGGTTACGGTCAAGTCTGGCAAGTGCCGCCAGTGCACCTTCCGGCAATGTCTCGGAGAGTGTGGGATGGGGGTGAATTGTAACAGCCAGGTCTTCCAGCACCGCTCCCATCTCGATAGCCAGACATGCTTCGGATATAAGATCGCCAGCTCGAGCGCCAACCATCCCTACCCCCAGGATCTCCTGGGTCTCAGGGTCAAATAGTATTTTGGTGGTGCCAGTGGGTGAATTGAGAGTCATGGCTCTGCCGGAAGCTGACCACGGGAATTTAGCTACCTGGAAGGCAATATTTTTGGCTTTGGCCTCAACTTCTGTCAGTCCACACCAGGCTACTTCTGGCTCAGTAAAAACGACAGCGGGGACAACACGATTGTCAAAACGCGATTGTTTGCCGGCCAGGACTTCGGCTGCTACATAAGCCTGTCTGATGGCTCGGTGTGCCAGCATGGGCTGACCCGAGATGTCGCCTATGCTCAAAATGCGTTTGTCTTTTGTGCGGCAGCTATCGTCAGATGGGACAAAGCCAAACTGGTCGATTTCGACATCGGTGTTTTCCAGTCCTATACCATCGCTGTTTGGACGTCTACCTACCGAGATCAGCACTTTGTCTGCCAGCAGCGTGGTCTTTTCAGTGCCTTCCACTGAGACTTCCACCCCTTTGTCAGTCACTTTGATGCCGGTCACTTTTGTGGAGAGATGGATTTTGCTAAACATTTCACCGAGTTTGGTGGCAAGCGGTCTGACCAGATCGCGGTCAGCACCAGGCAAAAGTCCGTCGGTCATTTCTACTACGGTGACTTCACTGCCGAGGCTGGCATAGACTGTGCCGAGCTCCAGACCGATATAACCGCCACCGATGACAATCAGTTTTTGAGGCACGTCGGTGAGACTCAAAGCCGATGTCGAGTCCAATACACGTTCGGATTGCATTTGCTCAGGAGAGGCAAAAAGTTTGGGCAGCTGCACCGGACGTGAGCCAGTAGCCAGGATGCAATGTTTAAACTTGATGCGCATAGCGCTCTCGCCGGGGCAATCGACTCGTACCGAGCGACTGTCTTGAAATACCGCTTTGCCATGGAGCATCTCAACTCCAGCACTCTTACACATGCCGACAATGCCAGATGCCAGCTTGTCTAGCACTGACTGCTTCCATTCGCGCAGAGCTTTGACGTCAATTTTGGGTGCACCAAAGGTAATACCAATTTTTTCGGCGTGTTTGGCTTCGTTAATTACTTCGGCTGCGTGCAAAAGAGATTTGGAAGGGATACAACCCATGTGCAGGCAGACTCCGCCTGGCTTTGGTGCAGCGTCCACCAGGATGGTTTTGAGACCAAGCTCGGCACATCTGAGAGCGGCGGTATAACCACCTGGACCACCACCGATTACGGCGATGTCTACTTCCTGGACCATTTCTCCGACGACCATAATATCTCCTGATTGTTGGCTAAATAAGCTTAGACGCTGAGGACAAATTTAAGCGGATCTTGCAAAAGCTCGATAACGTGTCTGACAAAGTAAGCGGCTTCGGCACCATCGGCGAGGCGATGGTCAAAGGATAGTGCCACTGGCAATATTGTGCCGATGACAATTTGATTGTCTTTGACTACGGGCTTTTGACTTGCTCTGGCCATGCCCAGTATGGCTGCTTCTGGGAAGTTGACCATGGGGGACATATTAGTACCACCGATGGAACCAATATTGGTCAATGTAAATGTGCCACCAGCCAGTCTGTCTAGCTCAACTTTTCCGGCTCTGGTCTTTTCAGCGATTTCAGCCAGCTCACTGGCGATTTCAAAGAATGATTTTTTGTCGACATCACGGATAACAGGGACAATAAGTCCTCTGTCTGTGGCTACTGCCACGCCGATATTGATGTAGTGCTTAATCACAATTTCGCCCGTGTTTTCGTCCAGGCTGCTGTTAAATTGAGGATAGAGCTTGAGGGCGCTAGCCAATGCTTTGAGAGCAAAAACTGTGAGGGTAGGGCGGACTTTGTTATTGCCTGCCCGTTTGGCATACTCTTGCTCAAAGCGTGGAATCATAGCCGATAGGTCGGTCACATCTGCTTCGTCAAATGTAGTGACATGAGGGATGTGAGACCAGGCCTGGCTCATATTGATAGCGATTTTGCGGCGGATGCTCTTAAGAGGCAGCCTTTCAACTGGACCATATTTAGCAAAATCTGGATACTCAACTGCTTCGCTATTGCCACCACCAAAGCTGCCTTTGAGTGGTCCGGGGGCTTTACTGCCAGCTTTGTCATCGTCGCCACCAAAGCGGTCATTGACCGAAGCTGGTCCGCGAGCCTGTGTACTAGTTGTAGCCTTAGAGGGCTGGACACTGGTTTGCATGTGACTTTCTAAGGTACCTGCGGCATAAGCCATCACGTCTTCTTTGAGCACACGTCCAGCTGGACCTGTCCCACCTACATTGTAGAGATCGACGCCCAGCTCTCTAGCTAATCTGCGGGTGGCAGGTGTGGCTGGTACTGGCCTTGAGCGATCGCGCTCTACTAGTGGTGCAGCACTCTTAGCTTGGGCTGTTTTGCCGTTACCGGCTACGCCGACCATTTCAGGGTGGACTTTAGCAGCTGGTGCTGCTGTCGCTTTTGCTGGCAGTGGAGGCACTACCATCTCTACTGTTTTGTCGATTTCGTCTACCAGTTTGGTGCCTTTGCCAGCTAAGTCGTAGCTCAACATGACACTGCCGACAGTGACTTGCTGGCCAGCTTTGACGTGGATTTTGGCTACTTTACCGGCATAAGGTGAGGGGATTTCGACGACCGCTTTGTCAGTCTCTACTTCCAGAATAGGCTGGTCTTCTTTGACCATCTGCCCTTCTTCCACTTTGACTGCGATGATTTCAGCTTCGTGGATGCCTTCACCAAGATCTGGCAGCTTAAATTCGACGGTCATTTATTTTTCCCTTGTATAAGTAAGTAGTCACTTATTGTCATTAAAACTCAAGAGTTTCGCGGCAAGCCGAGAGTACTCTTTCTGGGTCAGGCAGGTAAAAACGCTCTTTTGAGAAGTACGGAATCGGTGTGTCAAAACCAGTGACACGTCTGATTGGCGCTTCCAAATAAAGCAGGGCTGCTTCGTTGACACGAGCCACTACTTCAGCTCCCAGTCCACATGTTCGTGGACCTTCGTGGACGATAACGGCGCGACCTGTCTTTTTGACAGATTCGATAACGACTGTTGCGTCCAGTGGAGCGATAGTCAAAAGATCGACTACTTCAGCTTTAACACCGTCTTCTTCTTCCAGCATTTCGGCCGCTTCCAGAGCAGCTCTCAGTGAAGCACCATAAGAGATGATGGTGATGTCTTTACCAGCTCTGACAATTTGTGATTGACCGATTGGTAGAGTTTCCATTGCCTCTGGCACTTCTTCTTTAAAGAGGCGGTAGAGAGCTTTGGGCTCATAATAAATAACCGGATCTGGATCCTGGATGGCGCTGTGGAGCAGTGCTCTGGCGTTGCGAGGACCACTGGGGATAACAACCTTAAGACCGGGGGTATGAGCATAGATCGCTTCGCGGCTCTCTGAGTGGTGCTCAAGAGCGCGGATGCCACCACCATAAGGTGCGCGCATCACAAGCGGTACTGTATGTCTGCCGCGAGTGCGGTTTCTAAAGCGGCTGGCATGACATTCGAGCTGGTGAAAGGCATAATAGTCAAATCCGCTAAATTGGATTTCGCAGACTGGTTTCATGCCATACATAGCTAGACCAATTGCTGTGCCAACGATGCCAGATTCGGCTAGAGGTGTGTCAAGGACGCGCTTTTCGCCAAACTTGTGATAAAGACCTTCGGTAATTCTAAATACACCTTCGTCCGGTCCTACGTCTTCGCCCATGACGATGACGTTTTTATCTCTTTCCATTGCTTCAAAGAGTGCGAGGTTGATTGACTTCGCCATATTCATTAGAGCCATTTTGCAAAATTCTCCTGAGGATTAAGGTCTAAAAAACTAGTGGCTAGATGCCGGAGCATGCTTCTGCGGGCTCTTACCTGATTTTTTTTGTTTGTTCAGGTGGTTTTCTAGTTCTTCTCTTTGCTCGCTTAAATAGGGCGGGATTTCTTTGTAGAGATAGTCAAACATACTCAAAGGATTGGATAGCTCCGGTGATTGAGCCATTTCTTCTACTTTGACCACAGCAGCTTTGATCATTGTGTCCAGTTCTTCTTCCAGAGCGTCTAGCTCTTTTTGAGTGTAGACACCTTTATTGAGTAGATATTTTTGGAAGCGACCGAGACATTCGCGCTTAGTCCAGAGGGCGCATTCGTCATCTGTACGGTAGCGTTTCGGATCATCAGCTGTGGTGTGAGGAGTCATGCGGTAGGTGAGACCTTCAATCAGGGTCGGACCTTCGCCTTTTCTTGCTCTTTCGACAGCTTCTTTGGTGGCTACATAGATTGCTAGCACATCATTACCATCTACTCTGATGCCGGGCATGCCGTAAGCAATGGCGCGCTGAGCGATGGTTTTGTTTTTCATCTGCTTGGCGATTGGCACAGAGATAGCGTATTGATTGTTGAGGCAGACAAATACAACTGGAGCGTTGTATACAGCGGCAAAGTTCATAGCTTCGTGGGTGTCGCCTTCAGATGAGGCACCATCACCAAAATAAGTCATGACTACGCCTTTTTCGTCTCTCAAATTCATGCCCATACCGATACCGGCGGCATGCAAGAGTTGACTGGCGATTGGTACGCAGACTGGCAGGTCGTTTACGCCTTCCGGTGGGCTGGCACCTTCTTCAAAACCATTCCAATAAAGTAGTGTTGTCTCGATACTCCAACCGCGAAATAGCAAGCCGGCTAGCTCGCGATAAGCTGGCACATGCCAGTCAGATTTTTTGAGATGGATAGCTGACGCCATCGAGATTGCTTCGTGTCCGCTGGACTGAGGAAAAGTCCCCAATCTTCCTTGCCGTTGCATCATCAGCATGCGCTCGTCGGTACGACGAGCTAGAAGCATGTAGCGATACATCTCCTTAAGCTCTTTGGCGTCGATTTTTGGCTCGAGGGCTTTATCGACGTTGCCATCCTCGTCAAGAATTGAGAGATACTCAATCTGGGGAAGCTCAATGGTTTTTCTGGGCATGGCTTAGTCACCACCTGTAAAAGTTGATACTGACTGGCTTTGAACAATCCATTAAAGTCTCAAGTACAGCTTAGTTGAGCCAGACTTAAAATGCTTTACTTGACGATCAACGCCATTCCATGGAAAGTATGTCATATATTACGGTTTGCTATGGATGCTGATTCTAAAATCCTAATAAGTAGCAAAACCCGGTTGTGGAGCGAAAAGTTGAATGAAAAATAAAGGCACGGGGCTAATTGCCGGTGAGTCAGCTAATGGTCGAGCTGGTCAGCCCAAGCCAGACTGGCTCAAGGTTAAGCTACCTACCGGTCAAGCCTATCAAAAGGTAAAACAATTAATCGCTGACAACGATTTGCACACAGTCTGTGAGTCTGCCGCCTGTCCCAATCGGGGTGAATGCTGGTCGCGCTCCACAGCTACTTTTATGATCCTCGGCAATATCTGCACCCGCAGCTGTGGCTTTTGCAATGTGATTACAGGCAAGCCTACCGAGCTGGATTTAGATGAGCCCCAGAGAGTGGCTGATGCTGTCGAAAAACTCAATCTCAAGTATACAGTGGTGACATCAGTCAATCGTGACGAACTCAAAGACGGTGGCGCTGGCGTCTGGGCTGCCACCATTGAGGCCATTCGGCAGCGCTCTCAAACAAAAATCGAAGTACTAATACCTGACTTTATGGGCGTATGGGATAACCTCGACACTGTGCTCAATGCCTCACCTGATGTGCTTAACCACAATATCGAGACTGTTCCCAGGCTTTATCTAACGGTAAGACCCCAGGGCAATTACCAGCGCTCTCTAGAATTGCTATCAAGAGCTAAAGCCTCTGGTATGACTACTAAATCTGGACTGATGGTCGGTCTTGGCGAGAGCGAGGACGAGGTCCTGGCTGTGCTAGCCGACCTCAAAGCGCACGATGTTGATATCGTCACGATAGGTCAGTACATGCAACCCACGCCAAATCATCTGGCGGTGGATCATTATGTCGCACCAGAGGTCTTTGCTCACTACGCTGCAAAGGGCAAGGAGATGGGCATAGGCACAGTGTTTAGCGGACCGCTGGTACGCAGCAGTTATCACGCTGACGAAGTAGCCCGTGATTCAGGAGTTTATTCCTAACAGGTTTTTGATACCGTAGGTGATCATGTTCGGGTTTTCTTTGAGGCGTCTTCTGCAATAGGCGCCTGATACTTTGCCTTCACCAAAAGGCAGATACATCCGCACTAAGACACCTTCTTTGGCCAGTCTGTCCAGGCACTCTTTAGCTTCGATGATTTTTTTGTATTCATCACCCTTAAAGAGTTGACCACTGATTAGTGCTTGCTGAAATCTGCGTCGCGGCACACCGTGCAAATACTGAGTCTCAAAGCGCTCAGGAGCTACTTTGTCGTTGACAGTGGCGGCAAAGAAGTCAGCCAGACATTTGGTGTCGTGGGTGGCTACTTCTACATAAGTACCACGTGCTAAAAGCTCTCTTGAATAAGCTACGAGTAGCTCTTTCATCTTGGCTTTGTTGGTATGAGCAACCTCAGCTGGTTCGTTATAAATGCCTATAACAAGCCTTGTGCGCATGCGCTGGTCAAAGCGTTTGATGTCTTTAGCCGTGCGAAAAAGTCTGGTTTGCAGCACGGTACCGACATTGCGATAACCGGACTGAATCAGGCTGAAATAACTCTCCAGTTGAAAATCTGTCCAGCGGTGATCCTCAGCTTCGAGGGTGACATTGACATTGCGCTCACAGGCATAATTGACCAGGGTCTCAATACGATTGTAGGCTTTGTCCAAGTCGACCGAGCGGACTTGACCAACCGTAGGCGCTTTGGTGGCAAACATCGATGGCTTAAAGCTGACAGTGGGATTGCGTCTTGCATCCACTGGCTCTTTAAGTGGCAAAGGACTTTGCACGATGGCGTCGATAAGTTGTTTGTAATGAAGTACTGAGGCATCGCAGTCGCTGTCGTTAGCTGCGTCTTCGCCCAGGATATCGAGAGTGGCGCTGTAGTTGTCTTCTAGATAGAGTTGTCTGGCTAACTTAAGGGCGTCGTTTGCTGTTTCACCAGCTAAATAAGGTTTGGCCAGTTGTAGTACCAGAGATACCGGAATCAAATCAAAAATGGACTTACCCGGGGGTTTGGGGGCAGGGGGCTGAGACTCCTGTTTCATTTTGTTTGATAGGCCTTCCTTGACTGGTGTTTTGAGAGCCATGACGAATTCCCCGGGAGAAATGAGGTACCTGGCAATTATAGATCTTGGGCTCTTTACTACATTAAAAGTCTTCTAGTAATCGTCGTCGCCGTCCTTGCTTGTGGCCCGAGACGGGCTTTGGCGGGCTTCTTGCTCGCCCAGGCTGGGCAAAAGAAAATTGAGCAGGTCAGTTGTATGACCTTCCGCTTTGATTTGTTCAAAGAGAGCGCCGGGCAGTCTGCTTACAGCAACAGCTGTGGAGTGTGTGCCGTCCTGCTCGCGCACTTTAAAGCTCAAACCTCTAAAGCTCTGCCCACTTAGCTGAGTTAATTCCAGGCGACCGCTGGCACTGATTGATGTGTCCACATAACGCACCGAATGTTCAAGTGGTGAGAGCTTTTCGCTTTTGAATTTGCCGGCAATAGCCTTTATACAATTGACTGTTTGTGCGTCAGACAAATTATCTTGCTTGATTACGGCAATGACTGTGTCGGCTTTGCCTGTGCGTCCTTTTGAGCCGGCCAGGACTCTAGTGCCTGGGGTTTTGCGATATTCTGCCCAAACCCAGTTTTTGTCTTTGACATCAGTCTGGACTGGCAGACCATAGAGTTTTTCAAATAGATAAAAGTCATCGCTCAGGCCTGGCTGGCTTGCCACTTTGCCAATAAAAGCTTCGACAGCACCGCCGCTCAAATTTTCGCGCACTGGTGCGGCACTATTTGTGCCACTGGCAATAGGATTGCTAAAGCTGGCGGCTACTGCCGTCAGTGGTTTTTCGGGCTGCGGCGGGGCTTCTGCTCTGGGCTGTTTAACTGGTTTGGGAGCAGTGGTAGCGGGACTTACAGGAGCCGGACGCGGGTCATTTTTGGCAGCGAGAGCATCTTTTTTACGCTGGGTATCGACTTTGTATTTGTTGAGACGATAGCGACTGAGCTGATTGTTCAGTGCCGAGCGGGCCTCGTCGTCATTCATAGCCACCGCCTGAATGCGTGTTATAAGCACTGTTTGACCAGGATTGTCGCCAATTTTGCACAGTACTTTGCACTCAATCAATGGCCACTCGTTGGGATCTATTGGCAGTTCAAAAGGTCTTTTGCCGTGCGCTTCGGTATTGACTTGCTGGATGCCGCCAATCAAATCAAAGCTGGTTTGCCAGCGGCTTATGGTACTGATGCCCTCGGACAAAAGCATAAAATGGGCTTGCATCTGTACGGTCTGACCGACCAGATTTTGACCAGTATCGTTTTGCACATTGAGCGAAATCGAGGGGTGATAACCAAGTCCATCATGTGTCCAGTAAGTGACAAAAGCCGGCACCATTATTTTGGCGCTATTGACTGGCTGAGTCAGTCGGGGCGCAGCGGCCTGACTGGGGGTGCTTGTCCGTCTGGGGGGCGGTGAGCCTATATAGTCATCGTCTGCGGCACTGCTGTATTTTGAGGGTCTGCTTGGCGGTGGCACTTCGTCTTCACCACCAAAGCTTGGACCGGGCTGGGCCAGGGCTGGCAAGGTCAGCCCGGTAATTAAGTTTAAAGTTAGTGCCAGTAAAACCAATTTGCGCATGTTGCAATCTTACCCTTTTACATCCAGACTGCGCCACAAATACCAGCTAGCACAGGTGCGGTATGGTCGCCATTTTTCGGCGCGCTTAAGGACACTAGCGGGCGTTGCCAGTCCATCTTTTGCTCTGGTACCAGAGCGGGGAAAAGAAAGTGTAAAGCCTTTGCGAATACCATAATCGGTATGGGGCATCACATCAGGTCTGCCCAGGTTGAAAATCAAGAGCATCTGTACAGTCCATGTGCCGATACCGCGGATGGTGATCAGTTTTTCGATAAGCTCCTGGTCATCGAGTTCGAGCATCTCTTCTTTTGATGGCAAATCGCCCACACTCATTTTGTTGGCCAAATCAATAAGCGCTAGCTGCTTACTGCGCGATAGACCGCATGCTCTCAGGGCTTCGGCTTCTAGTTTGAGCAGGGTGTTTGCCTGGGGAAAGATTTTTATGCCTTGATCACTTAAGTCGCCTACCTGGTCGACCACTTTTTTGAGGATGCTGGCTGCTGCTTTGCCCGTAATTTGTTGATAGATAATTGACTCAGCCAGGGCTTCATAACTGTTTTGCAGCGGATTAACTGCCAGTTTGTAGTCGCCGACACGCTCTATTACTTTGCCTAAAGACGGGTCTTTGTCGCTTAGATAAGCGATTATTTGTTTGTTGCGACTGTTAGTCGGAGCAGGTCTTTTGCTGCGCGCGCCGGTAGTCATGATTTACTCAGTTAAAGGAGGGCCACAAATCAAGGTTGCTCATCGACTGTTCTGATACGCCTGCTACATAGCTCAGATTTTTACCGGTTTTTTTGCGGTAGGCACGGTTAGCCACTGTGGTCAAAGCAGCAAAGCCGAGATCTTTAGGCATATTGGCTGGATCATCGATGACTTCTTCAAAAAAGCCCTGTCCATTGGCCACTGCACAGCACCGCGCGGCCAAAAACCATTCGCGACTAAAATATTGATCCGGATTTTGATAGGCGTCACGGCCAATTTCACGGGCGTAGGCTTCACCATCTATTTGATACAGTTTGGCAAAGAGTATTTCCTGAAAAGCAAAAATCTCTTCTTCTTTTTTTAGTGCCAAAAAATTGACCAGTGGTGCCACGACGGCATCATCATTGCCTTCTTCGTCCCAGTTAAGTAGCTCAATTATGTCCCAAAACTCAGTCTCGCTCATATATTGAGCAGGTTTTTCGATTGTTTTTTTAGCGATATTTTGAGTTGTCTGCAATTCTTCGTCAGCTTTGACCGAGAGGTCGACCCAGTCAGCCAGAGTAAATTCGGGGCGGCCGGGCATTGCTCTTTTCCATTTGACACGCAGCTGTGGATTTTTTTTGCGCAGCTTTTCGATGGCGCTTTCGCTTACTGTCGTATTAAAGAGATAGAGTCTCAAAAGATTAGGCAGCTCAGCCAGTTGCAAGATGCCTTCGTCGGTCACCTGGGTGCCTGACAGTCCCAGCACCATGAGCTGTTTAAAATTGAGCAAGTGCTCGATAGCACTATCGGCGACACTAGTGCCATTGAGCCACAGCTCACGCAAATCGGCAAGTGGAGAGAGATGTACCAGACCGTCGCTGGTGATGCTGGTGGCGGTGAGGCCCAGCGACTGGATTTGATTTAGTCTGGCAACAAAACCCAGACCGGCGTCCGAGACTGGCGTGTAAGCCAACTCCAATATTCTGATTGAGTGCAGATGTGAAATATGGGTCAAGCCCAGATCCATCACTTGAGAGCGGCTCATGTCGAGGACATGGATGCTGTCTGCCTGGAGGTTTTCTAGTGGACTGAGGCTGCCAGCGGCACTGGCTGAGACCTTGAGCTGTAATTTGTGCAGCTCTGGCTCCTTTATCACTACATCGCCAGAGGCGTCATCGAGCCATTGCCAGTTGATGGGCTGGTTTTCGGGATTGACTATCAATCCTTGTGGTGTAGTCAATAGCTCCCAGGTCTCTGGTTGTGAGCGTGGAGCGATATATAGCCCGCCCATCGAAAATCTTTTTGGAAATCTCAGTAGTTTCTCTGTCATGAAAATAGGCAATTTTGATGAGGCCAGGGGAAATGGGGAGTATTCAGTGGATAACATTATCCGATTGCAGTCATTCTGTCTTCAGGTGTTATGCTTTTCTTCTAGGTGCTAACACACCAGGCAGGAGTTTTCAGGAGTACACCGATGGATGAGATAGACGCCCAAGGGCGCCAGCTTTTAGTGGATCGCCCGGTATTGACTAGAGGCAGATTGTCGGTCTATCGCGAGTGCGCCAATATGGGGGTTGATGACTGGTTTCCCAGACTCAACGTAACTCTCAAAAAATCTGGCTCTGATGAGACTCTCTGGCAATGGACCACCCATAGCCTGCCTGTAGATTTAGATGAGCCACCGCCCTATGGCGAAGATCTTTTATTCGAAAAATATTTTGAGCTCGATACTCCCGTCCGCTCTCCCCGTGGTCTGGAAGTAGTCTTTGAACTGGGCCGCGGCTTCACCGAGCGTGGCACTGTGGAGCAGTTTTCGGCTTCCCTTTATTTGTATCCCGCCTCTTTTGAGGATCGTGGCGTACAAATTGGTGTACTTGATTTCAGGCAAGGTCTGACAGCGGCATCGACACCTTTATTTGCTCGCTTCAACTTCCCCTGGTAAGTCTATTTAGGTAAAACAAAAAGGACCTCTGTCAAAGAGGTCCTTTTTTGATGCTTTAAAGTCAGACAGTTTTGAAAACTATTTAACTTATTAAAGATTGCGCCCGGTGCGACTCGAACGCACGACCAATCGGTTAAAAGCCGAGTGCTCTACCAGCTGAGCTACGGGCGCTCGCGGCATTAAGGACTCATCCTAACAGCCTGTCTAACCTATCGTCAAGAAAACTAGAAGGAATTGCAATGGAATTAGCAACATTTAGCTAAGCAGTTTAAGGGCGCTTTGAGTCATCTATATATCTTTTGATGGGACTGTAAATCCTGTCAGCCAGATATTGATGGCCCGCTTGCGTCATATGGGCTGTATAAAAGAGCTTTTGTTGCTTTTGATTGTCAAAGGACAGGGCTGGGCTAAGAGCATCTACATATAAGAGTCCGTTTTTTGAGCAAATGTCATTGACGATTGCCACTTCCCCCCGGTAATCAACGCCGTAAACATCGCTATCCATGCCTGAGATTGGCAAGATAGCAGCTCTTGATGGCATGGCTACCAGCATCAGCCTCGCTCCTTTTTGCTGGCATTGCTTATCCATGCCGACATAGAGAGCTTCTAGTGTATTGGTCATTAAAGTGACATATTGATTGGGTTTAACTGGTTTGCTTATTTTAGTGGCACTGGTGGTGGCAGTCGTCGGCGCTTTTGCTGCCACTGCTATTGGTGCGGTGATATTGCTTGTGGTATTGCTCTTAAAGAGCGTGGCAAAGTATTGCTTGATAGAGGCGCTTGTATCCGCTGACCATTTTTGCCAGTTGTCTCTGTCTGTCCAGCTCTTAAACAAAGCACGGCTGGTTTTGCCAGGCTGATTTAATAGAGCCATCAAGGTCTTGTATGTCTCACTATGAAAACTGGCCTCGGTCTCGGCTGCTGAGATAAGTCCCCAGATACGGCTGTGCTGTCTGAGCCAGGCGATACTGAGCAAAATTTTGGCTCTGGGTGTGCGCATCCACTGAGCTATAGAGCCGGTTTCGACGGCTAAAGGTTTGCCTGGTAGTTTGAGGGCAAGGGGACGCACATTGGCAATGGTGTTATCCGGCGGTGACCAATTTTCGAACATATCTCTGGCGTTGTAACCTACTAGCACCAGATCTGGTGCATAACCCAGTACCTGTTTTTGCAGCTGCATGTATTCTTGGGCGGTGCTGTAGCCCGAGGTGGCAAAGTTGATTACCTGCACTGGCTGGGCTAGCTCCTCGCTCAGTTTGCGCTCCAGCTCTTTGCCAAAAGTCTCATTGATTGGTACTTGCAGACCTTCAACGAGAGAGTCACCCATCAGGGCTATACGCAATGTACCAGCTGGTTTTGCCTTTGTCAGGGCACCTTCGCGCAGTCCGTCGTGATTAAAATAAGAGCGGGCATAACCTTCTTTGCGCCAGGTCACACTCTTGTCAGTCATATGACGAGTGCCAAGCTCTCTATCAAGGGCAAAGATTTCTTCTTCACCAAGACCAGCAAAAGCGAGGACGACCTCAACTGCCAGCAAAAAAACCAAAAGCCAGATTAGATACTGAGCTGGCACTGTCAGTATGCGCCAGGGCGACTTTGAGCCTGGCTCTCTGGGCAAGCTCACTGACTTTTTTACTCTAGTAATAGTGTTAGTCATGGCACCCTAAAACTGGAAGTAGAGAAAAGGAACTGTCTCCATGGGGCGCGATGCCACCATGAGAATGCAGGCGGCTATCCATGAGGCCAGACGCACTGGTTGTTTAAACTGAACAAGATTGTCTGATTTAATTAGCGGATCAATTACTGTGCGGTGTTTGAGCAAATAATCACTCAATAGCCAGAATGTCATATAAGCAAAAGACACAGGCACGATGCCGCTTTTGAGCAGCGGTACAAGCATGGTAAAGTCCTGATTGCGGACATTTATGAGAGATTGCAAAATGACAATGGCATGACTGGTATCAGGCGCTCTAAAAATACTAAAGGCCACAGCCACAAAAACAAAGGTGATAAGCGCACTGACCACAGTAGTGACTACAGTTATGGACTTGCTTGCACTGATTGTTTGATTGATACCTGTTTTGTCCAGTAGAGCGCACCACAGGCGGTGAGCAATCAGTCCCAGTCCGTGAGCGACGCCCCAGACTACATAGTGCCAGCTAGCGCCGTGCCAGAGCCCACCTATGGCCATGGTCAAAAACAAATTGCGATAATTGAGCCATTTGGCTCCGCGCGATCCGCCCAGCGGTATATAGATATAATCGCGCAGCCAGGAGCTGAGCGATATGTGCCAGCGCCGCCAAAATAGAGTGAGATTTGGCGCGATCAGTGGTAAGTTGAAGTTTTCGGGCAGTCTTATACCAAGCAATAAGGCAGAGCCTCTGCCCATATCGGTATAACCCGAAAAATCACAATAAATCTGAATGGTAAAACCGATGGTGGCAAGCCAGCCATCCACAAAAGAGACAGGTACACTGGAGGCATAAGGGGCAGCAATTATTGTGGCGATATTGTCCGCCAGAGCTACTTTTTTAAAAAGCCCCTGCATAATTAAACTGATGCCTTCGTAAAAGACAGGACGACTGAGTCTCTCGGGGGCGGCCAGTTTTACTAAAAAGTCCTGGTAGCGCTTAATTGGTCCAGCAATCTGGCTGGGAAAAAAAGCTGCAAAGGCGGCAAAGTCGAGAAAGTTTGTGGCTGCTTTGTCGCCTTTGTAGACGTCGACTAGATAGTGGACAAATTCAAAAACAAAAAAGCTTATGCCTAGCGGCAAAATTATTTCTAAAAAGGGCAGATTGCACTGAGTCAGCCAGGCTTGATAGTCCGATTGAGGCAGAGCGCCACCGGCGGTGCGAGCTAGCTTGGTCAGATTTTGCAGGGCAAAATTGGCGTATTTGTAATAGCAAAGTGCGCCGACATTGGCAAAAAGTCCCAGCAAGAGCAAAAGCTTGCAGGCAATTTGATTTTGGCTGGCTTTTGCTTGGCCTAGCGACAGACCGAGGAGCCAGTTAAAAAGAGTGATGGCAAAAAGCAAAAGTCCGTAGACCGGCATCCAGCTCATATAAAAGAAATAGCTGGTCAAGACCACCACGAGGGTACGCCAATGGCCTCGACTGCGCCAGTATAAAAACACTGCCACAGGTAGAAACAAGAGATATTGGAAGCTAGAGAATATCATCGCCCGTGAGTATACAAGAGGTAGGACTTTTGCGACAGGAAGCCTATCTAATCTCTCCAGAAGGGTTTTTGATTAAGAAGCATTAATTACGAGATATTGACTATACAAAAGATACATTAGTACCATTTAGGCTATCAGTTAGCCATCCAGTGGCAGGCATCTCTTTTTGCTAAAAGCTCCACATGAGCCCGTTGTGCATCCGGCGCAAGGGTTTGATTTGGCCTGGCTAACTTAAACAACAATAAAAGCAATTGATGTGATTGCCCGAGGAGGAAAAAGTGTCAGCTCCACTAAGCCGCGAAGAATTGAAGAAAAAACGCGATAAATTTATCGTGCCTGGGGTCAAGCAGATGTATCAAGACCCGCCTCACTTTGTCAAAGGCAAAGGGCAATATCTCTATGACGAGACCGGTCGCGAATATCTCGATATGTTTGCTGGTATCGTCACAGTTTCAGTCGGTCATTGCCATCCCAAAGTAACTCAGCGTACTGTCGACCAACTGCAAACATTGCAGCACACATCCACCGCCTTTATGACTCAGCCCATGGTCGACCTGGCCGAAAAGCTGGCCACCATTGCCCCTATGCAAGAGTCCAAATGTTTTATCACCAACTCCGGCACCGAAGCTAACGAAGCGGCTGTACGTTTTGCTCGTCTGGCTACTGGTCGCAATGAAGTTATCGTGCTGGAGCACAGCTATCACGGTGAATCACACCTGGCTTCTACAATGACCGGCAACCACAACTGGCGCCCTGATTTGATGCCGGCTGCCGGTGTGGCATACACAGCCAATGCTTATTGCTACCGCTGCCCCTTCAAAAAGACTCCTGATAATTGCTCCTTAGAGTGCGCTAAAGATCTTGAGCGTGTTATTCAGACTCAAACCAGCGGTAAGCCCGCGGTTATGATTGCTGAGCCTATCCAGGGTGTGGGCGGTGCTATCTGTCCTCCTGATGAATACTTTGGCGAAGTCAAAAAAATATTAGAAAAGTACGGCGCTTTGTTTATCGCTGATGAAGTGCAAACTGGCGTTGGTCGTACTGGTAAACACTGGTTTGGCATCAGTAACTGGGGCGTTACCCCGGACTTGATTACGATGGCTAAGGGGCTCGCCAATGGTCTGCCCATGGGTGCTGTCATTGCTAACACCAAAGTGGTAGACGGACTGGTCAAACAGCAGATCAACACTTTTGGTGGCAACCCTGTATCCAGTGCCACAGCATGCGCTGTGCTCGAGACCATCGAAGAAGAAAAACTGATGGCTAATGCTCTGGAAGTAGGTAACTACTTGATGGACGGTCTGAGAGATTTGCAAAAGCAGTTTCCTGATGTTATCGGAGATGTCCGTGGCAAAGGTCTAATGGTCGGCATGGAGCTGGCTGACAAAAACAAGACACAGTTGACCAAAGAATGTGCCGCTATAGTCGAAATGGCTAAAGACGAAGGTGTTGTGCTGGGTAAAGGTGGTCTCTGGGGCAATACAATCCGTATCAAACCGCCACTCACTATCAACAAACAAAACGTCGACACCATGCTTAAGGTGGTGCAAAAGAGTATCGAAGCCACTGTCAAAGTGGGCGCCAAGGCTTAATTAAGGGAGCATTGTAAATGGCTAATATTGTACGCTGTGGATTAATCCAGACCAAAAACGAAGTGGTATCACCGAGTGGTGGCACCGACAAAAAAATGGTGGATGAGATCAAAGACAAGATGCTGCAAAAGCATCTCGAATACACCAAACAGGCTGCCGAAAAGGGTGTAAAAATCCTCTGCTATCAAGAGATTTTTAACGGACCATATTTTTGCGCAGAGCAACAGACTTGCTGGTACGAAGCTGCTGAAGAAATTCCAAACGGTCCCACCATCAAACTGATGCAAGAGACTGCTAAAAAGTACGGCATGGTCTTGATTGTGCCCATCTACGAAAAAGAACAGACTGGTATCTATTACAATACTGCCGCTGTAATTGATGCCGATGGCAAATATCTGGGTAAGTATCGCAAAAACCATATTCCCCACGTCGCACCAGGCTTCTGGGAAAAATTCTATTTCCGTCCAGGTAACTTGGGTTATCCAGTTTTTCAAACTCAGTTTGCCACAATCGGTGTTTATATCTGCTATGACCGTCACTTCCCTGAAGGCGCTCGGGCCCTCGGTCTTAACGGCGCTGAGATTGTCTTTAACCCCAGTGCTACTGTGGCCGGACTCTCCGAATATCTCTGGAAGCTAGAACAACCTGCTCATGCTGCTGCCAATGGTTATTTTGTCGGCGCTATCAATAGAGTCGGTACAGAAGCACCCTGGAACATTGGTCAGTTTTATGGCACAAGCTACTTTTGTAATCCCAGAGGGCAGATAATAGCTCAAGCTAGCCGTGAAGAAGAAGAACTACTGGTCAGCGATCTTGATCTCGACGAAATCAAAGAAGTGCGCCACACCTGGCAGTTTTTCCGCGACAGACGTCCAGAGACCTATGAGCAACTGGTAAAACTCTAAAAATACTGATTAGCCGCGAAGCTTTTCTTTGCGGCTAATTTTCTTTTTTCTGATAAGAGGTTTTAAATGGCAGAGCACTACAAGCCCGCTAAGTACAAGGCCTGGGAAATGACGCTGGAAGAGAGATTTCAGGAAGTCTATCCACCCTTTAGCGAGCGCGAAGCGAGATTGGAAGCAGACCGCTGTCTTTACTGTTACGACGCACCATGCATGGTGGCTTGTCCGACCAGTATCGATATTCCTACTTTTATTCGCAAGATTAGCACTGGCAATGTCAAAGGCTCTGCTAAGACCATTCTTGAGTCCAATTTGATGGGTGCTACTTGTGCCCGGGTTTGTCCTGTCGATGTCCTTTGTGAGGGCGATTGTGTCCTCGGTGCTGACCATAAGCCAATCGCTATTGGTCGCTTGCAGCGTTATGCCACTGATTATGCTAGCTCACGCAATATCAAATTTTTTAAAAAAGGTCAGCCAAACGGTAAACGAGTTGCCATCATTGGCGCTGGTCCTGCCGGTCTCAGCTGTGCCGGTGAGTTGGCAAAAGCTGGTTTTGATGTCACTGTCTTTGAAAAGAAAGAATGGGGTGGTGGGCTCTCCACATATGGCATTGTTGTCTTTAGAGAACCTGTAGAAGTCAGTCTTGCCGAAGTCAAAATGATTGAAGACCTTGGTGTTACCTTTAAAAATGGTGTCACCATTGGTCAGGACATTAAAATGGACGACCTGGTTAAAGATTTTGATGCAGTCTTTATTGGCATTGGCCTGGGTCAAGTGCCGATGATGGCAATCACCGGAGAGCATACTGAAGGCGTTGTCGATGGACTGGAGTTTGTTGAATATACTAAGGTAAACAAACTGGACAACATTGATCACGGCAATCGTATCTGTGTCATTGGTGCCGGTAACACAGCCATAGACTGTGCCACTATCGCCAGACGACTGGGTGCTGAACGCGTCACCATGATTTATCGCCGCTCCGAAGCGGAGATGCCGGCTTATCACTTTGAATACGAATTTGCCCTGAAAGAAGGGGTGTCTTTTATGTTCCTCACTCAACCTGTGGAAGTTTTGAGTAAGGACGGCAAAGTCGATGGACTCAAATGTGTGCGCATGGATCTTGGTACTCCTGATGCCAGCGGACGCCGCTCGCCAGTGGCTGTACCCGATAGCGAATTTGTAGTGCCTTGTGACATGGTGATTAAGGCCATTGGTCAAATCAAACCTGAGCACTTCCTGGGTATGCTCAAGCCTTATGGTATCGAGCCAGTCAAAGGCTATATCAAAGTAGACCAGGACAACCGCACTGCTCATCCCAAAATCTTTGCCGGTGGTGACTGTGTGCGCAGTCATGGCGAGGCATCGACTGTAATGGCTGTCCAGGACGGCAAAATCGCCGCTCGCTCAATTACCGCAGCACTGGTGGGCACAGCTGCCGCCCTGGCCAAAAAATAACTAATACTTACTGTATAAAAAGGACTATCAAGATGGCTGATCTCTCCATCAATTTTGCCGGCATCAAATCACCAAATCCGTTCTGGCTGGCTTCGGCACCACCTTCCAATAGTGCTTATCAGGTGCAAAAAGCATTTGAACAGGGCTGGGGTGGAGCTGTCTGGAAAACAATCGGAGCGCCGGTTTTAAATGTCTGCAACCGTTATGGCACGATTGACTATAAAGGCAGCAAAATAATCGGTCTAAATAACGTCGAACTTATCTCGGATAGACCACTGGAACTCAATCTCAGAGAGATGAAAGAGACCAAGCGCAACTTCCCCAATCATGCTGTGATTGCATCCATTATGGTGGAGTCAAACAAACACACCTGGCAAGAAATCATCAAGCGTACTGAAGACACCGGGTGTGATGGTTTTGAACTAAACTTTGGCTGCCCTCATGGTATGTCCGAGCGCGGCATGGGCTCTGCCATGGGGCAAGTACCTGAATACACTTGCATGGTCACTGAATGGGTCATGGAAGTTGCTACCAGACCAGTAATTGTCAAACTAACTCCTAACGTCACAGACATCGTCCATCCCGCTCGTGCTGCCATCAAAGGCCGGGCATCAGCGCTGAGTTTGATTAATACAGTAAACAGTATTATGGGCGTTGATCTTGATACTTTTGAGATTAGTCCCAATGTTGGTGGCAAAGGTGGACACGGCGGTTATGCCGGTCCGGCAGTCAAACCGATAGCACTGCATCTGCTCAGCGCCATTGGTGCAGATAGCGAGTGTCAAAAGGCTAATTTACCAATCTCCGGTATGGGTGGCATTGAGACCTGGCGCGACGCTGTGGAGTTTATGTTGCTTGGTGCTACCAGTGTGCAGGTATGCACCGCTGTGATGCACTGGGGCTTTAGGATTGTCGAAGACATGATCGAAGGGATGAGCAACTGGATGGACGACAAAGGTTTTACCAGTTGTGATCAGTTTATTGGTAAGTCTCTGCCTCGTATCTCTAGCTTTGGCGATTTTGATCTGGGCTTCCAGTCAGTGGCGCGCATCGACCACGACAAATGCATTCAGTGCAATCTTTGCTATATTGCTTGCAATGATGCAGCCCACCAGTGTATCGATCTCAAAGAACTCAAAATCACTGGCGACGTCAAAGAACGCCTGTGGCCGGTAGTGCGTGAAGAAGATTGTGTGGGCTGTGATCTTTGCTCCAAAGTCTGCCCTGTGGATGACTGTATATCAATGGTCGAAATCGATACTGGTAGACCACATATCACCTGGAACCAATTGACTCAGTCCAAACCGGAAGTTTTAGAATGGGACAAAATGGAAGAATATCGTAAGAGCGCCAATATTCACATCCACTAAAATTGTTTCCACTCAGCGACGATAATCCCACAACAAACTATCCTGCGGTCAATCATTTACTGATTGGTTTCAATATTATTGCCTTTATCGCTGAGTTTATTTTTCTCAGTCAGGGAGGCAGTATTGATGGCAAGCTGCCTTTTGATAATTTTGCTCTGGTACCGGCTCGCTTTGTCTCTCATTTTAGTCCTAATGAGTTTGGCACAATTTTTAGCTCCATGTTTATGCATGCAGGCTTCAGTCACATCATTGGCAATTTGTGGTTTCTCTATATCTTTGGCGACAATGTCGAAGACCGCATGGGCTCTACCAATTATCTGCTCTTTTATTTGACCTGTGGCATTTTTGCTGACCTGGCCCATATCCTCACCAATCCGCTCTCTGCAGTGGGTTGTGTCGGTGCCAGTGGTGCTATATCTGGTGTTTTGGGAGCCTATCTGGTTTTGTATCCTGGTGTCAAAGTGCACACCTGGATTACCTGGTACTGGCGCCCTCGTGTCGATGCCTGGATTTTGATTGGACTGTGGTTTTTCAGTCAGGTGGTTTATTCGCTCATTAGTAGCTCCGAAGGCGGAGGCACAGCCTGGTTTGCTCATATCGGTGGCTTTGTCTGCGGCATTATGCTGCTCAAAATAGTAATCAAAAACGATCCTGGTGGCAGACCCGCTCCTGGCGACAAACTCGCTCTACCACCCTTTATTAGTGCTTCTATAGCTCTCTGGGGGCTCATCTCTATCGTCTTTTTTGCTTACCACAAATATATCGATAGCCATCATCCAAGGACGGCAGTGGCGCCAGTTGCCGCACCACCAGTAAAAATTGCAGTCCCGGCTGGACGTCCAGTAGTTGTTGCCAAAAAAGCAAGCCATAAACCTAAGTCTCCGCCGTCGGGCGCCAAAGCCTTACCAGTCAAGCATCATAGCTCTCACAAAGGACGCTAAAAGCCGTGGCGTTTGGCTTTTGGGTCTTTTGGGTAGGATACGGCTGTGGGTGGAGTGAGCTGACATGGCACAACAAGAAAAACCTGATGTGTGCACACCTGAGGCTGTGGTCAAACAAGCCAGTCAGGGTCATGATGTCTCAGCCAAGTTTAACGCTGAGTGCAGTCCAGCTGAGCGCCGCGAATTCTTTCAAAGTGTGCAGGAGAAGGGTACTCCCACAGATTCACAGTTGAAAGGTACTCATGCTGCCTCAATGCTTGATGGCTTTAAGATCAATTTTGATTCTGCCAAACGCACTCTAGACTCGGTAGAGTCCGCTAGCGGTAAAGCACTAAAAGTGGATAGCTTGGAAGGTGCTAAAACTAGCGAAAAGCCAGCCTTGGCAAAACCAGCTAAAGCGGCTGAAGCTGTCGATCCCGGTCGACCTGGTGTAGATGATATCTATAGCAAGAGTATGAGAGGCGCTCTCAGGATTGAGGAGCGGCCAGTTGCCGATGCTATCCACAAAAAGCTTATGAGCGGCGATAATATCTCAAATGATATAAATGCGCTGGACCGTGATGCTAAAGTCAGAGTAATGGCTGAAATCAAAGGTCGGATAGCCGAAAAGCCCGGCACAAAAGTGGAAGTGTCGCAGGATAGCGGTACCGATGCCAGCCGCTACATCACTATGAAAACAGCAGATGGCAAGCAAGTACTGTTTACTGAGAGCAATATGGGACTGCCTAAGGACGTGCAATTTAATCCAGGCGGCATAGGTAACAGACTGCGCAATGTTATTAATCAGCCCGGTCAGATATTAGGTGGTGCAAACGATCTTTATGACCGAGAAGGCGAAGCCGGTGCTAAAAGTGCTGCCAGGGACACTGGTCCAAGCTGGGTGGATAAACTTAAGGGACCGCCTATAGACACCACAAAGGGACCGTTGGGACGATATCTCAATCAGCAGCCCATGGAGCCCGGTGACGAGGCAGCTCTGCAAAAGCTGCGCGATAAGGGCATACTCAAAGATGTGGTGGAACGCAAGCGCGACTAGGGTCTTGCTCTTTTGGCATTGTGTCTGACTAAGGCTGCTATTGGCGAGGACAACTGTGTCACGTCATTTACTGATTTAAAGAATGGATTGTTTGAGACTGGGAAGCGTTCTACGTTGGACTGCAGCTCGTCTTTGGGGTTACCTATGACGACGTTGTTTTTAGCAAAACTGTCACTGGCGCCACCTGGTCTTGCGGAGTCACCGCCCCGGCCAAACCAGGCAAAGCCAGCATTTTGAACGATATTGCCTGACACTTCTACTTTGGTTGATGACTTGCCTGTGTGCTCTGAGCCCACTTCGATACCAAAGTCAGCACCAACTATGTAGTTATTGCGGATTTTAATACCTTTAGCAGCATCGGTGTAGATAGCTGCTGCTGAGTGTTCGCCTTGATGTCTATTGTTTGGTGCATTGCTTCTGGTGCTCATGCCGTGAGCATAGTTAAAGTCGATTTCGCCATTGCGAGCCTGATTAAACTCGTCGCTGCGTGATACTTTTTCTCCGCCAATAGCATCGATAAAGATATTATTGAGCTTATAACCAGCATTGCCTATCACTCTAAAGCCGTCGACATTGCCGTTGATTGGGATTGCTTCCAATTCACCGAGATTGATGTCGTGGACTTCGTTGCCCAGTATATTGATGTTACTGATTTTTGATTTTTCGGTAGCTCCTGTGCCGTAGACTCTGATTGCTTCTGCCAGATTGGCGGAGTGGATATTGTTGCCGGCAATATTGATATTTTTGATATCAAAGCCTTCTACTTTTATGGCAGATTGATAGTTACCAAAATTTTTGATCTCAAAGTTTTTGATGTCGACATTGTGTACGCCACTACCAATGGTGACAGCGCTTTCGCCGTCTTGAGGTCTGCCGTTTTTGAGATCTATTACCGCAGGGTTTTTGGGATCGGTTGTAAGGACTATGTCTGACTTGAGGATGTTGAGTGTTTCGTTATAACTGCCGTTGCCATTTTTATGGACATTTATCACGGTGCCTGGTTTAGCGGCATCAATAGCGCCCTGGATAGAGTTATATGGATTGCGCTCTGAGCCTAAGGGATAACGGTTGTCTCCAGCTGTTTTGGCCACATGGATCTGGGGCTTAAGGGCGTCCTGTGCTTCTTTTTCGCGCAGAGCATTGATACCAATTTGTTTGAAGTCTCGGGCTATGGGAGGCAGACCTTTGCCATCCCCATTTAAATAAGGGATCACATCTTTTGTCGAGACTGGCTCCAGAGGCACTGTACCATCATTATTGAGAGCAGGACGCTGGGGCTTTTCGGCAGGGCGGTCAGTGATCTTGCCTCCGGCTTCTGCCTGAGCTAATACAATTGGTCTGGATTGGGCTTTATCCGCAGTAAGCAATAGGCCGGGCATGGGATAGCCAGGTGTATCCGCCCGACTACCTAACCTGCTAGCCTCAGCGAGCGCAGCTGGTTGTGACGATTGCCCAGGCGTGAACAGTTCATGGTTGACCTTTTGCTCAACGCCACTGCGGCCAGTCTCAAAGCGGTCATTTTGAGGAGCTTCCGGCTGATGTCTGGCGGTAGTTTCGGCTTCTTTGACTTGTGAGTCGCCCATGGCAATCCAAATTAGAAAAGTAGTAATAGCTTATTTACACATTCATGACCTGAAAGTTTCGTGAAAGTGGACACTATTCTGGTTAGTTGGTTACCGGTTAAAATGTAGGCAATTGAAAGATAAGTGAGAAATGTCCCGGCGCCTCTACCTTACAACCTGTCTGTTAATAGCTCTGGCTTTATGCCCGTCACAATTGCTGGCCCAGTCTGTTGATGATTCAGCTGCCAACAAGCTTTATATAGCTTCCGACCGGGCTACTCTCAAAATCCAGTGTGACCACGATGTCCAGACTCTGGAAGAATGGCCCTTTACAGAGGCGGAGAAAGCCAATGCTTTTAGTCGCAAACGTCTTGAAGGCACTATCAAGTCGGCATTTTTTACTGACAATGGTCAAGATGACCTGAGCTGGGTAATCACCGATGATGACAAAAATTTCTCTCAGACAGATTTGGCTGAGTTTGTCCAGAATGCTCGTGGCAAGCATATCGTTCTCTTTGTGCACGGCTGTTGTGTGAGCTTCAAAGAAATGGAGCATCAAGCCCGTGACTTGCAGCGCGAGCTGACCAAGACAATGGGGCAAAACGTCATACTTTTGGCTTATGACTGGGCGACGCCAGCGCTGATGTATACAGGCTCTTTGCGCACTATGGGCACGACCCAGGGGCGCTTTAACATTTTTATGGATGATTTGCGCAAAAGCCTGCCCGGACAGAAGATTTCACTGGTTATGCACAGCCTGGGCGGCAACTTGTTTTTGCGCTATCTCACAGAAAGCGATAAACAAATGCTTATCACGCGTAAAGAAAAGCCCTTTAATTTGCTCATATTTAGTCGTCCTGATATGTCTTTTGAGACTTTTAGACCACATCTGGCAGAAGTGGCAGCGACTGGCAAAGAATCATTTATTCTGGCTGCCGAAAACGACATCAATATCAATCTTTCAGGTTTTGTCCGCAGCCTTAAAGGCAAAACCTTTGGCTCTTTTCGCTTGGGGCAGTTTCATAATGCCCGTGAGCTTACGCCTCAGCTTAAGGTGATGGACGTCAGTACACTGAGGCAGGGTCATTTGATCCTATATAAATTGATTGCCAATTTGCTGGCTAACTTTTAATTGCCAGGGGCTGATATAATTAATTGACCTTTGCGTCAGCAAATTCCCGATTCAACTTTGCTAACCAGGCAATATGGAGGATCTAGCTTTGGAGTGTGCGCTATCTGCCGTCGTCAATCAGATTGACGAAACCAAGCCCCGTCAGCCCGGTCGCCCAAAAGATCTGGCCTTGACCACTAGACGTCGCGAAGACATCCTGGAAGTTTCGACTCGCTTGTTTGCCCAGCGTGGCTTTAGAAATACTGATCTCAAGGCTGTGGCTGAAGAACTCGGTGTGGCCAAAGGCACAATCTATAACTATTTTGACACCAAAAACGACCTCTTCTTATCCTGTTTAGCTTACGGTCTCGAAAAGCTCAGCCAGTGTGTCAGAGAGCGTTCTTTTGATATTGCCGATCCAGTTGAGCGCGTTAGTTGCGCGGTGCAGTGCTATTTTGAGTTTTTTGACGGCCACCCCGAAATCGTCGAACTGATGGTGCAGGAGCGTGCAGAATTCAGGCAAAGACCTACTTCTACATATTTTTTGCGTTGCGACGAGAGCTGTAATCCCTGGGTCGATTTTTTTGAAAACTGCCGTAAAGAGGGAGTCTTTAGAGATATGCCTGGTGAAAAAATGCAAGAATTTCTGGGCAATCAACTTTATGGCACGCTTCTGGCTGGATACTTTTCGGGTCAGAAGCGTCCATTAAAAGACCAGGTACCACAAATACTGGCTATATTTTTTAGCGGTGTTCTAAATACTGAAGCTGCTCCTGGAGCAGAGGAAGCACAATGATGGAAGTGAAAAGCTCAGCTGATTTAGACGATAGAAAGGCGGGAATCAACGCCAATCTCTCGCCTGGTGCTGGAGTCAAAAAGAAAGTTGTTATCGCCAGTCTGGTCACACTTGGTGTGCTTGGCGCTTGCGGCTATCAATTTAGTCAAAAGAGTGGTACTCCCAAAGCTGCACCGGCTAGCTCAGATCAAGCCGTACTCAGTGTCAAACTTGTGCCCGCTGCTCTCAAACCATTCAGCCGTAAAGTCCTGGTCAGCGGTACTGTTATGTCCTGGGACCCCATCTCAGTTGGCTCCGAAGTCGGTGGTCTAAAAGTCGACAGTGTGCGCGTGGACGAAGGACAGACAGTTAAGCGCGGTCAGGTTTTGGCTACTTTATCCAGCGCTATTTTGCAGGCACAATTAGATCGAGAGCAGGCTCGATTGGTTGGTGCCAATGCCAGTTTGTCTAAGTCAATTCAACCCAACCGTCCAGAAGACCTGGCATCGCTTAGAGCCGGTTTTGCTCAGTCGCAAGCGGCTGTAGCCCAGGAAGAAGCAAATCTAGCTAGAGCTAAAGCTAACTATCAGGAAGCCTCAGAAAACGCCGAACGTTATAAGTGGCTGGTTAAACAGGGCGCGGTCTCAGCCCAGGAAGCGGAAGCCCGTTATACCCAGGCAAAAGTAGCGCTGGCTGACGTGCATAATGGCGAAGAAAAAGTGAAAGCCTCTAAGTTTATTTCGCAGCAAGCCCATGAACGCATGACTATGGGTGTCAGCGGTGGACGCAAAGAAGACGTGGATATATCGCGGGCGCAAAAACTAGAAATCGAAGCTAATATCAGACAATTGCGCTCGCAAATCGAGCAAACTATTGTCCGCGCTCCCGCCGATGGTCTTATATCCAAACGTAATGTCCACCTTGGTGATATCGCCAGTAGTACCAAGACTATGTTTGAGATTGTCCGTGACAATCGTCTGGAGCTGCGTGCTCAAATACCTGAGCGCGATCTAGATGTAGTAAAACCCGGTCAGCCTGTCGCTATGATTGGCGATCACGATAACTATAAAGGCATTGTCAGAGAGATAAGTCCCCAAGTAGAGCAGGACACGAGATTGGGTACTGTGCGTATTGATATACCTGATGCCGCTAAAAGTGGTCTGATGCCCGGTAATTTTTTGCGCGGTGATATTGTCATTGGCGACCAGCCCGTCTGTGTCGTACCCGCTAGCAGCCTTGTCTACAAAGGCAACAAAGCTTTTGTCTATCTAGTCGAAGACGGTAAAACTCGTATGCGGTTTGTCCAGACTGGTGGCCGTGAGGGGCAAAATGTGGAAATCACCGAGGGTCTTAAGCCCGGTGAAAGAGTGGTCGATAAAGGCGCAGGTTTTCTTAAAGATGGCGATAGTGTCCGTGTTCTGTCTGAGTAGGTGGACATGAGCACCAATCTCTCGACCTGGTCAATAAAAAATCCAGTACCAACTATGGTGCTGTTTTTGGTCTTGACTATCATGGGTATTATTTCGTTTATCAAGCTTGGCATAGACGAGAGTCCCAATATAGATGTCCCTGTTGTCTCGGTGGCAGTATCCCAACTCGGCGCAGCTCCAGCTGAGCTAGAGACCCAGGTGACACGCAAAATCGAAGACGCCATCGCTGGTATTGGCAATATCAAACATATCACCAGTACTATCACTGATGGTGCCAGTCAAACCAGTATCGAATTTGCTCTTGGTACCAATACAGATAGAGCCGTCAATGATGTACGCGACGCTGTATCCAAAATCCGCCAGGAAATGCCCGAAGGCATTGAAGAGCCAATTATCCAGCGAGTGGACTTTGTCGGCGGTCCTTTTGTCACCTATACCGTAGCATCGGACCGTTTGCCGCCGGCCGAACTCTCATGGACAGTGGACAATGATATTGCCAGAGCACTTTTATCTGTGCCTGGTGTCGGTCAAATACAGCGAGCCGGCGGTGTTGATAGAGAGATACGAGTAGATTTAGACCCGACCAGATTGGAAGCCCTGGGCATCACAGCCGACATGGTCAACGCTCAAATCAGGCAGGTCAATATCAATTTGCCAGGCGGCCGTGGCGAGATTGGCGCTGGTGAACAGTCAATTAGATTTTTGGGCAGCGCCCTTACAGTGGCTGATCTCGCTAAAGTCGAAATAGTTTTACCCTCTGGTCGTCATGCCAGACTGGAAACTCTTGGCGCCATTCATGATGGCACCACCGATACCAGACAGATGGCTTTGCTCAACAACAAGCCGGTGGTGGCCTTTAGTGTCATTCGCAGTACTGGCTCTAATCTAGTGGACGTCGAAAAGGGTGTCGACGCCAAGCTCAAAGAACTATCAAGGTCACTGCCTGGTAATGTCAAAATCGAAAAGCTGCGCACCAATAGCCGCTATATTAAAGAATCGTATGATGCCTCTTTGGAGTCCCTGGTCTTTGGAGCGGCCCTGGCTGTATTTGTGGTCTGGCTCTTTTTAAAAGATATGAGGGCAACTGCCATAACGGCACTTGCTATACCACTGTCTGTGGTGCCTACCTTTGCCGTGATGCAATTTGCCGGCTTTACTCTAAACAGTATGTCACTTCTTGGTCTGGCACTGGTCATAGGCATCCTTGTGGATGACGCTATCGTGGAGATAGAAAACATCGTCAGGCACTTGCATATGGGTAAACCACCCTATCAGGCTTCGATGGAAGCCGCTGAAGAAATCGGTCTGGCTGTAATTGCTACAACTCTCACCATCGTTGTTGTCTTTGTGCCGGTGGCTGCAATGGGTGGCATACCCGGGCAATTTTTTAAACAATTTGGTCTGACTGTAACAGTGGCTGTGCTATTTAGTTTGCTCGTAGCACGGATGATCACACCGATGATTGCTGCTTACTGGATGAAGCCAGTGGGTAGTGCCAAGCTAGAACACAAGCCACCAGGTTTTGTGCGCTACTACGAGCCGCTTTTGCGCTGGTCCATTAAGCACCGTTTAATTACTGTGATTGCCTCGATTATTTTGTTTATCGGCAGTGTCGTGCTCTTTAAGTCTATGCCCACCTCTTTGATGGCCAACGTAGATAGAGGTGAAGTGCTGCTCAATGTGGAGCTGTCTCCTGGCTCTGAGCTTTTAGAAACCAGACATATCGTAGAAAAGGTAACAGACATAATTAAGCGACATCCTGAGGTCGTAGATGTTGTCGGTTTTGTTGGCACACCCACAAGTTCTAAGCGCAATAGCGCTGGTAATCAGGGCGATGTTACCAGAGCAACTGTCTATATCTCACTTAAAGATAGACACAGTCGCAAGCTGACACAGCAACAGTTTGAAGAAGCCGTAAGACCAGAATTAAATGTTATAAGTGGAGCCCGGATGAGCTTCAGCCGTTCTTCAGGTATGGCTGGTAAGCCACTGCGCCTGGTTTTGACTTCATCAGATAGTGAGCTTTTGACTAACACTTCTGAAGCCATTAAAGACCAGATGCGAGCAGTACCAGGGCTTTATGATGTGACATCATCGGCAGCTCTCTTTAGACCCGAAATCCTCGTCACGCCTGATTTTGATAGAGCAGCAAGGCAGGGTGTGTCGGTGCAGTCTATTGCCAGAACAGCACTTATCGCCACTCTCGGGGACGCGGAGGCCAATCTGGCCAAGTTTAACTTAGAAGACAGACAGGTCAATATCCGTGTGCAGTTAGCCAAGCAATACCGCCAGGATCCGCGTGTCATCGAAAACATGAAAGTTATGACCAGTAGAGGCGGGCTTGTGCCACTGAGTTCGGTAGCGCACGTAGAGTACGGCTGTGGACCTTTTCAGATAGATAGATTTGACAGACAAAGACAGGTCACTCTTGAGTCCGGTCTAGATTCATCTATTACACTGGGCGAAGCGCTTAAAAAGGTGCACCAACTGCCAGGCTTTAAGACTCTGCCAAGCTCTATTGTGGAATTGCCCCTGGGTGATGCCGAAATCCAGCGCGATATTTTTTCGGGTTTTGGTACTGCCATTGGGGCCGCTGTGCTGTTGATTTATGCTGTTCTGGTGGTGCTCTTTGGTGGCTTCCTTTATCCCCTGACAATTATGGTGTCATTGCCTCTCAGTTTGTGCGGGGCATTGATAGGGCTTGTATTGTGGAAGCAATCGATAGGTCTCTATGCCCTAATCGGTATCACAATGCTTATGGGGCTGGTGACAAAAAATGCCATCTTGCTGGTGGAATATGCCTTATTGATGATGAAGCAAGGCATGAAACAAATGCCAGCCATTTTACTGGCTGGCGAAACCCGCATGCAGCCGATTTTGATGACAACTATTGCCATGATAGCCGGCATGTTGCCGATTGCTATGGGAGTAGGTGCGGGCTCAGAGGCTAGAGCACCAATGGCGATATCGGTTATCGGTGGTTTGATTACATCCACTTTGTTTACACTGGTAGTGGTGCCTGTCGTCTTTACTTATGTCGATGACTTCCAGAGCTGGTTGCTTGGCTTGTTTAGCCGGCCAAAAGTAAGAGAGAAGCAAACTCAAATTACAGAAAGCGACGAGAAGGTGTTGAGATAATTGTTAGTTAGAATAATCGCCTGTTTGCTTTTGTTTTGTCTCAGTTGCAGCGCTGTCTTTGCTAAAGACAAAGAGATACCGGTCTGGCTACTTGTGCAGAAGCATTACAGCACCGGTCGCATCAGTGCAGCTATTGGTGCCGATATTGTGCGCGTCAATTTGCCTGTGGCTACAGTTATATGTGATATCAAAAATCAACGCATCACGCTCTACAGCTTTAAGACCATGCGTTATGTTGTTGGGCCATTGCCACAAATGATTGGCGAACTAGCTACGCTCAAACCAATTAACCGAGAGCTTTTTGCCCCATGGCAAAAAACCAATAAAACCGCCTCTATCATGGGACATACGGCAATTCTCATGGAGCGCAAACAACTGCGTCCGGCTACGCCAAGACCAAAACATATTGTTGTCACCGAATACTTAAGTGTTTGCAGTGATATAAAGTTCAAACCTGATACAGTGCGCTTTATGTCTGCTTTGAGCACTGTCGACTGCACACAGGGATTGCCTCTTGAGCTTTCCCGCCGTTCTTATTCACCCAAAAGACCAGGTTTGGATAAAGTGCCATTTGAGATTTTGTCCACACTTGATTTGCGCAGAGGCACTGTGCCAGCCAAGGACTTTAGCTTGCCACCGGGATTTAGTAAGACAAATACAATTGAGTCGATGTTGTTTGCTGACTACAGCGGTGCCGGCGAATAATTACTGCCCGAGCCAGCGAGCAAAGCCAGACTGCAAGACTCTTCTGGAGGAGTCGGACCAGTCGCCGCGTTCTTTTAGTAGCTCGATATAGTTGGCGGCAAAAGCTGTTTTTGAGGCAACCAATAGTTGATTCTGACGATTGTTTTGAATCTGCTTTTGCAACTCTTCAAATGATTTTTCGGCTTTGCTAAAGTCGCCTTGCATCGCTTGTGCCAGGGCGATTTTGTAGAGCGCCAGTCCGCTATTGTATGCCAGTACTGGTGTGTGGATGTCACTCCAGCGCTCAATTGCTTGTTCATAAAATTTGATAGCTTGCGGGTAGTTTTTTAGTTGGTATTCCACATCGCCACTGCGACTGACACAAAATGCCGCACTTTCTTTTTGCCAGGTCTCGATAGATTGATTAGGCTGTGATCTATCATCAAAATAAACAAGACCATCTTTGAGAGCCTGTCTGGACTCTCCATATTTGTGCAGATGGTAGTAGCAGTCTCCTGCTAGTGTGCAGAGCACACCTACGGGAAATTGTCTGAAGCCTTCAGTATTGGTGCCAAAATCAAGAATCAGATCCTGGATAGCGGCAATCGCTTTTTCGTATTCCTGGGCGGCATAATAAGCCTGGGCCGTCAGAATCATTGTTTCCAGAGTGAGCATTGATTTGGGACCGTTCTCGATTAGACTGATCCGATTGGCGTAAAGAGCAAGCTCGCTGGCATCGCCTGGATGACCATCACGCATCATGCGCTTAGCGGAGTTTATAGCCACCTGCACAAGCTCGTTGTCATCACTATAGACGCCTGCTATACGGGACTTGCCGCCGTCGGTCTTTAAGTCATTGTAGTGAAATTTTAAGCGCTCTAGCAGTTTGCTCTTAGACAGTTGCACTAGATAGTAATCACTGCCAGTGATACCAGATTTGGGATCAAATGTGCGCTGCCAGTCTGGGATAGCGTCAGGTGTGAGGCTTCTGGCTCCGGTGATATAGAGAGCCACTGTTAGTCCGCTTGTCACTAGTATAGTGGCCATAGCAACAAAGGATAGTGTGAGCGCCAGTTTTTCGTTTGTTTGCAGCCGTTTGCGTCTGGAGCGGTAAAGACTAAAAATGGACTTGAGTCGATCGAGTAGTCCATCTTGTTGTTGTATGTAGACAGTGAGAGCCTGTTCCAGCTCTTTCATCGATTGATAGCGATCGCGGGGATCTTTGGCCAGACATTTAAAGACTATTGTTTGCAGTTTTGTTTTTAGAGCCTTGCCATCCACTTGCATTGGCTTGGGTAGCTCATTCATGTGGCGGTAAAGTATCTCCAACATATTGGAGCCGTTAACTGGCGGTTTGCCGGTGAGTACCTCATACATGAGACAACCCATCGAATAAATATCAGAGCGACTATCGAGTCTTTCGCCCTTGCACTGCTCCGGACTCATGTAAAGGGGGCTGCCAAAAACTTCACCAGTTTGGGTCAGGGCTGCTGTATCGCCGCCTTCCTGGGTTTGCAATTTGGCAATGCCAAAGTCCACGATACGCACCTGGTCTGGCGGCAGGATGAGGACATTGCTCGGTTTTAAATCGCGGTGAATAATGCCCGCATTATGTGTGTAGGCTAGTGCTTCAGCAATTTGCAAAAAAATTGGTAAGGCTTGTTCTTGCTCGATTCTGCCCTTTGCTTTGATCAATTCGCTGAGACTTTTGCCCACAAGCAAGTCCATGACCAGGTAAGGGCGATTGTCCTCAGTAAGACCAAAGTCATGAATTGTCACTACTGATTTGTGATGCAGCTGACTGACGGCTTTGGCTTCTTGTTTAAAGCGGTCTAGACTGGATTTGTTTGTGACCAGATGTGGGTGCAAGATTTTGATTGCTACTTCTCGCCCCAGATGCTGGTGCACTGCTCGGTACACGACACTCATACCGCCCTCACCGATACGCTCGAGGAGGCGATAGTTGCCAGCAATTAAATTGTCTTGTTTTTTTTGCCTGTCAAAAGGACTGGGCGGTGCACCAGTCACTGCGTCAATTGTTAGCTCAAGATTTTCTTTGTTTTCCGGGTCTAACATTTGCTTCGGGTTATTACCTGAGTCATGGCATACTTGAGTATCCCACATTTAAATTATTGATGATTAACAATGTCAGCCTATAAGACTCTGCTATTGCCCCTGTTATTTAGCCTCGATCCCGAAGAAGCGCATAATCTCGGACAAAGGCTCTTGCCAGCCTGTGAGGGGCTGATGGGTGTTTTAAGAAGTGCTTATGAGCTGACTGGCCCCATGGCAGCCAATCTGACCACAGAGCTCTGCGGACATAGCCTAAAAAATCCGATTGGCCTGGCTGCTGGTTTTGATAAAAACGGCAAGCTAGTAAACAGCCTGGCGGCGCTGGGCTTTGGCTTTATCGAGGTGGGCTCGGTTACAGCCAGACCCTGCGCTGGCAATCCCCGGCCCAGGTTGTTTCGCCTACCGCAGGACCGCGCTTTAATAAACCGTCTCGGTCTCAATGGCGAAGGGGCACAAGCTGTCTACGAGAGACTAAAGCGACAGGATTTTGCTTTGCCTGTGGCACTTAATATTGCCAAGTCCAACTATCCAGATGTGGTCATGGATAAGGCGGCGCAGGACATTGCCTTTAGTTTTAATACACTCAAAGATCTGCCTTTTGCCTATGTCACTATCAATACAAGCTGTCCCAACACCCATGACGGCGCGCTCTTTGGCTCACAAGAGCTGACCTTGATTCTCAAGAGTGTGACCAGCCTCAATACCAAAGGGCTGCCCTTATTTTTAAAACTCTCACCCGATAGCCCGCCTGCTTTTATTGAGTCTCTATTAGAACTGGCCAGGCAGTATCAAATAAACGGTTTTGTGCTGGGCAATACCACCGTTAGCCGTGAGGCTCTCGTCAGCGCTCCTGATAAAGTAGCGGCCATCGGTGCTGGAGGTCTATCAGGGGCACCACTTTTGCCTGGCACTAAAGCCCAGGTCAAGGCAATTGCAAAGGCTAAACAGCCCTGGCAGCAAATCATCGCCTGTGGTGGTATCAGTGAGGCCGCTGATATTAAAGAGCTATTGCAAAGTGGCGCCAGTGCTGTGCAACTCTATACGGCTCTGGTCTACGAAGGACCGACCCTTATTTTGTCTCTATTACGTGCTCTCAGCCGTCTTAACTGATTTATTCTGATCTAGTTTTTTAAGATAGAGTTCTTCGGCTAAATAGAGCAGCACTGTGGTCACCGGTACTGCTATAAGCGCACCAGATAAGCCCAGTAGTGTGCCGCCGATGAGCACCGAAAAAAGCACTATAAGCGGGTGCATGTCGACCTGGCGACCGAGTAAATGCGGCACGATAAAGTTGCTCTCCAGCCATTGTTCAATGATAAAAACCAGTATCACAAGTAGTCCGGTGGTGAGGCTTTGATTAAAGCCAATGATAATGGCAAAGACAGCGGTAGTGAGAGAGCCAACAAAAGGCACGAGATTAAGTAGTCCTGCCACCACTCCCAGTACCAGCGAATCAGGAATACCGACAATCGTCAATCCCAGTCCAATGATAGAGCCCACTGCCAGGCTGACCAGTATCTGTCCGCGTACATAGCCGCCGAGGCGGGTTTCGAGCCCTGGCAAAAGGTCCTTGACACGCGCTCTTTTATCCTGGGGTAGCCAGCGTAATAGTCCGTCTATAATAGTTTTTGATTCGACTACAAAGTACGCTGTCAAAAAGAGCACAAACAAAATATTGACCACAAAAGTCATGACATTGCCAGTCAATTTAAGGGCACCGCTAGCCAGGCTACCAGCCGACTCCATAATGCGGTTTTTGAACTTGTTGCCTGCGTCTTTAATTGAGTCTTTGATTTGTTCTGATGGTCCAGATATTTGCGGCACACTGGCGTCGGGATCTATTGCGCTGGCGCCACTACCATCCGGGATTAACTCGTGCCATTTGGCCAGTGCCCAGGGTTGCACTTTGTTGTGCACTAGTTTGACCAGGTTGCTTGCTTGCTGGCTGATCATCGGTCCGAGGTTGTAGCCCACCGCGCTGTAGAGAGCCAGTATGCAGAGATAAAGCGCGATGATAGTAGCTACTCTTGGTACACCGCGGCTTTGCATTTTGCGCGCAAAAGGAGCAATTGCCGCTGCCAGAGTGATAGCCGCAATAAGGCAGATAATGAGCATGGTCAGCTCAGTCAGTAAGTAATAAGCTGCCAGTGCCAGGGCTAGCCATAAGACCAAAAAAGCCGGGCGCACTATGTCTTCTCTGGTCATTGGTTTGGTACCACTTCTGTCTGTTTTAATTCCAGTGACTTTATTTGATATTGATTGTAAGGGGCAAAATAGAGACCGATGACAGTGCCCACGAGTTCCTGTCTGGGCGGCAAAAGCCTGGCTTTAATAAGATTGCCATCGACTATGGTCTCAATGCGCGCAACAATCTGTTTGTCTCTGAGCAGTACTATATCTGGTGCAGCACTGCCATTCTCGAGATTGAGAGCAATTGTGGTGGTCCTGGTCGTAGCTGGCAAAATTATGGGTGATTGCCAGGTCAGTGCAACTTTGTCGACATTGACTTTGATTGAGTCAGGCAGGCAATTGATAGAGGTCTGTCTTTGCTCCTGGACATGCCAGTCTCTGCCGTCCACTATTTGTCCGGCATAAGGCTTTGCATCTTGATAAAGCTGACCATTAAGACTTTGAGGAGTTAAATTGGCAAAGTTGTTTAGTCTGTTAAATGATCTCTGGTCAAGTTGCACTGGCACAAGTTGACTGTGCTCAATATCAAAGTAATAGAGTGGTCTGCCGCTCTTAATAGCACTTGCTAGTTGCTCAGGCTCCAGTCCAGTGTCACTGGTCTCGATACAATTGACTTGATTGCGCAAATCCCGACCTATAAGAGGCGGTGAGAGCATCGTGTCCAGGTAGTCACGTTTACCGACCATGCCAGCTCCCATAAAACTCTCCGGTAGACCAAGCAGAGTAACACCATTATTACTTTTAGCCATAGCAGCTATTAGTAGTTGCTTGAAAGTAAAAACACGCCAGGCAGCTGCTTTGTAGTTAGCTACATTGGCTTGCGTATAGCTTGCCCAGAGACCAAAGAGCGGCACAAGGATAAGTACTGCTAGCCCACTAAATATTTGCAGCTGTTTTTGTTTGATGCCACGCTCGTGTGGCACGGCCAGGAGCGCAACAAGTATGATCAAAGGCACACTGGAGATAAAGAACAAATAGCTGCCTGTCAGGGTTTGCGTTATATGCAAAGTGGCGGCACTGGTTATTAGACTGGTGCCAAACCATAAAAGCAGCACTACCGGCACCAGGATTGTTTTGAGATCTGATATGCGTTTTGACCCGATAAAAATTATGCGGATGGCATAGATAACCGCCGCCGCTATCAGTGGCACAAGGGCTAGCAGTGATTGTTTTGCTGTGGTAGCAGGCAAAAATATCCTGGACCAGGTGTTATTGTCGTGCAAAATGCGCCAGCAATTGCCGACGTCGTTGCTTGAGGCAAAATCTCTGTCTATCAACAGGAAGACAAACATCACTGCCAGATAGAGCAATAGTGCTTTAAAGTCGTATTTGGGTCCGCTATTGAGGACTGAGCTGCGGTGCGGTAAAAGGGACAGGGCGGCAATGGCTAGAGGCAGGCTCAGTGCGATTGGATGGCATAAAAGGGCGAGAGCATACAATAATAGTGATGACTTAAGAAAGTTTTTTGAGCCGTGCTCTTGATGTCTCAAAAATAGTGAGAGTGCTGTCAGATAAAGGGCGCAAGCCATTAAGACTGCTCGACCGCTCAACCAGGCTACAGGCTCGCCGTGTAGTGGATAGACACTAAATAAAAGTCCGGACCAGAGGGCTGCTACCGCGGCTGTGCGCTCAGATAAGCGACTGGCGATTTGCAGTGTTAAGACAGCAGTCAAAATGGCTGTAGCTGCGTAAAGCAGTATATTGGTAAAGTGATAGCCCGCTGAATGGATATGGTAAATCAAATAATCCAGTAGTACCGATAGTGATACCAGGGGTCCGTAGCCTATCGCTAGTCCACTACTGTTAAAGAGGCTGGTAAAGTTTTGCAAGAACGGCTCTACGTGACCAGCAAAGAGGGCGCCCAGATATTTGATATGCCAGTAGTCATCAAGCAAAAAACTAGCTTTGAGAGTGGACCAGTAATTGATAGCGCAAGACAAAAATATCAGTATGGCGCCAAAGAACATCTGTGTCCGTGTTGAATAAAAGTCCAGGCGGGCTTTTTCGTAACGTCTAACGGCTTTTTGTGCAGGGCTTACTAGTAGCTCGGACAAACTTTTGACCTCTAGAGTTGGAAGCAAAGAGGCTCTGAGAAATAGCCCAGTACTTTGCCCTCTTTATCCAGCGCGATGATGCGCAGTTCAAAGAAGCCATGACCTTTGACACCGGTAAATGTGAGAGGGATGTTTTTTCCTTTGACCTGGCTCAGAGTACCACTTAGACCGGCTTCTTTTGAAGGTTGTTTGTCTCTAAAAGTGCCGCTGTAGTGCTCAAACCAGCTATTTGCCCCAGAGAGTTCAAAGAGAGCGCTGGCTGCCCCTTTAATATGAGATACATCAAAGTTAAAGCTGGCTTTGGCACCTTTGATACGCGCCACCCCGTCATTGTCGAGCTTGAGGTCTTTGCCATCGCAGGCGAGAAGCGGTAACTTACCATCCAGACTGGTTAGCGCCAATTGACTGATGGTGGCGCTATTGTCTGCTTGAATTTTTAATTCGGTTACCTGGGGCAGGCTATCCCATTCTTTGCGTTCGGATAGATTAAAGGTAGCCTGGTTTTGACCGGGCTCTATAGTGGCATTGAGGCGGTGTGCACTATCGCCGTTAATGGTCAAAATCAGAGACTTAGCACCGCTGGCTCTTACAAGCAGGCAGTCATAGTCTAGCGGATTGATTTTGAGCGGCGGCGAGACCAGGGACTGACCAGCATTTATGGTCACTGGTGCAGGCAAAAGTGGCAGCATTGCCGTGCTCTTTGGCGCCGTAAGAGCGAGCGGCCGCAGGACTTGTTTTTGTCTATCCCATTGATAAAAGTAGTTATTGCCCTGGCTGACCAGGTCTTTGAGGCGCAAAGACTGGACTAAATTGGCATCGCCAAAAGTGGCTGGCTCAAAAGTAATAACTCGCTCTCTGATATCAGACCCGGTCAGTGGTGGTTTGAGCATCACCGACATAGTCGGTGCGTTGTAGAGCATGTGCGCCCCCTTATAGCTCTGGGGGATGTTTAGTATGGCTATTTGTCCAGAATGCTCCTTGCTTACTTGATCCAGAGCTTCCCTAAATTTTTGTACTTCTCTTTGAGCTTTGACCCAGACCTGGTTATGAGCCCAGGTTATTTGACCATAGGTGGCCACCAGCATGGTCAGTGCTATCGCGGCACAAAATGTCAGCACTCTGTTTGTGTTTGTTTTGATGCTCTCAAAGTCAATCAATAGCCATGGCAAGAGCATCAAAAGTGCCAGAAACAACATCAGAGGCGTTGTGGCAAAGTAAGCAAAGCGTCCACCCTGCAGGTTTTCTAATAAGTTCCAGACCTGGTAGGTGGGAGCGAGGTCAATGACAAACCAGATGGCGCAAAATAGAGCGAGCCTAATCACCGGCTGCCAGCGTTTGCCCCGGAGCAAAAAAGCGCTGAGCACAAGATTAATAATTGCCAGTCCGTAAATGTTTTTGAGGGCCTTGTAGAGCTTGTGGTTGGCGCCAAAGACTTCCTGGTTAACCGGGAAGAGCACTCGCCAGAGCGAGCCATCGGTCCAACGCTTGACCAGGCTGTCAGACAAACCCTGGCCAATGGAGCCCTGATAGCCACCGGATATGGTGCCAAGTGCTACTGTGCGGAAGCCCATATAAGCCAGTAAGGTAAGCCAGAGAAAGCCTGATTGAAGCAAGGATTGGCGTAATTTTGCTAAAAAACTTATTGGCTTTTCATTCTTGCCCTGTGGCGTAAGCATCAAATAAGCTGTAGCCACTGCTGGCAGTGTCACCGCCATTTCTTTGCTCATCAGCGATAGTATGAAGGCAAACAAGCAACAAAAGGTCAAGGTCCGGTTTTTATCCTGGCTTTGTGCTTTGATCAAGAAGAGATAAAAGGCTAAAAGGTTAAAGGCCAGGGCGACACTGTCTACTCTGGCGATTATCCAGTTGATTACTTCACAGTGCAGCGGGTACAACGAAAACAGGACTCCTGCGGCAAAAGGCAGCATAATACTGGGAACAGTTTGGTCTTTAGCCTCGTCTTGCCAGAAGCCATCAATCAGCCTTTTGGTGATTAGAGCAAGTAATACAGCACAAGAAGTATGGTAAAAAAGATTGGTCAGATGAAAGAAAAAAGGATTACTCTTACCTAGTAAATAATCAAAAGCGAGAGTAAGACTGATTAAGGGGCGATAAAAAGTAGTGCCCTCGGCCTGCATCCAATTGGTATAAAAGTTTTGCAGGAGACCAGTCCAGAGCTTACCAGCGCCACCTTCGCTCAAGCCGACCAGGTAATCGATGTGGACAAAGTCATCGGCCAAAAAATAACCCGTAAGTGAGTTACCAAAAAAGAGGAGATTGAGCACGACGATTATTACCAGGGACGCCACTGGCGCACCTGAGCAAAATGACCGGGTCTGCTCCTGGGTTTTCATCAGACCTATTATATTTGCCGACAGACGTACAAATTTGCTATCTATAAACTAGAAATATAAGTAATGAGTTGAGAGGTTTGGTTTTAGTGTCCGCTACTGACAAGGGTTTAAAATTTCCAGAAGGTTTTCTCTGGGGCGCGGCCACTTCCCACTTTCAGGTGGAGGGGCATCCCAAAGAAATTGGCGACAGGCTTTCGGATTGGGCTGCCTGGACCCAGGAGCAAGGGCGTATCAATGATAATTCTCATGCAGACCAGGCCTGCGAGTCATATTTCCGTTTTGAAGAAGACCTGGCTATTGTTAAGGAATTAGGTCTGACTGCCTTTCGTCTCTCTCTCAACTGGTCTGCCTTAATCAATGAAGACGGCGAGACTCTCGATAAAGTGCAGGTGGAGCATTACAAAAAAGTGCTCACTGGTCTTAAATCGAGCGGTATCAAAACTTTCGTTACTCTCTTTCACTTCTGTCTGCCTGATGGTCTGTCCAGTCAGGGCGGCTGGCTCAATCAAACTACTGCCGAAGCCTTTGGTCGTTTTGCCGGACTGGTTGCTCGTGAGTTTGATGGCTTAGTAGATTACTGGATCACTATCAATGAGCCCCTGGCTTATGTTTATCACGGTTTTATCTCTGGCTTCTGGCCGCCAGGCAAGCGCGCTGATTATTTCAGTGCCTTTACTGCTATACGTAACTTCTTGATTGGTCACGGTCTGGCTTACGACGCCATTAAGGCGGTTAGCAATGTGCCGGTTTCATTTACCTGTCACTGGCGACCATTTATCCCCAAAAACCGTTTCAACCCGCTTGATCACCTGGTTCGCTACTACCGTGATTGCATTTTCAATCATCTATTTCCCCGTGCAGTCCACACCGGATCACTACAATTTCCCTTTCCTATTAATCTCAATAAGCATGTAGCCAAGCTCCAGGGGGAAATCAAGGGGCTCAAGGGCAAGATGGACTATCTTGCCATCAACTATTACACCCGCGAGTTATCGCGCTTTAAGCCCAGCTGGCCCCTGGATTTGTTTGGCGAAATATCGCCCGATATCGAACTCGATGTCAGCGATATGGGTTGGGAAGTTTATCCCAAGGGGCTCTATGACTTATTGACTAGCGATACCCGGCAGTATCAAATGGGACCAGATGGTAAAGCGCGGCAGGTAATAATTACCGAAAACGGTTATGCCAATATGTTTGCTCCTGATTTGACCGATGGTGACTGGTCTCTCGTTGACGAGCAGCGCATCAGTTATATGCGCGCCCATCTTGAGCAGCTCTATCTGGCCATCAAAAACGGCATCAATGTAAGAGGCTATCTTTACTGGTCTTTGCTCGATAACTTTGAATGGGCTGAAGGACTATCCGCGCGCTTTGGTTTAGTACGGGTCAGTTATCCTACTCAAGAGCGGCTTTTGCGTCACAGTGCTCGGGTTTATCAAGAAATAGCAAGGACTAACTCACTTCCGCTATGATTTAGTGCTGTAGACCTCAGGTGAACAATGCACAAAATCATTAGGGTTTTAGTTAGTCTAGTCGTTATGCTTGCTTTTGCATTTTGTCCAGCAAGCCCAGTCCTGGCTCAAACCGATGCTGCCAGAGCGGAAGCCAGAGCCCCGGTGCAGGCAGCGCTTGTCAGTGACGTGGACGCATTAGTGGCTGGTGGCACCGTCAAAATCGGTCTCATCCTCAAGCAAGATCCAGGCTGGCACACATACTACAAAGAGCCCGGCGATAGCGGTATGAAGACCAGTATCGAGTGGCAGTTGCCGCCTGGTTTTAAGGCTGGCGAAATTGTCTGGAGTAAGCCTGAAAAATTTAGCGAAGCCGATATGACTACTTACGGCTATAAGGACCAGGCTTTTTTAGGGACTGTCATTTCGATACCGGCTGATTTAAAACAAGAGCCGCAAACATTTAAAGCAAACGTCAAATGGTTATCCTGCAAAGATGTCTGTTTGCCAGGCAAAGCTAGTTTGACAATAACCCTACCAGTAGCTCAAAGCAGTGCACCAACAAAAGATAAAGCACTCTTTGATAAGCTCGGCGATGGTTTTACCGGTAGTGTCAAAGATTTGTCAGCCTCTGACCATCAGGCTAACGCTCCTGTGTCTGTGCTTGATGCTAGCTACAAAAATAATAACGATAGTAGCAACCAAAATATCTGGCTTATCCTGGGTTCGGCATTTTTAGGCGGTTTGATCCTCAATATCATGCCTTGTGTCTTGCCGGTTATTGCCATAAAGGTGATGAGCTTTTTTGAGCAAGCTGAAGAAAAACCAGCTCGTGTCAAGCTTCTTGGGCTGACTTTTTCTCTCGGTATTATTCTCAGTTTTTTATCACTGGCTCTAGTTGTGGCTTTAGTTAAGTCAGCTGGCCAGGCAGTAGGCTGGGGTTTTCAATTTCAGTATCCACTCTTTGTGCTGGTGATGAGTGCTGTAGTACTGGTCTTTGCCCTGAGTTTGTTCGGACTTTTTTATGTCAATATTTCGGTTGGTCAAAACGAGCTAAACAAGCTCTCCTCCGGTGACACACTGGTAGGCACATTTTTTAAGGGCGTACTGGCTACACTTTTGTCGACACCCTGTACGGCGCCCTTTTTAGGCGTTGCTCTTGGTTTTGCCTTTGCTCAGAGCAATGCCATCGTCGCTTTGATTTTTTTTGTTAGTGGTCTGGGTATGGCCTCGCCCTATTTGCTTTTGACCATCAATCCGGGCTGGCTCAAATTTTTGCCCAAACCCGGTCTCTGGATGGATAAGTTTAAACAGTCGATGGGTTTTGTATTGCTCGCTACTCTTGTCTGGCTCAATAACAATATGGCTGTGCAAGTTGGTCCAGCGGTTATTGGCTGGCTTAATTACTGGCTAGTTGGTCTGGCATTTAGTGCCTGGATTATCGCTAACTACATCGATTTGACCACCGAGACTCCCCGCAAAATCAAAATCTGGAGCATTGCCATTTTGTTTATGCTGATGTCGAGCTGGCTTTGTATCTTTAGCCAGAGAGATGTCATGCTCGCCCTTACGCCGGGTGCTGGCTTTAAATATAAGTCTGATACCACAGGTGGTGAAGGTCTCGGTTTTGCTCCCTTTACTGTGGATGCCCTAAACAAAGAGCTAAATGCCAATAAAACTGTGCTTTTAGACTTTACCGCCAACTGGTGTCTTACTTGCAAAGTCAACGAAGCGACAGTGATAAATAATCAAGCAGTCAAAGATACAATCAAATCACTCAAAGTTGTGACAATGAAGGCTGACTGGACCAACCAGGATCCTGACATCACAAAACTACTAGCAAAGTTTGGTCGTTCTGGTGTGCCGCTCTATGTCATCTATCCAGCCGGAAAGCCCTCCGAGCCGATTGTTTTGCCGGAAGTAATTACAGTGGATATGGTTGTTGAGAAGCTCAAAGAAGCCGGTCCAAGCCAATAAAAAAGCAGTGCACAAAGTGCGCACTGCTTTTATTGATGTAAATTGCTTAGAGTGTTTTGACTAACTCTAAAAGCTCGGCGTTGGAGGGCATGCCTTCGATGATGTGTTTGATAGTGCCGCTTTTGTCGATCACAAACAGGACACGGCTGGCAGTGCTTTTACCGTCACTGACTGTGCCATAGTCTTTGCCTGTTAAGCCGCCTACATCAGCCAGCAAAGGCTGTTTGAGGTCGTATTTGCCAGCAAACTTTTGATGGCTTTCGACTTTATCGCATGATATGCCCAGTAGTTGTGTGTGTGCTTCTTCAAAGGCTTTGAGGTCCTCCGAAAAAGCGCACATTTCTTTGGTGCAACCCGGTGTATCGTCTTTGGGATAAAAAGCCAGAATGACATTTTTTTTGCCGGCAAAGTCTGCCAGTTTGATATTGCCACTATCCTGTCCCTGTACATATGAGGGCAGGTCAAAATCTGGAGCTTTGGCTCCTACTTTGGGTCTTACTGTTGTGCTTGGTGACGTCATATAATCCTCTCATTGGTAGCAAGATTGTGCCAAAAAAAGAGGAGCGTTTTGTGAACGCCCCTCTTTTGTTAATGATTAACCACCGTGAATTGTTTTGTGGATTGTCTCTAAGAGACCATCGATTTTGGTGAGGTCGATACGATCCATAAACACAGCCAGAATGCCGACATCAACGTCAGTCAGTACTGTCGATTTGTAGCTATCGGGAGCAAGCTCAGTGAGTAAGACCATCTGTCTCAATTTGCCAATCTCAAGCTTTTTGGTGGCCAGGTTGGAAGTCGACAGAAGTGCTGTGGAGAGGGCTCCCAGCATATCTTTGTCCCAGCCCTGACCGACTGTGGAAGCGATAACTAGACCGTCATGACCGACAATCAAGCTGCCTGTAACGCCTTCGTAAGTGTCTATGGCTGTGAGGATATTTTTGATACCCTCGCCACGTGCGGCACTAATTACTTTGGCTGTACTGAGACCGCTGCCGATTTTCTTGGTTTCGCCAGCTTTGATGATGTTTTCGACAGCTTGCACATCGAGCAAAAGTTTGCCGATGGTTTTCATTGTGCCCACTGACTCTGATTGAGTCTTGGGTTGGTTTGCGGAGCGACCAGAGAGTCGTCCAAATTCTTTTACTTCTTTGTACTTAGCTGCTTCTGGTTTAGCTGCTTCCCCTTCGGTCTTTGTCTCTTCAGGAGCTTGTTTAGCTGCTTCTTTGATGGCTGGTTTTTCTTCGACTTTTACTTCTTCTTTGACAGGAGCCTTTTCTTCGGCTTTCTCGTCCTGGTCGCCAGCTTTTTTGACTTTGTTGAGGGTTTCGTTTGTTACTTCCTTTTGTTCTTCGGAAGTGAGATTACTGAAGATAGTATCCAGTTCTTCGCCGAGATTCTCGCCAAAGAGGCCTTCGCTCTTCTCCTCTTCCTCTTCTTCTTCAGGCTCTGCTACTGGAGCGGGAGCTGCTTTTGTTTCGGACTTAGCAGCTGGAAGTACATCTTTTACTTCTTTTTGAGCTTCAGGCGGGGCTAGATTGGAGAAGATATTGTCGATGTCTTGATCGACGCCATCGCCAAACAAGACTCCTTTGTCTTCTTCGTCGTCGTCTTCTTCTTCACCGGCCTGGTTGTCGACAATACTGGCGCTCGTAGGCTCAGCTTTGGCGGCAATGGGGGAGTCTTTGACTTCCATCTGAGCTTCGGGGGGAGCTAGGTTGGAGAATATGTTATCGATATCAGAATCAACGCCGCCTTCAAATAGTGCGCCGCCTTCTTCCTCTTCTTCTTCTACTTCTTCTGCTTCTTCTTGCGGAGCCGCTACCTGTTCTTCAGGTGTAGCGGTTTCTTCCGGTTCGCTGTCTAAATCGTTTAGTTTGGCACTGAGATCAAGCGATGCAATAGGATCTGATTCGTCTATTGCTTCAACTATTACTTCTTCTTTGTGCTCGGTCAGTCGTTCGCTGACACTGCTTCTTGCTGCTGGTTCGGCTTCTACTTTTTTCTCGGCTACAGGCGCAGCCTTAGCTGCTTCTTCAGCTTTAAAGATAAAGTCGATAGTCAGTTCAAAAGGAGCTTCCAGTGGTTCTTTTACTTCTTCGACAGGCGCTTCGACTTTGGCTTCTGTTGTGCCTTCGTCCAGTCTGTCTAGCAAGCTCTTGAGGCTGTCTGGCTCTGATTCCTGCACTACTTCTGGTGTAGCCGGTCTGAGTTGATCTGAAGCCGAGAGTGATTGCAGTTTTGTAAATGTACTGGTGTTGCGGCGCTTCATCGCCTGCAGGCGATTAGCTGTAGCTGTTGGTATCTCGGGATCTGCTGGTGAAGGCGGAGTCGGTTCTTTAGCTACCACGGGTTCTACCGGTGGTGCCGGCGGCTCTATCTTGGGCTCGATTTTTGTTTCGACTTTGGCTTCAGGAGAGATTGCTTCGCTCTTAGTAGACTGCGAAGTTAATTTGAAATTGCCCGATGGTTGACTGGGCTTTTCAACTGGTTCTGGCTGCGTGTTGATTTCAGCACTATCTGGAAACTTAATGGCAGGCTCAGCTGGCGCAAATGTCTCGGCGGCTGGCTCTTGCTCTTTGCTGACAGCTTCTTCTTCTTGCTCTTCGCGATCTAAAAATTTGGATAAGAAAGAGTCAGAGGGAGCTTCCACTGCTTTGGGCACGAAGTCGTCACGGACAATTTCTTTGTCGAGTTCGGCTGGCCTTGGCGCTTCCATTTCCACTTCTTCGTCAATAAGTGGACTGGGAGCGGACTCCTCAAAGGCTACTGGTTCTGGGGAATATTCTTCCTCGCCAAAAACTGGAGCTGGTTCGTCACCAATACGATCTAGCAAGCTGGCAAGCGATCCTGCATCTGCTCCGGGATCGGACATTTTAGGTTCTGGGGCCACCGAACGTGGTTGGGGTTTAAGCTCCTCAGATGGGTCCGATAAACTAATTGCCTTAAGGTTGGTCATGGTGTTGCGCAGACTGCGGCCTTCGCTGGCGCGATCTGCGTGACTTGCTGCTTTTTCCCACTTGGCTTGAGTTTCGGGATCAACTTTTACAGCTTTGAGACGACCGAGCTGCGCTTCTGCCACTTTAGTGTCGGCAAAGCTGCTCATTTGCTCAATGTGCATTGTCTTCATCGCACCAATAATGGCCGCGATATTCATACAGGCAATTTGCACCACATTAAAGTGGATAAGCCAATCTTGCTGAATGATTGTCAGCTTGTTGGCAGTCAAGTTACCAATGATGCCAAGTCCACAGATATAAGCCAAAGTTGTCAAAAAGGCGCTGAGCTGTTGAACCGGCGGGCAGGCCCGGTAATGCACCAGGGCAAACAAGAGCGGTACAGCAAATTGGGCGGGAGCTATATAGAGGAGTGGAAGGTCGTGCTGAAATTCCCTACCGGCGAAGATGGGGTTCATCTGCATGGAGCCTATCAGGCCGGCTCCCAGGATGAGAGCACCAATCCCAATCATATTGGCGCGGAATTTCATTCTGAACATGGAGAGCGGTGATTCCTTCCTTTTAAATGGTGCCTACTTTATACCCGCCAGGCCGGTTTTAACTGTTTAGTTTAGAAGTTTTGACTACTAAAGTCTAAAACTAGCGGCCAAATCTTTCTCTAAACTTTCTCGTATGGTCATAAGTACTTTATCGACCTCTTCATTGATGAGGGTTTCGCTCGGATTTTGGAAGGTCAAGCGGTAAGTCAAACTTATTTTGTTTGATGTACTTTGCGACTGATAAATACTGACAAGGTCAATTGCCTTTAAGTAGTTACCACCTTTTGCACTTATCAACCTCTCTACAGTTTGTTGTTCCACAGTGCCTTGAGAAACATCAAAATCTACAGTCAAATCACGATTGATTACAGGTGTCTGGGCCAGTTCCACAAATTTTGGCGCTTTGCGCTCAGCTTTGAGTCTATCGATGTCGAGTTCAAAGATAAATGCCTCATTATTGATCGAGCGACTGTCGGCAAAGGCTGGATGGACCTGGCTGACATAGCCTAAAACCATGGGATTGCCAAAGACGCCCATGGTATCAGTTAAATCAGTCCCCTTTTTAGCAGGGCGGTTGAGGGTGAGCACAGCACTGCGATAAGGATGCATCCAGGGATACAGATTATTGTGTTTTGATTGCCAGGTCAGCTTTTGGGTATTTGAGTTGATGCCGAGAGCATCAAGCAGGTTTTCGACCAGACCACGAGCAGTGGTAAAGTCGATGGGCTGGCTATCTCCCAATTTTTTCAGGATATTGCCAGAGATGATTGCGCCCACCCGTTCAGCTTCTACAACTCCAGTCTGACCGCGGTCACTACCGGGTTGTATATTGTTTTTGTGGTAGACACGACCTAGTTCGTAGAGCCAGACCGCTTTTTGACCTCTGTCCTGGTTATAGACCAGGCTATTGACCAGGCCTGGTATCAGACTCTGGCGCAATAACTTGTGATCTTTAGAGAGTGGATTTAGCACTTCCACCAGATATTCTTGATTGATGCCTACTTCGGTCTCTGGTACCAGACTGGAGAGCCAGGCTTCTGATAAGCCCTGGATAGAGAGTGTATTCTGGATTCGGGCTCTGGTATCATCGGCGGTTTCACCGCAAGCAGTACTGGCCGGCATGGTGGCAGTTATTGCGTCGTAGCCGTTAAGGCGACAGACTTCCTCGACCAGGTCGATTTCGCGTTTAACGTCTTCCTGTCTAAAGCTTGGGATGGAGACTACTATCGCTTCATCACCGCCTGTTACTTCAAAGCCCAGAGGGCTGAGCAAGGCTTTGATTTTGCTGGTGGCAAGATCGAGCGCGAGGATACGTTTGATGGCACTTTTGCGCAGATTTATACGTACTGTTTTGGCGGCATCCGAGCCGGCAATTATGGGCTTGCCGATTTTGAGAGTGGCGTCGGCACAGTACTTGCCAATCAGATAGGCTGCCCGTTTAGAGGCATTTAGGACAGAGGCGGCATCAACGCCGCGCTCAAATCGCAAACTGGCATCTGATGAGAGACCCAGTGTGCGCGAGCCGCGACGCACTACATTTGGTGTGAAGCAGGCTGCTTCCAGTAAAAGACTGGTGGAATTATCATTGATTTCACTATCTTTGCCGCCCATGATACCAGCCAGTCCAACTGGCTTTTCGTTGTCGACAATAATCAAAGTTTCTTCGTTTAGTTCTCTCTCTTTGCCATCGAGAGTGGTCAATTTTTCGCCAGCTTTTGCTCTGCGTACTCCCAGCTTGGGACCTTGAGCAAAGTTACCGTCATAGGCATGCAAGGGTTGACCGAGTTCGTGCATAACATAGTTGGTGATATCAACGACGTTATTTACCGGTCTCACTCCGATTGCTTCCAGTCTTTTGACGATGTCTGGATGTGATGGTCCAATTTTGATACCACTGATTGGTATCAAACTAAAATAAGGACAATCGGCAGTATCTTCTATAAAGGTAGCGTTAACGCCCAGCTCGCATATGCCACTGCCAAGAGTGTCAAGAGACCATTCTGGGCTTTTGAGAGGACGACCAAACAGGGCGGCTACTTCTCTGGCCAGACCTTTTACCGATAGAGCGTCGCCTCTGTTGCTGCGCGGTTCTACATGCAATATATAGTCCGGTCTAATATTGAGGACCTTGGTGGCATCTTGACCAAGCTCTGGTGCTGCACCATTTTGTGCGGCATTGCCGAGGATTAGGATACCATCACCAATAGCGGGATCCGGTATCAGTCCTAGTTCGGGGGCGGAGCAGAGCATGCCATTTGATTTGACACCACGGATTGCCGAAGCTTTGATGTGCAGCGCTGTGCCGTCGTGACGGTTAATAACTTTGGCTCCGGGCAGCGCTACCGGAATAATTTGACCGACTTCGATATTTTGCGCACCACAGACGATATCGAGTGGTTCTTCATCTTTTTTGACTCTGGTTTTTGTCAGTCTGATTTTGTCTGCGTTAGGATGGGGGTGGATTTCCATTATTTCGCCAACCACAATGGGACCGACCAGATCAGCTCCACAAACTGTGATTTCTTCTACTTCAAAAGCACCCATGGTTAGCTTTTCGGCTAACACTTCGGGGCTTATGTCGCTCAAGTCGACGTACTGGCTAAGCCAATCAAAGGATACTTTCATTTCAGGGGTCCTTAAAATTGCTCGAGGAATCTTAAATCGTTGGTATAAAAATTACGGATATCGTTGACGCCGTATTTGAGCATGGCCAGTCGCTCTAAGCCCATGCCAAAAGCAAAGCCACTGTATTCTTCGGGGTCGATACCGGCCCCTGTCAGGACATTGGGATCGACCATGCCGCATCCCAAAAGCTCAAGCCAGCCTCTGCCACCACAAGTTTTGCAGCCTTTGCCATTACAAAATGGACACTGGCTGTCAAGCTCAGCGCTGGGCTCAGTAAAAGGAAAAAAGTCAGGCCGAAATCTGGTTTTGACCGGCTTGCGGAAAAGCGCTTGAATAAAGGCTGTGAGCGTACCTTTGAGTTGACCGAAAGTGACGTCTTTATCAATCAAAAGACCTTCGACCTGGTGAAATAGTGGATATTTGCGAGCATTTACTTCTTCGTTACGGTAAACGCGACCGGGAGCGATGATGCGCAGCGGGGGCTTTTTGTTTTCCATGACGCGGATTTGCACAGTCGATGTTTGACTGCGCAAAAGCACATGAGGACCCATATTGGTGTAAAAAGTATCCTGCTCGTCGCGAGCGGGGTGGCTGGCTGGCGTATTGAGAGCGTCAAAGTTGTAGTAGTCAGTTTCGACTTCCGGACCATCGGCTACGACAAAGCCCATAGTGCCAAAAATGGCGATGATTTCTTCTCTAATCTGGGTGAGGGGGTGGATATGACCGACTGGTACTCGCACACCAGGGGCAGTGACATCAATCCATTCGCGTGAGAGTCTTTCGCTCAGTGATGCTTGATAGAGCTTTTCTTTCTTCTGGTCATGCAAAGCTTCCATTTGCAATTTGGCCTGGTTGGCCAGTTGTCCGACTTTAGGTCTGACTTCTTTGTCCAGGCTGGCGAGCCCTTTTAAAATCGAAGTGAGTTCTCCTTTTTGTCCAAGATAGGCCAGTCTGACTGCTTCAAGAGCAGTAAGCGAGTCTGCATCGTCTATCGCTTTTTTAGCATTGACTAGCATCTCGGAGATTTTGTTTTCGATTTCTTGCATATATGACCCGGGAAAATTTTTAGAGTAGCAGACGGGCCCACCATATAGGCGGATGGGGCGACTACTCTTTGCGAAATTACATATCGCAATCGATTTGAGTATGGTTCTAAGCTATATCGATAAGCATATATTTATTTGTTTGGTCGGTTGCCTTAAAATAGCAATATCGCTGGATTTTACGCCCACTGGAGACCACTTTGCCAAGACCAAAATTCAAAAAACGGCCGGTTCCAACCATTCCGACAACCAGAATTTCGGTCATTGTAGTTACTGAAGATGCCCGAATCTTGCTGGTTAAGCACCGCAAAGGCAGCCGTCAGTACTGGGTTTTACCTGGAGGTCGGCTGGAGTACGGTGAGACTTTTGAGGAGTGCGCTGTGCGCGAACTCAAAGAAGAAACTGGACTGGACGTGGCTGTCAAAGAAATTGTCTTCTTGTCAGAGGCAATCGCGCCTGACCGCTCACGCCATATTGTCAATGTCTATATGACCGCTGACGTGGTTGGCGGGGTTCTCAAGGTCGGCGATGAGCCTGTCCTGGCTGCTGTCGACTATATCCCTCTGGCGGAGCTTGACAAGCTCACTCTTTTCCCGCCTGTGGGCAAAATTGTTATTGATACTTTGCCTAAAGTGGGCAAGGGTTGTATCAAGTTTTTGGGCAATTTGTGGGTTTAAGTTTACGCAGCGAGACTCTAACAGCTTTAGCTGCTAGTATTTTTTGCTATTGCTCTGTTTTATAAGATGAGGAAGTCATGGCCCAGCAAAAAGGCGCTAAAAGAGCCGTTAAGGTCGCTAAGCGAAAAGCTAAAAAAGCAGTCAGCCGTAAAGTAGCTGCAGTAAAAGCTCTCGAAAGAGAATTGAACGAAGTCGTTCAAGCTAAATAAGCTGTTCTAAAAACTGAAATTGCCTGAGGCGGTTTTAACTCATACCTTCACCATAGGTAAAGTTGAGACCGCCTATTACTACATCTGCGCCTGGCTCGACACCATTTCTCAATAGTTCGTCAATGACACCCATGGCTCTCAGTCTCTGAAATAGAGAAAAAAGCGAATCAGGATCTTTTAAGTCGGTCACTGAAACCAGCCTTGCTGCCCTGTCACCTTCGACATAAAAAACGTCATCTACGACATTGACCTTAAAGCTGCTATCGCCGTGGTCATAAGCTTTTTCGTCGACATACTTGATGTTGACTTCGTTTTCTTTTGCCAGTTCTTTCATCTGTTCGACGATTTCAAAGACACGCTGGCTCAAGCCTGTCAGACCGACACGACTGAATGCCGATATGGCAAATACTCTGTTTTCGCGGGTCAATTTCAGTGTCTGATAAGGTTCTTTGTTCTCTTGCTCGCTTTCCTTGAGGTAAGCAAGCACTTCTTTTTTGCGCTCATCAATTTCTTCGGGGGTGAGCATTTCGATTTTGTTGAGGGCGATTATTTGAGGTAATTGACTGAGATGGTCACTATAAAGAGCCAGCTCTTTGTTGATTGTTTTGATTGAGGCAATGATGTCTTCTTGCGTTGTGTCCACCATGTGGACCAGGACGCGAGTGCGCTCTACGTGTTTTAAAAATTTGTGACCGAGTCCCACACCCTGACTGGCTCCTTCGATAAGCCCCGGGATATCGGCCAGGACATAGCCGTCCTGCTGACCTTCGCTTTTGGCTACGCCTAAATTGGGCTCCAGAGTGCTAAATGGGTAGTCGGCTATTTTTGGTTTGGCTCTTGTTAGTGCCGCCAGCAAAGTCGATTTGCCGGCATTGGGCAAGCCCACGATGCCGACATCGGCTAAAAGCTTGAGGGTTAACTCCAGGGTACGCTTGACCCCTGGTTGCCCTGGCTCGCAAAAGTGCGGGGCCCGTCTTGTTGAGCTGGCTAGCTCAGTGTTGCCCCGTCCGCCCTGACCGCCCTCTGCAACGAGCGTCCTTTGACCGGACTTGGTCAGGTCGGCAATCACCAGGCCACTCTCTAAATCTCTCACCGTAGTGCCTACAGGCACCCTTATAACGACATCCTGGCCTGCTCGTCCATGACGATTTTTGATGCCGCCTCTGACACCGGTATCGGCAATAAACTCAGTCTTAAAACGAAAGTCCAACAGGGTATTGAGATCAGCAGTAGCCTCTATGTAGACACTGCCACCCCTGCCGCCATTGCCGCCAGCGGGCCCACCCATGGGCTCGTACTTCTCACGGCGCCACTGGATAGCACCGTTGCCGCCGTCGCCGGACTGGACTTCTATTTGCACTTGATCGATAAATTGAGCCATGACTTATATAAATACTTGCTTTTACGTCTGATAAGTAGCTAAATCTAGAAATATATCTTTTACTATTAAAGATTTTAACTATACTTAGTCTTAGATCTGTTGGTTTTGTTCTTCAGCGTGGCATCAAAGTATCCGGGACCTTCAATAAAGCACCAGATATAGCGACAACAATTTCAATTGGAGTATTAACCTTGGAAGAGAGAATTACCATTCACGAAAAAGCTCGCGGTGAGACCATAAATGTCTACATCGGCGAATACCGCGGCACCAAGTACCTGCACATTCGTGAGTGGTACATGGATAAAGAGCAAGAAGAAAAACCCACTAAAAAGGGCATTGCTCTGCCAATCGACAAAATCGAAGCCCTCAAAGAAGCTATCGATCGTCTGGTACCAAATCAAGGCAAGTAACCTCAAGTGTTGATGTCTGGCTGCGATCTTGTTATCGTACCTGTCATCTTTTGCTGATTGAGGATTACTATGAGCATAAAATTCGGTCCCTTGCGGGCCATGCCGTCGCTTTCTGCTCTTATTGTGCTGGTCTTATCGACAAACCCGCTTGCTGCCTTGGCCAGTGAGCGGGTTTATCTATCTCAAAATGAGCCTGCCACCACCGGCGCAACCAGTGAAGTGAGCGCTACTACCATCACTTTGTCCAATCAGCGCCCCAAACAGGGCGAAACTATTGAAGTCAAAGTTAGTGGGGCTGAGGCACCTCCGTCTGCTGCCGAGTTTGACAAAAATAGCTACAAATTTTTTGCCACTCCCGGCGATACCGGTGTCTATACCACGCTAGTGACAGTACCTGTGGTGATGAAGCCAGGCGTCAAGTCAATCAAGGTGGGTGACAAAAAACTGACATTGACCGTGGTCGATAGTAAGTTTCCGGTACAGCATCTGACTTTGCCCAAGAGCAAAAATAATTTTGATACGGCCAAAGGCGAAGAAGAAGCCGTTGATAAAGCCAAAGCAACTCTCTCTGATGAACGCTTCTGGCATGGTAACTTTACCGTGCCTTCTGCTGCCAGGGTAAGCGCTGGTTTTGGCCTGAGAAGGGTGGTCAATGGTGTCTTGCTTGATGATTACTTTCATTCTGGTCTAGATTATGCCGGCTACCTGGGCACGCCTGTCAAAGCGGTGGCCCCAGGGCGTGTTGTGCTGGCTGTGAGCAAGGGCTTTAAATTGCATGGTAATACCATCGCTATCGATCATGGTCAGGGGGTAGTCAGTTTTTATATCCACCTGCAAAAGGTCCTGGTCAAAGATGGTGACATGGTCAAGCAGGGTCAGCTCATTGGAGCAGTCGGTCAGACAGGCCGGGCCAATGGACCGCATTTGCACTTCAGTATCTATGTTAATAAGGTTGCTTCTAACCCCTGGCAGTGGTACCGCAAAGCCCTCTAAAGCATACAAAGAGAAAGAGAGAGGTTTGTCGCCTCTCTCTTTTCTCTTTAATGGTTGCCGTTAGTTAGATAGTCTGAGTCTTATTCCAAAATGCGGTTTGTACGCCTTTTGAAGCAGTGGCTTCAGAGTTGATTGATACCGAGGCGGGAGCAAAGAGGAAGACACCGTCGCCGATGCGTTGCTGATGACCATCAATGGCCCAGCAGGCGCCGGAGAGGAAGTCTACTACACGCTGAGAACCTTCGTTATCGAGCATGTGCAGGTTGAGTAGCACGGACTTACGTCCACGCAAGTGCTCCACGATATCCAGGGATTCCTCGAATTGTCTTGGTTCGATAACCAGGACTTCGCTTACTGGTTGGCTATTGGGATGCTCCAAAACTTTACCACCACCACTGATGCTGGGTCCCATTGTCAGTTGTGGTTGTCTGACCGGCATTTGTGATTCTACCGGTGACGTATCTAAAGCGAGCTGCCCATTGGTGGCATACACATCATCTGAAGTCTCGAAGAGGTCTTCGAAATCTTCTCTCTCATAATTGTCTGCCGGTCCAAACCAAAAGCTCTTAAACTTTTGAACAATGCTCACTAATTCCTCCTTGCCCTGCGGTCTCAAATAAAAGTGTTAACCCTAATTCCTAATCCATAACCCTAGTTCGTCTCTGTCTGATAAAAACCTTTCTAATTTCCAAAAATGGCGCGGCCCAACCTGATCATAGTTGAACCACATGTGATGGCATCTCGCCAATCATCGCTCATACCCATCGATAGCTCTTTGAGTGCCACGTGATGATTGCTTGCTAGCTCGTCGCGTAACTTTCTCAATTGATTGAAGCTGTATTGCCAGACGGCGGCATCGCTGGTCAAGGGCGAAATAGTCATCAGACCCTGCACATCGATTGCGGGCAAAGCTAAAATCTGGGCAAAGCAATCTCTCAGCTCTTGTGGTGCAAAACCACTCTTGCTCTCATCGTTTTGCATTTTGACTTGCAATAAAATCGCTTGCACGACCTCTCTAGTTTGCGCTGTTTTTGAAATTTCCTGAGCAAGCTTGAGAGTGTCGACGCTGTGAATCAAAGAAAAGTTGCCGACAGCCTGCTTAACTTTGTTGGACTGTAAGTGTCCGATAAAATGCCAGTTGGTTTGCAGTGCTATCTGTGGTGCCATTTGAGATTTTTTGCTGAGGGCATCTTGAATGCGGCTCTCGGCAAAATCATGCACGCCCAGATTGCAGGCTTCGGTAATTTGCTCAATGGAAGCATTTTTGGAGACCGCAATCAGCTTGGTTTGCTGACTGTAATCGCCAAGCAGTTCTCTTACGTTTGCAAGATTAGCTGCCACTTTCGATGGTTTTCCTTGAGAGGGGGTGGGAATCAACGGGAGCCGTCAAAGTTGGAAAGTTATTGGGGCGATTAGGCATCACATCTGATGTCACTGTCACCGCCTACTATTAAGACTCGCATAGGATCTGTTTGTCAAGTCTCCAAGGGAAATTTTTTTAAGAGCCACTGGGGTTGGTGCCATTTGTCAGTGGGTGAAATGTATATCCGAATTGACCCAGAGTGTCGATCTGATAAATTCCCGAAAGGTTATCGAAGATATCCAGTAAGCGAAGTGCGAAGTGATATCGACTCTGGTGCCTTTTTGATTTCTTATTTGTTGCTCATCTACTTAACACAAGCTGCAAGGTGGGCTATACCCGCCGCCAAAATTGCCGCTGTCTCGGTGCGCAAAATTGATTGACCGAGGCTGAGCGCAATGGCACCAGATTTATTTATCAGCTGCTTTTCTTCTGGGGTAAAGCCACCTTCCGGTCCAAGTAAAATGACTACCCGGGCTGGTTGTGGCAATGTTTTATCGGCCGCAAGGTTGTAAAGATATTGAACCATATCTGGTGCCTTTTCTCTTTCTTGTAGAAGTACAAGTAGAGTGCGCTCACTATCAGTATTTGATTTTGTGCTGTTCTCCAAAATGACCGATAGCCTGGTCGGACTTTTCAATTCAGGCAGGTACGACTTTTCACTTTGTTCGGCGGCTTCTTTGATGATGCTTTGCCAGCGTGTTGTTTTTTGCTGTTGAGCTTGTGTTCTATCTGTCTCGGTGGGGATGATGCAGTCCACTCCCACTTCGGTTAGTTTTTCCAGGGCCCATTCAAAGCGGGCAATTTTTATTAAAGGCAGGCAGACAGTCAGTTTTTGCGGATGTTTGGTCACACCAGGATTTTGTTTGTCTAAGATTTTGAGGCTCAGGGTCTCACGACTGGGGCGCTTACCTGTGCACTCTGGCATTATCAAGCAGCGGTAGAGGTAGCCTGTACCGTCAAGAAGAGTGACTTGGTCACCATCTTTTAACCTTAATACTTTTGCTATCTGGTGCTTGAGATCACTGTCCACAACCTCGATAAGGGCGTCAGGCTCAGCGTCTGTAAGTACGCCTGGCGCCACGAAGAAGCGGTAATGTCTTGTCATCTCTCAGATCCAAATATAGGTGGATGGTATAATCACATGCTTATCTTACCCCGAGGAGCCAAGCAGGCTCCTGTGGCTTTTACGGGAAATTAGAAATGGATTTAAAAGAGTGGTTTGCTAGCCGAAAACAGCGTAAAGAGCTGCAGGAGAACATCAAATTACCCTTGCCCACAGAAGACTACTGCGCTCTCTGGCGTCAGTGCTTCCAGTGTCAGGAGCTGCTCTATACCAAGGACCTACGTGCCAATCAGCAAGTCTGCCCCAAGTGTCAGTATCATTTTAGAGTTGGTGCATTAGATAGAGTGGAGCAACTGCTCGATGAAGGCAGTTTTGTTGAGCTGGACTCAGAGATGGTCAGCACCGATCCTCTCAATTTTGTCGATACCGAGCCTTACAAGTACAGACAGGAAGAAGCCAGTCGCAAGTCAGGCTTAAAGGAAGCTGTGATCACCGGAGTCGGTGAAATAGATGGACAAAAAGTGGCTTTTGGTGCCATGGACTTTGGTCACTTCGGTGGCTCTATGGGCTCTGTGGTCGGCGAAAAAGTAACTCGTCTAGCCGAAGAAGCAATCAAGCAACAAATACCATTGATTGTAATCTCTAGCTCTGGTGGTGCCCGCATGCAAGAGGGCATCTTGAGTTTGATGCAAATGGCCAAAACCAGCTCAGCGCTCAAAAGCTACGCCGAAATTGGTGGTCTTTATATATCAATTCTGGCAGAACCGACCTATGGTGGCGTCACTGCCAGCTTTGCTATGCTGGGCGATATCATCATCGCTGAGCCTGGTGCGCGTATCGGCTTTGCTGGTAGACGCGTAATTGAGCAAACCATCAGGCAAAAATTGCCGGCTGATTTTCAGACTGCCGAGTATCTCCTCAAACACGGTCAAATAGACATGTTGGTGGAGAGACTCAGTCTCAAAGACACCCTGAGCCGCCTTGTCTCCTACCACCCTATTGGTCAAAAAAAGGTAGACAATAATAAAAACGGCACTGGTAAACCTAAAACTACACAGACTGTTTCTTAAGCCAATCCTGGAGCTGATTACAAATGGCCGCTATTGATAAGAAGACAATTCCTCTAGAGTTTGAGCAACCACTGGCGGTGCTAGCTCAGCAAATAGAAGCACTGGAAAAACAACTGGGTGACAATCCCGATCTTGAAGCCGATATAGATAGGTTGCAGGATCAGTACAATATGCTTAAAAAGTCGCTCTATACCAACCTCCGTCCTTTTGATCATCTCGCTATCGCACGCCATCAGCAAAGACCATATACTCGTGATTATTTTGGTCTCTGGGACCCGGCCTGGATAGAGTTGCACGGCGATCGCAAAGGGGCTGATGATGCTGCTCTTGTGGGTGGGCTTATCACTCTTGATGGTATCAAGATGGTGGCACTGGGCACACAAAAAGGGCGCGCCATCCGCGACAAGCAAGCCTGCAATTTTGGTATGCCGCAACCAGAGGGCTATCGCAAAGCACTCAAGCTCTTTAAACACGCTGATAAGTTTGGTCTACCTGTTTTGACTTTGATTGATACTCCCGGTGCTTATCCCGGCTTATCTGCCGAGGAGCATAACCAGGCTCAAGCCATTGCCGAAAACCTCTTTGAGCTTGCCGGATTGACAGTGCCGGTGGTGGCAGTGGTGACCGGTGAAGGTGGCTCCGGTGGTGCTCTGGCTAT
>Ga0075163_10000168_pt1 | contig 75987 bp, 48 predicted proteins | sample JI1023141ADNA_FD_71478 | JGI IMG/M metagenome (GOLD analysis project Ga0075163, IMG submission 71478) | Wastewater effluent complex algal communities from Wisconsin, to seasonally profile nutrient transformation and Carbon sequestration -... | ecosystem: Engineered > WWTP > Effluent > Algae... | reverse complement strand
CATGTCGCGCTCCATTTCGGCCATGAACCCTTCCATCTTGGCTTCGTCGATGCCGGCAAATGGATCGTCGCCCGTGTCTTCCTTTGCCTTGCCGATCACGGCGAAACGCGAGACGCGGCGTTCCATCTTGAAGGCCGGATTGTCAGGGCAGACGGGCACTTTGTCCCGATACGCCAGTGAGCGCGCGAGGAACTGGTAGAGCTTGTTGTTGTCCGGGGAATAGAACTCGTAGATGGGCATGGGTAGTGAATGACGAATTCAGAATGACGAGACGCGATTGTGCCTTCATTTTGCCAGGGGCCAGAAGATCGGAACCATGGCGAGCACGATCAAGAGCATCACGAAGGTCAGACCGCCGCCGACTTTGAGGAAATCCGAAAAGCGGTACTTGCCCGGGCCATAGACGAGGATGCATGAGGGCTCGAACGGTGTGAGCACGGAGATCGAGGCGCTGAGCATGATGGCGATTGCGAAGGAGCGCTCGTTGAGATGAAGATTCTCGGCAGCCTGTAGGGCCACTGGCAGCACGACGAGTGCGGCGGCTGCATTCGACATCGGCTGGGTGAGCAGAACGGTGAGGACGCAGAAGCCCGAGAGCACGGCCATCGGCCCCCATTGCTGCAAGGCTCCGGTGACGAGACCGGCCAGCATGTCGTCGGCACCGGTCTTGCTCATCGCCTGGCCGAACGCAGTCATGCCGCCGATGAGGATGAGCAGCCGCCAGTCGATGTTTTCATACGCGGTCTCGAGGTTGATACAGCGGGTGATCACCGCCAGCAGCGCGGCCAGCAACATGGCGATGGCGGCCGGCAGATAGCCAAAGGAACTGGCTACCACGGCGATCGTGAAGGCACCGAGCACAAGCATCCCCTTCTTCCGATCCCCCGCGCTGTAACGATGATCGGTGATGACGACCATCTCGGACTGTTCCTCAAATGATTTGAAGCGCTCATACGGCCCTTGCAACAGCAGCAGATCTCCCGCCTTCAGCCGGATGTCGCCGATCTGATCCGCCAGCGAGCGGTCGCCGCGCATGATGGCGAGCACCGAGAGACCGGAGCGTTGGCGGAAGTTTGCCTCCTTCAGCGAGCGCCCGACCAGACCCGAGCGCGGCGTGAGCACGACCTCGGCCACATGCGCCTCCCGCATGTCGATGCCGGAGCTGCGCAAATTCAGATCCTCCAGGATATCGATACCTTCGATTTTCTTGATCTTGATGAGGTTCTCCACCTTGCCCGCGACGAGCACCACGTCATCCTTTTGAAAACGCTCATGCGGCGCGGCCACGAGTTCCAGTCCATGACGCACGATCTTGAGCACTTGAAATTGCAGCACCGAGAAGTCCGAGCTGTAAACTTCCTGGCCGATGAGGGGTGAGTTTTGCTGGATCACAACCTCGGCGAGGTACTCGCGCATCGAGATCGTGTCGCCCGCCTCCGCCTGCTCCCGGTCGGGCAGCATCCTCATGCCGATCACGATCATGTAGATGATGCCACCGGCGAGGATCACGAGGCCCACCGGGGCCATCTCGAACATGCCTATCTCACCCAGGCCGCTTTTCTTCATGTAGCCGCTCACGGCCACGTTCGTGGATGTGCCGATGAGCGTGCAGGTGCCGCCGAGAATGGAGGCAAATGAAAGTGGCATCAGCAGCCGGGAGGGCGACATCTTTATCTGCCGCGCGAGCCCCATCACAGGACCGAGGAACATCGCGGTGACCGTCGTGTTGTTCATGAAAGCTGACACGCCACCGACCACTGACATCATCACGGCGGTGAGTTTGGCCGGTTTGCCGTGCAGCCCCTTGGACAGCACGCCGCCCATCGCATCGAGCACGCCGGTCTCACGCATCGCCGCGCCGATCACGAAAATGGACGCCAGCATGACGATCACGTCATTGCTGAATCCGGCGAAGGCTTCCTCGACCTTCAGGATGCCAGAGAGCACGAGCACGCAGAGCAGCCCCAGCGTGACGACATCCACGGACACCTTCTCGGTAGAGAAGATCACAACCGCTGCGATGAGAAGGCCGATGACGAGCCAGGCTTCCATGAGAAATGATTCGGGAGGCGGCTACTTTAGCGGTCCTGCTCCAGATGCCAGCGGCAAGTGATTCACAAGGTGCATCGGGAGGGCGCGCGCGGCATCGCGGTGTTTCGCGTACAGGGACAACACTGTTTCGTCACGGACGAAGCACGGGCGGTGACTCGAATGGCCACCGTGGGATCCGGTCGCACCGGCAACTGCTACTTCTTCGCCAACTTGGAAGCCACTCGGCTCTTGAGGCGAGACGCTGTGTTCTTGTGGATCACCTTCGTCTTGGCGGCCTTGTCGGCAGCGGAGGCAAACTCGGCAAGGGCGGTGTTTGCAGCCTTCGCATCACCCGACTCGACAGCAGCCAAAACCTTCTTCCGCAGCGTGCGGATGCGGCTCTTGACCGTCTGGTTGTGAGCGGTCCGGGTCTTGGTCTTGCGGATGTTCTTTTCTGCGGAGCGGATGTTGGCCATAAGCTTTGATCGAAGGGGCGGGTTTTCTAGTCTGGATGGGAACCCTTGTCAACCGGCAAGGCGGACGTTTCCGAAAGGGTGCCTTCTCTCGGCGGGGCTGGCCCACCTCCGGCAGCCGCAGGCCAGCGCAGCGCTGCGGGAAACAAGACGCCCCCGATTGCCGTATTCTTCGGGCCTGCGGGCACTTCTGGGTCATGCGTTGCGGAAGCGTCATTCCTTTCTTATGCCTCGCCGCGGGATTCTGCGGCGCGGAGGAGTTGTGGTCTCTGAAGCCGCTCGCGCACCCGACAAAGCACAACTCGATCGACGCATTCATCCGGGAGGCCTGGCAGAAGAACGGCATCACTGGCTCCCCGCCCGCCGACGCCCGAACGCTCGTCCGCCGCGCCACTTTCGACCTCACCGGCCTGCCGCCGATGGAAGAAGACTATGGGACGATGAAACCCGGAGACGGGGAGCGAACTGATCAGGCGCCCCTCTCAACGGCTTCCTACTCCCGCCTCATCGACAAACTCCTCGCCTCCCCGCACTACGGCGAACAATGGGCGCGCCACTGGCTCGACGTTGCACGTTACTCGGACACAAAAGGCTACGTCTATGCGCGTGAGGAAAAGCGCTGGGTTCACGCCTCGGCATATCGTGACTGGGTCGTGCGCTCATTGAACGACGACATGCCCTATGATCGCTTTCTAAGGCTACAGATCGCGGCGGACCAGCTCGTGCCCCCAGGCTCGCCGGATCTCGCGGCGATGGGCTTCCTCACCATCGGCAGGCGTTTCCTCGGTGTGACGCACGATATCATCGACGACCGCATCGACGTCGTCATGCGCGGCACGCAGGCGCTCACCGTCGCCTGCGCGCGCTGTCACGATCACAAGTACGACCCCATTTCCACGCGCGACTACTACTCGCTCTACGGCGTCTTCCAGAGCTGCGCGGAGGCGCTGGTGCCCACCAGCCGTGCCATCGAGCCGAGTGAACTCGCCGCACGGCAGAAAACCCAGCGTGAGACAATGGCCAAGCGTCGCGAAGAGCAAATGGCGCGCACGCGGGCACGAGTGCGCGAGCATTTGGAGGCGCAGCTCGAACTCGACAAGTACCCCGAGGAAGTTTTTGGCCAGCTCCTCGACGACAAGGATCTCAACCCCTTCATCGTCCGCCGCTGGCAGAGTTATCTAGCCAAGGACAAACAGCGGCCCGATCCCATCTTCGCCGACTGGCACGCGCTCTCCGCCACGGGATCGACCACCGAGCTTCGTGCCGCCGCCAAGCGCTACTCCGAGCTGCTTGCCAGCATCGACCTGCGCTGGCAGGCCCATCTCAAGAACCATCCAGCCGCCATCGCTTTGCCCGACGCAAAGGACGAAGCCCTGCGCCGAGTGCTCCACGGCATCGAATCGCCCTGCTTCGTGCCCGACGAACACATCGCGAACAACGAGATGTACTTCCCCTCCAACGTCGTCGTCGAGTTGTGGAAGCTTCAAGGCGAGGTCGATCGCTGGCTGCTGCAAACGCCAGACGCTCCTGCCTTTGCCACGGTACTCCAAGACCGCCCTCTGCCTGCATCAGCGCGTGTCTTCCTTCGCGGCAATCCGCTCACCAAGGGCGATGAGGTCCCGCGCCAGTTCCTGCCCGCGCTCGCGCTTGGCGAGGTGAAGCCCTTCACCCGAGGCAGCGGTCGGCTGGAGCTGGCCAATGCCATCGCCGACCCGCGCAATCCGCTGACCGCCCGCGTGATGGTGAACCGTGTGTGGATGCACCACTTCGGCCGCGGCCTCGTGACCACGCCAAGCGACTTCGGCAAGCGCGCCGATCCTCCCTCGCATCCCGAGTTGCTCGACTGGCTCGCCCAACGCTTCATCGACTCCGGCTGGAGCCTCAAGGCCTTGCACCGCACCATCATGCTCTCGCAGACCTATCAGCAGGCAAGCAGGGAGGAGGAAGCTGGGAGCAAGGAGTCTGGGCTGCTTTCTGCTCCGAGTTCCGTGCCTCATTCCCGCGTAGCGGACCCCGACAACCGACTGATCGCCCGCATGAACGCGCACCGGCTCAGCTTCGAGGAGGCGCGCGATGCCTGGCTGCAAGCCGCGGGCAAGCTCAATCTCCGCGTCGGTGGCAAGCCGGTGCCGCTCTTCGGTCAGGAGAATCGTCGCACGGTCTATGCCCTTGTTGATCGCGAGAACGTCCCGTCCGTCTTGCGCACCTTCGATTTCGCCAATCCCGACCTCTCCATCCCCCAACGCAGCGAGACTACCGTGCCACAGCAGGCGCTCTTCGGCATGAATCATCCGTTCGTCGTGCAGCAGGCGAAGGCACTCATGAACCGACCCGAGGTTTCCCGCACGCCCGATCCCGCCGCGCGTATCCGCCAGATTTATGCTCGCCTGTTTCAAAGGGCACCCTCGGACGCCGAACTCACCAGCGCGCTCGACTTCGTCCAAAGCACCCTGCCAGCCCCTCTCGCGGAGACAGCTTCGCCCAAAGCCTGGCAATACGGCTACGGCGAGTGGGATGAAGCCACGGGAAAGGTGAAGACCTTCACCCCGCTCCCTCATTTCACCGGTAGTGCGTGGCAAGGCGATGACGCATGGCCGAACACCAAGCTCGGCTGGGCTCAGCTCACCGCCGTCGGAGGTCATCCCGGTAACGACCGCCAGCACGCCGTCGTGCGCCGCTGGATCGCGCCCACCGATGGCAACTACGCCGTGCAATCCAAACTCATCCACGAGCCCGAAGTCAGCGATGGCATTCGCGCCTTTGTCAGTCACAGCCGTGAGGGAAAGCTGCGCAGCGTGAAGCTCCTTGGCTCCAGCGCCGATGTCTCCTTCGACTCTCTCGCCTGCAAGGCCGGTGACACGCTCGACTTCATCGTGGACGTGGGCGACGCGCTCAACAGCGACCAATTCCTCTGGTCGCCCATCATCTCCACCGCAGCCACCACCGGCTCGGGCGGCGACTTCGCCGCCGCACGATGGGATGCCAAAAAGGACTTCGCCAGCACGCCCCGCACGCTCTTAACCGGCTGGGAGCAGTTCGTGCAGGTGCTCATGCTCTCCAACGAATTCTTGTTTGTGGATTGATCCTTCCCGTCATGCACGCGCCTACTCCAATCACCACCCGCCGAGAATTTCTCCGTCGATCAGGAATGGGCATGGCGATGCTTGGACTGGCGGACTTGCAGGCGGCTGGCAGGCCGCACTTTGCTCCTAAGGCGAAGCGGGTAATTCATTTTTTCCTCAATGGCGGACCTTCGCATGTGGACACGTTTGATCCGAAGCCGGCGCTGCTCAAATACGCGGGCAAGCCGCTGCCGAGTCATCGCATCACGGAGCGAAAGACGGGCGCGGCGTTTCCTTCGCCGTTCAAGTTTCAGCGCTACGGGCAGAGCGGGATCGAGGTAAGCGAGCTGTTTGCGAAGACGGCGGCGCACATCGATGACATCGCAGTGATCCGCTCGATGCAGGCGCAGGTGCCGAACCACGAGCCGTCGCTGATGCTCATGAACTGTGGCGACTCGATTCAGGCGCGGCCCAGCCTCGGCGCATGGCTTTCTTATGGCCTCGGCAGTGCCAATGAGAATCTGCCCGGCTTCGTGGCCATGTGCCCGGGTGGGATGCCGATCAAGAGCGCGGAGAACTGGCAGTCGGCCTTTCTACCGGGAGCGTTTCAGGGGACGTACGTCGATTCCAAGCACGAGACGGTGGATCGGCTCATCGAGAACATCCGCAGTCCCCACGCGGACGAAACCGTGCAACTCCGCCAGCTCGACCTCATGCGCCGCATCAATTTGGCGCACCAACGCGAGCGCGCCGACCCGCGACTGGAAGCGCGCATCCAATCCTTCGAGCTGGCCTTCCGAATGCAAACCGAGGCGGCGGACGCCTTCGATGTCTCAAAGGAACCCCAGCACATCCGAGATCTCTACGGCAGCGGTGTGCATGGTCGGCAGACGCTCATCGCGCGCCGCCTGCTGGAGCGTGGCGTGCGCATGGTGCAGCTCTGGCATGGAGCGGGGCAGCCGTGGGACAACCACGACAACATCGAGACGAATCATCGCAAGCTGGCGAATGAGATCGACCAGCCCATCGCCGCGCTGCTGCATGATTTGAAACAGCGCGGGATGCTCGACGACACGCTCGTCATCTGGGGCGGCGAGTTCGGCCGCACGCCGAGCGTCGAGCTCAGCGGTAACAAGTCCAAGCTCGGGCGCGATCACAATCACTATGGCTTCAGTGTGTGGATGGCGGGCGGAGGCATCAAGGGCGGCACGGTGCATGGCAGCACAGACGAGTTTGGATTTGCCGCGCAGGACAATCCGACAAGCGTTCACGATCTGCACGCGACGATCCTGCATCTCCTTGGCCTGGATCACGAGCATCTGACGTACCGCTATGCCGGCCGCGATTTCCGCCTCACCGACGTGTATGGCGATGTGATCACGCCCATCGTTGCGTGACGCCTCGGACACGCTGTGCGCGTGTGATGCCAAGACGCGCGCACACACAGCCAATAATGGCAGGCAGGAAGCCGGAGTTCTGATTGCAAACTTTTGCCTTCGGCGCGTACCCTTCTCACCCCAAAACCACGGCTCCAGCCGTGATTCAGCAACCCAAAAAATGTCCCTGATCATCCGCCATCTCACCTTGGTCGGCCTTGTCGTCGGCGCGTCGCCGCTTCACGCCGCATCCGACTGGAAAACCATCGAGCCCATGCTCAGCGCCAAGTGCTATTCATGCCACGGCGGCGAGAAGACCAAGGGCGATGTCGATCTGAAGGCGCTCGCCGCCGATCCGCGCTTCACGACGGAGTTTCAACTGTGGGAGAATGTGAAGGACACCATCGAGAATGGCGACATGCCGCCGCCAAAGGCCAAGCAACTCTCGTCCGATGAGAGCAAGGCGGTCGTCGGCTGGGTGGCGCACTCGCTGGACGCACTGGCCACGGCAAAGTCGGGCGATCCTGGTCCGGTGACGATGCGGCGGCTGACGAACGCCGAGTACGACTACACAATCCGCGATCTCACGGGCCGCGACTACGGACTCGCGAGGGAATTCCAAACCGATGGTGGCGGTGGCGAGGGTTTCAGCAACACGGGCGACGTCCTGTTCATGAGCCCTGCTTCAATCGACAAGTACTTCGCAGCAGCCCGCAAAGTGGCCGACAACGCAACGATCATGCCCGGCACCGGCATTGTCTTTCACCCGAACCGCATCGGCCTGCGTGGCCCGGAACAGGTGAAGGCGCAGGCGCAGCAGGGTCTCTATGTGTGGTATCAGCAAAATGCCGCTCCGCATCTGCCGAAAGACTTCGAGGACATGCGCGAGGCTGACTACATGATCGCGTGCTGGAAGCACAAGCACTTCAACGAGCCGCTCGAAAAACTCGCGAAGGACACCGGCTTGAAACTGCCCTTCCTGCAAAATTGGTCGAAGCTGGTGAACGCCACCGAGCCCAAATCACGCTTCCTGGATCTCACTCGCGTTGCCTGGCGTGCGCTTCCTGAACCCGATGCCGCGAAGCCCGGCCAGGTACCCCCAGCAGTGATCGACGGAGCGAAGGCCATCCAGGCGCAGCTTCTCTCCTGGAACAATCCACAGAAGCCCGGCAGTGGCGTCCAGCGCCAGCAGCAGGACGCTGACGGCATCCGCTCCTATCCGCTCCGCGCTGACGTGAATGGCAAGCCTCATGTGTTCCTCTGCATCGGCGATGATGGCGATGGCAACAAAGGAGACATCGCGCTGATCGACAAGATCACGCTGCGGACAAAGAAAGGCTGGCTGAAGTTTACCGACTGGCTGCCCAAGCAGCTCGCCGAAGAGGCCAAGGCTCTGGCCGCCAACCCACCGCCGCAAAACTCCGAGACACTCAAGAAGCGCATCGCCGAACTGGAGCGTGTGAAGGCGCTCTTCGGAAAGCATCCGCAGGGCCGCCCGATGGATCCACAAGTGCTCGGCATCGCAGCGCCTCAGGTGGTGCAACTTCCGCTGCCGCCCGATGCCATCGAGATTCGCGCGGAGGCGCGGCTCGATTTGAAGAACCCCGACATCGATCAAGGCACGATCCAATGGGCGCTCGCAACGGACAAACCGCGAGATGTCACCCAAATCATGCCCGGCGTGCTCACCATCTGGAAAACACAGACCGAAGCAGCGCGGCGCACGATGGGTGATTTCCAAGTCATGAGGCAGGCCTTCCCCGACATGTTTGAGCGTCGTCTCGAAGAGGTGGCCAGCAATCTCTACCGCCGCTATCCCGGCATCACCGTCTATTACCTCAGTGACGAGCAACTCGGGCGCATACTCGGCGAAAACGACCGCAGGCAACTCGAAGCCATGAAGAAGGATTTCGGCTACACCGCCGTGCCGAATCTCAATCCTCAGCAGCAGAAGGAATACGATGGCGCGGTGATCTGGCACCTGCGCCAGTTTGCCAAGCGCGCCTGGCGGCGGTCGATCAGCGAGGATGAGTTCAAGAAGCTCGACGCACTCTATTACGACAGTCGGAAGAAGGAACTGGATCGCGAGTCCGCCGCGCGTGAGGTCATCGTGCGGGTGCTCGTCTCACCACATTTCCTTTTCAAAGCCGAGACGCTGCCGCTGGCCACGACCGGTGACGGTGATGTGAAATTGAACGCCTTTGAGGTTGCCTCGCGCCTCAGTTATTTCCTCTGGGCCTCGCTGCCGGACTGGGAACTGCGCAAGACCGCCGAAGACGGCAGTCTGCTGAAGCCCGAAGTGCTCGCCGCTCAGACGAAGCGCATGCTGCGCGATCCGAGGACCACGGCACTCGCTCGAGAGTTCGCCGGCCAGTGGCTCAAGTTCAGCGGGTTCGACGCTCACAACGGTGTCGATGAAAAAATATTCCCTCAGTTCACCGCGGAACTCCGTGCTGACATGTTCCGCGAGGCGATCGAGTTTTTTGCGCACCTTGTGCGGGACGATCGCAATATCAGCGACATCATCGGCGGCGACTATTCCTTCCTGAACGAGCGCCTCGCGCGCCACTACGGCGTGCCCGGAGTCACCGGCGCTGAGTTTCGCGAGGTGAAGCTCGCACAGCATCATCGCGGCGGCTTGCTCGGCATGGGCGCGATCCTGACGAAGACCTCGCGCCCGCACCGGACCACGCCTGTCGTGCGCGGGGACTACCTTTATCAGGTCGTGCTCGGCTTCTCCTCCCCGCCGCCGCCGCCCAATGTGCCGAAGCTGCCTGACAGCGCGGTGCGTCCCGCGTCATTGCGCGAGGCACTCATGATCCACCGTACGGATCAGGCCTGCGCCGTCTGCCATGAGCGCATTGATCCGCTCGGCTTCACACTCGAGAGCTTCGATCCCATCGGCCGCTACCTCGCCGCCGATGACAAAGGCGGCAAGATCGACGACACGGGCGAACTCAAGGACGGCTCGAAGTACCAGGGCCTCGCTGGCCTGCGCCAATACCTCAACAAGAACGAAGGCATGTTCACCACGCAGTTTTGCCGCAAGCTCCTCGGCTACGCGCTAGGCCGCCAGACACTACCCAGCGACAAGAAGCTGCTCGTTCAGATGCAGGATTCACTAAAGAAGAACGATGGCCGATTCTCGGCTGCCGTTCTCGACGTCGTGACCAGTCGGCAGTTCTTGAACCGGCGACATGAGGCGCCGACCGGCGCTGAGTGAGAGCGCATGCTTTACGCAAGTCCCGTCAGCAAGCCGCTGCTTGATCCAAAGGTCTCCGTCTCCGCCCCCATGTGCTGAAGCATGGAAACGAAGAGATTGCTTAGCGGCGTGTTCGCATCGCGTTTGAAGGCGAGGTGCTGCCCGTGTTTGAAACCACCGCCAGCGAGGAGGATGGGGAGGTTCGTGTTATCGTGGGTGTTCGCGTCCCCCATGTTGCTGCCGTAGAGGATCATCGTGCGGTCAAGCAGGCGTGCGTCGCCATCGGGTTTCGTGGCGAGGTTTTGCAGGAGCTTGTGTAGCAGCGCCATTTGCTGGCGATCGGCGTCTTCGAGCTGCCTCACTTTTTCGACGGCTTGGCCGTGATGGCTCAGGTTGTGGTAGCCGTCGGTGGTGTTCTGGTCGGGATGCAGCTTGAAAACGGGCGTGGCAAACGCATCGACCATCAGCGTGATGATGCGCGTGCTGTCCGACTCCAGCGCGAGCTGCGCCATGGCGAGCATGAGGTCGAACTTTTCAAAGAAGAGCTTCTTGTCCTGGATGTCGGCGGGCGGTGGCTGATTCGTCGCGGGCTTCGGCTTGAGTTCCCATTCGCGGGCGGTGAGCAGGCGCTCCTCGACCTCGCGCACGGAGGTGAGGTATTGATCGAGGCGCGCCTTGTCATCGCTGCCGAGGCTGCGGCTGAACTGCTTCGTGTCATCGAGCAGCGTGTCGAGGATGCTCCCGCGCTCTTCGAGCCGACGGAGCTGCTTTTGCACAGCGGCGGGATTTCCCTGCACGAACATTTTCTGAAACAAAGCGGGAGCGCTGTCCTCAGCAGGCAGCAGCACGCCATCGCGCGTCCAGGAGAGGCTGCGGTTCGCCTTGTCGATGTTCACGCCGAGATTCAGCGTTGGGAATCGTGTTACCTGACCGAGCTTTTCCGCCGCGAACTGATCGAGCGAGATCTGATTGCGAAAGCCGCTCTTCGTCGGCCCGCGTGCGGCGGTGAGGAAGCAATTCTCCGTACTGTGCCCGCCATTCACATCGGGATGCGAGAGTCCGCTGAACACCGTGAAGTCACCGCGAAAATCCGCGAGCGCCGAGAGATAAGGCGACAGCTCGTAATCACGCCCCGTGCCCTGCGGAAAAAACGGCTTCGGCAACACGCCGAGGTTGTTTGAGATCAGAAGCATGCGCCGGGGCACCTGCTGCTTTGAATAACGGGCAAACGCTGGCAACAGGCATTCGAGCAACGGCAATGCCAGCGTTACACCAGCGCCGTGAAGAAACCGGCGACGTGGAAGGTGTTTGGCGATGTGCGGTGCGCGCATGACGGCCAGAGTCACCCCTCAGGGTCGTCCAAGATCAGTTGAAGTCTGCGGGCCAGATCAGTTGGGAATTTCATGGGCCAGCTTTCATCGACAAGACTCACTCCGATCAGATCGCGCAGGTGCATCCGATCTTTGTCACGGAACGAGATGAGCTTCATTCGCACTAGGTCCTCAAGTGGGATCAGTTCGAAGCCGTCGGCTTGTTCAGTCCTGCCGAGCTTGGGAGTCGCCTCTATCGCATCGGGGACGGCCTTCTCCCCCGCCCACAAGACATGCACGGCATCGCGGACCTTGGCATTCGGACCGTCCAAGAAGACATCCATCGCCGCAGCCTTTCCGAGGGATGCGACTCGCCTGTGGACGAAACCTTCCTGCTCCAATGCTTCGCGGGCTCGTTCCAGGTCCTCGCGACGCAGGAGAATGTCCACATCGCGAGTGTTTCGGACGGCGGACTCATCGACCCTGGATACCCACGCGGCGACAGCATTTCCGCCGACGACCGCATAACTCACACCAACTCGTGTCAGGGCCGCTGCTGCGCGCTCGAGCCGTTGTTTCACGTCGTCGATGCCTTTTGCCATGCGTTGCCAGGATACGGGTTGAAGAGCGATTGCGGTGCTCATGGAGCCAGTTTGCCACGAAGTTGGCTGGAGCCAAGGAAGATTCGGCTCTGCACCAGCGCATGCAGCAAATCGCCAACGCGATAGCCTTCCTTCGCGCACACATCGAGCATCGACTCGATCTCAGGGCGGTCGGAGAAGCGGACGGGGGTGCCGGTGGAGTAGATCGTGAATTGATGAAGGAGATTGCGCGCAAGCTGACGCGGGTCGTCGGCGAGGAGGGTCTTCAGTTCGCGGATGTTTTGGAAGGGACGGCCATCCATGAGCCTTCCGCTGGCATCCACAGGCGAGGCGAGTGTGTAGGCGAAGTCGTGACCGGCGCGATCAATTCCACTGATGCGCTCGCCTTCCTCCATACCACGGTAGCGCGTGCGCCAGCCGCCGAGAATGTCGAAATTCTCCAACGCGAGGCCGACGGGATCAAAACGCGCGTGACAGGCGGCGCAGGACTTGGACTTCGTGTGCAGGGCGAGGAGATCTCGGATGGTTTTGGCACCGCGAATGTCCGGCTCCACGGCAGGTACGCTCGCGGGAGGTGGCGGTGGTGGCACGCCGATGAGTCGCTCCATGATCCACGCGCCGCGCACGACGGGTGAGGTAGTGGTGCCGTTCGCGGTGACTTTCAAGATCGCCGCTTGGGTGAGCAGTCCGCCGAGAGGACTGCCTTTGGGCAGCGTGACCTTGCGCAGGGTCGAGCCACTGAGGAGCGCGAGGCCGTAGTGCCTGGCGAGACGATCATTCGCGAATACAAAATCAGAATCGACGAGGACGACTGCGGGTAGGTTCTCGCGAATCATCGCGGTGACGAACGCGCGTGTCTCCATCTCCATGCTTTCGACGAGGTAGTCGTCAAAGCGATATTCGGGATACAGCCGAATGTCTGGCTCATCGCGTCGGATGTGGCGGAGATTCAGCCAGTAGTCGGTAAAGTTGCGTACGAAGCGCTCAAAGTGGCCGCTGGAGATGAGCCGGTCGGCTTCACGCCTGAGCACGTTGGGATCGCGGAGCTGCTGCTTGGCTGCGAGATCGCTCAAGACCGCGTCGGGACGAGTGTTCGTCAAAAAGTGCGAGAGACGCGAGGCGATGGCGAAATGATCGTCCGCGCGCTCGGGCTCACGGAGATACAAGAAGTGCCCAGAGCAAAGGAAGGCCTTGTAACCGGCCAGCATCGCCTCGGTGAAGGTGGTCTTTTGATCGAGACGATCCTGAATGAGGTCGTCGAACTTCTTCAGTGCCTCCTCATCAATGGGCTCGCGTGCTGCCCGACTCACGAACCGACGCAGCAACGCCTTGGCATTCTGGTCCGGCGAGTTTCCAAACAAGACGCGATGCGACTCCGGCGGCCATGCTGGTGGCGCGATGGGGCCTTCGACTTCGAGCCATTGAAAGGCGACGCCGGGTTGGCCTCCTTCGGGAAATGGCGGGTAGCGATAAGTCGGCGGACCACCTTTGACATTGCGGGCGAGCGGCACGGGAAGCCCGAGGAGGCTGTACTCAAACGTCTCGCGCTCACGCAGGCGAATGGTGGTCTCGTAGGTAGCGACCTCGGGTCGGATGTCAATGATGCCGCCGGTGGCGCGCACGTCGCCGGAAACATCAGGCCCGGATGGCTTGCGCGCGCGGAAGGTCATGGGCACCGGCTTTTCCGAAGGCGTGAGCTTGTAGCCTGACCGCTGGAGGACGGCTCGCGCGGAGAAGCGCACTTTGTAGTCGCCGGGTAGCTTGGCGACGAAGCCCTTCGGGTAGCCGTAGTAGGGCCAGTGCGCGGAGCGGAAAAGTGCGAGTTCGAGCGCGGGATTGTCGCGCAGGGCATCGAGTTGTTTTCCATAGACGACCTGATTGTCTTTCGCGAAGAACATCGCCTCGCGCTCGCCGAACGTGGTCCTCTCAGGGAACAAGCTCGTGGCAATGGCGCGGAACTTTGTCACGGGCGGCGGCTTGTCTGTCGAGACCATCGCGGCACGAAGCGCGGCATCGGCGGCTTCGAGATAGGCGGTGAGTTGCACGCGTGACATGTCGAGCGTGTCAGTGGTCTTGTTGAAGTGATGTCCTTCGCGATCCTCCGGCAGCATGTCGCGGATGTCGAGGTTCGGGAGTCGCAGCACATCGCGGAGATTCTGCTCGTATTCGTCGCGATTCAGGCGGCGCATCGGTCCTCGACCATGCGCACGCACCTCAGCGCGATCCTCGTCATCAATCGCGCTGGCGAGAGCTCGCACCCATGCATCCCGCTGGTCTTTTGCCAAGTCCTCGGCCTTGGGTGGCATTTCGCCCTTCTGCACGCGGTCGTGGATCCGAATCCATCGCTGCCGGGTGGCGTGATCGGCGAGATCAAACTTCAGCGCGGTGAGATCAAGGCCGCCCTTCTTCGTATCGCCATCATGACACTCAAGGCAGCTCTGCTCGATCAGCGGTGGCACATTCTGCGAATGCGCCATCCAGAAGGGGAACCCCCAAACGATCAGCAGTCGCGGCAAGATTGGAGCCTTGTGGGTTGCATTGAGCATCGTGTCTCATTTGACCATGGTCCAGAACAGCAAAGAACCCCGCTCATCACCCGCAAACAAGCCTTTGCCATCAAACGCAATGCTCGTCTGCAAAGGCAACGTGGCGTCTGTGGCGAAGGATTTCACCGCTGCACCGTCGGCCTTCCAGAGGCGGACTTGTTTGTCGCGGCCTGCGGTGAGGAGTTCACCGTTGGGACCGAACGCGGCGGAGAGGACGCCGTTGGGGAGCTTGCCGTAGTAGCCGGTGGGTCGCACGGGTGGATGCGGATTGTTGTTCGTGATGGCAGGCCAGCCGTCGTTGGCGTCCCACCAGATGAGCAGACCGTCTTCGCCGCCGCTGGCGAGCATGCGGCTGTCACTACGCCAACTCAGAGCACGCACGGCGGCCTTGTGTTCCGCGAGTGAGAGCAAGATGCCACCGCTGACCGGATCCCAAAGATGAATGCCGCCCGCTCGGTCAGATGAAGCGAGTTTCTTGCCATCGGGGCTGAAGGCGAGCGTGGTAATCCAGTCGGTGTGCTTGGTGAGTTTGTGCCGCAGCTTGCCATCGGCGGTGTTGTAGATCTTCACGACTTTGCCGGAGCCTCCGAGGGCGATAAGTTGTTGATCAGGGCTGAGATCGGCGGCGAGCACGGCATCCGTTTCATCACCGATGGTGGTGAGGCGTTTGCCGGTTTTGATGTCGAAGAGCACCACACTGCCGGATTGCACGGGTTTGCCACCAGCGACCATCAAAACGCGGCCGTCGAGGCTGAAGCGAATGACGTTGGGCTGACCTTCAGGAAAGGCGAGTGCGCCGAGTTGCTTCTGCGTGGTGGCATCGAGCAATCGGACGTGCTCATGACCGGCAACCGCGATCAAAGGAGCACGTGGACTGGCTGCCATGGCGATGATGGGCAGCGGGCGCTTGAGTTTCGTTGGTGTGAAGGCGGGAAGCGACTCGGGCATCGGCGGTGGGCCGTCGATGTTGAGTGTGGCAGCAGGTTTGAAGCTGGTATCGCGTTCGGCGACGAGGGATTTGCTGGCGGAGGACTCGCGCAGGCCGCCTTGGATCCACTGGCGGATCAATTCGATCTGTGGAGCGGGCAGCGGAGCTTTTTTCGGCGGCATGCGCTCGGCATCGTCTTCGGCAGTGATGGCTTGGATGAGTAGACTCGTGCTCGCACGGCCTGCGACGACGGCCGAGCCACCGCTGCCGCCTTTCATGAGCGTGGCGTGGGTGGCGAGGTTGAGATCGGCCTTCTGCTCGTCCTCGCCGTGACATTTGAGGCAATGCTCACGGAAGATGGGCTTGATGTGCTCATCGTAGGTGATGACGGCATCAGCGGCGGACGCCGTGTTGAGCAGAAATGGGAGAAGCAGGAGTGTGCGCATGATCAATGATTGAAGATGAACTCCGTCGAGTTCAGCAGGCTCCAGAAGATGTCCTCGTAGGCTTTGCGGTCGCGGGTGTTGCTGCCGACGAGTTCGAGGAGTTCTTTGAGTTCTTCGGCGCTGGGCTTTCGGGAGAGCGCGCGGATGTAGAGGTCTTCAATGATGGCTTCCGGCGGCGTGTTGGCGGAGATGAGTTTGGGGACGACGTTGCCAGCGGCGATCTGGCCGGAGAGGGTGTCACCGGCGATGAAGTGGAGCGTTTGCGAGAGCGTGGGTTCCATTTTCGTGTCGCATGCGCAGACGGTGGCGCGCGGTGAGCGACCAAAGGTTTCCAGAAAGGTGTCACCGACAAAGGGCCGGACAGTGTCGCCAGGTGTGCGCGGGTAGAACTGGATGGCTTTGATGCCTTTGGCGAAGTAGCCGAAGCTGCGCTCGCCACTGGTGGCTTTGACGATGGCGTCGAGCAGCACGTCGGCCCTCATGCGGCGGAGTTGGGAGCGGGAGAACTGGCGGTCATCGGTTTTGTTCGTGGAGTTGGGGCGCGCGGTGAGCTGGTAGATGCGCGAGGTGCAGATGTCGCGAACGAGCGCGCGGAGGTTGAATCCGTTGCTGGCGAGACGTGCGGCGAGGGCATCGAGCAGTGGCTTGTTGGTGGGCGGATTGCTGATGCGCATGTCATCGAGAGGCTCGACGAGGCCACGGCCCATGAAGTGCGCCCAGATGCGGTTGGCGAGATTGCGCGTGAAGAGTTCGTTCTTCGGCGAGGTCAGCCAGGCGGCGAGTGCTTTGCGTGGATCGGCACCTTTGGGCACGGGCGATTCACCACCGAGCACCATGGCGGGCATCGGACGCTCATCGACGAGGTGTTTGGCGGGTGGAGCGCTGGCGTTGTTGTAGATGTAAAACTCGCGCGGCTCGACGCCGAGCTTGCGCTGGATGCCGGTGAAGAAACTGACCCAGCCGTAGTAGTCGTCCATGGTCCAGCGGTCGAAGGGATGATTGTGACACTCGGCGCACTGGATGCGCACGCCGGTGAAGAGCTGCGAGAAATCAGCGGCGAAGTTCTTCGGCGTGAAGCGCACATCATGCACGAGCATCGTGTAGAGATTGGCGGGGCCGTTGGTGAGGTTGCTGCCAGTGCCGGTGATCTGCTCGGCGATGAATTCGCTCAGCGGGCGATTCTTCGCGATCTGCTGATGAATCCAGTCGTAGTAGGCCTCGGCAGCCTTCGTGTCGGTGGCCGTGGGTGTGTAGCCGCCACCCTTCACACGCAGCATTTCAGCCCAGAGATTGGTCCAGAGATCCGTGAAGCCGTCGCTGGCGATGAGGCGATCAATCAAGGCGGTGCGCTTGTCTTTAGACGTGTCGGCGATGAAGGCGCGATACTCTTCAACTCCGGGCAAAGTGCCCGTGAGGTCGATGGTGGCGCGGCGGAGGAAGGTTTCGTCGTCGCATAGCTCGGAGGGCAGCAGGCGCAGCTTTTGCAGACGATCATAGACGACGGTGTCGAGGTCGTTGTGCGCTGGCGGATTCGTCCACGCGTAGTTTTTGTCCGCAGGCAGCACGATAACCTCCGCGCCGATGGTGAAGCGATTGAAGCGTGCGAAGACAAAGGTGTCGCCACGTCCGCCCGCAGTGACGAGGCCTGTTTTGCTGATCTTGGCGGTGCTGGGATTGTTGGTGACGAAGAGGGCGAGATTGGTCACATCGCGCTTCGATCCGTCGGAGTAGCGGGCTGTCACTTGTATCTGCTGCGTGCCTTTGCCGCCATCAAAAACGATGCGATCAGGCGCGAGTGTGATTTCGACAGGCGAGGGCACGGCTTGATCATCATCGGGCGCACCAGCGGCGATCCAGTCGTGCAGTGTCTTGTAATAGGGCGTGTCTTTGGTGAAGAGTTCGCCGCCGGTGTGCGGCACTTTACCGATGGCTTTCAGAAGCATCAGACTTTGCTCGGGCGCGGCGAGATTGATGCGGCGGCCGACCATCTCCTGCGTGATGCGGTAGTAGTCGCCCTTGGCATCATAGCCAAAGAGCGAGAGCATGAAGCCGTCCTTCCCACGCGCGGAACCGTGGCAGGTGCCTGCATTGCAACCCGCGCGGAAAAAGATGGGCATCACGTCGCGGCGAAAACTTGGCGCGGTTTCGGCGACGAGCGTGATTGGGAGCAGGAGGGCTAGAAGGACGAGTTTCATTTCAACTGAGCTTGTTGCACGGCGGGATCGACTCGGAGGATGCTTTTGCCGGTGCGCTGGTGGATTTGCTGCTGGCGTTCGGTGATGATGAGTTCGCAGGTGAGTTCTTTGTATTGGCCGAGCAAGGCTTCGCTGGTGGCCGTGATGGGGAAGATGAGTGTCTTGTCGCCGGACTTGAGTTTGGGCGGTGTGGTGACGGTGACGCCTTTAGGCAGGCCGAGCAGGATGGCGTCGGCCTCGCCATCGAACGGCTTCTTGTGCGCGACCGACCACTCGATCTGTGTTCGGCCGCCTCGTCGAATTGAGGTGGGTTCATTGGTGAGGACGACGTAGGGCTGCGTGACCTGGAGCTTGATGATGTTGGAAGCCACGCGGATGCGACCCACACCTGTGTAATCCCAGCCGCCCGTGGTGGAGGCGGTGAGTGCGAATTGATAGGCCCCTGGTTTGGCAAACTCGTCGGCGTGAAGGTGCATGACGGACTCGCTTTGATCAGCGGGCACCGTGATCGTCGAGTCGCCGTGAACGCCAGGTGGCAACCAGTCGCACTGGAACTCGACGGGTTGCTTGAATCCGGCGCGGCGCGTGATTTTGACGGCGAGCGCGAGTTCGCCGTTTTGGGATAGCGCGATCTCCGGCTGAACGACGTCGATGGTGAATGGCGCATGCTCGGTGACGGCGAGCGCGTATTGATCAACGACGACGCTGTTCCAGGCACGACCGCCGGAGTGATTGAGAAAACAGAAGCCCTGCTGCGAACTGCTGAGCAATGGCGTGTCGTCCGTGGCCCTGGCTTGCAGTGTGATGAGCGCGACCTGCGGCGGGGTGCTGGCATCGGCGATGAACTGGATCTGCGCCTGCTTCGTGCTCGCGGGGATGCGCGGAGCGATCATGCTCACACCTTTCGGGAGATTGCTGGCGATGATTTCGATCTCGCCTGCATAGCGATTCCCCTGCCCTTCCGCGAGATGCAGATTCACGGACCAGCGATTGCCCTGCGGAATCGCAAGACCGGTGAGGCGCGTGGATTCGCTGTCGTCAAAAGCGCGCGCGGTGAAGTAGGTGACGACTTCATCACGCGCGGGCTCGATCTCGATGCGATAAACCGATGCGGGATCGCCGAGGCCGCGCATGTCGTCGATGGTGAGTAGATACTCGCCATCGGTTTTGGGTTCCCATAGAATGGAGGGATCGAGCCGCTCCTTGCACTGAAACCCGCCTGAGATGCCCATCATGCCGTGGAGATTGCGTGCATCGAGCGTGGCGTCATCGCCTTCGATCTCGGGCGTGTCGGCGTCGGCACGGCGAATGGCGATGTGCGGGTCGAGCGGCGTGCCGAGCGAGCGCGCAAACACACGCACACGCCAGCGCTCACCTTTCTTTGCCGCGATGCGGAAAGCATCTGTGTCGCCGGGTTGATCGATGATGCCATTCAGCGCCGCAGGGAGTGAAGGGACTCGCGTGTCATCGGCGGCAGTCTCGAGCACGTTGTCGTAATTGCTCACACGCATCGGCAGCGGTGATGGCATGTCGTCGTCGTATTCGAAGGAACCTTCGGCGCGAGGAAGCGCGATGGATTTGCGACTGTCGCCCTTCGGATCACCGATCAACGTGACTTGCAATGGCTTGCCTGCGGGTCCGCCAGCGGGATACACGGCCAGCGGACGGCTGTGGGTGCCGATGTGTGCGAGGTAGTAGCAGTGATCGCCTGTGCGGCTGTCATAGATGCGTTGTTTGATCTCGATGAAGTAATCGCCATCGCGTGGCAGCAGCAGTGAAATCATCGGGTCCTGCATGTGCAGCGCGTTGTCGTCGTTGCGGGCGAGTTCCTTGCCCTCAGAGTCGAGGATGCGCATGAGGTGATCAAACTCAGCGCCGCCGTAAGTGACCTCGGTGAGACGCACGGCGTCGATCTCGACGGACAAGTGCGCACCCGCCTTGCCGCTGACCTTGTAGAAGTCGATGTCGGCTACTTGCGTGCCTTTGTCATAAAGGCTGCCGAGCACGGCTGTGCCGGGCTTCACGGGTGTCGCGTTGGCGCGGGTGCCGTTGGTATCACTCTTATCTTCGCCTTCATTTTGAATGGGCCACGCGGTGACGGCGAAGGTGCTGAGCGAGGTCAGCTCTGTCGGCGTCCGCACTTTGAAGGGATGCAATCCGACCGGGCAATCCGCTGCGATCTCGAAACGGCAAAGCGCGCGCTCCTCGCTGAAGCCGCCCATGCCCATCTTGCGCGGCGCTGGCAGTGAGGGCAGCGGTTTGGTGCTCGTGCATTTGATGCCGGGCCGGTAAAAGAGCACTTCGCGCGCTTCTTTGATGATGGCTCCCTCCAGCGTGACATCGACGCTGCTGCCGCGCTGTGCTGCACGCGGCGTGACGAACTCAATGTGAAACACACGCTCGCTCACCGCCAGCGCACTCGTGGCGATGCCGAGGCAGACGAGAATGGTGAGGCTATGGCTTGGCGGCGACATTGCTGAGGGCTGGATCGACTCGGAGGATGCCTTTGCCGGTGCGCTGGCGGATTTCCTGGCCGCGTTCGTTGACGACGAGTTCGCAGGTGAGTTCCTTGTATTGGCCGAGCAGGGCTTCGTTCGTGGCGGCGATAGAGAAGGTGAGCTTGGTGTCGGTGGCTTTGAGTTTCGGCACACTGGTGACGGTCACGCCTTTGGGCAGGCCTAGCAGGATGGCCTCGGCCTCTCCGCTGAAGGGTTTCTTGTGCTGCACGTCCCACTCGACCTCAGTGGTGCCTCCGCGACGCACGGCGGCGGGATGATTCTTCAGCGCTACGAAGGGCTCGGTGATGGTGAGGTCGATGAAGTTCGTGGCGGTGCGAATGCGGCCCACACCGAGGTAATACGAGCCACCGGTGGTCGAGGCGGTCACAGCAAGCTTCCACTGACCCGGTTTGGCATTGCCATCGGCGCTGAGGTGCATGACGGCATCAGATTTGCCTTCCGGGATGGTCACCGTCGGCTCACTCTGCACGCCGGGTGGTAACCAATCGCACTGAAACTCCAGCGGTTCATTGAAGCCGGGCTTGCGCGTGACTTTGAGCTGCACGGCAAGCTCGCTCTGTTGGGAGAGCGGGATCTGCGGCTGGACGAGTTCGAAACTGAATGGCGCAGGCTCGGTGACGGCGAGCGCGAACTGATCCGTGACCACGGTGTGCCATGCATGGCCGCCTGAGCGATTGATGAACGGAAAACTCTGCTGCGAGCGGCTGATGAGCGCGGTGCCATCGGTGGCTTTGCATTGCAGGGTGATGAGCGCGACTTGCGGCAGCGCATCCGCATCAGCGATGAACTGCGCTTGTGTCTGCTTCGTGCCAGCGAGGATGCGCGGGGCGATCATACGCACGCCTTTGGGCAGGCCGGTGGCGACGAGTTCGAGATCACCCTTGTAACGGTTCCCCTGTCCCTCAGCGAGGTTGATGTTGACGTTCCAGCGGTTGCCTTGCGGCACGGCGATGCTGGTGAGGCGCGGGCATTCGACGGCATCAATGACACGCGCGGCGATGAAGGTGCTGACTTCATCGCGCACGGGCTCGATCTCGATGCGGTAAACGGAGAGCGCATCACCGAGGCCGCGCATGTCGGCCATGGTGAGGGTGAACTCGCCGTCTTCTTTGGGTTCCCACACGATGGATGGGTCCATCTTCTCCTTCCGCTGAATCTGTGCCGACATCGCGTAGAAGCCGCGTTCTTCAAGTGAGGCGTCGTCGCCTTCGATTTCGATATCCTCGCTGCCGGCACGACGAATCGCGATGCGTGGATCGAGATTGCTGCCGAGCGAGCGTGCAAAGACCCGAATGCGCCAGCGCTCGCCTTTCCTGGCTGTGAAGCGGAAGCTGTCGTCATCGCCCGCCTGCTCGATGATGCCGTTCAAGGCGATGGGAAACGCTTTGACGAGAGTTTCGGCGGCAGCGCGATCTTCGAGCACGTTGTCGTAGCAAGTGACGCGCATGGGCAGAGGCGACGGCATGTCGTTGTAAAAATCGAAGTCGCCCTCACGATCAGGCAGACTGATTTGCGCTGCTTTTTCGCCCGCAGGATCGCCGAGCAGAGTGGTAGAGAGTTGGGTGCCTGCGGGTCCGCCTGCGGGATACGCGGCGAGTGGTCGCGCGTGACTGCCGATGTGCGCAAGGTAAGCGGCGGAGCTGTTGAAGACGCGCTGCTTGATCTCGACGAAGTAATCACCATCGCGCGGCGTGATGACGGAGACGATGGGATCCTGGAGATGCAGCGCACTGTCGTCGTTGGCGGCGATCTCACGACCCTCGGCATCAAGGATGCGCACCATGAGATCATATTCGGCACCGCCGTAGTAGCGCTCGCTTAGCCAGACGGAGTTCACCTCGACGGAGAGATGCTGTCCCGCTTTGCCGCTGACTCGATAGAGATCGACGTCGGCGGATTGTGAGTTCGTGATGCTGCCACGCACGCTGGTGTTGAGTTTGACGGAGAGTGCTGTCTGGCGCGTGTCGTTGCGGCCCTGACCTGGCTCGGCTTCATCTATGATGGCATAGGCCGTGACAGCGAAGGTGCTGAGCATTGTCAGTTCCGTGGCCGTGCGCAGACGAAAGGGGTGAATGCCGAGCGGGCAGTCGGCCGCGATCTCGAACCGACAGCTCACCATGTCCTGCGTGAAGCCGCCGTGAATGCCACTGCGCGGCTCGGGCAGAGACGGCAGCGCCTTGACCTCCGTGCAGCGGACGCCTGGACGGTAGAATAGAATCTCGCGCGGGTCTTTGAGATGAGCGCCTTCGAGAGTGACCTCCACACTGGTGCCGCGCTGTCCTGCACGCGGTGTGACGGCTTCGATGTGATGCACCATCGGACCAGCGAATGCGGTGGAGGCAAGACTGAGACTGGCAGCGAAGAAGAGGCGCTTCATTGGGGCAACGGAATGGAGACTCATCACGAGACGATGCTCTTCACGACCTTGCCGTCCTTGATGATCTCGATGGGGCGCGTGCCGCCGAAGGCCATGAGTTCCTCGTTCGAGTCGATGCCGAGTTGATGATACACAGTTGCGAGGAAGTCTTCGAGCATCACTTCATCGCGCGCTGGCTCGGCGGCGGTGGCGTCGGAAGCTCCGTAGATCTGTCCGCGCGTGATGCCGCCACCGGCGAGCATCATCGAATAAACGCGCGCCCAGTGATCGCGACCGTTGTCCTTGTTGATCTTCGGCGTGCGGCCAAACTCGCTGGTGACCATGACGAGCGTGCTGTCGAGCAGGCCGCGCTGTTCGAGATCAGAGATCAAACCGCTGACAGCATGATCCAGCGCTGGGAGGTGATCCAAACTCGTGTCCTTTATGCCGACGTGGGAATCCCACGAGCCGTAGTTCACGCTGACAAAGCGCACTCCTGCCTCCACCATGCGGCGCGCGAGCAGTAGGCGCTCGCCCACGGCTGTGGGCTGGTTGTTCTTGTGCTTGTAGCCGCGGCCATACAGCTCGCGGATCGCATCGGATTCGCCTTCGAGCGAGAACGCGCGGCGCGCTTCATCGCTGGTGAGCAGCGAGTAGGCGCTGCGGTTGAACTCATCCATCGTGTTCAACTTGTCCGTGTCGGCATCGAGTGCGCGCAAATGCTTTTCCACAATGTCGCGTCCCGCTTTGCGGCGCTCGAACTGCTCCATCGTAACCCCGGCGGGAATGCTGAAGTCCTTCACCTTGAACTCGCCCGCAGCACCAGGATCAGCATTGAGCTGAAACGCGGCGTATTTGCTGCTGAGGAATCCAGTGCCGCCACCGAAGGCATTCGAACTCGGCACCGCCACATACGGCGGCAGACCTTTGCGCGGACCAAACAGATGTGACACCACCGCGCCCATCTGCGGGTAGTCGATGACCGTCGTCGGCGTGTAACCGGTGAATAGGTGATACGTCGCCTGCCCATGATCTGGAATCTTGCCCACGACAGAGCGAACGACCGTGAGCTTGTCTGCGACTTTGGCCAGACGCGCGAAGTTTTCGCTGAAAACCTCGCCCGTGTTCGTCTTCACGACTCCAAACGCTCCGCGATACTCGGATGGTGCCTCTGGCTTCGGGTCCCACGACTCCTGCTGCGACATGCCTCCCGGCAGATTGAGGTGAATGATGCTCTTCGCTTTTCCCTCCTTGAAGAACCCAGGCTCCACAGTGGCCCGCGCTTCGAGCTTGAGAAGGTCCGCCATACTGAGGCCGAGCACACTGCAAACGCCGATGCGCATCGCCTCGCGACGCTGGAGATTCATTTGCTGAAAGCCGGAGCAACCAGGGGAAGAGGGGGAGTTCATGCTGTGAGTGTTCTAGTGTGGATGATCGTCGCCTTTGAGGCCAAGAATGGAACGGGCTCAAGGAGATGGCTTTCCATGGCACGCTCGGCGGCAGATGAGTTTCCAGATTGGATCGCTGACAAGATCGCGGCGTGCATCTGGTGGGGCGGCAGGACTACTTTACGCAAAGCTTCAGAAAACTCTATCTCGGCGGCTGTGATTGTTTGGTCGGTCCCATCCACGTCAAAGACGGAATGCGCGAGCGCGCCGAGAACTGAGACTCGTGATCTCGCAATCGTGAATGCCGAGGAAGCGTCATTGCCACTGCGCGCGCGATAGCGATGGATCACCTCCTGCTTCATCAGCGGAATCTCAACGTGGTTTCTTCGTCGGCGTTGCGAGCATTTTGCCGCAGCACGGATTGGGGTTATAGGAGACGTCATGCCCTTTTCCTCTCTCGGCCTGTCGGGTCCGCTCGTTCGAGCTGTCAGCCATTACATTGCCCCCACACCCGTGCAGACGGCCGCCATTCCTGTAGTCCTAGCGGGTGGCGATGTCCTGGCCACAGCACAAACTGGCTCAGGCAAGACAACGGCGTTTGTGCTGCCGCTGCTCCAACGCTGGCTCGCTGCTGGGCGTGAGACGCCGCGCCGAGTCCACACCTTGATCTTGGTACCCACGCGAGAGCTGGCGGCGCAGGTCACGGATGTCGTCCGGCGCTGCTCCCTTCATCTGCCTGAGCGAATCAAGGTGGTGAGCGCATTTGGCGGTGTCTCGATCAATCCCCAGATGATGGCCTTGCGCGGCGGTGCGGACTTCGTGGTCGCCACGCCGGGCCGGTTGCTGGATTTGGTGGATCAAAACGCGCTCCATCTCTCGCATGTGGCCTCGCTGGTGCTCGATGAGGCAGATCGTTTGCTTGATCTTGGTTTTGCCGATGAATTGGCGCGCGTGCTCGCGCTGCTGCCGAAGCAACGACAGAACCTGCTGTTCTCCGCCACGTTTCCAGACGCGGTTCAATTGCTGGCCAAAAGCTTGCTGCACGAGCCGACACGGATCGAAGTCGACACCCCGCCCACGGAAACGCCAGCCATCGAGCAACGAGCCATGGAGGTGGACGCGGCACAGCGCACCCCGCTGCTTTGCCGCTTGATCAAGACGCAGGGTTGGAAGCGCGTGCTCGTCTTTGTCGCCAGCCGATACGCAGCGGAGCACATCGCTGACAAGCTGAGGCGAAAGGGCATCAGCGCAGTCGCCTTCCACGGTGAACTCAGCCAGGGCGCGCGCAGCCAGGCCTTGGCCGACTTCAAGAACTCGCTGACCCATGTGCTCGTCGCGACAGACCTCGCTGCTCGCGGTCTGGATATTGCACAACTGCCGGTGGTGCTGAATTACGACCTGCCACGGTCCGCCGTCGATTACACCCACCGCATCGGCCGCACGGGTCGCGCAGGCGAATCCGGCCTCGCCATCAGTTTCATCACCGCCGAGTCACACGCGCACTTCTGCCTCATCGAGAAGCGGCATCAACTGGCCATCGTGCGTGAGCAGATACCCGGCTTCGAGCCGACCGAAATGGCACCACCGCCATCCCCAAGCACGGGCGGCATCAAGGGCCGACGCAAGAGCAAGAAGGACAAGCTGCGTGAGGCCGCTGCCCGGCAAGAGCGCACATCCAGCCCGATCACGGACCCGATGGCTTAGCGTCCCGGCGCTAAAACTTCGTCCAACACGCGACCGTCCGTGTTGGGAAGAGTCAGGCCCATGAGCTTCGCCATTGTGGGAGCGACGTCGAGGTTGGCCATGCGCTCAAGCACGACGCCTTTCTTGATGCCACGGCCACTAGCGATGAAGATGCCATCGAGTTCTGGATCGCCATTGAAGTAGCCATGGGTGCCGCCGTAGTTCACGGATGGAATGACGACAGCCTCACCTGCCGCGTCGTTCTTGAAAGCATGGCCGGGTTTTGGGTAGAGAACGAGATCGCCCATGCCGGCGTTTTCCTCTGGCGTTGGCATGCCAAGCGTGTGGCCGTCGGCACCATCGATGACGCGCTCGACACCTTCAGTCTGCGCGAACATTTCCTTCAGCTTGGGCAGCAACTCGGCTTTGCGTGCCGGGTTGGTGATGTAAACGAAGGCCATGCCGCCCTGCGTCATTGAATAGGCGTCGCATTTGTTAATCGACGGGCCGAACCCTTGGGCGAGTCCGGCTTTCTTCAGCACGACGTTTGGCAGGATGATTTTCGTCACCTTCTTGAAGCCGTGATCGGTGGCGATGAAGAAAGTGGTGCGGCTGCGCAGACCGCTTTCATCCACGGCCGCGATCAGATCGCCGACGAGACGATCGGCATAGGCGAGGGCAGTGTGGCTGGCCATGGAGCCCGGGCCATAGGTGTGGTGTGTGGCATCGGTGTTGAGCGTGTGAAACATCAGCAGGTTCGGCTTGTGAGCCTTGAAGATGTGGATCGCGGCCTTGGTCCACATGTTGTCGAGGAAGGTCACGCTCTTGCGCTGCGGGCCGAGCTGCATCCAGTTTATGTATTCAGGCTTGATCAAACCTGCGGCGATCATTTCCTTTTCGATCACTCCATCAGCGACTGGCAGCTCAGCGAAGCTCCAGTCGATGGTCTTTGCGCGTGTGACGGCCACCCAATCGGACTCGGCGGTGGTCAAGCCGGCATTGTGGGCGACGTCATAGATCGTGGGAGCAAAGACGAGCTTCGTCTTGTCCACCCACTGCTCGATTTTCGGCGGCTTGCCATCACTCTGGCGCACGAGCAGGCCGTTGAAGAGCACACCGTGTTTGCGTGGCTCCACGCCGGTGACGAGCGTGGTGTGATTGATCCAGGTGATGGACGGATTGCTCACCGTCATCGCCTTTGTACTCGCGCCCTCCGCAGCCAGCTTGCGGAGATTTGGCACTTGCAGCGACTCATCGTTCCACAGCCAAGCAGGGAAGCCGTCGATGCTGATGAGGATGACGTGCTGGTCTTTGGCGGGCGCGGCGGCACGCGACTGGAGGAGGCTGCCCAACAGGATAAAAAAGGCGAAGCAATTTCTGGCGATCATGAAACGGAAACTACGCGCGCGGGGCGCGAGTCCTTCCTGCTCCTGCTTCATCCTGCCAAACTGTGGAACGCATGTCCGTCAGAATGGAAATGCCCTTTCCGAGCTCCCAAGGCCAAGTCGCGTGCACAACTACGAGCTCGTCGCCCCTGTCGCTAGATCACGATCCGAAAAAATGGCGTCCCGCAGGCGGTTCCGCCTTGGCGTGATCGATCTCCCAGTACACATCTTCGGTGATGCTCTTGGCGACAGGGAACGGACTATCCTTTGCGAAAACTGCCGCGTCAGACGCCTCCGAAAAAGCTTCCGCCCGAATCACGGCTAGGTGATCTTCATCAGCGATCCCATCCCGCAAAAGCAGTTCCCGCCACAAGGCGAGAGGATCATGGTGTAGCTGCCGTTCCGTGACCTCTTCGCGTGATCGGTATTTGAGCTTGCTGGCATCGGCTATTGAGAACCCCTCGAACCGGTAGGTCGCGATCTCTAGAACCGTGGGGCGACGGTCGTGATGCGCCCGCTCAATGGCAGGCTGGATCTTCGCGAGCATTTGATGCAGATCGTCGGCATTGATCATATCCCATTCGATGCCATAGCCTTCGGCGCGCTTGGCGAGCGAGTCCTTCATGGCGGATGCTCGTCTTGGAGTGGTGCCCATCGCGTAGCCGTTGTTCTCGATGACGAAGATCACCGGAAGATGGAAGAGGGCAGTGAGGTTTAGCGCTTCATGAAACGTTCCCTGATTCACCGCGCCGTCACCGAGCACGCAAAAGACGGCTCCGGTCTCGCCTTTGTGTTTGAGGGCAAATGCGAGACCCGATGCGAGGGCCGTCTGGGTAGCCACAAATCCGTGACATCCCCAATGATTGTGCTCGGGATCATGAAATCCGAGCGCTCCAGACTTGCCCTTAGAGCACCCGGTGACCTTGCCAAACAGTTCAGCCATGCCCGCCCTCATGCTCAGACCTGCCGCTATTGCATACCCCATTCCGCGGTGACCGCAGATGCTGTGGTCGTGTGGTCCCATCAGAAAACGAAGTGCTACGGGAATGGACTCCTGGCCGCGCTGTAGAAACAACCAGCCCGCCATGTGGCCTTGGATGTAATGCTGCATCGCCATCTCTTCGAAAGCGCGAATGCGCACCATCTCCCTGTAGAGATGGATTTGGGACTCCGGAGCGAGGGTTCGAGTCTTCATGCGGTCACGCTCCGGCCAGTCGCGCGTCACCCCTCCCGCCGCTTCACCGCCACGCCGTCCTTCACGGTGTCGGGCGGGTGGAGGAGGACTTGGGTGCCGACTTCGATGCCGCCGAGGACTTGGGTCATGCGCCCATCGGTGCGGCCGACCTGCACGTTCGCGGCGCGCGCTTTGTCGTGATCGAAGACGAAGGTCTTCCAGTCGTTGCCCTCGCGGAAGAGCGCGCCGGATGGAATGAGCAGCGTGTCCTTGTCCTGCCAGACGGCGACGCGCACCTCGACGCGGAAGCGGTCGCCCAGGGCGTTTGCGGCATCAGGCGGTCGGGTGAGATCGCTCAGGACGATGACGCGCTGCTCTTCGACTCCGAGCGCGGACACTTTGGTGAAGGCGGCTGGCTCGACGCGGCGGACGACAGCATCGAGTGGCGTGTCGCCGCCCCATTGATCGACGGAGACGGGCGTGCCGGGTTTGATGGCGACGGCATCGCGAGACAAAATCTCGGCTTCAATCTCGATGTCGGACGGATCACCGATCTCGAGAATGGCAGCGCCGGGCGCGACGACCATGGCGCTCTCCTGTTGCACTCGGAGCACGCGACCGCTGACGGGTGAGCGGATGTCGATGGTGGCACCGCTTCCAGCGGGTGATTCGATCTGGAGCAGGGCGGCCTTGGCCTGTGCGAGTTCGAACTCGGCGACCTTGAGCGAGAACTCGGCGGCCTGCACCTCGCGCGTCTTCATCTCGGCATCGCGCTCGGCGTTGTCGCGGTCGGTGTCGGACACGGTGCCCTTCTCGCGAAGGTTCTTCACGCGATTCCAGTTCGTGGTGGCAAATCCAAGCGAGGTCTTTGCCATGACGAGCGCTTCATTGGCCTTCATGCGCGCGGCATCGGCTCCGGCCACGCGCGCCTCGGCCTGCGCCTTGGAGCGCGCATCGAGGAGCGGGGCGATCGTGGGCTCGATCACGGTGATGACGGTTTCATTCGCCTTCACTTCATCTCCTGCCTTCAAGGTGACGCGGCGCATCTGGCCGGCGACGGGGGACGAGACGACGTAGCGGCTGCGGATGCGCGTCTTGCCTTCCTCGACGACGTTCACCGTGAGCGGGCCGCGCGCCACGACGCCGATCTCGACCTCGATGGGCTTCGGCACGAGGCCCCATGCGATGGCTGCCGCGATGCCGAGGAGGAATAGCCAGAGCAAAAGACGGCGCAGCATCTGGCCGCGCTTGGGGCGTGCGTGTTTTGCCTCCCAGGGCGGGCTTTGACTGGATGAATCTGCGCTTTTTTCCATGGTTCGTTTCTCCGGCGGCTGCGCCACACTAATCCCGCGCCTTGAGCACGCCGACAAGATCGAGTTTCCGCAACATGCGGCTCACGACGGCGAATGAGCAGAGCGCGGCAAGCATCACCACGAGCACGGCGCTGGCCTGGGTGAAGGTGCTGATCATCAGCGGCATCCGGATCGTCTCGGTGCTGATGGCGCTGATGATGAAAGTGGCGAGGCCGCGGCCAAAGAGCAGCCCGACCGGCAGCGCGGCGAGGACGAGGATGGTCAGCTCTCCGAGCAGCACGGACGCCACCTCGCCCTGGGAGAAGCCGATGACGCGGAGCGTGGCGAGATCGCGGCTGCGCTCGGACAAGGCGATGCGGGCGCTGTTATAGACGACGCCAAAGGCGACGATGACGGCGAGCGTGAGGTATAGCTTGCGGATGATGCCGATGCTCTGGCCGGTGGTGTTGCGGAAGGCGGCGAGCTGATCCTTCTTCACGAGCACGATGGCGGCGCGCGGTGTGTCCTTGATCTCGCGCATGAAGTCGGCCCAGCGCGCCTGATCAACGGTCAGATATGCGCCGCTGATCGTCGCACCCTCCAACAGCAGGCGGCGGAGCGCGTCGATGTCCATGTAAGCGGCGACACCGGCGAAATCCTCGATGAGACCACGAATCGGAACGTTGCGCTTGGTCCGGCGGCCTTCGATGATCTCGACGGAAACGAGGTCGCCCAGCTTTGCGCCGAGGATCTCGGCGAGCTTTGAAGACATCACGATCCCTTCGCCGGGCAGTGCGATGGGGCGGCCCCTTGCATCGAGCAAGCGATTCAAGTCGGCATCTCGCGGCATCCCGGTGATGGCGAGCTTGCGGGAGTGATGGCCGTAGCGGATGCGGGCCTGCGCGGAGCGCAGTGGCTCGGCACGCATGACGCCGGGCAGATGCTCCAGATCATGCAGCGCGCCGGGTGAGCCGGGCTCGCGCAGAAACGCGACGACGTCCTGCCGCTGCACATCGTTCCATTGATAGGTGAGCAGGTAGTCGATGCTGTCGGCCATCGAGCCGGGTAGCACCATCAGCCCAGTGGCCAGCGAAAGGCCGGCGACGGTGAAGAGCGCCTGCATCGGCTTGCGCTCGATGTTTCTCAGCGCCATGCGGAAAGCCGGGCTGAACCAGCGAGTGAGGCCGAGGCGCTCGAAGACGGATGGCTTGAAATCGACCGGCGGTTCCGGGCGCATCGCCTCGGCGGGCGGGAGTTTCACGGCCTGCCAGACGACACTGGCAACGCCGAGCGCGCACGCGCACGCGCTCACGCCGAGCGCGAGACCGAGCGCGCTGTAGTCCATCTGAAAATGCAGCGAGGGGAACTTGAAGAACATCGTGTAGAGATTCACCAACCCACCGCCCATGAAGCGGCCCGCGAACCCGCCGATGATGGTGCCGAGAATGACGATGACGAAGGCGAACTTCAGAAAGTGCCAGCCGACATTCCATGACGAATATCCGAGTGCCTTGAGCTGCGCGATCTGTTCCCTTTGCAGGCGGATGATCCGCGCGAGGAGCGCATTCACCATGAAGGCCGCCACGCTCAGAAACACGACAGGGTAGGCGACGGACAGCGCGTGCAGAACGCGCAACTCATCCTCAAGCCGCGAGGCCGAGGCGTGATCCCGCCGCGTGTAGGCACCGAATGCGCCGTAGTTCGCGAGCAGTCGGTCCAACTCGGCGATGGCCGGCCCGGATTCCGCGCCGGGCGCGAGATCGACGCAGAAGTCATTGAAGGCACCGTCGAGATCGTAAGCGACGGCCACAGCGCGGTAGTTCATCCAAAAGACGCCAAAGCGTTTGTTGTCCGGCAGCGTCTCGCCTGCGCGTGCCTCGAAGACAAACTCAGGCGAGAGGCCGATGCCGGTGACGATCAAGTTGTCACGCCGACCATTGATGATGGCGACGACGGAGTCACCCGGGCCGATGTGATTTGCCTCCGCAAAGGCCTCGCTCACGACCGCCTCGCGCCTGGCATCGTGCTGCGGCATGCGGCCTGCGCGGAGAAACACCTGATTGATCACCATGGGCCGGTCGTCGGGTATGGAGACGATGTGCGCCGTCGCGGGCTCGGGCACGCCGGGCAGATCGAGAGTCGCATCCACCACGACGCGCGGCTCGATGGCCGCCACGCCGCCGATGCGCGCGAGTTGCTCCGCCATCGAAAGTGGCGCGCGTTTGAGCGAGCCAAACACATCCGCCATGCGGTTTCGCTGATAGTAGGCGTCGCGCGTGCCTTCCAAAGTCATGATCAGGCTGCGCGTCATGATCATCATGGCCAGCCCGCACGCCATCACGAGGCTCACGGCCACCACTTGGCCCTTCATCTTAGTGAGGTCCCGGAGCAGTTTTCGATCAAGCGGCGCGAGCATCTTCGATGTTCTTGGTTCTCAGTTCCTGGTTCTTCGTTTATCAGACGGACCAGGTGCCTTGAGGAGGTAATGGATGAAGCCCCCAATCTTGGCGTGAGTGTGTGTCGCCAATTGGTAGGTTTCATCAAACTCTGTCTGAGTGACGTAGGCCTGATCGATCGCGGCATAGAGCTGGCTCTTCACCTCCGTGCAAGATCTCTGGGCGTAGCCGAGGAACCTCACGAACTCTGGATTGCTCCCGCCGTCGAAGCCCTCCGCGCAATTGTGCATGGCTGAGCCTGCTGCGCTGCGGATCTGTCCGCGCAATTCAAAATCCTTCGCAAAAGATCCTCTGCCGCTCACTTGGTAAACACGTTTCGTCAGTTCCCTTGCCAATTGCCAGCACTCCATGTCTTCGAATCTGCAGATGCTCATATTCTAGCTCTCGAGTTGGTGATGAATTGAAAAACAGACAACCGAACAACAAGAAAAACAAAGAACTAGGAACAAAGAACCAGGAACATATATCGCTCACCACTGGAGTTTGCGCGCCGGAAGCCGCGTCTCGTTGTTCCTCGTCTTCACAATCTGGCCGTCTTTCAAATAAAGCACGCGGTCGGCCATCTCAGCCATTGATGCGTTGTGCGTGATGATGAGCGCTAGCGTGCCGAGTTCGCGATTGATGCGCTCCACGGCTTCGAGGACGGTGATGCCGGTGGTGATGTCCAGCGCGCCCGTTGGCTCGTCACAGAGCAGAACCTCGGGCCGCTTGGCAATGGCGCGCGCGATGGCCACGCGCTGCTGCTCTCCGCCCGAGAGCTGCGACGGAAAATGATCGAGACGGTGTGACAGGCCGACGAGATCAAGCGCGTCTTCGGGCTTCATCGGATTCGGCGCGATCTCGGTGATGAGCGCCACATTCTCCCGCGCGGTCAGGCTGGGGATGAGATTGTAGAACTGAAACACAAAGCCCACGCAATTCCGACGGAACATCGTGAGCGTGCGCTCGGTGCCGTCGCTGAGGTCCCAGCCCTTGTAACGGAGTCCGCCGGATGTCGGAACGTCCAGACCGCCAAGGATGTTCAGCAGCGTGGATTTTCCACTGCCTGACGCACCGAGCAGCACGACCAGCTCACCCGCGTGGAAATCGAGATCCACGCCATGCAGCGCCACCACATCGACCTCGCCGGTGTGGTACACCTTCCTCAAGCCGCGAGCTTCGAACACGGGTTTCTCCGTGCGGTCCAGCGCGTGGGCGGGCGGTGTTGTTGAGGCGGCTGGTGCTGGCACGGAATCGGGTCTCCTGATTTGATACGATGCGTTACGATGACTGGATCGCCACTGTGAAAATGAGTGGCATGCGCACACATGGCCAGATCGACGATCCCTTATTCGCGGAGCGCAACGGTGGCAGGTGCCGAGGTTGACTTTTCCTCTGGAGGCTCTTCCGTCAGCCTCCCCAACCCAAACAACAAACCTACCCCTCCATATGGCACTATCAGTCGGCTCCAAAGCACCAGATTTCACCCTCAAGTCCAAGACTGCTGAAGGTCTCAAGGACGTCACGCTGAGCGCAAACTTCGGCAGCAAGAATACGGTTCTTCTTTTCTTCCCCCTCGCCTTCACCGGCGTCTGCACTCAGGAGCTGTGTGACATCACCGCAGGTCTCGGTGCATACAGCGGACTGAACGCGGATGTGATCGGCATCAGCGTGGACAGCCCCTTTGCCCAGGAAGCATGGGCGCAGAAAGAGAAGATCGGCATCACACTCGTGAGCGACCTGAACAAGGCCACCACCGACGCCTATGGCGTGCGCTTCCCTGGTCTGGCTGGGATTGGCGACACCTCGGCGCGCGCGGCGTTTGTCATCGACAAGGCTGGCGTCATCCAATACGCCGAGCAAACCGCCACGCCGAAGGATCTACCGAACTTTGACGCCGTGAAGACCGCGTTGCAGGCGCTTGCCTGATCCAGACAATCAATCGAGAAGCCGGAGGCGAAGAGCCTCCGGCTTTTTCATGGTACGAAACGGGCGCGCTCATTGAGTGGCGTCACGGCGCTCAACCTGAACGCGAGCGTCTCGTCGCGACAGTCGTGAAGTCGGGACTGATGCGCTCGGTCAAGGCCGGCCAGAACTGAGCTTGGGCCGCCTACGGGGCGAGGTTCAATTCCGCCGTGTAAATCGCCGTGATCGTCTTTCCGGTGCCATCCTTCTCATGGCTCGAATACCAAGAGATGAGGCCCTTGGTCGGTGAAAGCTCGATGAAGCCGGGATAGGAGTTGTCGCCGCCGCTGGGGAGTTCGGCGAATTCGCGAAGTTGATCGCCCACCAGCCAGCAGAGCGAGGTCTTTGCTCCTTTCTCCTTAGTGGTGTGGCGTCCGCCGACGAGGATGTGCTCGCCCCACTTGGCGATGAGCGGGCCGCCGATGGCGCGTTCGAACTGCTGGCGGCTCCAGTCAGTGTAAGGCGCCTTCGAGCGGAGTAGGAAGGCTTCCTTGCCGCTGCCGTTGCGACCGATGGCGAGCACGCTGCCATCCTTCTCGATGAGGAAGGCCGTCTCATCGCCATTCGTTTCGTTGAAGTATGCGCGCTTCTTCCACACGAGCCCGTCATCGCTTTCGAGCATGAGGGACTGAATGCGCGAACCCTCGCCTTTCGGGCCGATGTCGTAGCCGGGCTTGCGCCGGCCGCAGAGGAAGGCTTTGCCACCGTGCGCGGCTGCACGCCAGATGTAGAGGCCGAAGGTGCCCTCCAGCATCGTCGGCTCGCTCCACTTCGTGCCATCGTCGGAAAACACCGCGAAGCCGAGCATCTTGTTCATGTCGTAGTCCTTGCGGTCGATCAATCCCGGTCCGCTCCACCAGGTGCCGGTATAGACAAAGAGCTTGTCCTTGAAGACAAGAAAGTGCGGATCACGCGTGTCGCGGTCCTTCACGCTGAAGCGATGCACCGGCTGCCACGACACGCCTTCATCCGCGCTGCGCAAAACGATCACCGAGGCCGTGTTGAAGACCATGTGGCCGTCCGGGCAACTGCGGAAGCACAGGTAAAGCGCGTCTTTGAAGCGCACGAGGTCGGTGAAGGCATTGTGCTCGCCGTTGTGGAAGACGCGGCGGATGTTTGAAACGCTCACTAGAGGCGGCTCTGCCGCCAATGACGAATGCAGAAGGGCGAATGACGAAACAAAGGCCCAAAGGAGTGCGAAGCGAAACATGGCGGGTCTATTTGATGAGTTTCGCCGCTTCCGCCTTCGCTTTGGCGAGCACATCGGCCAGCGCGACGGGTTTGCCGCCCTGGCGGAGGCTTTCGTCGGCGGCTTCCATGAAGGTGAAGATTTCGATTGTCTCGGCCTCGCTAACGGGCGGTGTCCCGGTGCGGAAGAAAGTGCCGATCTGGCGGCAGAGGGCTTCGTAGCTGATGGTTTTGGCTCCTTGACGGACATTCTTGGATCCAAACACGAGTGCGCCGAACTCCGACTTGCCCTTCACGATGCCACGATAGGTGCCAACGCGGCCGTCTTTCCACACGCCGGTGACTTGATCGGTGACGGGGCCTTTGGTGCGGGAAACGGTCTCGCAGCCGGTGCCCATGAGCGCGAAGAGTGACTCGATGCCGTGGATGGCGTAGAAGAAGAGGTCTGGTGTGCCGTCCTGATACGAGCACGGGCCCCAGGTCGTCACGCTGAGGATGTCGCCGATCTCGGGATTGTTCTTCGTTGCGATCAAATCGGCACCGAAGCGCGAGGCTGAGCTCGACCAGACCTTCACGTTGCTCTTTTTCGCGAGTTCAAAGATCGCGATGGCCTCGCCGAGCGTGCCTGCGACGGGTTTGTCGATGAACACCGGCTTGCCCGCTTTGAAAATCTCCCGTGCCTCCTGGAGATGAATGCGGCCATCCACGCTCTCCAGCAGCACCACATCGACCTTCGCGAGCAGTTCCGGGATCGTCGGCACGATCTCCACGCCCATGTCGCGCAGTTGCTGCGTGAACTTCTCTTTGCGATCCCTGCTGGCCGGCATGTCCGTGCCGCCCGTGTAGCCAGTCGTCACTTTAATGCCTGCGAGCTCGCCGGTCGTCTCGCCTTTGTTGAAGAGCTTCGTGAAGGCCGGCACATGCGACGTATCGAGGCCCACAATGCCTGCACGGAGCGGTTTGAGGTCGTTTTGTGCGAAAACAGCACTGGCGGCGAAAAGGGCGAGAAGAATGGATTTCATGGTCGATGCATCAAAAGCACCCAGACAGCCGATTTGTTCACGCGAATCGCGATTCATGCCCAATTCGCATGGAGGTGCATGTGGTGGCACATGGCGGCAGATGAGCAAGACTCGTGCACCGCGTCATGAATCGTCCACCACCTGCTTGAGCGTGCTCACCAGCACCTGTCCGGCGACTGACAAGCCTCCCTTCTGCCACAGCAAGATGAAGTCCCATTTCGCCTTGGTGTCGTTGATTGGCACGAAGGTCACGCCGGGATGAGAGGCCTTCGCAAAGTAGGCGGGCACGAGTGTCACAGCGGATTCGGACACGACGTGCGACATCACGTTGGTCAATCCATCGACGACGGCGACGAATCTCGGCTTGAAGTCGGCGGTATTGCAGAGCGCGGTCATCCAGCGATTGCGTCCGGGCATTTCATCGTCGTCGATGCCGATGAAGTCGCGGTCCCTGAGGTCTTTGATCGCCAGACTCTTCTTCGCAGCAAGGCGATCACCGTCTGCCATGGCGGCGCACACGCCGAGCGAGCACAGTTTGGCACTGTGAAACTCCTTGGCAGCTGCGGCTCCTTCCTGACCGATGAGCGCCACATCGAGTTCGCCACTGCGCAGGGCGGCGATTTGCTCGCGAGGCGACAGATCTTGCAGCTTCAGTCGTGCGGCTGGATGTGATTTCCGCAGCAAAGCGAGCGCTGGCGTGAGAAAACGCTGCGCCGCGGAGCCGAGGTAGCCCACGCGCAGTTCGGAGCGCTCGCCGCGTGCCTGTCTTCGCAGGTCGGACATCACGTTGTCGTAGCTTTTGACGAGCGGACACATGGCCTTCACCAGCGCATGGCCGAGGCCGGTGGGCTTCACGCCGCTGCTCTCGCGCTCGAGCAGTCGCCCGCCGACCTCATGCTCCAGCGCCTTCATTTGCCGGCTCAGCGCAGGCTGCGTAATGCGCAAGCGCACGGCGGCGCGGTTGACGCTGCCTTCTTCGATCACGGTGAGCAGGGCGCGGATGCGGTCGATCATGCTTTGCAGGCTATGCACATCCGGCATAGCCGCAACGTCGAAGCGGCATTACCCGCGTCACATCGACTCGGCGATATCTGCGTCGCCATGAACGCACCGAACCTCACTCAACGTCCGCCCCGCAGTCCTCGTGTCCGCCTCGGCGGCTACACCATCCTTCCCCGCCTGCTCGACAAGGCCCGCGCCACACTCGCAGGCACGAACGGCGACTACATCTACAACAACCCGAACGATGGACACTTCTTCCGCTTCACCAGACTCACGCCGGAAGCCTTGCTGGCGCAGGTGAAGACTGGCGCGGGTGATTGGGAGATGCTGCTTTGGGTGAATGAGCACGCACCGCTCAAACGCACCGCGCTGGAGATCGAGCAGTGGTCCAACTGGACGGAATCCTTCGGCTTCAATGACGTCGAGATGCGCGAGTGGTTCACGGAGCAGATCAAACGGCTCAATCCGGCCCGTGAAGACCTGCGCGGCACCTTTGACTACCTCGATCTCGATGATTACGTGAGCTTCGGTGGCGTCGCGTAAACTCAACCTTCACCTTATCTCGTCATGGCTGATCGTTTCATGCACACCGTGCTCACGCCTGCGGTCTTCGCCGCCGAGCGCCACTACTACGGGCGCACTTACCCGGCGTTCGATGTCGCGCCCGAGCCGGATGCGTTCACCGCGGGCGAGGTGGAGTTCATTTCGCAGCGCGACTCCTTCTACATGGCCACCATCACCGAAAATGGCTGGCCGTATCTCCAGCATCGCGGTGGCGCGAAGGGCTTTCTCCGCGTCACCGGGCCAAACCAGCTCATGTTTGCCGATCAAGGCGGCAACCGGCAGATGATCAGCGTCGGCAGTCTCGCGGTGAATGATCGTGTGAACCTTTTCCTCATGGATTATCCGGCGCGAGAGCGTCTGAAGATCCTCGGCCACGCAAATGTGCTCGATGCCCGCGAGCATCCCGATCTCGTCACAAAGATCTCACCGCCCGGCGGTCATGCGGCCAAGGTGGAGCGCATTTTTGTGATCGACGTTTTGTCCTACGACTGGAATTGTCCGAAGTTCATCACCCCGCGCTACACCGCCGATGAAATCCAGTCCGCCATCGCTCCGCTGAAAGCCCGCATCGCCGAACTCGAATCTCAACTCCAACGATCCACGCCATGAATCCCCGCCCGCCACTTCCACCCTTCACCGAAGAAACCGCGAAACAAAAAGTCCAGATGGCCGAGGACGCCTGGAACAACCGCGACCCCGAGCGCGTCTCGCTCGCCTACACTCCCGACACCGAGTGGCGCAACCGCGCCGAGTTCCTCCACGGTCGCGCCGAGGTCGTCGAGTTCCTGAAGCGCAAGTGGGCGAAGGAGTACGACTACCGCTTGAAGAAGACCCTCTGGGCCTTCACCGGCAACCGCATCGCAGTGCGCTTCGAATACGAATGGCACGACGACGCTGGCCAGTGGTGGCGCAGCCACGGCAACGAGAACTGGGAGTTCGACGAGCACGGCTACATGGCCCGCCGCTTCGCCAGCATCAACGACCAGCCGATCGCCGAGGCAGATCGCAAGTTCCGCTGGGAGCGGAAGTGACCACGCTGCACTTGTTTCAGCTACGCAATCAACCCCTTCACCACCTTCGCCGGGTTCACGCCGGTGAGGCGGAAGTCGAGGCCTTGGAAGCGGTAGCTGAGCTTGTGGTGGTCGAGGCCGAAGAGGTGCAGGATCGTCGCGTGGAAGTCGTGGATGGACACGGGATCGCGGGCGACGTGCCAGGCGAAGTCATCGGTCTCGCCATAGACCTGGCCGCCTTTGATGCCGCCGCCGGCCATCCACAGGCTGAAGGCACCGGGATGATGATCGCGCCCAGTGACTTTCTTGAAGCCCTTGCGGTTCTCGCCGAGCGCGGTGCGGCCGAATTCGCTGCCCCACACGACGAGCGTGGTGTCGAGCAAGCCGCGTTGTTTCAGATCCTTCAGCAACGCGGCGATGGGTTGATCGACCATCTGGCAATTGTGCGCGAGCTGCGGATCAAGCGCGCTGTGATGATCCCACGAGGCGTGGATGATGTTCACGAAGCGCACGCCGCGTTCGATCATGCGCCGTGCCTGCAGGCAGTGACGCGAAAAGGTTTGGAAATTGCCGATGCCGCCGAGGTTGCTCTTGATGGGTGGCTCGATGCGATTCACGCCGTAAGCATCGAGTGTGGCCTGTGATTCGCCTTTGAGATCGACCAACTCCGGCGCGGCGCTCTGCATGCGAAAGGCGAGCTCGTAACTGTTGATGCGCGCGGCGATTTCGGGATCGCCGATGTGCTTGTGCTGGAGTTTGTTGAGGTCGTTCAGCGCCCGAATGCTGGCGGATTGCATCTCCGGTGTGATGCCATCGGGATTGTTCAGGTTCAACACGGGCGCGGCACCATTACGAAACATCACGCCTGAATACGACGACGGCAAAAAGCCGCTCGACCAGGTGGAACTGCCTCCCGGCAGGCCACGGCCCTTGCTGACCATCACGACATACGAGGGCAGCTCCTGCGAGGCATTGCCGAGTCCATAGGTGACCCACGAGCCGACGCTCGGACGCCCGAGCAAGGCCGCGCCGCAGTTCAGCATGAGCTGGCCGGGCAGGTGGTTGAACTGGTTTGTGTGCATCGACCGCACCAGCGCGATGTCGTCCGCGCAGGTGGCTATGTGCGGCAGTAGATCGCTGATGTCCATGCCGCACTGCCCGTGCTTCTTGAAGACGCGGCTGGTGCCCATCACCGTGGCCGATTCCTTCTGCAAAAACGCAAACTTCGCATCGCCCACGATCGAGTCGGGCAACGGCTGGCCGTCGTATTTGTTGAGCAACGGCTTCGGATCAAAGAGATCCATCTGTGACGGCCCGCCCTCGAGGAAGATGAAGATGCAGCGCTCCGCCTTCGGCGCGAAATGCGACACCCGAGTCGATAGCGGATTCGCGGGGATGCTCGCTTCCTCCGCCAGCAGCCCGTCCTGCTTCAACAACGACGCCAACGCCAGCGTCCCCAGCCCGCACGAACTCGTCGCGAGGAAATCGCGGCGGGTCTGGGTGATGTATTGCTCGAAGGGGGACATGCGGGGAGGTTACGGCTGCTTGGCGGGTGCTGTTGCGTCATCCGCGGTTTGAAGCACAAACTCCATCGCTTTCACGGTGTCGTCGTAGCTCGTTGAGTGCGCGACGGCCTCGCGATGGAGCGAGAGCACGCGTGGGAGCTTCTTCGCGAGGCGCAACGTGCTCGCGGGAGGCACGATGGTGTCTTTGACGCCGGTGGTGAGGGCGATGGGCATGGTGAGGCGATCGGCGTGGAGTTCGGGGCTGCGTTTGTGGCGTTCGTCGGCACTGCCGTAAGAGGTGTCGATGGCGTCTTTGAAGCCGGCATACTCGACGAGGTTGGCAGTCGGATTAAGCGCGCACACACCGACGATGAGTTCGGGATGCAAGGTGGCGAAAATGAGCGCCGAGGTGCCGCCCATGGAGCCACCGGCGATGAAAACGCGGTTCACGCGATACCTCTTCTTCACTTCCGCAATGATTTGAAGTGTGTCCGCCTCGGCCGCGGGCCCCATCCAGGACGTTTTGGCGCGGTAATCGGGCGACACGAAGATCAAACCGTGCTTCGCGGCGACATCGCGCAGGCCGCGACACTCGCCACGAATGTCCTTGATGAACTGCCAGCGATCCGAACCATGGCCGTGGAGAGCGATGAGCACGTCGTGCGGTTTTTCGGGTTCAAAACCGGGTGGGAGGCGTTCGACGTAGCGTTGCTCGGTTTGGTCGAGTTGAGCGCGAAAGACGATGTCCTGCGGATTCGCGACTTTTTGAGCCCAAAGCCACTTTTCGAGCGAATCGCCCGAAGCGGGATCGATGAAGCTCAAGTCCTGCGCACGCACCAAACGCCGCGCGAGGTCGGCGTGGCTCTTTTCGGCCTTTTCGGGCAACGCGACGACCACATCCCACTCCTGCGGGCCAAAGCTGAGCGACCAGTTCATGATCCACGCGTAGTGCTGGTGAAAGGTCTGCGGCGTTTTCTCGGTGAGATGACCGGGCACGGCGATGAGCACGAGATTCGGCTTCATCGTGCGCACGGCTTTGGCGGCGGTTTCGAGTTCGGCGAGCGTTTTGCCTTCCGTGGGCCAGGGCTTCACGATGATTTGCGCGTCGGGATGCAGTTTCTTCAACGCGGGCTCGATCTGCTGATCGTAAGGCGGCATGGCGAGCACCGTGACCGGTTTGCCCTCGCCGAGCAGTTTAAAGGTGTGCGCGAGTGGATTGGACGGTGGTGGCTCATCGCGCAGCGAGACTTCTTGGCCCGAGATGGTCTTCGCGATGGTTTCGGCGAAGAGTTTGTGGCCGTCCATGTTGGGATGGATGGCATCGCTGAGCAGGAAGTTCCAACCAACCTCGTCCTTCTCACGCACGGCCTCGAAAGCCGCGTGGCAGTCGGCGAGGCCGAGCGATTCGGCTTTCGCGAGGTCACGAATCGCCTGCGAATACTCGGCGAGCTTCGCCACGGGCCGCTGCGGCGAGTTCACGATGCTGTTTTGCGTGCAGAGCACGACTTCCGCACCTGCATCGCGGCAGCGCTGGATGATCTGCCGCAGGTTGGCGATGAATTCGGCCACCGGCACGCGCACGAGGTCGTTCATGCCGAACATGATCGTCACCAGATGCGGCTTGTGAGTCAAAACATCGCGCTCCAGCCTTGCGAGGCCGCCTTTGCTCGTGTCGCCGCTGATGCCGACATTTCGCACGGTGACTTTGGCTTTTGGATGAAGCTTGTGCAGCGCGATTTGAAGCATCTCCGGATATGCCCGCATGCCGCCGCTGTGATAATAGACGCCCGTGATGCTGTCGCCGATGCAGACGATGCGCACGGGCTCTTTGGCCTCGGTGAGGAGTTGGCGCGTTTTGTCCGGCGCGGCTGCCAGACAAGTCGTCGCGAGGATGAGGAGGCAAAAGAGGCGCTGGAGCATGAGATGCGGGTTCACTCGCGATTGATGAACTCATCGAGATTCAACAGCACGCGAGCCACAGCGACGAGCGTGGCCGCTTCGGTAGCTTGAGCGGGTGAAATGGCTTTTTGATGCGCTCCGAGCACTTGGAGAGCTGCGGGGCCGCTTTTCACGACGCGGGCTTTTTGCTCGGCGTGGAAGGTTAGGAGTCGTGCGAGCTCTTCGGGGCGCGGTGAGCGGTTCAAGACGAGGCGGAAGAGTTTTTCGAGCGGATTCGGACCTTCACGCATGGCGCGGAGGGCGAGAGACTGCGCGGCATCGACGAAGACGCCGTCGTTCATCATCGTGAGGGCTTGCAGCGGCGTGTTGGAGCGCTCGCGGCGCACGCAGGCATCGGCGGCGTCGGGTGCGTCGAAGGTGGTGAGCGTGGGATAGAGCACGCTGCGCAGCGTGATGATGTAGAGGCTGCGGCGATAGATTTCGTCGCCGGGGCTTGCTTGCCAGTTGGAGGAGCGACCGACATCGAAAACGTCTTCGGGCAACGGCGGACGAAAGCTGGGGCCGCCGATGGTGGGTTTGAGAAGGCCGCTGACGGCGAGGGCGGAATCGCGCAGGATTTCAGCATCGAGGCGGATACGGTTTTGCCGGGAGAGGAAGCGGTTTAGCGGATCGGTCTGATCGGAATGATCTGACGGATGATGGGAGGTTTGCCGGTAGGTTTCGCTCATCACGATGCGCTTGATGAGCTGTTTGCGGCTCCAGCCGTTTCGCATGAAGTCGGTGGCGAGCCAGTCGAGGAGTTCGGGGTGAGACGGGGCTTCGCCGCTGGTGCCGAAATCATCGGGTGTGCGCACGAGGCCGTGGCCGAAGAGCTTGCTCCAAATGTGATTCACGGCGACGCGGGCGGTGAGCGGGTTTTGCGGTGAAACGAGCCACTTGGCGAGTTCGAGTCGCGTGTTGCCGGCTTGAGCGGGCAATGCGGAAAGCGTGGCGGGCATCACGTCGGGGCCACGCCGGGTGTAATCGCCGGCGAGGTGGACGTAGGTCTGGCGGCGGTCTTTGGTGACTTCGGCGAGGAGGGGCGCTTTCGTTTTGGCGTCGTCGCGGTCCTCGGTGTTGTCGAAGAAGGCGTAGAAGCTGTAGTAATCGCGAATGGTGATCGGATCGTATTTGTGCGTGTGGCACTGCGCACAGCCGATGGTGAGCCCCATCCACACGCGACCGATGGTGTTGACGCGATCGACGAGGTTTTGATAACGCGCTTCTTCTTTATCGACGCCGGCTTCGGTGTTGAGCGCGGCGTTTCGGTGGAAGCCGGTGCCTGCAGGCGCATTGGCGAGGTCTCCGGCGATTTGCGCGATGGTGAATTCATCATACGGCATGTCGTTGTTGAAGGCCTGGATGACCCAATCGCGATAACGGTAGGCATTGGGGCGGAGGCCGTCTCCGAGGAAGCCGTTTGAGTCCGCGTAGCGGGCCATGTCGAGCCAGTGGCGGCCCCAGCGTTCGCCGAAGCGGGGATCGGAGAGGAGGCGGTCCACGAGCGCGGCGTAGTTTTCGTCGGACAGGTCAGACGAGTCCGACGTGTCGGACGGTGGTGGGAGGCCAATGAGATCGAGGTAAAGCCGGCGGATGAGCGTGCTGGCATTCGCACGCGGAGCGGGCTGGAGGCCGTGCTTGGTCAATTCGGCGCGGATGAAGCCATCGATGTCGCTGGGGGCGGAAGGCCGCGTGATTGGCAAAAAGGACCAGTGCAGCTCATACTTCGCGCCAGCAGCGATCCAACGCTTCAGGATCGCGGTTTCGGCGCTAGTGAGCGGTTTCGGCGAGGTGCGTGGCGGCATCACGTCATCCGACTCGGTGGTGGTGATGCGGTGGACGATCTCTTTTCCATCAAAGTGCTCGCCGCGCACATCAAGTCGTAGATCGGCCTCACGTTTGTCCTCGTCTGGACCGTGACAGGCGAAGCACTTTGCGGCAAGGATGGGGCGCACGTCGCGATTGTAGGTGACATTCGGCTCCGCCGCCGAGAGGCCGACGGTGAGGAATGTGAAGGCAAAAAGGCAACGCATGGTCTAGGCAACGTTCAGTTCATGAAACCGCACGGCGCTCTCGATCTTCGCTCCGCCATCTTCGCCAATGACCTTGGCGGTGATCGTCTCAGAGGCCCAGTTGATCATCAGATGGCCGACATTAGGCAGATGGTAAGTCTTGGGCACACGCCGGTTCTTGTTCGGCGTCGGCGTGCCGCGTGGGTGCTTCTGCGTCATCGAGCTGGAGGTGAAATCGAAGACGCCGTTCTTCGAAAACTCACACCAATGCCGGTCGCCGCTCAACACGAGGGCTTTCTGGCCTTTGAGGAGCGAAAGCAGGCGTTTCTGCTCATGCGGAAAATTCGCCCAGCATTCCCCGCCGTGCGCCTCCGGGGCGAACTGGATGCTGGAGACGATGAATCGCAGTTCCGCAGGTCCTTGGAGCACTTGTTCGAGCCAGCGCCACTGCGCTGCGCCGAGGATGGTGGTTGATTCGTCGTCTGTGGGCACGGAGTTGCCGCCGATCATGGCGTGTTCCTTTGCCACCTTCTTGAGCGCGCTGCGGAAGTAGCGCGTGTCGAGCATGACGACCTGCGTACGCTTTCCTGCCGGGCCGAAAGTCTGCGAATGATAAACGCCCTCCTGTTGACGAAGCGACGAGTTCTCCGGTTCATCCAGCCAGTTCCAAAACTCGACCTGCGCTTCTTTTTTCTGCGGATACTCACTGCCGCCGTCATTCAGGCCAAAGTCGTGATCATCCCAAGTGGCGAGGATGGGCTTGTTCTTCAGGCCTTGAAAGAAGCGGCTCTGTTTCAGCAAGGCATACTTTTCCCGCATCATTGGGATGCCGCCTTTGTCGGCATAGACGTTGTCGCCCATGAAGATGAACAAATCTCGCGGCAGCGTGAGCGTGCGGTCGAGCATGGGATGCTCATGCGTGTCGAGGCATGAGCCGAAGATGATGTCGCGCAGCGGTTGCTCGTCCGCAGCGTGCGCGGCGATCAAGCCAAGCCCCGGAAGTCCGGCGATGAAGCAGCGGCGGCTACTTGTGAAGTTTGGCATCGAGTTCCTCCAGTTTGAATCGCACGCTGACGACATAGGCTTCTTCACCCTCGGTCCAGTGTCCGTAAGTCGTGGTGACGAAGGTGCCGTCGGGGAGCAACTCGACGCCGGGGTAGGTGGTGTCTTGGCCTTTCTTGTTGTCCATGATGCGGACGCGATACTGACCTTCGGTGCCGTTCACGATGTCGTCGTATTTGCCGACCCAGCCGACCCAATCACCTTTCGTAGCGCTGACGTGTGTGGTGTCGCGGAAGCTGATGAAGAGACGACCATCGGGGCCGTATTTCGCGACGTGGCGGTCACCGGTGAGCGCGGCGGGGAGTTCCTTCGGCTCGGTCCAGCTCAGGCCCTCATCGTTGGAGAAGATGACGAAGGAATTGTACTTCCGGCTGTTTTCACGCAGCAGCACAGCGATCTGTTTGCCATCCGGCGAGCGAAGAGCACCGGGTTCGCAGAGATTCGCGTCGGGAAGCATCGCGATAGGAGCTGGCACGCTCCAAGTGAGGCCGCCGTCTTTGGAAAGCGTTGTGTAAACCCAAAAGCGCCACGGTTTGGCGGTCGAGGAGCTGTAGTCTGGCGAGTGCGGGCTCTTGATGCGGAATTTCTCCACATCGCCGCCACGGATGAAGCGTCCGTCATCATGGAAGAAGGCCAAATAGTGTCCTGGTGTCTGCAAACCGATCACCGTGCTCATCGTGACCACGCCCCCGAAGTCGCCGATGGGTTTTAGCTCGCTCCAGTTCGCGCCATCATCTTCGGTCACGGCCATGCGGATGGGATAAAGTCCGCTGAACATGATGAGGCGCTTCTTACCCGCCGCATCGACCGTGCGGTGCAGCGTGGGCACCTCCAGCGAGGTCTCCCAGTTCTTCGGCGTGGGCAGGCGATCACTCCAAGTGAGGCCGGTGTCGTTGCTGCGCTTATAGACGATGGATCCGCGACCATGGCCCTTCGGATAGACGGTGAGCATCGTCTTGTTGTCTTCGAGCAGCACCGTCGTGGGATGGCCGAGATACTGGCCTTTCTCGCGATCCACGATCACCTGACGCTGCGTCTCGCCGCTGATATCGACGATGGGAATGGTGTAGCCGGGAGCGCGCTTGGTTTTAAGGTTCTTCGGCGGGGCGAGCGTGACGTCAGCCTTTTGGAGTTTGGTTTGGGCAAAGGCTGGCGTGAGCAACAAGAGAAGCGCAGCGAGTGGTCGGAGGTGCATGGTGGTGAGAAAACGGACCGCGAAGCGTCGACCTAACGCGGATCGACACCGTAAACGCCGTTCTTTTCCTCGACGGGCAGCTTCGGCTTCGAGGCCTGTGGCTTGTCGTCGGCAAACCAGCGGTTGTTCTCGAAGCGGAATGTTTCCGGTGCGGTGGCGTCGCTGGAGTTGATGTCGATTTGAACCTGAGCGCGACGGAAGACGATGCGGTTGTCTTTGATGAGGACGTTGCGGCAAGGCACGAAGCCAGGCTCGCGAGTTTCCTGGAGGATGCGGAAGATCCACTTGGCCGGTAAGAGGATCGTGTTGCCGGTGAACTCCGCGCCATCGACGCCGACGAAGGCGGCAGCGCACGGGCTGCCTTCGATAACGTTGTCGCGCACGATGAGACGTGCCGCTTCATATTTGGTGCCTGGCGGACGAAAGTATGGGAGGCCGGTGGAGCCGCCGAGGTTGATGGGGCGTTCGCCTGCATGGGTGAAGCGGCACTTTTCGACGATGACATCGCTGGTGCCGCCTTTGAGCTGAACGGCAGCACTGGCGGTGAAGCCTTCTTTTCCCATGAAGCGACATCCGGCGATGAGCGAGTGATGACAGCCGACAAAGTCGATGCCCTGGCCGCCCCAGCCAGTGATCGTGCAATCGCGAATCGTCAGCTTGTCGAGGCCGGAGCACTTGATGCCGTCGTGATTGCCCTTGGGGCCGATGTCGCTGATTTCGACATGCTCAATCGTGATGCCGGTGACTGGATTCGCCAGATCACCGCCGTCGTCGAGGTTGAGACCGTTGCCGGTTTGGCCACTGACGCGCAGATTCCGCAGCGTCAGATCTTTGCAGCGCGAGAAATGCCAAGCGTTGCCGCCGCCTTTGAAATGTGGCGGCTGTTTCGGATCAAGCGCCTCAATGGTGAGCTTTTCGACACCGCTGACCGAGTGACCACCGGGATAGTCGCCCGGGGCGATCTTAAGCGTGGTGCCGGTTTTGAGATTGCGCAAAGCGGTGCGCAACGAAGCGACATCTCGCACGATGATTTCATCGGCGGCGGCCAAACTGCCGAGGAGCAGAAACAGCAGCGTTCTCACGGCTTGGCGAGGCCTTCGGGCAGTTGGGCGAGGCGCTCGAGTTCGAGCACTTCGTGGAAGAACCACGGCTTGTTGTCCTTGAGCTTGAAGATGATCGTCTTGCTGGCGAATTTGAGTCCGTCGTGCTCTTTCCAGTCACTGAAGCGGTAGAAGTCGCCGCGCCAGTCGAGGCGGTGGAGGAGGCTCGTTTCTTTGTCGAAGTAGAATTTCATCGCGGGATCGACGCTGCTGCTGACTTGGAGGCCGAAGCAGGCTTTGCCTTCGTCGGTGAGGTCGGGGACGACTTCGACCTTAGACTTGGCATCGACGAGCAAGTCGAGCGACCACGCACGGACGTCGTCTTTGGCAGGCTCGATGCCGCGTTCCTTTTTGTTGATCCACCATTTGTCCGGCTGGGAGAGGATCGACTCGCGCGTGGAGCGCTTCTTCCCTGCGGCTGGCTCCGGCGTGCTGCCGAAGTGGAAGATTTCCTTGATGCGGAAGTTCTTCAGCAGCTTGTCCTTTCCACCCACGGCGGTGAGGGCTTTTTCGACGAGCGTCTGAGGGTCCGCCGTTTGAGCGAGGGCGGAGGTGGCGAGCAGTAGAGGCAGAATGAGGCGGAGCATGGTGTTCGGCATCAAACGGAACGGGACCGGAAAACCTTCCGGCTCACTCACGCGAGAATGTCGCGCACCACGTTGCCGCCTTGCAGTCCCGTAAGCCGGATGCGGCGACCACCGCTGACGATGGCGAGGTTTTCGTGATCGAGCCCGAGCAGGTGCAGAATCGTGGCGTGCAGATCGCGGAAGTGAACCTTGCCATCGACTGGCACCTCGCCGGTTTCATTCGTGCTGCCATGCACATGCCCCGATTTCACGCCGCCACCGGCCAGCCAAAAAGTAAAAGCACGATGTTGATGGCCGGTCTGATCTTTGTCTTCACCAGGCTTGAGCCCCGGACGACCAAACTCACCGCCCCAGACGACCAGCGTGTCATCGAGCAAGCCGCGCTCATCCAGATCATCGAGCAGCGCGGCGATGGGGGCGTCCGTCGTGGCGCAGTTCGCGGTCAGGTCGCGTCTGTGATCGGTGTGCTGATCCCAACTGCCGTGAGTGATCTCGATGAAGCGCACACCCGCCTCGCAGAATCGACGCGCCAGAAGGCACTGGCGACCGAAGTCGCTGCCCTTGCAGGTACCGACGGCGTAACGTTTGCCGACACGATAACGCTCCAAGGCCGCCTTTGACTCGGTGCTGAGATCAAGCAATCCAGGAGCCGCCGCCTGCATTCGGAAGCCGAGTTCCATCGTCTGAATCACGCCATCGAGCTGCGCGTCGTCCACGCGCAGGCTGAGATGGTCCCGATTCATCGCCTGGATGAGATCAAGCTGTCGGCGCTTCACTCCCGGTGGCAGATGATCGCCCTGGATGTCGCTGATCGTTGCCTTGCTCATGTCCTCGCCGTTTACCCCGATGGGCGTTCCGCCGAAGACGGAGGGCAACTGCGCGGCGGAATACTCGGCTGGCTTTGCAGTGTTGAAACTGATGAAGCCGGGCAGGTTTGCGTTCTCCGTGCCGAGGCCATACGCCACCCAAGCCCCCATGCTAGGGCAGGGACGCAGGCGGTCGCCAGTGTGCAGTTGAAGCATCGACTGCGCGTGGATGCTGGTGTCTGCCGTCATCGCGTTCAACACACAAAGCTTGTCCGCATGGCGCGCGATGTTTGGCAACAGCTCGCTCACCCACAACCCACTTTGCCCGCGTCGCTTGAACTCGGCGACGGATCCGCCGTGCGGCTTCTTCCCGACCTGCGGCTTGTGGTCAAAGGTGTCCATCTGAGCCGGGCCGCCGGCCATGTTCAGAAAAATCACACGCTGCGCGCGTGCCCTCGCGTGAGGCGGCCTCGCACCCAAATCCGCGCTGGCCGCGCCCGCCATGCCCGACAACGCCAGATAGCCGAATCCGCAAGAGGCGGTGCGGAGCATCTGTCGGCGGGAGCGGAGGATGGAGTGCATGACCCACCCACTACGTCGCCAAGAACCCTTGGCTTTCCTCGTTGCCGCTTCACCGCTCGGTGGGGTTTCGGCATCCACGACTATGCACGGGATGGAAATGACGAATAAGGAATGCCGAGGCAATCAGTGGCACCGCCTGACCTCACTCGTCATTCTGCATTCGACATTCGTCATTCCACCCGGCTACCACGCCTTTAGCAATTCCTTCTCACCCACGCGCTCGTGCGGCAGCCAGAGAATGCCGGTGGCGGTGGGCTGGATGTTTTTCTTCACGGGCGTGAGTTTCGTGATTTCGAGCACCATTGTGGTCGGATCGTATTGATCGCGAATCTTCTGGGTCTCATCGGACACCTGCTTTTCGATCTCGCTCATCTCTGCCTTCAATCGTTCGACGTCTTGTGCTGCCACCTCGGCTTCACGAGACTCTTTGAAAACACGAGACACGCTGGTCACCGATGAGCCGCGCATGAGTGATGTGGCGGCTCCCATGCCGCTCTTGCGGCCAAAGAGTGCTCCGAGGATGCTGCTGCCGACTTGCACGGCCGTCGCTAGCTTGGCGCTGGAGGCCTGCGATTGCTGCACCTCCACTTTCTCCATCGCTTTCGCGGCTTTCGTCTCCAGGTCCTTGATCTTCTTGCCGTACTTCTCGCGCAGTTCCTCGATCATCTTGTCGCGTGTCTCGCGCGCGGTTTGCGCAATGCGGACGCGGAAGTCGGCCGCACTCTCGCCGGGATTGGAGAAAGCTCCAAGCAGCGGGCTGCTGCTGACTTCGAGCGTGTGATTAGCATAGACCCAATCAACGTAATCCTTCTCAATGCTGTTGTACGTCTGCGACTTCATCGCCGCGCCCGGCAGATCGCCGAACTCCGGACCTTCTTCGGTGGAGCGCTCCAGCTTCGACAAATCGATGTCCTTGGGAATGTCGTAGAACTTGTCCCAGTTCACGCGCTGCTGCTCTTCGTCGATCTCGTTCACCAGTGTGACCAATGAGCGGCCGGTGATCTTCCGCTTGGCGTCGTCGAAGTTGACGGTGGCCGAGCGAAGGAGTGCGGGCATGTAGCAAAGTCGATCGGCCGAGACGGCTTCCTTGCACGGCAGGAAGAACTCCTCGACGCCGTCGGGCAGTTTCGGCTTTGTGGTGTTGCGCGGCGCGGCGCTTTCACGCTGCGGCGGCAGGAAGCCCGAATCTTCGTCGCCGGCTGCTTCGGCCTGCGCTCCAGCTTTTTTCCGAACGGGGTCCATCAGCTTCTTCACCTGCGCTTTGGCCAGCGGGCCGCTGAGGTAGCTGAGAATCCAGCGCACTTGCAGCACGACCGGGTGATCCTCATGCACGTTGTTCATGAGGAAGATGCGGTTGCCGAGCGCGGAGAGAAGTCGCTCCATCTCGCTGCGATCAAACTTTGCGCCCGCGCTGCCGGCGGCGCCTTCGAGACCGTCGAGCACGCGTGCTTTGTCGCGATCGGTCTGCAATCGACCGAGGAACCAGGTGCCGATGTTCGAGAGCGCTTTGTAGTCGAGATCGACCGGGTTTTGCGTGCCGAGCAGGATGCCGAGGCCGAAGGCGCGCGCCTGCTTCAGCAAGATCATCATCGGCTTCTTCGACGGCGGATTTGCGGTCGGCGGCAGGTAGCCGAAGATTTCATCCATGTAGAAGAGTGCGCGGAGGCTCGTGGTGCCCTGTTGCGCGCGCATCCAGCCGAGGAGCTGGTTCATGAGCAGCGACACGAAGAACATGCGCTCGTTGTCATTGAGATGCGCGATGTTGAAGATGGTCACGCGCGGCTTTCCCTCTGCCGTGTAATACATGCGCTGGATGTCGAGCGGCTCGCCCTCCAGCCACGCGGCAAAGCCGGGCGAGGCGAGCAGGTTGTTCAGCTTCATCGCGATGTCATTGCGCTGCTTCTCCGGGCAGAAGGTATCGACATCCACCACGCCCACCTTGCGGATCGGCGGCTGCTGGATGTGGCGGACGAGATTCTCGAGCGACAAGTTTTGACCCTTCTTCCAGCAGAAGCTCACGATGTTCGATAGCAGGATGTGCTCCGGCGATTGCACGGGGTCCGCATTCACGCCCATGAGGCCGAGCATCGATGACACAGTGCTCTCGATGCGGTCCGCCAGTGTCTCCGCGTCGTCCATCACCTCGGGCGGCGGACAGTTCAGCGAGCTAAGAATCGAAACCGGCAGCCCCGCGCTGCTGCCCGGCGTGTAGATCGCCATGTCCACCGTCTCGCGCAGTTTCTTGATGCGATCCGCGCTCTGGCCCCATTCGCCGAGGCCCTTTTGCCAAAGCGCTGCCTGTGCCGCTGCGAAATCATCCACGCTCTGGCCTTTGCGCCGGGCATCATCTTCATTCACCCACGGTTTGAACTCCTCCGCGCTCAGGTTCGGGAACTGCAGGAGGAAGTTTCCAATGTCGCCCTTCGGATCGATCGCGATCACCGGGATGCCATCGAGCGCCGCTTCTTCGAGCAAACTGAGGCAAAGCCCCGTCTTGCCTGAGCCCGTCATGCCGAGAACGACACCGTGCGTGACGAGATCCTTCGAGTCGTAGAGCACCAGTTCATCGGCGGCTTGCTTCGTCGCGACATCATAGCCGCGTCCGAGGTAAAAAGTGCCGAGCTTCTCGTATTGATCCGGGGTGATGGTCATGGTGTGAGCTGTGGGTGGGGAACCATTAGATAGTCAGATGGCGCGCGTGTTCACAAGGCGAAAGATGTGCGGTGAGCAGGCGAGGGAAGGGGGCGAGTGTGGCGTGCTTCGCGCAAATCAAATGCCGACACGCTGCTCGTCAGTCACCGTCAGCGGCGCTCATGGCTGATCGCATCGCCTGAGACGGTGCCCCCGTCACCAGCCGACCGCTGTAGAGGTCGATGGCACGCTTTGCGATGATGTCCACGACCGCCGGTTGCAGGGTGCGCGCGGCGATGTTCGAAACCGCCATGCTCGCCCATACAACGGGCGACTTGAACCGCACGACTTGCCACACAGGTAGCATCCATTTGTACACACGGTTCATGGATTGCACGGTGTCGTGCTTCGCCAGCTTGTGCGTCATCTCCCAAGTCTTCAGCGCTGTGCTCGCGCTAACATCGACGAGTCGCCCGACGGCGCGCGTTTGGAGGAAGTCAGCCAGATCCATCGCCGCCAGATGGATGGCGCGGGTGAACTGGCTCAAGCCCGGAGCGAGCAGCGCCTCATGGTGACCCGGATGATAAATGGCCGCGATCTCGCGCACGAGCAGAGGCACTTGATCCACAAGCGGCGCTAGCCATTCGGGGTTCGGGTTCTTCGTCCAGCGCATCCTTTTCTTGCACTCCTCGATGGCCTTCTTCGCCTGCTCATCCGCCAAGCCACACTCGGGATACACATAGCTCTCGACCGCATGACGCGCCGCCTTCAGGTCTGCGGCAAAGCGGAGCGCCTTCCACAAGAGCCATGTGGCCATCCCGCAGATGAACCCCGCGAGGAAGAAGAAAAAATGGCCCCAAGTCATGCCGCCATGCAAACCGCACGCAGGCTGGGTGTCAAGCCATGTGAACTCGTGAATCTCGCGTTCGACATCCGCCCGACCTTCGGCATTAATCACCCCGATTCGTCATCTCCAATTCCCATCCCATGTCCTCCATTTTCGAACTCTTCTCTCTTCAGGAAAAAACGGCCGTCGTGATTGGTGGCACGGGCGAGCTTTGCGGCGCTGTGGCGGAGGGCTTTGCCTCGGCCGGCGCAGAGGTCGTCCTCGTCGGCCGTGACGCAGCAAAGGCCGAGAAGCGGTTGGATGCCATCCATTCCTCGGGCGGGCGGGGCTACTTCATCACGGCGGACGTTGGCCACAAGGCGGATCTCCAGTTGCTGCTGGATGAAGTCATCGAGCGCTCGGGCGGTTGCTCCATCCTCGTGAACGGCGCTGGTGTGAACTCGCCCACGCCCTTCCTCGACATCCCGGAGGACGAGTATGACCGCATCATGAACATCAACACGAAAGCCGTTTTCCTCGCCTGTCAGGTCTTCGGGAAGTACTTCGTTGATCAAAAGATCGCGGCTTCAGTCATCAACCTCGGCTCCATGTCGGGCCTCACGCCACTCTCGCGCGTCTTCACCTACTCAATGAGCAAGGCCGCCGTGCACAACCTCTCAAGAAACCTCGCCCGCGAATGGGCCCCGCTCGGCATTCGCGTGAACACACTCGTGCCCGGCTTCTTCCCGGCAGAGCAAAACAAGAAGGTTCTCGTGCCAGAGCGCATCGCGAAGATCATGGCCCACACCCCGATGAACCGCTTCGGCGAAGCGCGCGAATTGGTTGCGGCGGCACTTCTGCTTGCGGGTGAAGGCGGTTCATTCATCACGGGTCACGAGATGGTCGTGGACGGCGGCTACTCGGCGATGACGATCTGAAGCCAGTGCTCACCTCCGATTTCGATTACCAACTTCCACCGGAGTTGATCGCCAGCGAGCCGCTGCCGGATCGCTCGGCCTCGCGGATGATGGTGGTTGATCGAGCGGCTGGCACGATCGAGCACAGAAGCTTCCGTGATCTCGCAGACTACGCGCGCGACGGCGACTTGTTTGTGCTCAATGACACCCGCGTGGTGCCAGCGCGGTTCTTTTCCAACGACGGCACGCGCGAAGTGCTGCGCCTCGATGCCATCACGCCGACCCGCTGGCGATGCATGATCCGGCCTGGGAAAAAGTTTCGCATCGGACACACGGTCGATATCGGAGATGCAATCGGCCGGGTGGTCGAGATAGCCGAGAATGGAGATCGCACCATCGAGTTTGACCGGCCCGTCGATGTCGAACGGTATGGTCACCTCGCGCTCCCTCACTACATGGAGCGTGCGGATCGCGAGTCCGACAAGGAGCGTTATCAAACCGTGTTCGCTCGCGAAGATGGCTCCATCGCTGCGCCCACCGCCGGTCTTCACTTCACGCCCGAGCTTCTCGCGCGGCTGCCACACACCTTCGTCACACTGCACGTCGGTGTTGGCACCTTCCAACCGGTGAAGGCGGATCGCGTCGAGGATCATGTGATGCACTCCGAGCGCTACTCGGTCAGTGCCGAGTCAGCCGCGCGCATTCGCAATGCACAGCGCGTCATCGCCGTGGGGACCACCGCATCGCGCGTGCTGGAGAGCGTCTTCCGAAAGCACGGCCAGATCGTCGCCGATCACGGTGAGACAGACATCTTCATCCATCCGCCGCATGACTTCGGCGTCGTGAATGCGTTGCTCACCAATTTCCACCTTCCCAAATCCAGCCTCGTCATGCTCGTCAGCGCACTGGCTGGCCGCGAGCTTATCATGCGCGCCTACGCAGAGGCCATCGCGCAGCGCTACCGGTTCTACAGCTACGGCGACTGCATGTTGATTGTCTGATTGTCTCCGCTCCGTGCGGTTCAGTTCCACGTCGGTCGGCGACTCCGATCGAGCATCAGAGTCATGGTCGTCTGGCTGATCACTGCTTCTTGAGCAGCTTCGAAATCGCTGCCGCCGCTTCCTTGGCTCCCTCGGGGCTGTAGTCCGTCTTCACCCACTCGACTTTGCCGTCGGGTCCGATGATGACGGTGTGCGGGATCCCTTCGACGCCGTATTGCCGCGCGACGCTCTGGCTGCCGTCCATCGCCACGATCATCTTCAAATTTCGCGCTTCGAGAAAGCGTTTCACCACTTCTCCGCCCTCACCCTGATTCACGCCGATGAGCTTCACTTGCTCCGGCGAAAACGCAGACAGTGCGTCGATGAGGCCGGGCAACGACTTGATGCACGGCCCGCACCACGTCGCCCAGAAGTCGAGCACGACCACTTTGCCCTTCTCGTTTGCGAGATCAAAGTCACCGCCACCAAGCAGAGGCAGCTTGAAGACGGCGGCTTCTTTTCCAAGTAGCTGGGAACTCTCTCCGCCCGTCTCGGGCAGCACCGGCTCCGGTGCCAGCTCCCACCGCCACGCATCAAGGGAACGAGCGGCGACCAGGCCACTGCTCTCGTGCGTGTCGATGCTCGAAACTTTCGACATGGGTATCCGGCACTCGCCGATGATCGGATGCCTGCCGCGCAGCACGTCGTCGCGGATCGCTTCAAACTTCAATCCGACGCGCCCTCCTGAATTCAGCATCACGAACGTCAGCGCCCCTGCTTTCGCGGCGTCTTTCTCCGCCGACTGTTCAGCTTTCGTTGCTGGCCGCGCATCGCTCGTCGCCACAGTTTCCTTTGCGACCGACAGCGGTGAAACAATCGCAGCCAGACGGTCGAGTGGAACGCGCAGCGTCTCCAGTCCGCTGCGAAACTGGACATGCTCGCCCGCCACAGACTCGATCTCACCGCGCAGCAGATCGCGATTCGCGGCGACGAGCACATGCAGCGGCTGCGCGTCCTGTCGGAAGCGCGGAATGCGCAGCGCCTCCAGCCTCGTCGTCGCCGGGACTCCGCCTGCGGGACGTAGTTGAGCAGTGGTTGTGCTCGCCACGAAATCCCAGATGCGGATCGGCGCGGAATTGCTTCGCTGGATGATCGCCCGGCCATTGACGATCCCACCGATGACCAGGCGGTTCGAGAGAAGGTTCACCTCAAACCTCAAGCCGTTACCCGCCCGGAACTTTGCCTCCGCTGGAATCACGAATCGTGGCGAGTCATTCACCCAAATCCCGACCTCATCATCCTCGATCCGCATTCGGATTGCCACAGGCCCGGAGAGGACGGCGGCACCACCCAACTCACGCGAGCGATTGAGCCCATTGCCGTCACTCAGCCAGATTTGCAGTCGGCCTGAATTGCAGGTCAGCCTCACTGGGATACCCGACGAAAGAAGAGCCGCCTCACTGCAAAACAACCGCATCTGCAAGTTGCAGTAGCTGCCCGTCGGCTGCCATTGAAAGTTGATCTCTCCCGCCCTCATCGCGTCCAAGTGTGTCAGCGTGGACTGGCCGGAGAGTGTCACCTCCCGTTCAGATAATGACACGGCGCTGTCCTTCCCCGTGGTCGGCTCCCACTCGTCTTCTTTGAATCCTTTGATGTTCACGCGATCCGCCGCGAACTGGATCGCGCGTACCTCCTCCGCCGCCACCTTGAACGGCGCGCCGAAATCCCACGACGCCTCCACTTCCTTGCGGTTCATCCCCGTCAGTTTTCCTGACCACACTTCACCATTCGCGAGGTGAAACACAGCAGAGTCAGCCTCTGCGGCCTCCACCTTCCGCGAGATCGAATACGCCACGCCCGGCGCGATGGGCACGCCTGTTTTGCCGCCGGTCACTCGCCAATGAACTCCGCCCTCGCCATTCTCGACGGCACCATGCAGCAGCACTTCACCGCAAGTCAGCGTCTGCAGCGCCTCGGTTGGCGATGGCGCATCGTTTGCGCCTGATTGGAAAACCATTTGCCGAAGTCCGGCGAGCTTGAATGCCATGGGGTGCGACATCAGCCGCGTTTGCAGCGTGCCGACGCAAGCGCGGATGCCCGTCAGAGTGCCGTCCACTTGCGTGCCATCGGCAAACAAGAGTGTGACCGGCTTTGCTTTGGCCGGCGGCGGCTGTGTGGCAAAACGAATGAGAAACACTTTCCCGAGCGGCACCGACTTGGTCGTCCCATCAGCAGCCACCACCTGCGCGACGCCTCCTGACACGCGGGCCACGCGCCCCGGCACGGACGTCTCGTCCGTGAGCAAAACGCGGGGCCCCTCGGTTACAAGGGTGGTCGGCAGAGCTTCATCCCAGGTGCTCACGCCGAGGTACTCGATCACATCGGTGGAGGATACTCGCTGGAGGAGGACGCCTTGGGTGTCGCCGCCGGGGACTTCGCCCACGGGTCCCTTTGTCGTGTCGCCGAGGCTCGCACCACCCGGCTTGCAGAGCACGGCGCGTCCGGTGCGCTGATTCCAATAGAGATGCAATTTCACCTCGCCATTCACTGCCTCCAGATTCTTGATCAGATAAAACAGCCGACCTTGCAGGATGAGATCACCATTGTTCGCCTCCATCGTCACCTTCTGGCCACCCGCACCGGTCACGATCACCCGGAAACTCGGCTGCGGCACCGTTCTCATTTTGAAAACGAGATCGCATCGCTCCGGCAGGCTGATCCGCCGCATTTCTCCTTCAACGGCCGTTGTCGCAGCCTTGGACTGCGGTGTCGGCTTCCCGCCGGCCGGTAATTTCGGCGACCATCCGCCGGGCAGCGGAAGTGTCTCCGACCCGGCCACGCGCCGCACGCTCATCACCTCGTCCACTGGAATGGAGAATTCCCCTAGTACTCGATTGAGCACGACCATCCGGTTGTTGGAAATCTCCAGCAAATCTCCCGTCACCATCGTCCCATCGACCATGGAGACGATGAACGATTCCGCCTCTGCCTTGACGTCCGTTTCAAACCGCACCTCCGCCAGCGCGGCCTGATCCAGCATCACCGGCTGAGAAAACGTGGGCGTGACAAATGTCAGTTCATCCGCCGTCGCACTCGTGATCCGACCCCGCAGCGACGTGCCGTCCTTCCAGAAGAATTGCTGCGTTCCATCATCTGCACGCGCGAGACAAGCGAGCCCAACGAGACAGATGCTCCATCGCCGCCAGATGCCTCGGTGCTGAGCGATGGTGTTCATGGCGCTGCATCGAAACGTGTCAGGGCTTGGCCAGCAGTTGCTTCACGGCCTCTGCCGCTTCCGTGTGGCCATCGGGGCTGTAGCCAGTCTTCACCCAGGCCACTTTGCCGTCGGATCCGATGATGACCGTGTGCGGGATGCCATCGACGCCGTATTGCCGCGCGACGCTCTGCGTGCCATCCATCGCGACGGTGAGCTTCAAATTGCGCGCTTCCAGGAATCGCTTCACCACCTCGCCGCCTTCGCCCTGATTTGCGCCGATGAGCTTCACCTTGTCGCTCGGAAAAGCGGACATCGCCTCGATCAGTCCGGGCAGCGACTTGATGCACGGGCCACACCACGTCGCCCAGAAATCGAGCACGACGACCTTGCCCTTCTCCTGCGCGAGATCGAACTCGCCACCGCCCAGCAGTGGCAGCTTGAAGAGCGGCGCGGGTTTCGTCAGCAGCGGTGAGCTTTCTCCGCCAGTTTCCGGCAGCACCGGCTCCTGCGCATACACGAGCCGCCAGTCTTGGAGGAAGTTCATCGTGGTCGTCGGTTCCGGCATCGAGGTGCGGATCACATAGACCTGAGCCATCGGCACCCTGCATGCGCCGTATGTCGGGTGCCGGCCGAGAATGAGATCCGCTTCAAACTTCTCGACCGTCAGCGCCAGTTGCGCGCCGCTTGTCAGTTGCAGCCAATGCGTGGGTGAGCCCTGACTGCCGCCAAAATCTTTGGCTAGCACCTCGACGAGCTTCGCCTGATTCTCCAACGTGTTCGTCATCGTGAGCTGGCCCGCATCGGCGCGCCACACGGCCGATGCACCGCCTGGAAATGGAACGCCCTTCGCAGTGAGCACCTCCTGCGCCGACGGCTTGTCCATGAATGCCCCCGCCTTCACCCAATGACTCCGCTGCACCAGACCCTTCGGGACCACGGGTGCTTCTTCGATCACCACCGTCCCATCCTTGTCGAGCCGGTATCTCATTCCAAATAGAGCGCAGACCTGTTCCAGCGCATCGCTGATGGTCTGCCCACCGAACTGAAATGGAAACCGCCGAGAATCCTCCTTGGCCGGCATTTTGATCTTCAGCCCCGCCGCCTCACGCTCAATGGCGCTGATCAAACTCCTGAAGTCTCCGCTGCTGTAGCGCATCCGGCGGCCAATCGTTTGGGCGAGCAGTTTTTGCGTCGGGCTGGGATCCGAAGACGGCTGCGCACCATCAATCGGCTTCTTCAGCCACACCGCCGCCTTCACTCGATCACGAGGCACGCGCAGCGTCTCAAGGCCCGAGCGAAATCCGAAATGACTCACGCTTACCGCCTCGATCTCGCCGCGCAGCACGTCCCCGTTTGCCGCGATGATCGCGTGTAGCGCTGGATCATCCCGACGAAAGCGCGGCACCGTCAGCGCCTGCATTTTTGTCTCGGCGCTCACATCCGGCAGCCACGTCTGCCCGGGCACCGAGCGAGAACTGAAAGCGCTCAGCGAGACCGGATTGACGCTGTTCCCCCAAAGGCTCGCGGGCTCGATGATCAAGCCAGCCCCTTGGCGTGCAGACGACGCGATCGGGAACTTCTGCGCCAGCACGCCATTGAGATGCAGCTCCACGCTCTTCTCCTGCACCAACAGTTTTACCACCAGCGGTTTCCCCTGCTCCACTCCCGTCCTCATCTGATCCGCGAGCTGGCCGTCTCCCGTCTCCAGGCCCGAGTACACATAGCTGCCCCAGTGGGAGATCATCAGGTTCGACGTCTTGCCCGCTTCGAGTCCCGCACAAAACAAACGCAGCCGCACCGTGCTAAAGCCCGAGTAGGCCATCGACATCTTGATCTCGCTGCCTTGCATCGCCGCGACGTGTCCGACCGATGTGCCCTCGTCCATCCCGAGCCCGTCCTTCTCGATCCGCACACTCTCCTTGTCGCCCTTGATGATGCGCCAGCCCGGATCGCCAAAGCCCTTGATGCTCGTCTGTTTCACCTCGCCAAACTGGATCGCGGTCAGTGTCTCGGGCGGCAGCTTCCTGCCGTCCATGATCTCGGATTCAATCTCCACGCCGCCGCGATTCAGTGCGGTCAGTGTGCCTGGCAGAATATCGCCACTGCTCGTGAAGAAGAGCGCGGGAGCCGTCGGCAGCTTCGAGCCTGCGGGGAAGGCGCGCTTGATCACATACTCAACATCACCCTTCAGGGAAGCTGGCTTCACACCGCCGATCGGCAGCCACTTTGGCAGGTAGGTGCCGTCGGCGACGAGCTTTCCGTGCAGCGAGGCCGATGGAAACACCAAGCCATCCATATCGACGATAGCGAGCTGGGGCGGCTTCCCATCAGGCGACGGCACTTCGATCATGATCTGCCGCAGCGCATCCACCTTTGACTTCACGGGCGCATCAGCAAACGATGTGCGCACCGCCACAGAGCCGTCTTTGATCGAGTCGATCTTACCCGCGAGATAGGTGCCATCGGCGTAATTCAGCGTTGCCTCCGTTTGCGTCAGCTTAGGCTGATCGCCCGAGATGAAGATGGCATCCACCGCGCCCAACGGCATATCCTGTTCGCTGGCCTGACCCTTCAATCTCACACGCAGACTGCTGGCATTACCGCGAATCACCTCTCCCTCGACGATGCCACCGTCCGCCAACTCTAGACGGGGCTGCGTAACATCGCACTTCGGCGGCGGCTTGCCGTCCCACTTGCGCACGCGCAGGAACTCAAGCGCCACATCGCGCCCTTTGTTTTGCAGCACGAGTCGAGTCGGGCCATTGACCGAAACGGGCGGCGTCTGCCACTCGGTGATCAATTCTCCCGCCGGGGTGAAGACCGAGCACTTCAAGGTGATCCGGTCCCAGCACACGCGCAGCCCCACCGCCCTCTCCTTCTCCGTTAGCTTGCGTATGAATTGAAACTCATCTTCCGATGTCAGCACGAGCTCGTCATCCCACGTCTCGATCTCGAGCCGGTAGTTCGTTCCGCATTCCAACGACAATCTGAAATCAGGCCGGGCCGATGAACTCACATGGAACTCAACATCCGCCGATTCAGGAATGGCATCTGCAATGACCGCCCTGCGATTCCAATAGGGAATCACCAGCGAACCGCCCGCACCCGTGACCAAGGTCGGGATCGCTGTCACGGCCGGTGTGCTGCTCCGCTTCGTCGGATCCACACGGTAATCCCACCCCACATCGCCCACCGGCCCCGCGACGACAAGATCGTTGCCCCGCAGTCTGCGGATGCTCGTCACCTCGGCGCGTTTCAGCGCCACATCGCCATGCCTTGCGCTACGGACTAGGATGGACTTGTCCGTCAGCTCGACCACATCGCCAAGAATGTGGCTGCCATCTCGCATCGCGATGCTGAACGGCTCCTTCATCTGCACCGCAGCCAGCGACTGGTCGAACCGGCGCAGTGCATGCCATTTCAGCTCCAGCGGCTCGCCAAACAAAGGCGTCTTCCACCTCACCGCATCCGCAGTGCCATCGAGCAACTCGCCTGCAATGGATTCGCCGTTGTTCCAACGAATCTTGGCAGGTGGTGCCGCCGCTTTTTGCTCTGCCACCTTCTGTTCAGCAGCGCCCTTTTTCCACGCTGCGATCGTCGGCTCACCCAAAAGTTTGCCTGCTATGGCGATCCACTTCGTCTCCAGCTCTTCTCGCGGTGGCCGGACGAATCGTTTTGCGATCGCATTCTGCTTGGCCATGATGATGAGACGATGCTCATCGAGCACCGATGCCATCAGCTCCGCACCGACGATCAGTTCTGCGGCCACATGGTCATCGACCAGCTTTTTGGCCACACTCTCCAGCTCACCCATCTTCTCCTGCGGCAGCTTCAAGACCTTCTTCAGGCTCGCGACTTGCGTCCGGAGTTCCTGGTCCATCGGTTCCCGTCCTTTGTTGGCCCAACCTTGGAGGAACTTCGTCGTCTGCTCATTAAGCGCCTCGTGGGACGTGGCGTCGGCCTTCGTCCACAGGGCGAGTCGTTCGTCTCCCAGAACGGTCTTGAGAGTGGCCTGCCACGCTGGCGTGCGATCAGGAATCTGCCAACCCTGCACCGTGTACTGCGGCACGATTTGATCGGGCCGCCACTGTCCGACTCGGTTTGCTTGCGCACTGTCGGTTCCATAGGGCGGGAGCAAATAGCGCAGACTCTCCACGACACGCGGTTGCCAGGCCTTAGCCGCTGAGTCGATCACCTCCTTCGCCGCCAGCTTCAATTTCTCAGCTTCACCGGTTTCCAGTCTCACAGCCTTGCCGATCTTCTTCACCACGCCGTTCATGTGATCGGTCAGCGTCTTCCGCAGCAGCGGGTCGGCCTGCTCGGCATATTTCTTCAGCGCCGCCTCCGCTCCTGGCCCCAGCGGCTTGAGCAGGTTCTCCCGAGTAGGGAAGGGGCTCGCTGCCTCTGAAGCCACCGCGCAGGCAAGCACGGTCAGGACAGTCAGCACCCGGATGAAAGTAGAGTCCCTCCGACATTTGCAGGAGGAGCGTCGCACATGGGTTTCATGCCGTCCGCCTTCCCCATCCACTTGTGCGCGTGCGTTCATCGTTCGTAGATCGGCAAAAATCGGTAGTTCAGCGCCAGTCCCAGCAGCGACATGCCCGTGCCATACGCTCCGCCGGTGAAGGAGCCGTCCTCGCGCTGCATCTCGTGAAGCTCGCGGACTTTGCCCGCATTCCATTTCTGCCACGCATCGTAGTCGCCCTGGAATAGTGCCTGCGCCATGTAGTAGCGAAAGTACTCCGCGTAGCTGCCGGCCTCGCGGTGTTCGAGATTTTCGAGCAGCCGCTTCAAGCTGGCTTTGTATTGCTCCGTCTCCTTTGTCTTCGTCACCGCACCAACGAGCGCGGCGATGGCGGTGAGATTCATCGAGCCGCCCATGCCTCCAAACCCGCCTGAGTAGGCCACGCTACCGTCCTTTCCTGTGCTGCGCCGCATGTATTCCATCGCACCGTCGATGACCTCGTCCGCCACTTCGAGTCCGGCATTGCGCGCGGCCAGCAGGCCCATGAGCATCGCCCCGCAGACTGACGTGTCAGCGTCCGTGGCATCGGGCGAGTATCGCCAGGCGTTCCAGCGGTTCTTCTTCTGCGACGTGGCCGAACAGCGAATCGCCAGATCAAGCGACTGGCCAATCGTGCGCACGCCTTTGCCACCCTCCCACAACAGCGACTCATCCACGACGCCGTACGCCTCGGACAGTGCCAGCATCGCGAATCCGTGGTGATACATGCTGTTCGGCAGGTAGCCGGTGCTCGCGTCCTGCTTCGTGATCATTGCGCGGACCGCACGCCGGATCGTGCGCGCGTAGCGGCCGTAGTTCGGATCTTCGCCACTCGCGAGGAAGGCCATCAGGCAGATGCCATCGACACCGCAGCCTTCATTGCCGCCCTTCCAGCTTCCATCCTCGCTCTGCGCTGAGACGAGCCATGTGAGCGCTCGCTCGTAGATCGTATCCACCTCCGGCGGAATCTGTCCGCCGAAGCGCAGGCTCGGATCTTGTGCGGAGGCTGATACGACGACGAGCATCACCCCGAGTGTTTGAAAAATGGCCCTCATGTTCATTTCGCCTGCTTCACGCGGCTCTTGTGGTTTTGCTCGATGTTCTCCCAGTAGTTCATCGCATTGCCCAGGTCTTCGCCCGACCAGCGGTCCCACTGCGTCTTCGAAAGAATCGCCTTCAGCTCCTTCTCCGGCACACCCGCGATCGGGAGCAGCGTGCTGTAAGTCTGCAAATACCACGGCGTCGAGTTCCCACCCGAGAAGTAGTTCTCGATGTCCTCGCTGTAATCCGTCACCACTTTCGTCAGGAGCGGCTCCAGCTTGCCCCATTGCTCTGTGGTGAGCATGTGCCTGCGGTCAAACTCCGCCAGCACAGCCGAGGCGACCATGCCCCAATGGTGATCTTTGCGCGCGTCCGTTTCCTTTTGCCAGACGGCGCGCTGCGTGTCGTTCAGCTTTGCCGCGAGCGTCTTCTTCCACAGCTCTTGCGAGGACGCCGCCTTCGGATTCCGACGTTCGTAGTAGTAGCCTTCCATGCTCGCCAGCCGCTGTTTGATGTTCGCAGGCGTTGCCCCCTGGATGTTAGAGCGCAGATTTCGTTCGGTGTTCTCTCTCCAGGATGACATCTCTCGCTCGACCGCGCCGCGTGCTGCCGTCTGCAGTCGCGCCGTGACGTCCGCTGGCAATGCCACCACACGCGCGGCATCCTCAGCCTGTAGGATCATCACATCCAGCAGTTGCTTCCGCTCGGCCAGCGTCTTCTTGTGCAGGTACTCGGAAACCCGAATCTCGATCTCCTCCGGCTCCGGCTTCTTCTGCGGCTCCTTTGGGGTCGTGCTCGCGGCCGGTATTCCGTTGTTGAACCGGCGGGGGTCATTCTCGGGCGCTTTGCAGGCTTCCCGCCAGCGCGCGAGCTGCACAGGATCGAGAATCGACTTCAGCTCGTCGTCCTTCACCATCGTTGCGGCGGCGAAGAACTTCTGTCTGTCAAAGTCATAGCTGTAGTTCGCCTTGTGCGGGGGAAACAGTTCCTCCAGATCCTTGACCAACCGCTCAGCAATGGGCTGCATCTTCTCGCGCTGGCTGGTGGTGAAGGCGACCTTCTTGTCCAACTCGGCGACCATGATCCGACCCATCACGCGCACACGGCGTGCTTTGCGCTCGTCCTGCGCTGCCGTCAGCTTCTTCTTCTCCTCGGGCGTGAGCAGTTGCAGCACCGCCTCTTTGAATGAGGCGTCGTTCTGCGGCAGCTCATTGTCCTCCATGCGCACATAGTAGCTGCCCCGCTTGAGAATCTGAGCGCGGTAGGCGCTGTCCACCTTGTCGAGCTGCTCCCTCGCCAGCCTCATGTATGTTTTCTCCGCCCGCTCGAGCGCCGCCTTTGCCGCTGGCTCCAGCGCTTTCACACGCTCAGGGCTCAGGCCCAGGGTGGCGACGACATTGTTCGTCTCCATCTCGATGCCGGCTTTCCAAAACGTTGTCATCTGATCCAGCGCCGGTTTCAGCAGCGTGGGGATTTCCTTTTCAAATGCAGCTTTCTCCTCCGCGAGATGTCGCTCCCATTTCGCCAGCTCATCTGGTTTCACGATTCGCTTCACGGCTGCGAGCCACTCCGAATCCTCGGCTGGATTCATCTCCATTTCATAGCCGGTGAACATCCCGCGACTCCGTGCCAGCGTCTCCTGCCTGCGCTGTTCGATCTCAAAGCGCAGCGCTTCCGTGGCATGCGCCACCTCGGCTTTGCAGATGCGGTCCACCACGGCCGTCGCAGCCTCGCGGAGCTGGCGTGTCCTCTCGTCGTCCAGCTTCAATTCCTTGGTCATCGCGGTGATCCGCATCACCAGGAGTTGAGTGCCGCCTTCGCGGTAATTGAACTCCCATTGCTTCAGCACACCGGCAATGTCCTCATCCCGCTTCTTCAGCTTCTCGGCGACGACCTTCTCCCACTTGGCCAGTTGCTCGGCTGAAAGGTTCGCCTTCAGGGCTACGGCCCACGCGGGCTGCTCGTCGGGCAGTTTGCAGCCCAGCACCAGCCGCGCCACCGCTTGTAGCTCGAGGTTCCAAGTCTTCACCGCTGCCACCGTTGGGATCGCTCCATTCGCGGTGATGCGGATGCGATTCGTTTCCGTCACGGCTCTCGGCCAAGGCTTCATGGTTTCATCCAAAGCAATCGCGGCGGCCTCAGTCAGCGCCTTCTTCTTCGTCTCATCCACCAGACCAGTCGTCTCGATTAGATTCGCCAAAACTCCGTCCATGTGCCCGGCGATGTCCTTTCTCCGCAGCGGAACCATCTTCGCCGTGGCTTCCGCCAGCGCCGCCTCGATCTCCGGACTTAGCGGTGTCTTGCACCGAACCCACCAAGGTTGCTTCGGGTCAGGTTTGTCGGCGGCGTGGGCAAGGAATGGGGAGCTCGCCATTCCAATACAGGCAAGTGAAATGGCAATTCGGTGGCTGCGAAGGCGCGAAGCGAATGCCGCCTTTTGGCGGTCAGGAGAGCGAACGGATGCCATTCGCATTCTTTCGCTAAGCCGCCTGAAGGCGGAACTCCAACAAAGCCTCCGAGCCGAGTGTCTCATCGCGTGCCCTGCTGTCCCTCCAGGTTGTTGAAATAGGCATCGAGACCTGTCTTGAACTCCTCGGGGAATTCCTTCCCCGCTCGACCTGTTGCCTGACCGACCGGCCTCGCACTCACAGAGCTGTTTGCATCCGATCCCGGCCCGAGATCTGCAAGCGCCGCCGAAGACGCAGAAGCAGCTGTGCCGCCACCGCCGGGATTAGATCCGCCACCACCGCCGCCTTTGCCGGCGCGCTTGGCTTGGAGCAGCAGTTCGATGGCTTCGGTCTCAGCCGCGATGGCTTTGTCGCCAGTGTCAGGCGACATCAAGATGCCCTGCGCGTCCTGCATCACGAAGACCACGGCGTTCAGCAGCTTCAATTCTTTGCCAAACTTCTCAGCACCTTGTGGAATAGCCAGGATGTCGTCGATGGCTGTCTGCGTGTGCGTGCCGATGCTGCCTTGCTTCTTGCCGAGCGCTTTGGCATCCGTGGTGAATTTTTCCTTCTCGAGCGCCGACTTCGCGTTCTCCAGCTCGCGCGTCTCGTCACGTAGCTTCATTTCATCGCGCAAGGCTTGCATCACCTTGAGCACGATCTCCGGCGGCAGGCTGTCGCCGCTGCAACTGCTGCACGATTTGCAATTGCTCGCTGCCACGAGTTCCTCTGCCCAGCGGTCAAGCGTGTCGGCCCAATACTCGGAGCCGAGCAATCCCTGGCCGGTGAGATTCGCCGTTACTTTCTCGCCGCCTCTTGCGAGCGCGCGCACGACTTCCATCTTCTTCATCTGATCGAGGATGGTCTTGAAGCGCGCGTCCTGCTTCCGCTGGAAGTAAGCCTCCAGATCGCTCTGAATCACGCGCACCACTTCGCTCTGATCCTTTTGATTCTTTGCGATCGGTTTCGCGGCGGCGACTTCCGCGCGCTCGATGCCGAAGGAGTCGAGCGTCTTCTGGCTGATGTTCGATGCGATGCCCATCTGCTGCCGCGACGCGGACTTCAGGCGCTTCACGAACGTGCTGGACTCCAGGCTCGCCAAGATCTCGCTGAGCTGGTCCGACACCTTCGCGAATTCCGCGAGCAAATCCTTCTGCTCGGTGATCGCCTGATCCATCTTCTGCTGCGCGGGCGATTCCGGCGGCTTCGGTTGTTCCTCGTCCTTCTTTTTGTCCGGCGCTGCGGCGAGTTGTGTGGTCGGCAGTTTCAATTTTCCGCCGCCCGGTGGTTTCGGTGCCCCATTCGGGTCAGCAGGCTTCGCTTCCGGTGGCTTCATGAAGCCCGCCTCGCGATCTGCAATGCTCGGAGCAGGTGGCTTGGGCTGCGCGTTTGGATCGGTCGGTGCCGCAGGCTTCGGCGCGCTCGGCAATGGCGCGCCTTGGGTCACGCTCGGTCCGCTTTTGCTCTGACCGGCCTTCTGCTGGGCCTGCTTCGGCGCTTCGGAATTGCTCGGCTTGCCTGCGGAGTCTGATTTCCCATTGCCGGGTTTGCTGTCTTGCGGTTGCGATTTTCCACCGGACGCGCTTGCCGTTTGCTTCAGCAGATCGGTCACGCTCGGCATCCGGTTTGCGGCGATGTCCTTCAGCGACTTCAGCATCGTGGCCCACGATTCGAGGCGCTTCGCATCGAACTCATGGTTCTTTGTCGCCTGCTCGACGAGACTGCGGCCGGAGTTCGTGAGGCTGTCCACGCGCGAGGCCTGCGCATTCTCGGCGGCGGCCTGCTGTGAGACACGGCGGCGATTTTCAGGGCGATCCAAATCAGCGGCGCTCAGCTCGCGCAGCTCTTTATTCATCTCGTGAAGCTGTTGCTCCTTCTCGTAGCTCTCCTTCGCGACTTCCAACCACTTGCCGAACTGCTCCGTCAGCCACAGTGCGTGATCGGTCTTGTTTAGCACATGCAGCAGGAAGGCAGCCGAGCGCGAGCGGTCGCGACCCGGCAGATAATCGTCCGTCCAAGCTCGCACTTCGAGCGTCTGCGGCTCGACGCCTTCGCGCGTGGCGCAAAAGGTCGCGCGTGCTTCGATCTCCTTCTTCTCGGCCGCGCCGTTCGCTGCGAGCTTCTCGCCGCTGATCGGCGTCTTGCCGTCGTCCTTTGTGAGAGAGCCTTTCCATTCGAGGCCGATGCGCTTCACGCCGAAGTCATCCATCGCCGTCACATCAAAAGTCACGACTTCCGAGTCGAGCACCACTTGCTCCAGCGACTCGCGGCGCGCGACAATCTTCGGCGCTTCATCTGCCGCTGCGTGAACCTTCAGCACGAGCGGCTCGCGCGGCGTGAGACCATCGCGATCCTGCCAGGCGAATTTCTTCTCCACGTCCGCCGTCACCGGTTGGTAAGGCGTGATGATCTTCTCGCCTTCGACCTTCTGCGCCTTGCCGTCGAGTTCTGCTGTCGCCAACTCGCGGCTCGCCTTCGCTTCAAAAGCCGCTTCCGCGCCCTTCAGCACGCTCACCGAGCCACCATGCACCTCGATGTTCTGCTCGGATTTGTATTCGAGATACTTCGGCAGCCGCAGCTTCACCGCCATCTCCGTCAGTTCAGGCCGTGTGCGTGGCTGCACGAGAATCGACTTCCGCACATCGCCGAGCGACACGTCGAGCGGCACGTCCTTCTTCTGCGGTGGAAACGCAAACTTGTATTCGCCCGCCGCGAGCTTCGCGCTCACCTCCGGCTGTTTGGCGATGCGCCCTGATCCTTCTGCGGGCGACCACTGTGTGTTAGCCGCGAGCTTCACGGGCAACTCGAACGGCTCCGCATACGGCACGACTTTGCGATCCGGCAGCGGCTCCACTTTTGCGAACGTGAAGCGCTCCACGTCCCGCCAAGGGGTGATCCATCGCGCAAAAGCATTCCGCGCCGCTTCATTCACGAGAACAAAACCAACGACCGCAATCGCCACCGCGCCACCCGCCGCCCACGTCCACTGGCGATGCCGTGCGTCCGGAACGGCTTGCGTGAAGTCCCGATCCTTCACTGCCTCAGCCGCCTGAGCCATCGCGGCCTCCACCAGCCGCTCGCTCCGCCCCTGCGCCGCGTGATCCAGTCGCGCGAGTTCGACAATGCCGAGCAACTGATCCCCCAGCCGCGGAAACGTCCGCCGCAACAACCGTGCCGCGTCTTCCAGTCTGCGCTGACGCCATACCCAGCGATGCCACTTCAGCGGCAGCCCGAGCCCGAGCGTTGCCGCGCCTGCGATCAAGATCGTGAGTCGAAGCCACGACGGCGTTTCCATCAGGCGATCCAGAGCAAAGACGACCAGATAAGACAATGCGAGACCGAACACGGCCGCGAGAAGTCCCTCGGCGAGTTTCACAGCCCAAACGCGCTGACGAAAATCAGCGAGCTTAGTTTCGAGGATTGGAGGCAGTTGAGTTTTCATGATGTTGTATTGAATGACACCGCACTGACTGGATCAAAACGCTCCCGCTGCTTTCCGGCCGACCCAGAACACACCGAGGAGCAAAACAAGAAAGCCAGCCCACGCCGGATGCGCCCAGATTTGGACGCGGCGTTCTTTGGGCTCGGGTTGTGGCAACTTTGAAATCGCGGCGATGACGGCGGCAGGGTCGGCGTTGTCCATCAGTTTGCCGCGCGTGAGTTGAGCGATCTCGCGCAGCACATCGAACTTCGCGGGCTGGCCGCGTTTTTCACGGCTGGTGCCTTGCACGGAGATGGTGGTGTCGAGCGCCGAGCCGGCGTCGGCGCAGGTGAGTCGGACGCGATGTTCGCCGGGTTCCACGGGTGTGAATACGCCTGTGAAGAGTCCCCAGGCTTCTTCGCCTGCGGGCATGAGCCGCACGCTGGCCGTCTTGCCGGAGGGCGCGGTGATTTGGGCGATGACGGTTCCGTCGCGCAATGGCTCGCCGCCGAGGCTCATCACGTTCGCATTCAGCGTGAGCACCGCCCCCGCGCGCGGTCGGTCGGGCGAATAGAAGAGGCGCATCTTGTCGCCCTGAGACATGTTTCGCTGATACGCCATCCAGCGCACCACCTGACCCCAGAAGCGGTAGTGGTACTTGTCCTCAACACCTTTGCGCCAGCGCCATGCTCCGTCGGTGCCCATGAAGAGGATTTTGCCAGACCCGTGCGTCTTTGTCACGATCAATGGTACTCTTCCGAAACGGTTCGTCTCCGTGCCGTGCGTGGCGAGAATCTCCGCGCCAGCCTTTGCGCGGGCGGCGGGCGCATACCATTGAAAGCCGGGCAGCGTGGTCCAAACACGCGCGCTGGCCTCGTCGGTGTCTTCGAGTTTCGTCAGGAGGCTCCGCGTGCCAGCCTCAGTCAGCGCGAATTTTCCAGGCGACGATGTGCCCCAGCCGCGTGGCTGCGCATCGTCCCACACCACTGGCAGCAAGTCAGCGAGCGCGGTGCCTTGCAGCGATGCCTCGTAGCCGCGCAGGCCGGGCATGAAAACAAGACCAGCGGCCTGATCGCGCACGAGCTTTTGCAGCGAGTCGCACTGCTCCATCGTGAGCTGACCCTTGTCGGTGCCGACATCGCCGAGGAAGACGACATCGTATTTCGCCAGCGCGTCATCCTTCGGCATCGCGGGCAAATAGCCGCGTCCAGCGCCGGGCTTGCCGAGATCGGGATGGAGCAAAAGGCAGTTCACCTCGACGCCGGGGTCGCGCTCCAGCGCATTGCGCAGGTAGCGATACTCCCAGCGCGGATACGTCTCGATCACGAGCACATGGAGCTGCTCTTTGCGAATCGAGAGCGGCGCTTCGATCGTGTTGTTCTCCAGCATTCGTTCGCCGCCGGTTTTTGAAACGGTGAGCGTGAGCTTCAATTCGCCGGGCTTCTCCGGCCTCCAAGTGAGCACATCCTGCAAGCGGCTCATCGCGGGGATGACGACCGGCTTCGTCACCACTTCTCCCGTCGATGATTTCATCTCGACCGTCGCCGCTTCATCGCGCGGCAGCGAACTCTCGATGCTAAACGGCACGCGCAACGGCTTGCCCGCGATGGCGAATGTAGGCACTTCAAAACTCGTCAGTTCCACATCCGGCAACCGCGACTCCGAGCCGAGCGGCACCGCGAACACAGGAACCTCGCGCATCCGCAATCGCGTCGCCGCCTGCGCCGGTGCCTCGCCGGTGTTCCAATCGCCATCGCTGAGCAGCACGACCGCATTCAGACGCGGATGTTTCTCGGCGACCTGGCTGAGCGCGGCATTGAGATCGGTGCCTTCTTCCGGCGGTTGCTGGCTGGACGAAAACGGCTCGATCACCACATCCATCCGCTTCGCGATCTCCGCCCACGCCGTCTGATCGATCAGCGGCTTCGCGAGTTCCGCGCGCGACTTCGGTTCGGCGGCTGGATTCTTTGCATCGACGATGTCTTGCGTATCCATCGAGCGCGAGGCATCGGCGAGAATGGCAAGCGTCGGTTTGTTCTCCGGCTTGAAGACTTCCTTCCACTCCGGCTGGTTCAGCGTGATCGCGATGCCGATGGCAATGACGACACGCAGCGCTTCAAGAAAACCAGTCGAAGCACGAAACCCGCTCCGCCTCCAAGCCATCCAGGCAAGCACCGCAATCACCAGCACAAACCCCACCGCTATCGCGAGCGACGTGGGTGTGTGGGTGAAGATGAGGGATTGGCTGCTCGGCTTCATGCGGCGCTGATGGCTCCTCCGGGCACTTCTTTGGTTTGGACAACGGTCACCGCTCTTCTCTCCGGCATGCACAGCAGCGCCTCGGCGATGAGTGCGAGGGCCATGGCGATGAGGAAGGCGCGCCAGACTTCGTTGGTGAGGCTGCGGCCGTCTTCGAGGTTGTCGGTGAGGACGCGGAAATCGAGGCCGGCGAAGAGTTCGTTCAGCGAGGTGGTCGAGAGGACTTGCGCGTCGTCCTCACCCGATGGGCGATTGAGCGCCGTGAGTTTGTCGCCCGAGGTCACGACTCCAGCGCGGAGAGGCAGGCTGGCGGACACGATCTCGGCGGCCTTCGGATCAGCGAGTTTCCATTTTGAAGGATCGCCACCCAGTGAGCTGGTGGCTGCAACACGCTGCTGTGCTTTGCCGAGGCTCCGTGCTCCGTCGTTCAGCGCGCGGTGAAGCATGGCGAACATCACGACGCCATCGCGTGCGAGGCTCGAGGCGCCGGGGCCGGGCAGCGTGCCGAGGAAATAGACGCCACCAGCGCGCTCAGAGGCAGCGCGCATGAGGAGAGTCTGCCGACCTGCGACTCGTGCGAGCGGAATGGCCTCGCCGGCGAGGCCACAGCGGCGCGTGACTTCGAGTGACCCGACCGGCAGCGCGGTGCCATCGCGTGTGTTTGCGAGAAGGCCGGTATCGTTGCGCCACCACTCGACGGTCAGCGGCTTGTCGGTTGCTGCGTTTTCCCAGCGATCCCAATGCAGGCCGAAGATCTCGGCTGCGTCGGGTGAAGCGGGTGGAAGAAAGAGGATCGAGCGACCTGCCGCAGCGTGATCTTCGAGCTGACGTGCAATCGCGTCGTTGGGCTTCGGGATCGGCGCGTGCCAGACGATGAGTGCGGTGTCTTCCCACGGGATTTCGGCGGCGCGTTTCGGGCTGAGAACCGTCGCGGCGTATTTGCGCGTCGGATCGGCGGCTGCCGAAAGCGCGGCGGCTAGCGGGCCGGACTCGGCTTCGTCATCGGAGACGATCACAGAGCGGAGCACGGGCGCTTCATCGAAGACGAAATGGAACACATTGTTCGCGGCGCTCGCATCCGACGGCAGCTCGACGCGACCCCAGCCGCGCTTGGCGGACTTGTCGATGGGGATCGCGTGCGCCTGCATCACGAGCTGGTTTTCCTTCATCTCGACCTTCATCGTCGTGCTCGCACCATTGATGACGAAGCGCAGCGGCAGCTCGGTGGGCTGTGGATTGTCGGTGTGACGGGTGATGCGCATGTCGAGCAGCAGCTCAGCTTTCTCGCTCGTCTCTCGGCGCACCACGCGCTCGACGCTCACGCCGACATCATCGGGCGCGGTTTGCGGATAGCAGAGCAGATGAAAGCGCACGCCTTGCATCGTCGCGAATGCGCCGCGCAAGGCCTCCCAGCGGCCACCGCTTGCGTCCCAATCGCTCTGCTGAAGATCACTGAGCAGCCACACATCGGTGCGGCCGGTTTTGTTTGTCGTGATGTAATCGAGCGCGCCTTGCAGCAGCGCGGGAATGTCCGCTGCCGTTTCCGTGGCCTCGGTCTGCGGCAGATCGAGCAGCGCGTCCGCTTTCTCGATCGGCTGCGGCTGGCCCGTCGCACTATCGAGCACCACGAGATGCGACCGCGTGCCGACGGCGTCGTTGATCGCCTTCGCCACATTGCGCAGACCGGCGAGCCGCTTCGAGATGCCCGTCGTCTGATTCTGCTGCTCCATGCTCGCCGAGCGGTCGAGCAAAACCATCACCGTGTCCGGCGCTCCACCCGTGAGGCCGAGCCAACCGCCTGACAGCGGTCGCGTGATGACAAAGAGAATCGCCGCGACGGCCAGCACGCGCAGCGCGAGAATCAAAACCTGCCGCAGCCGCGACAAGCCCTTGTTCATCTTCTGCGCCATCCGCAGAAACATCATCGCCGCCCACTTCACCTGCCGGCGACGGTAGAGGTGGATCAAATGAATGATCACCGGCAGCGCAGCAAGCGGCAGAGCGATGAGCAGTGCTGGCTGGAGGAAGGTCATCTGGTGGGCACGGATGAGGCTTCGGAGTTGAAGAACGCCAGGGGCCGAACGGGAATCTTCCCCCTCACCCCAGCCCTCTCCCCAAGGGAGAGGGAGACGGAGGGCGCTGCTGCGCCGATGGTGAATGTGTGCTGAAGAACTTTGAGATCACAATAGTTGTGTTTTCTGTTCGAACGCGACGGAAAGGCGAGCGAGGCGACTATGCTGAAACTGGAATCGTGATTTAGGATTCCGAGCGGCAACTCGTTCTGCTCCCTCTCCCATGGGGAGAGGGCTGGGGTGAGGGGGTAGTTGTTCGAGAGATTTCCGCTTGCCTCGCAAGCTCCGTTAACCGCACAATGCACCCATGCAGCTCCGCCCAAAGCGCTGCGATGTCGAAAAGGAACTCGGTCGTGAAACGCGCACCGATCTGGTCTCCTTCGCCCGCGAACTTCGCCGCGACAATACGGACGCAGAAGCCCTGATGTGGGGCATGCTTCGCGATCGCCGGATGAACGGTCGCAAATTCCGCCGCGAACATCCGTGCGAACCGTATGTGCTCGACTTCTTCTGCCGCGAACTCGGCCTCGTCGTTGAACTGGACGGCGGCCAGCACAACAGCGCAGACGGCAGAAAAACTGATCGGGTGCGGACGGCATTTCTAGAGAAACTGGGTTATCGTGTGCTGAGGTTCACGAACCGTGAAGTGCTGACGGAGACCACCCCGGTGCTGGATGTGATCTGGCGTGCAACGCGCCGAGACGGCGAAGAGAACGAACCCTGATCGTGATTGAGCCAGTGTGAGATCGCTCATTTCCGCCCTCCCTTCTTCTCCACCCGCCCGAGCAAGAACTTCGCGAGCACGTCATCGTACTTCTCGTGCAACTTCACGCGGTGGTAGTCGATGCCGGTGGTGCGGACGAGTTCGTCGATGGCCATCATGTATTGGCGGACGGCTTCGCGGTAGTTCCGCGCGATGAGGGAGGGGTCGGCGAGGATGGCTTCGCCGCCTTCCATGTCGATGAAGCGGGCGGGGCGGTCGAAGTCGAAGTCGAGTTCCTTTTGATCGAGCAGATGGAAGACGGCGACGTCGTGCTTGCGGAAGCGGAGATGCTGGATGGCGGTCTTCAATTCCTCTGGCGGAACGAAGAGGTCGGAGAAAATGACGACGAGCGCGCGCTGGCGGATTTTCTCGGCGGCATCGTGCAGCGAGCTGAGCAGCGTGGTATCGCCGACAGGCTGGATGCCCGCGAGTTGGTCGAGGACGAGACCGAGATGCGAGGCACCGCGCTTCGCGGGAATCTCGATGGGTTTCTCGGCGAGGCTCCAAAGACCGACTCCATCGCCCTGTTGCGCGGCGACGTAGGCGAGCGTGCCGGCGAGGCGGCGGGCGTAGTCGAGGCGCGTGGCGTTTTTCGGGCCGAAGCCCATGGAGCCGCTGGTGTCGATGAGGAGGCAGAGGCGAAGGTTCGTGTCGGCCTCGAACTCCTTGATGTAAAAACGATCGCTGCGGCCCCAGGTGCGCCAGTCGAGCCGTCGGGTGTCGTCGCCGGGGACGTACTTGCGGTATTGAGCAAACTCGAGCGATGAACCGCGGACGGGGCTGCGGTGTTTGCCAGAGACATTGCCGAGCATCGCATGCCGTGCGTTCAGGGGAAGCGCGAGCAGCCGGCTGAGGACGGCTGGATCGAGGAAGCTGCGGTCTGCGGTTGTGGCCATGAGAGTGGGTTGGCCGAAAGAAACGAAAAAAGAAAAAGAGGAGGAATCGGAGGCTCAGTTTTTTGTTTCTTT
>Ga0075163_10000167_pt1 | contig 76148 bp, 80 predicted proteins | sample JI1023141ADNA_FD_71478 | JGI IMG/M metagenome (GOLD analysis project Ga0075163, IMG submission 71478) | Wastewater effluent complex algal communities from Wisconsin, to seasonally profile nutrient transformation and Carbon sequestration -... | ecosystem: Engineered > WWTP > Effluent > Algae... | reverse complement strand
TTCCAGATCGGCGAGTCGAAGTACGGCAAGCCCGTGCTCGACCGCGTCATCACCCCCGAGACGCCGCTCCAGGAAGCCGCCAAGTGCGCCCTGGTGTCGATGGATTCCACGCTCAAGTCCAACCTCTCGGTCGGCCTGCCGCTGGACCTGGTGGTGTACGAGGTCGACCGTCTGGAAAGCGACCGCGTCGTCTGCATCGGCCACGACAACCCCTACTTCCGCATGCTGCACGACACCTGGGGCCAGCGCCTGCGACAGGTGTTCGACAGCCTCGAGGATCCGCAGTGGAACGGCGGCCACACCGACATGCCGCTGCGCGTGGACTCGTCCGCGCACCCGCCGATCAAGAAGATCACCACGCCGGACGAGCGGCTGATCTGAGCGGGGCCCCCCGCGGCGGCACCCACCCATGTCCCTGATCGTCTTCTCCCACGGCAACAGTTTTCCCGCCAGCACCTACCGCGTGATGCTGGACAGCCTGCGCGCGCGCGGCTTCGGCGCGGCCGCGATCGAGAAGTACGGCCACGACCCGCGCTACCCCGTCACCGACAACTGGCCGCACCTGGTGCAGCAGCTCGCCGACTTCGCCGCCGCCGAGCAGCAGGCCAGCGGCGGCCAGGCGCCCATCCTGGTCGGCCACTCGCTCGGCGGCATCCTCAGCCTGATGTGCGCCGCGCGCCACCCGGGGCTGGCGCGCGCCGTCGTCATGCTCGACTCGCCCGTGCTGGGCGGCTGGCGCGCCGGCGCGCTGCGCGTGGTCAAGCGCACGGCGCTGATGGCACGCTTCTCGCCCAGCCAGGTCAGCCGCCGCCGGCGCGACCAGTGGGACGACCGCGAGGCGGTGTTCCAGCACTTTCGCGGCAAGCGGCAGTTCGCCCGCTGGGACGAGCAGGTGCTGCACGACTACGTGGACCACGGCACCCTTGACGCCGACGGCACCTGGCGGCTGGCCTTCGATCGCGAGGTGGAGTCGCGCATCTACGAAACCCTGCCGCACAACATCGACGGCGTGCTCCGACGCCACCCGCTGCGCTGCCCGCTGGCCTTCGTCGGCGGGCTGCAATCGGCCGAGATCCGCCAGGTCGGCGGCATCGAGGCCACGGCGCGCTTCGCCAAGGGGCGCGTGATGATGATCGACGGCACGCACCTGTTCCCGATGGAAAAACCCCTGGCCACCGCCGCGGCCATCGAGGCCAGCCTGCGGGCGATGGCCGCGTAGCATGGCTCACTTCCGGGGCGGCAGCGGAATTCGTTCATCTGGCGTAGAGTATTCGCGGTAGGGGTCCCTCCGGGAGTGCCGAAATAAAGCACCGTCAGAAACCAGAGGACAGCCCCTACTTTTTTGGGTCCGCGCTCCAGGTTGATTTCAATCAGCCGCCCTGGGCCATCGCCCACGGCGCGCGAATCTGGGGCCAGCCTGCGCGCGATGGGCGCGTAGGCTCACGCCTCCAGCACGACCGCGGCGCCGAAGGCCAGCGGTTCGGCCGGCCAGTCGCCGGCCCGCTCGATGCGCCGCGCGCCGCGCGCCAGCAGCGCGGCGGCGCGGATCACGCCGGCGTGGGTGACCCACACCGCGTCGCGCCCGCCGGCGCGCCAGTCGTCCCACGCGGCGCCCACGCGCGCCATCAACTCGTCCACCGTCTCGCCGTCGCCGCCCGGCCGCGCGTGCGCGAAGCCGGCCACCCAGGCGTCGACGTCTGCGCGCGGGATATCGGCCCAGGGCCGGCCTTCCCAGGCGCCGAAGTGCATCTCGCGCAGGCGCGGATCGGTGTTTTGAATCATATCGGGCCTCAGCCCGCGCAGATGTTGCGCCAACAGCTCGCATCTTTGTAGCGGCGACACAAACATCCGCGCTTTCAGCGGAAGCTGCCCGGCCAGCGCCCGCGCCGCCTGCCGGGTCATCTCGCCGTCGGCCGGCAGGTCGGTCCGCCCGTAGCACAGGCCCGGCGCGACCTGGACCGGCGCGTGGCGCACCAGCCAAAGCCTCACACGGCGCCCCAGGCCAAGCCGAGGAGCAGCGCCAGCTCGCTCACCTGCTGCGTGGCGCCCAGCGTGTCGCCGGTGAAGCCCTGCAGGCGGCGGCGCAGCAGGCGCGTCATGAACAGGACCGCCGCGCCCCACAGGCCGATGAATGCTGCCAAATTGAGAGCGCCCACCGCAATCCCCACGCCGGCCAGGGCCGGAATCGATCACAAAACCCCCACCGCCAGCGCGCGCGCCGACACGGCGTCGGCCAGCGGCTTGGACTTGGCGCCCGCCGCGTCGGCCACGTAGGGCAGCCGCGCCATGACGAACAGCGGCGCCAGGCGCGAGAGCACGTGCGCCGCCCCCACCGCCAGCGCGGCCGGCGCCGCGCCGCGCGATTGCAGCAACAGCGCGACCAGCGCCAGCTTCAGCCCCAAGGCCAGCACCAGCGCCACGGTGCCGTAGCTGCCGATGCGCGAGTCCTTCATGATCTCCAGCGCGCGCGCTTTCGTCGCGCCGCCGCCCAGGCTGTCGGCGGTGTCGGCCAGGCCGTCCTCGTGGAAGGCGCCGGTCAGCCACACCGTCGCCGCCGTGGACAGGCCCGCCGCCACCCACGCGCCCCAGCCCTGTGCCGCGCCCCACAGCACGCCGGCCGCGACCGCGCCCACCACCCAGCCCACGCCCGGAAAATGCCCCGCGCTGGCGCGCAGCAGCGCCGGGCTGTAGCCCACCCAGTCCGCCAGCCGCCCGGTGACCGGGATGCGGGTGAAGAACTGCAGGGCGAGCAGGAAGTGGCGCAGGGCCTGCATCGGTCACCCCCTGCCGGAGACGCCGGCGGATTCGAAGCTGGCCATCTCGCCCAGGATGCGGCAGGCCGATTCCAGCAGCGGCCAGGCCAGCGCCGCGCCGCTGCCCTCGCCCAGGCGCAGGCCCAGGTCCAGCAGCGGCTCGGCGCCCAGCGCGGCCAGCAGGCGGGCGTGACCGCGCTCGCCCGAGCGGTGCGCGAACACGCAGCGCTGCAGCACGTGGGGCGCCAGCCGGCTGGCCACCAGCACGGCGCTGCCGGCGATGAAGCCGTCCACCACGATCACGCGCCGCTCGCTGGCGGCCTGCAGCACGGCGCCCGCCATGGCGGCGATCTCGAAGCCGCCCAGGGCGGCCAGCGCATCCAGCGGCGCGGCGGCGCCGGCGTTGGCGGCCAGCGCCTCGCGCAGCACGGCGGTCTTGCGCGCGATGCCGGCGGCGTCCAGGCCGGTGCCGGCGCCGCAGACCTCGCCCACGTCGATGCCGCCCAGCCGCGCCAGCAGCAGCGCCGCCGCGCTGGTGTTGCCGATGCCCATCTCGCCCAGCAGCAGCGCGTTGCCGGGCAGCGCGCGCGCCGCGCCGATGCCGGCCCGCAGCGCGCGGGCGCACTGCGCGGCACTCATGGCGGGGCCGATCGAGCAATCCCGCGTGCCGGGCGCGATCTTGTGCCGCACCAGGCCCGGCGCGGACTCGAACTCATGCCGCACGCCGCAGTCCACCACCGTCAGCCCGATGCCGTGCTGGCGCGCCAGCACGCTCACGGCCGCGCCGCCGGCCAGGAAGTTGCGCACCATCTGCCAGGTCACGTCGCTGGGGTAGGCCGACACGCCGCGCACGGCGATGCCGTGGTCGGCGGCGAACACCACGAGCTGCGGCGCGTGCAGCCGCGGCCGCTCGCTGCCCAGCACCAGCCCCAGCCGCAGCGCCAGCGCCTCCAGCCGGCCGAGGGCGCCCAGCGGCTTGGTCTTGTGGTCGATCAGGTGGCCGAGGCGCGCGGCCAGCGCGGCGTCGTGCAGGTCGTCCACGTCGGGAAGGGTCATGGTGCCGCCAGAGCCTCCAGCACGCCGGGCTCGAACGCTTGCGCCAGCGTGCGCGCCAAGCCGTCGAACACCGGGTCCAGCGTCGGCGCCCGCGCGCCGAACAGGGCGTGCAGCACGGCCGCGTCCTCGAACAGCCCGTGCAGGTACACGCCCAGCACGTGGCCGGCGGCGTTCTGCCACGCCAGGCCGGGCACCAGCTCGCGCGCCACGTCGCCGCCGGCCGCCATGGCCGGGTGCTGCGCGGTCCGGCCGCTGTGGATCTCGTAGCCGGCGCAGGCCACGCCGGACAGCGCCGACCACGCACCCGCCACGTCGCCGAAGCGGACCTGTGTGCGGCGCACGGTCTTGCGCGGCTCGAAGCCAGTCACCAAGGGCAGCAGGCCCAGGCCAGGTGCGTTGCCGCCGCTCTCCACCCCGTGCAGGTCGATCAGCGCCTCGCCCAGCATCTGCAGGCCGCCGCACACGCCCAGCACGCGGCCGCCGCGCGCGGCGTGCGCGGCGATGGCCGCATCCAGCCCCTGCGCGCGCAGCCAGGCCAGGTCGGCGGCGGTGGCCTTGCTGCCGGGCAGCACGATCCAGTCGGCGCCGGCCACGTCGGCCGGGCTGCGCGCCCAGCGCAACTGCACGCCGGGCACGTTCTTCAGCGGCTGGAACTCGTCGAGGTTGCTGATGCGCGGGTAGGCCACCACGGCGATGCGCGTGTGCACCGCGCCCGCCGCCGCGCTGGACCCTTCGTCGAACATGCCATCTTCCTCGGGCAGGCCGTGGTGCCACTGCATGGGAATGGTGGCGACCACCGGCACGCCGGTCAGCCCGCGCAGCATCTCGGGCGCCGGGGCCAGCAGCGCCGCGTCGCCGCGGAACTTGTTGAGCACGAAGCCGTGGAGGCGCGCGCGGTCGGCCTCGGGCAGCAGCGCCCAGGTGCCGTACAGGTGGGCGAAGGCGCCGCCGCGGTCGATGTCGGCCACCAGCAGGCAGCGCGCGCCGGCGTGGCGCGCCACGCGCAGGTTGACCACGTCGCTGGCCATCAGGTTGATCTCGGCCGGCGAGCCGGCGCCCTCGATCACCACCACGTCGTGGCCGGCGCGCAGGCTGTCGAGCGCGGCGGCGATCTGCGGCCACACCCGCTCGCCGCGGCCGCGCCAGGGCAGCGCGGACAGCTCGCGGCTGACCTGCCCCATCAGCACCACCTGGCTGTGCGTGTCGGCCTCGGGCTTGAGCAGCAGCGGGTTCATGCGCACGTCGGGCGCGGCGCGGGCGGCCAGGGCCTGGAAATACTGCGCGGAGCCGATTTCACCCTGCTCCCCATCCAGGCCCGCCACGACCCGCGCGTTGTTGCTCATGTTCTGCGCCTTGAAGGGCGCCACCCTCAGGCCCAGGCGGGCGTAGTGGCGGCACAGCGCGGTGGCGACCCAGCTCTTGCCGGCGCCGCTGCTGGTGCCCAAAACCATGATGCAACGCGCGGTCATGCGGACGCCTTCAGAGAGGCCATCAGCGCGTCCTGCACCTCGGGCGCCACCACCGCCATGCGCACCCGGCCGGGCAGGCCGAAGCTGGCGCAGTCGCGCAGCTTGACGCCGCGCCGGCGCAGCGCCGCCAGCCAGGATTTCATGTCAGATTGGTCGTTGGTCCGCATGGGTATTGCACCATCAGCTACAAAAAAGTTAGCAACGCTGGGTTCGATGCGCCAGCCCGCCCCGGCCAGCAGCGCCGCCTGCCGCGCCTTCCAGCCGCGCAGCGTGGCGCGGCAGTCGGCCAGCCAGTCCTGCGCCTCGGCGCCGGCCCAGGCGTCGAGCAGGGCCACGCCGTGCGCGCCCAGCGGCCACGACGGCGCCAGCGCCCGCAGGCGCGCCAGCAGCGCGGCGTCGGCCGCGCGCGGCGCGATGGCGTAGGCGGCGCGCACGCCGGTCAGGCCCAGCGCCTTGTTGGGGGTGAGCAGGCGCCAGGCGCGGTCCAGCGCCGCCCCGTCCAGCGCCAGCGTGCCGGCCAGGCGGAACGGCTCGTAGGCCTGATCCAGCACCAGCGCCTGGTGCGGCCGCAGCGCCGCCACGCGCGCGGCCAGGCCCGCGTCGGGCTGGCCCAGCGGGCTGGACGGGTCGCAGGCCCACAGCAGGTCGGCCTGGGCTGGGTCCCGGACCGCCGCCAGCCCCGCCGCCCGCGCGGCGCGCGCGTAGTCGCCGTAGGCGTGCGGCGGCTGCCAGAACGCGGCGCCGGCGCCCCGCCGCGCCGGCCTGCAGCGCCACGGCCACGCTGGCGCGCTGGATGAACTCGCTGGCGCTGGCGGCGACCACGATGCGCTGCGGCGCCACGCCGTGCCACGCGGCCAGCCGGTCGACCAGCCGTGTGCAGGCCGGGTCGGGGTAGTGGCGCGCGTCGGCCGCGCGCAGCGCCCGCAGCGCGGCCGGGCACGGGCCGCAGGCGTTGGCGTTGGTGGACAGGTCGTGCGCCGGCACGCCGTGCGCGTCGGGGCCGCCGTGGACCGGGGTCACGATGCGGTTACTCCTGAATCAATAGCTTGTGGCGCAACAGGGGAAAGGGCTGCAGCCATATTTTCCTTGAAACCAGGCCCGGTCACGCCGCCACCCCCGCCAGCACCGCCGCGCAGGCCAGCAGCGTCGCCGCCAGCGCGGTGCGCGCGCCGAGGGCGCAGGCGCGCAGCGTGTCGGCCGGCTCGGGCGTGTGGCCGCCCTCGCCCAGCGTGTAGACGCCGGGCTTGCGCAGCCGCACGCCCAGCGCGCGCGCCATCGCCGCCATCGGCCAGCCGCCGTTGGGCGAGGGCGTGCGCGCCGCCTCGCCCCGCAAGCCGCGCCAGCCGCGCGCGCCGCCCAGCAGGACGATCAGCGCGGCGGTCAGGCGCGCGGGCAGCCAGGCCAGCACGTCGTCGGCGCGCGCCGCCCACTTGCCGGCCCAGGTCCAGTCGCGCGCCACGCCGTTCAAGGAGCGCACGCCCCGGTAGCCCCACATGGCGTCGGCCGTGTTGGCGAAACGGAACAGCGCCGCGCCCGGCAGCCCCAGCAGCGCGAACCACAGCAGCGGCGCCACCAGCGAGTCGTTCAGGTTCTCGGCCAGGCTCTCGATGGCGCTCTCGCGCACCTCGGCGGCGCTCAGGCTGGACACGTCGCGGCTCACCAGCCGCGCCAGCCGCGCGCGGCCGGCGGGCAGCGATTCGGCCAGGGCGTGCTCCACCGCCAGCACCTCGTCGTGCAGCAGGGCCCAGGCCAGCAGCGGCTTCAGGCACAGCCCCAGCGCCAGCGCCGCCAGCCACGCCGGCTGCGCCAGCACCCATTGCTGGACGAGCCAGCTTGCCGCAAAAATCGCAGCAGCCGCCGCGCACCAGGACAGCGCCGCGAGCCAGAACACCCTGGCATCGGACAGCCCCCGCAGCGCATCCACCCGCGGCGCCAGCCGCGCGCCGGCCCAGCCGAGGTAGCGGCCCATCCAGGCCACCGGATGCCAGCGCAGCGGCGGCTCGCCCAGCAGCCGGTCGATGGCCAGCGCCAGCGCGGGGGCGCAGGCGAGCAGCGCGGCGCCCTCGCCCGTGGCGTCGAACCCGATCAAGACAGCAGATCCCTCGGCGGCGCGCCCTCGCGCTCCAGCCCCAGCAGCCACTGCTTGCGCGGCAGCCCGCCGCCGAAGCCGGTCAGGCTGCCGTCGCTGCCGATGACGCGGTGGCAAGGCACGACGATGGAGATCTTGTTCTGCCCGTTGGCGGCGGCCACGGCGCGCGTGGCGGTGGGGCGGCCGATGCGCTGCGCCTGCTGGGCGTAGCTGCGCGTCTGGCCGTAGGGGATGGCCAGCAGCGCGTGCCACGCGGCGATCTGGAACGGCGTGCCGACGAGGTCGAGCGGCAGGCCGAACGCTTGCCGGCGGCCGGCGAAGTAGTCCGCCAGCTCGGCGCGCAGTTGCGCCGCGAGGGGGCCATCGCCCGGCTGGGCGGGGCCGCCGCGCGCGGCCTCGACCTGGGCCTGTTCGCGGTCCACGCGGGGCTGGCCGGCGAATTCCAGCAGGCACAGGCCACGCTCGGAAAACAAGGCCATCATGCCGCCCAGGGGCGTGTCGTAAGTGTGCGAGATCAGGGGCGTCATGGCGGGTTCATTCACAGCTTATCAATCCTCGATGCCGCGCTGCGCGGGCACGCCGGCCTTGAAGGCGTGCTTGACGAGCTGCATCTCGGTCACCGTGTCGGCGATCCCGATCAGCTCGGGCGGGCAGCGGCGGCCGGTCAGGCACACGTGCACGTCGCGCGGGCGCTGCCGCAGCGTCCGCAGCACGTCGTCGAGCGGCAGCCAGCCGTAGATGAGCGGGTAGGTGATCTCGTCCAGCACGACGAGGAAGTGCTGGCCGTCCAGGATGGCCGCCTTCGCCTTCTGCCAGCCGTCGCGCGCCAGTTGGGCGGAGTGGTCCAGGTCCTTGCTCTTCCAGCTGAAGCCGTCGCCCAGGCCCTCGATGGGCAGGCCGATCTGCTCGAACACGCGGTGCTCGCCGAAGCGCGCGCTGGGCACCTTCATGAACTGGAAGATGCGCACCTGCCTGCCGTGCACGTGCTGGCGGCCGAAGGCGCGCAGCGCCAGCCCGAAGGCGGCCGTGCTCTTGCCCTTGCCGTCGCCGGTGTGGACGAGGATCAGGCCCCGGCGCTCGCCCTCGGGGCGGTCGTACCGTTTCTCAGTGGGGGGTGTCTCGATCTGCATGAATGGGTTCCTCCTGGGGCAGCGCGACCCAGCTGCCCTGCACGGGCAGCACGCGGATGCGCTCGTCGAACGCGGCCTGCAGCGCGCGGTGGGTGTCGGGGCTGGCGCAGGGGCCGTGGTGGGCGATGGCGCCGTCCCTGACGATCAGCAGCTCGTCGGCGTGCAGCGCCACGCCCAGCTCGTGCAGCACGCTGACCACGGTGCCGCCAGCGGCGACCAGCCGGCGCACCACGGCCAGCCAGTCGGCCTGGTGCGGCGGGTCGAGGTGGGCCAGGGGCTCATCCATCAGCAGCACGGGCGCCTGCACGGCCAGCGCGCGCGCCAGCAGCACGCGCTGGCGCTCGCCGCCGGACAAATCGCCCAGCCGGCGCGCGCGCAAGTCCCACACCTGCGTGGCCTGCAGCGCCTGCCGGGCGGCGGCGTGGTCGGCCTCGGTGGGCGGCGCCAGCCAGGCGCGGTGCGGCAGGCGGCCCAGCAGCGCGACGTCGTAGGCCGACAGGTCCTCGGCCCCCGGCTCGCCCTGGCCCAGCCAGGCCAGTTGCCGGGCGCGTTCGCGCGCGGGCCAGTCGCGCAGGTCGCGCCCGTGCAGGGTGACGGTGCCCGCGGTCGGCAGCAGGCCGGCCAGCACGCGCAGCAGGGTCGACTTGCCGGCGCCGTTGGGGCCGACGACGGCGGTCCAGCGGCCGGCGGGGAGGCGCAGGTCCAGCGCGTGCAGTATCTCGACTTTTCCCATCAAAGTCCGCGTGGATGTTGCGCTGATAGCTATTGAAAACATAGCACTCACCGCCCCCCTCCGCCGCGCGTGCGCCGGTACATCAGCCACAGCAGGTAGGTGCCGCCCAGCACGGCGGTGAGCACGCCCACCGGCAGCTCCTGCGGCGCGATGAGCACGCGCGCCACGATGTCGGCCACGGCCAGCAGCAGCCCGCCCATCAGCGCGGACAGCACCACCAGCGGCCCGTGCGTGAGCCGCGCCAGCGAGCGCACCAGGTGCGGCGCCGCCAGCCCGACGAAGCCGACCAGCCCGGCCTGCGCCACCGCCGCGCCGGTGGCCAGCGCCAGCACGCTGACCAGGGCCGCGCGCATGGGCGCCAGCGGCAGGCCCAGGCTGTGCGCGGTGGCCTCGCCCAGGCTCAAGCCGTCGAGCACGCGCGCCAGCGCCCAGGCCAGCGCCAGCGCCGGCAGCAGCACGGCGGCCATCACGCCGCAGGCCTGCCAGCCGATCAGGCTGGTGTTGCCGAGCATGAAGGCCACCATGGCGGCCAGCACCTCGGGCGCGGCCAGCGTCACCAGGTCCTTGACGGCGCCCAGCACGTGGCCCACCACCACGCCGGCCAGCAGCAGGCGCAGCGTGTGCTGCACGCCCTGCGCCAGCAGCAGGGTCAGCATCACGCCGCCCAGGGCGCCGACGAAGGCCGCGCCGGTCAGGCCCAGCCTGGGCACCAGCGCCGCGGCCGCCGCCGGCGCGCCCCACCAGGCCAGCGCCACGGCCACCGCCAGCATGGCGCCGGAGGCGCTGCCCAGCAAGAAAGGGTCGGCCAGCGGGTTGCGGAACAGCCCTTGCGCCACCGCGCCGCCCAGCCCCAGCAGCGCGCCGGTCAGCCACGCGCCCAGGGTGCGCGGCAGGCGGATCTCGGCCACGATCTGGCGCGCCACCGGGTCCTGCAGCGCGTGCCGCAGGCTGTCGAAGCCGGTGCTGCCCACGCTGACGCCCACGGCCAGCGCCAAGCACGCCAGCAGCAACAGCGCCAGCGCGAGCCAGGGCGCGCGGGTCACGGCGCCCTGCCCTCCCGCGCGCCCTGGTCGGTGACGCAGCGGGCCATCAGGCGCGCCGCCTCGGGCATGCGTGGGCCGGGGCGCACGAGGATGTCCACCTCGTCGAGGCCGAACACGCACACCCGCTGCGCCCGCACCGCGCGCAGGCGCTGCCAGCCGGGGCGCCGGGCCATGTCGCCGGCGCTGCGCGCGCCGGCCATGATGAGGTCGGGGTCGGCGCGCACCACCAGCTCGGGGTTGATCTTGGGAAACGGCCCCAGCTCCGGCCCGATGATGTTGGCCAGGCCCAGGGCGCGCAGCATCTCGCCGATGAAGGACTGGGGCCCCGCCGCGTGCGGGCCGCCGCTGGCCTCGAAGTACACGCGCTGGCCGCGCAGCGCGGGCGGCACGGACTGCGCGGCGGCGGCCACGCCGGCGTCGATGTCGCGGGCCACGCGCTCGGCGCCGGGCACGGCCAGCAGCTCGCCCAGCTTGCCGATCACGCGCCGCACGTCGGCGCCGGTCTTGGGCTCCAGCGCCACCACCTTCACGCCCAGCGCACGCAGCCGCTCGGACACGCGCGAGGACGTGGCGGCGAGCACCACGTCGGGCTTGAGCGCGACGATGGCCTCGACGTTCGGGTCCAGCCCGCCGCCGACCTGCGGCAGGCGGCGCACCGCTTCGGGCCAGTTGGAATAGCGGTCCACGCCGACCAGCCGGTCGCAGGCGCCGATGGCGCACACGGTCTCGGTCAGCGAGGGCAGCAGGCTGACAACGCGCCGGGGCGGGGCGTCGAAGCGGACGGAAACGCCGCGGTCGTCGGCGACTTCGTAGGACTGGGCCTGGGCGGGGGCGTGCAGGACGAAGGCGAGGAACAGCAGCCAGGCCAGGCGGTACAGGCCCTGAATAGGGGTCAGATCAGAATTCATTCGTTTCATTTGAGGCTCAGCGGCAGCCCGGCCACCATCAGCGTGACGCGCTCGCACACCGCCGCCACCTGCTGGTTGAGCGCGCCCAGCGCATCAACGAAGGCGCGCACCTCGCGGCCGAGCGGGATGACGCCCAGGCCGATCTCGTTGCCGACCAGCACCACGGGGCCTGGGCAGGTGGCGATGGCTTCCAAAAGCATAGCTGTCGACGCAGTATCCGAGCTGGCTGCAGGCCGATTTCTTTCAGAATCCGTGTCCATCGGCATCATCTCCCGCGTCAGCCACAGCGTCAGGCAATCGACCACGCGCAGCGTCTCGGCGCCGCCGGCGGACGCGAGGGCCGCCGCCAGGTCGGGGGGCGACTCCACGGTCGCCAGGGCGGGCACGCGCTCGGCGCGCTCGCGCCGGTGGCGGGCGATGCGCGCGCGCATCTCGTCGTCGTGCGCCTCGGCGGTGGCGATCAGCACGGCGCGGTGCGCGGGTGACGCGGCCAGCCACGCGGCGGCCAGGTGCTCGGCGCGGCGCGACTTGCCGCTCTTCTGGCCGCCGAGGATGAGTTCGCTGCGCGCGACGTCAAGCATGGCGGGTGAACCAGTCCAGCACGATGAACCGCCGCCCGCCGAAGCGGGCGGGAAACAGGGACATCTCTTCTGCTACCGAATTCATAGCTAATGGCGTAGACTGTACGCGGGCTCTGAGCCCATTTTGCATCAAGACCGCGCGGCGCGCGTCAGGGCCTCGGCGACCAGCGCAGGCCGACGAAGAAGGTGCGCCCGGCGGTGGCGTAGCCGCGCGCGATGCGGTAGTCGCGATCACCCACGTTGTCGATGCGCGCCAGCACGCTCCAGTCGCGCGCGATGGTGGCGCTGGCGTACAGGTTGACGACGCCGTAGCCGGCCAGCACGTTGGTGTTGGCGGCGTTGTCCCAGCGGCGCGAGGAGGCCTGCCATTCGGCGCCCAGTGTCCAGTCGCCCACGCGGGTGTCGGCGGCCAGCTTGAGGATGCGCTTGGCGCGGCGCGCCAGCACCTTGCCGGTCACGTCGTCCTTGGGGTTCTGCAGGTCGAGCGAGCCGCTCAGGTTGACGCCGCCCAGCCGGTGCGCGCCCGCCAGGGTGACGCCCTGCAGCAGCGCGCGGCCGGTGTTGTCGTAGCAGCCGAAGGCGTCGCCGCAAGGCCCCGCCGCGCCGAAGGTGATGAGGTTGCGCACCTGGTTGCGGTAGGCCGTGACGCCGAAGCGGCTGGCGCCTTGCGACCAGTGCAAGCCGATCTCGACGTTGCGGCTCTTTTCGGGCTGCAGCGCGGGCTGGCCGTACTGCGAGAAGCGCTGGTACAGCGTGGGCACGCGGAAGGCCGTGCCCGCCGCCGCCGTCACGCGCCAGCCGGGCGCGAAGGCGTAGCCGTAGGCGGCGCTGCCGTTGGCGTGGCCGCCGAACTCGCTGTCGCGGTCGTGCCGCACGTTCAGCTGCACGGTGTGGGCGCCGTGCGCATGGCCGTAGCCCAGGGCGATGGCGTCCTGGTGGCGGCTGCGGTCGATGGGCTGGTTGACGAGCTGGTCCCCGCGCCGCTCCAGCGCGGCGGTGACCAGGTGCGGGCCCTGGCGCCACTCGTTCTGCAGCAGGACGTTGCGCAGCGTGGTCTCGGTGCGGTAGGGACTGGGCGTGGTCTCGTAGCGCTGGCGCGACTCGCTGACCGACAGGCGGGTGCTGTAGTGCTTCGTCCACTGCGCGTTCCAGGCCGCGCCCAGGGTGGCCAGGCGGTTGTGGCCCACGTCGTTCAGTCCAGGCGTGAAGCCGTCGTACTGCGCGCGCATGTCGCTGTGGGTGCCGCTGGCCTCGACGCGGTGCGCGCCGTTGATCTGCAGGCCCACGCGCCCACTGGCGCTGCTGTTGCGCCAGCCGTCGCGGTCGGGGTTGGTGCCGGGGCGGCTGTCGAAGCCGTGGCTGAGGTCGCGCGCCGCGCCCAGGGCGTAGTCCACGGCGCCGCTCTTGCCGCTGAAGCCGGCCTCCAGCTTCTTCGTGCCCTGGCTGCCCAGGCCGACGCCGGCGTAGGGGGCGAAGGGGCCGTCGCCCTTGCGCGTGAAGATCTGCACCACGCCGGCGATGGCGTCGGAGCCGTACACGGCGGCGGCCGGCCCACGCACGATCTCGATGCGCTCGACCTGACCCAGCGCGATGCCCTCCCACGGCGCGCCGCCGGTGGACTGCGTGTCGACGCGGATGCCGTCGATGTAGACGGCGGTGAAGCGGTTGTCGGCCCCGCGCATGAACAGGCTGGTGGTGGTGCCGGGGCCGCCGTTGCGCGACAGCTCCAGCCCCGGCTGGCGCGCCAGCAGGTCGGCGATGTTGACGGCGCCGCTGCGGCGAATCTGCTCGTCGCCGAGCACGGTCACGTCGGCCAGCACGTCGGCGAGCGGCTGCGCCGCGCGCGTGGCGGTGACCACCGTCTCGGCCAGCGCGGGGGCGGCCAATTGGGCGACGGTGGTGGATTCGAGCAGGGGCTGCGCCTGGGCAGCCAGGGTGCCGGACAGCGCGCAGGAGATCGCCAGCGGCAGCGCGGCCGGCCGGCAGGGGGCAAACATTTGATTCATCACGGGAACAGGGATGGCGGACAGCCCCCTGCCGGCTTCCCCGCCGGCGCCTGGGGCGAACTGGCCGCGCGCGTGCCCGTTTCAGTCGTGGGCGGCGCGCGCGTCCTCCTCGTTGGCCGGTATCCGGGCTGGCGGAGGAGTCACCCGCTCCTCGCCTTCCCGGCCGCGTGTTTCAGCGCAGCCAGTGGCCGTGTGAGGAGCAGGCCGGCGCCCCGGCGGACCGGGGCAACCGTCCGCTTACCGTTGCGGGGGCAGCGCAGGTTAGGCGGCCCTCTAGGCGAGGCGCCCTCCTGCTTCCCGTTGAACTGCGGCCGTGCGAACCACGGCGCGCGAGCACCAACGACAGCGATTGTATGAGAGGGTGAAGGTGTCCCCGCGCGCGCGACCGCGCCGCACGCCCCTCGTACAATCGGCTCGTCCCCCCGTGTTCACCGCGCCCCATGACGAATCCGCCCTTGATCGAACAGATTGCCGAGCGCGTCGAGCGGCTGCTCGTGCGCCACGATGAACTGCGCCGCACCAACGAACTGCTCGCGCAGCAGGTGGAGGCGCTCACGCACGAGCGCGACAGCCTGAAGTCGCGCCTGATGGCGGCGCGCGCGCGGGTCGACGCGCTGATCGACCGCCTGCCGGCTGCCGCCGGCGTGCTGGCGCCGGAGGCCGCGCCGCCGCAGCACCAGGAGCGCTCGTCGTGAAGCAACTCGAAGTCAAGATCATGGGCCAGGGCTACCTGCTGGGCTGCCCCGAGGGCGGCGAGGCGCGGCTGCACGAGGCCGTGCAGCGCGTGGACGCGGCCATGTGCAAGATCCAGGGCACCGGCAAGATCAAGGCGCGCGACCGCATCGCCGTGCTGGCGGCGTTGAACCTGGCGTTCGAGCTGGCCGAGCAGCCCGCCGCCGCGCCGCAGGCCGCCCCGGCCGCGGGCGACGAGCCCTCGCTGAGCGTCGCCGAGCAGGCCACGCTGGGCGTGTTGCTGCAGCGCCTGGACCGGGCGCTGGGCGAGGACGGCCAACTGCTCTGAGCCCCGGTAAAATGGCGGCGTCTGCGGTGCGCGCCGGGCTTTATATTTCCTTGAACCAATGCTCATAGAGCACGGGCCTGGAACATCGTCTGGTCAGCGTGATCGTCTCGCGTCAGATGAACCCAAGACCAGTCTGACCTCGCCCACCTGAACCCCCGCGTTCAGGATGACGGTCCGGCGGCATTCGCAGACACCTTATTCCCCTTCCCGGCGCCCGCTGCGGTGGCCGACCCACCGGCCACCCCGCATGCCCCTCGAACCCCTGCTCGTTATCGAACTCGCCCTGCTGGGCCTGGTCACCGGCTTCCTCGCGGGCCTGCTGGGCATCGGCGGCGGCATGATCATGGTGCCCTTCATCTCCGCCATCCTGGACGCGCGCGGCGTGGCGCCGGGGCTGGCGGTGAAGATGGCGATCGCGACGTCGATGGCGACCATCATCTTCACCTCGGTCAGCAGCGTGCGCGCGCACCACAAGAAGGGCGCGGTGCGCTGGGACATCGTGCGCGGCCTGGCGCCGGGCATCGTGCTGGGGGCGATGGTGGCCAGCCTGGGGGTGTTCGCGCTGCTCAAGGGCTCGGCGCTGGCGCTGGTGTTCGCCGTGTTCGTGGGCTTCTCGGCGACCCAGATGTTCCTGGACAAGAAGCCCGCGCCGACGCGCCAGATCCCCGGCACGGCGGGGCTGCTGGGCGCGGGCGGGGGCATCGGCTTCCTGTCGGGCCTGGTGGGCGCGGGCGGCGGCTTCGTGTCGGTGCCGTTCATGACCTGGTGCAACGTGGCCATCCACAACGCGGTGGCGACCAGCGCGGCGCTGGGCTTTCCGATCGCGCTGGCCAACGTGGCGGGCTACGTGGTCGCGGGCCAGGGCGTGGCCGGCCTGCCGCCCCACTCCTTCGGCTACCTGTGGCTGCCGGCGCTGGTGGTGATCGCCTCGTGCAGCGTGCTGATGGCGCCGCTGGGCGCCAAGGCGGCGCACGCGCTGCCGGTGAAGAAGCTCAAGCGCGTGTTCGCCACCGTGCTGTACCTGCTGGCGGCGTACATGCTCTACAAGGGCCTGACGGCCGCCGGCACCTGAGAACGCCTCGGTTTCAAGCCAAATCAGCCTCCATCCCGCACGGTTACTGTGCCGGAAGCTATAAAAAACGAAGCGTTCAGGATGTGGGCACCACGCACCACGGCGCCTGTTCGTGGACCAGCCCCATCCACAGGCCCCAGGCCGAGGTGAGCACCAGCGCCAGCCCGGCGACGCGCAGGCTCCAGGGGCCACGGCCGTTGGCGCCCAGGCGCAGCAGCAGCCACGGGCCGGCCCACAGCGACAGGCCCGAGCCCAGGGCGAACAGCGCCATCACCGCCGCGCCGCCGGCCACGCTGCCGGCCAGCGCCGCCACCATCAGTGCCGAGTACAGCAGGCCGCAGGGCAGCAGCGCCCAGGCCACGCCCAGACCCAGCGGCGCGGCCAGGCCCAGCGACTGCGTGGCGGCGCGCACCCGCGTCCACACGCGGCGCGCGCCCGTCTCCAGCCACACCGGCTGGCGCGCCCGCACCAGCAGCACCAGTCCCAGCAGCACGGCGGCCACGTGCACCATGGTCCAGGCCGGCCGCAGCGCGACCGACTGGAGGGTGAGCCAGCCCAGCCCCTGCATCGAGGCGGCGGCCAGCGCGCCCAGGGCCGCGTAGCCCGCCAGGCGCCCGAGCTGGAACAGCCCGACGGCCTGCTCGCCGCGCGGCGCGGCCGCCTGCCCGATGCCGGCGCAGGCCGCGCCGCACATGGCGATGCAGTGCGGGCCGCCGGCCAGGCCCATGACCAGGGCAGTGACGGCCAGGGAGGTTTGCATCAAAGAATTCTAGAGAACCGGGCGCGGGTCTGGTCGGCCTGCAAGTACTTGTCGAACACCATCGCCACGCCGCGCACGAAGAACCAGCCCATGGCGGTGACCTGGATGCCCGTACCTGTCACCTCCACCAGGCCCTGCTCCTGCAGGCCACGCAGCGTTTGCAGCTCAGCGGCAAAGTAGGCGCCGAAGTCGATCAGGTGCGCCTGCTCGACGGGCTCGAACTGCACCTCGCCCTGGCACATCAGGGCCATGATGACGGCGCGCCGCAGCAGGTCGTCGCGCGAGACGGCCAGGCCGCGCACCACGGGCAGGTGGCCCTGGTCGAGCAGGTCCTGGTACTCGGCCAGGGTCTTGGCGTTCTGACTGTAGGTGGCGCCGACCTTGCCGATGGCCGACACGCCCAGGCCGATCAGGTCGCAGTCGGGCTGGGTGCTGTAGCCCTGAAAGTTGCGGTGCAGCCGGCCCTGCCGCTTGGCCACGGCCAGGGCGTCGCCGGGCAGCGCGAAGTGGTCCATGCCGACGTAGACGTAGCCGGCCTCCTCGAACGCCGCCAGCGACCGCGCCAGCATCGCCACCTTGCCGCCGGCGCTGGGCAGCTCGATGGGGATGATGCGCCGCTGCGGCTTGAAGCGCTCGGGCAGGTGCGCGTAGGCGTAGAGCGCGATGCGGTCGGGACGCAGCCGGGCCACCTGCGCCAGGGTGCGGTCGAAGGACTCGGGCGTCTGCAAGGGCAGGCCGTAGATCAGGTCGACGTTGATGGATTCGAAGCCGATGCGGCGCGCGGCCTCGACCAGGGCGAAGACCTGCTCGGCCGGCTGCACGCGGTGCACGGCCTTTTGCACCAACGGGTCGAAATCCTGCACGCCGAAGCTCAGGCGGTTGAAGCCCAGGCGCGCCAGCGTGGCCAGGCGGTCGGCGTCCACGGTGCGGGGATCGACCTCGATCGAGTATTCGCCGCCGGGCACCAGGCTGAAGCCGCGGCGCAGCATGGCCATCAGCTCGGCCAGTTCGTCGTCGTCGAGGAAGGTGGGCGTGCCGCCGCCCAGGTGCAGCTGGCTCACCGCCTGGCCGGCGCCGAGGTGCCGCACGTGCAGGTCCACCTCGCGGCCCAGGCAGCGCAGGTAGGGCGCGGCGCGGTCGTGGTGCCGGGTGATGATCTTGTTGCAGGCGCAGTAGTAGCACAGCGATTCGCAGAAGGGTACGTGCACGTACAGCGACAGCGGCGTGGCCAGCGGCCCGCGGCCCGAGCGGCGCTGCGCCAGCGCGCGCAGGTAGTCGGGCTCGCCGAAGGCCTCGACGAAGCGGTCCGCCGTGGGGTAGGAGGTGTAGCGCGGACCGGGAACGTCGAATCGGGTCAGCAGCTCGGGGGTGATGGCGGGCATCGGGGCAGTCCTGTGGTGTCAGGCTGTACTGTCGCGCCGGCGCGCGTCCTTGTCCTTGACGATCGTCAAGGTGTCGAATGGACTGGGGCAGCACTAGAATGGCTCACCGCCGCCTTCGCGGGACGGACCCCTCATCCAGCCGCCCATGACCCCGCAAGCCATCAAAGTCGCGTGTTCCAACTGCAACCTGCGCGAGTTGTGCATGCCCATGGGCCTGTCGGGCACGGACATGGGCAAGCTGGATGAGCTGGTGACCACGCGGCGCCGGATCCCGCGTGGGTCGCCGCTGTTTTCCAGCGGCGATCGCTTCAATGCGCTGTACGCCATCCGCACGGGTTTCTTCAAGACCTGCGTGACCACCGAGGACGGCCGCGACCAGGTGACGGGTTTCCAGATGGCCGGCGAGATCATGGGGCTGGACGGCATCGTCGGCGACCGCCACACCTGCGATGCGGTGGCGCTGGAGGACGCCGAAGTGTGCGAACTGCCCTATGGCCGCATCGAGGATCTGTCGCGCGAGGTGCCGGCGCTGCAGAGCCACGTGCACAAGATCATGAGTCGCGAGATCGTGCGCGAGCACGGCGTGATGCTGCTGCTGGGCAGCATGCGCGCGGAGGAGCGCCTGTCGGCCTTCCTGCTCAACCTGGTGCAGCGGCTGCACACGCGAGGCTTCTCGCAGTCGGAGTTGGTGCTGCGCATGACGCGCGAGGAGATCGGCAGCTACCTGGGCCTGAAGCTGGAAACGGTGAGCCGCACCTTCTCGAAGTTCGCCGACGACGGCATCGTGGAAGTCAAGCACCGCCACGTGCGCATCCTCGACATCGAGGCGCTGCGCAACATCGTCCACGCGCCGGCCTGCCGCTGAAGTTTTCAGCCTTTTTGGCCTCTAGCCCGCATATATATTATGCAGGCAGCTATCAAATTCATTGCAGCGTGTTCTTCAGGCTGTCCGGCAGCGGCAGCGCCATGACGGCGATGCCCTCGTCCATCAGCTCCTCGGTCTGCTCGCGCGTGGCCTGGCCGCGGATGCCGCGCTCCGGCGTTTCACCGTAGTGGATGCGGCGCGCTTCCTCGGCGAAGCGCTCGCCCACGTCCTCGGTCTGCGCCATCACGCGGCGCACCATGTGCATCCACGCCGCCTGCAGCGCGGCGGGCGGCAGCGCGGCGACGGGCGTGCCGGCGCCCTGGGATTCGGCCGACGCCGGGATCGCGCCGCTCAGGTTGAGGCGCGGGGCGCTGGGCAGCTTGGCCACCGCCGTGTCGCCGCACATCGGGCAGGCCACGAGCTGGCGCGCCAGTTGGTCCTGGAAGTCGTCCTCGGACGAGAACCAGCCTTCGAACCCATGCCCGTGGGCACATTGCAGGTCGAGCACTTTCATCGGCTGGATACCCTTCAGGCGGCGGCCGGCGCGGGCCGCCAGTCCAGCGCCCATGTCCCGCTCATCACATTCTGCAGCCACAGCGCCCCGACCAGGGTCTTGGCGTCGGTCACCTGGCCGTCGCGGCACCAGTCCTGCAGTTGCGCGGGCGTGGCGCTGAAGACCTCCAGGAACTCGCCCTCGTCCAGGCGCCGTTCGCCGGCCGTGAGGCCGCGCGCGAACCAGACCTCGATCACCTCGGTCGAGTACGCGACCACGGGATGCAGCACGCCGGCGTGCGCCCATTCGCGGGCGGTGTAGCCGGTTTCCTCGCGCAGCTCGCGCTGGGCGCAGGCCAGCGGGTCCTCGCCCGGGTCGAGCTTGCCGGCGGGAAATTCGATCAGGGTGCCCCGCACCGGGTAGCGGTACTGGCGTTCCAGCACCAGGCGCGTGGCGCCGTCCGCACCTTCGAGCAGCGGCACGACCATCACCGCGCCGGGATGCACCACGTACTCGCGCTGGGCCAGACCGCCGTCGGGCAGCCGCACCTGGTCGCGAAAGGCGTGCAGGAAGCCGCCCTTGAACAGCTCCTCGCCCTGAACGCGGTGCTCGGTCAGGTCAATGACGGGCCTAGGCGCCACGCCGCACCAAGTAACGGTAGACGAAGCCTGGAAATGCCAGGGTCAGGAACAGCGCAGCCGTGATCGCATAGAACTCCCAGCCTTGGCCGTGGATCTGGCCCGCGCCCTTCTCCAGTGCCAGGCCGATGCCGCCGACCAGGAAGTACCACACCACCAGTTCGGCCAGGCGCCAAGCCAGCGACTTGTGCATGCCGCGCAGCGGCATCACGGTCATCAACCGCTGGTTGACGAATGGCAGGTTGGCCGCGACGGCGGCCAGAACGATCAGCAGCCAGATGCCGGCGGCCTGGGACATCAGGTCGCGAGCATCTGCACGATGGCCTGGGCGCACAAGGTCATCAGTGCGCCCGGCACGATGCCCAGCACCAGCACCAGCGCCCCGTTGAGGGACAGCACGGCACGCATGTCCAACGGCGCCGAGATGGACGAGGTGCTGGTGGGCTCATCGAAGTACATCACCTTGACCACGCGCAGGTAGTAGAACGCGCCAATCAGCGACATCACCACCGCGAAGACCGCCAAGCCGATATAGGCCGGCAGATTGGTGCTCACCAGCGCCTGCAGCACCGACAGCTTGGCCTGGAAGCCCACCAGCGGCGGAATGCCGGCCAACGAGAACAGGCACACGGCCATGATGCCAGCGTAGAGCGGGCTGCGCTGGTTCAGGCCGGCGAAGTCGGCGATGTCGTCGCTCTCGAAGCCCTCGCGCGACAGTAGCATGATCACGCCGAAGCTGGCCAGCGTGGTGAGCACGTAGGTCACGATGTAGAACATGGCGGAACTGTAGGCGTTGGCGGCCGACAGCGCGTTGCCGTTGACCACACCGGCCATCAGGCCCAGCAGCACGAAGCCCATCTGGGCGATGGTCGAGTAGGCCAGCATGCGCTTCAGGTTGGTCTGCGCGATGGCGGCCAGGTTGCCGATGAGGAGCGAGGCGATGGCCATCAGGCCCAGCATCTGCTGCCAGTCGATGGCCAGCGGCAGCAGGCCTTCCACCAGCAGGCGGATCGCCATCGAGAACGCCGCCAGCTTGGGCGCGGCCCCCAGCATCAACGTGACCGCCGTGGGCGCGCCATGGTAAACGTCGGGAATCCACATGTGAAAAGGCGCGGCGCCGAACTTGAATGCGACGCCCGCGACCACGAACACCAGGCCGAACACCAGCACCTGGTGCTTGATCTGCCCCGAGGCGATGGCCTTGAAGACGCCGGCGATGTCCAGCGTGCCCGTGGCGCCGTAGAGCATCGACAGGCCGTAGAGCAGGAAACCCGAGGCCATGGCGCCCAGCACGAAGTACTTCATCGCGGCCTCGACCGAGGTGGTGTGGTCGCGCCGCAGGGCCACCAGCGCATAGCTGGCCAGCGTCAGGCATTCCAGGCCCAGGTACAGGACGATGAAGTTGCCCGCCGAGATCATGACGAAGACGCCCAGCAGGGACAGCAGGCCCAGGACGAACCATTCACCGCCGCGCAGCATGCCGCGATCGGCCACGTAGGAGCGGCCATAAACGAAGGTCACCAGCAGGGCCAGCGCGGCAAAGCACTTGAGCCAGTTGGCCATGGGATCACTGACCACGAGGCCGTCGAAGCCGTACACGGTCTGGCCGCTACTGGCGTACAGGCCCGACAGCACGGCCAGCACCAGCAGCGTCAGCACGGACAGGATGTAGGCCACGGGGCGCCCGAGGCGCTTGTCCAGCAAGTCGAGGAGCGCGATGACGCACGCCATGACCAAGAGCACCAGCTCCGGGTAGATGGCCATCCAACTGAATCTGTCAATCATTCTTGCGGGTCCTCAGTTCAGCTTGGATGCCGCCACGCGCTGCAGCAGGCTGGCCACCGACGCATCCATCACGTCGGTGAACGGCTTGGGATACAGGCCCATCCACAGCACGGCGACGGCGAGCAGCGCCAGCATCAGGAACTCGCGCCCGTTGATGTCGGAGAGCTGGCGCACGTCGTCGTTGACCATGGGGCCGAAATACACGCGCTTGAACATCCACAAGGTGTAGGAAGCCCCGGAGATGAGCGCGGTGGCGGCCAGCAGGCCAAGCCAGAAATTGGCCTTGACGGTCGCCAGGATCACCATCCATTCGCCCACGAAGCCGGCCGTGCCCGGCAAACCGCAGTTGGCCATGGCAAACAGCAGTGCGAACACCGTGAAGCGCGGCATGGTGTTGACCACGCCGCCGTAGCTAGCGATCTCACGCGAATGCACACGGTCGTACAGCACGCCGATGCACAGGAACATGGCGCTCGACACGAAACCGTGCGCGATCATCTGCACGATGCCGCCCGACACGCCCAGGTCGTTGAAGACGAAGAAGCCCAGCGTGACGAAGCCCATGTGCGCCACCGACGAGTAGGCGACCAGCTTCTTCATGTCCTGCTGCACCAGCGCCACCAGGCCCACATAGACCACCGCGATCAGCGACAGCGCAATCATCAGCCACGCCCATTCGCGCGAGGCATCGGGCAGGATCGGCATCGAGAAGCGCAGGAAACCGTAGGCGCCCAGCTTCAACATGATGGCGGCCAGCACGGCCGAGCCGCCCGTGGGCGCCTCGACGTGCACGTCGGGCAGCCAGGTGTGGACCGGCCACATCGGCACCTTGACAGCGAACGCCGCGAGCATGGCGAAGAACAGCAGCGTCTGCGCCGTGCCGGACAGCGGCAGGCTGTGCCAGGCCAGGATGTCGAAGCTGCCGCCCGAACGGGTGTACAGGTAGATGAAGGCCACCAGCATCAGCAGCGAGCCCAGCAGCGTGTAGAGAAAGAACTTGAACGCCGCGTAGATCTTGTTGGGCCCGCCCCAGATGCCGATGATCAGGTACATCGGGATCAGCGTGGCCTCGAAGAACACGTAGAACAGCACGCCATCGAGCGCCGCGAACACGCCGATCATCAGGCCGGACAGGATCAGGAAGGCCGCCATGTACTGGTTGACCTTGCGCTGGATCACCTCCCAGCCGGCGATCACGACGATGATGGTGATGAAGGCCGTGAGCAGCACGAACCACAGCGAAATGCCGTCCACGCCCAGGTGGTAGTTGACGTTAAAGCGCTCGATCCAAGGCGCTTTCTCCACGAACTGCATCTCGGCCGTGCCGAGCTTGAAGCCGCCGTAGATCGGCAGCGTGACGAGAAAACTGATCACCGACCCGACGAGTGCCAACCAGCGCACGAGCGGCGCCTGACTCTCACGGCCCAGTGCCAGCAGCACGGCGCCGAACAGAATCGGCGTCCAGATGGCAAGGCTCAACCAACCCATGTCGTTATCCCGCTCTTCCTCTTACTTGTTGAGCCAGACGAAGTACGTCATCAGCACGAAGATCCCCAGAATCATCACCAGGGCGTAGTGATAGAGGTAGCCGGACTGGAGCCAGCGCGCCACGCCCGACACCCAGCCCACCAGCTTCCAGGATCCGTTGACCACGACGCCGTCGATCAGCGCCCGGTCGCCGCCCTTCCACAGGCCGGTGCCCAACATGCGGGCACCGCGAGCGATGACGTTCTCGTTGAACCAGTCCATGTAGTACTTGTTCTCCAGCAGCGTGTGGACGGGCTGAAACGCGCGTTTGATCGCCGCAGGCAGCGCGGGATTGATCATGTACATGTAGTACGCCGTGGCCACCCCCGCCAGCGCCAGCCAGAACGGCAGGGCCTGGAAGCCATGGAGCGCCATAGGCAGCCAGCCATGGATGGCCTCGGCCAGTTCGGCCATGGCCGGGTGGCGCGCGGCATCGACGTGGATGACACCCTTGAAGAAGTCGCCGAACAACATGGGCATCAGCGTCATGGCGCCGATCACGACCGACGGGATCGCCAGCAGCGTCAGCGGCACCCAAACGACCCAGGGCGACTCGTGGGGCTTGGCGTCATGGCCATGGCCGTGCCCGTGGTCGTCGCCATGGTGGTGCGCGTCCGGGTTCTGGTCGTAGCGCTCTTGGCCATGGAACACCAGGAAGTACAGGCGGAACGAATAGAACGCCGTCACGAACACGCCTGCCAGCACGGCGAAGTAGGCAAAGCCCGCGGCCGGCAGATGGCTGGCATGAACCGCCTCGATGATCGCGTCCTTGGAATAGAAGCCCGAGAAGAACGGCGTGCCGATCAGCGCCAGCGATCCCAGCAGGAACGTGATCCACGTGATCGGCATGTACTTGCGCAAGCCGCCCATCCAGCGGATGTCCTGGTTGTGGTGCACGCCCATGATGACCGAGCCCGCTGCCAGGAACAGCAAGGCCTTGAAGAAGGCATGCGTCATCAGGTGGAAGACGGCCACCGAGTAGGCGGATGCCCCCAGCGCCACCGTCATGTAGCCGAGCTGCGACAGCGTGGAATAGGCCACCACGCGCTTGATGTCGTTCTGGATGATGCCCAGGAAACCCATGAACAGCGCCGTGATGGAGCCAATGACGAGGATGAAGTTGAGCGCGGCGTCCGACAGCTCGAACAGCGGCGACATGCGCGCGACCATGAAGATGCCGGCCGTCACCATGGTCGCCGCGTGGATCAGCGCCGAGATGGGCGTCGGGCCTTCCATCGAGTCAGGCAGCCACACGTGCAGCGGGAACTGCGCCGACTTGCCCATGGCGCCGATGAACAGGCAGATGCAGATCACGCTGATCAACAGCCAATCCGTGCCGGGAAAAACCATCGTCGAGATCTGGCCGGCCTTGGCGAAGGTTTCGCCATAGCTCAGCGTGCCGGCGTAGGCGGCGATCAGGCCGATGCCCAGGATGAAGCCGAAGTCACCCACCCGGTTGACCAGAAAGGCCTTCATGTTGGCGAAGATCGCCGTCGGCTTGTTGTACCAGAAGCCGATCAGCAGGTAGGACACCAGGCCCACCGCCTCCCAGCCGAAGAACAGCTGCAGGAAGTTGTTGCTCATGACGAGCATCAGCATGGAGAAGGTGAACAGCGAGATGTAGGAGAAGAAACGGTCGTAGCCCGCGTCCTCCTCCATGTAGCCGATGGTGTAGATGTGCACCATCAGCGACACGAAAGTCACCACGCACATCATCATGGCGGTGAGCCCGTCGACGAGGAAACCGACCTCCATCTTCAGGCCGCCGACCACCATCCACTCGTAGATGGTGGCATCGAAGCGGGCGCCGTCCATGGCCACGCTTTTCAGCGTCAGCGCCGACAGCACGAAGGCGACGAACACGCCCAGGATCGTGACCGAGTGTGACGCCGCGCGGCCGATGCGATTGCCGCCGAAGGTCGTCCCGAGGATCCCCGCCAGCACGGAGCCGGCCAGCGGTGCCAGCGGAACGGCCAGCAGGGTTGCAGCAGAAAGGGTCTGGCTCATGGGTTCCGTTAGCCCTTCAGCGAATTGAGTTCGTCCACGTTGATGCTGGACTTGTTGCGGAACAGCAGCACGAGGATCGCCAAGCCGATCGCGGATTCGGCGGCGGCCACGGTCAGGATGAAGAACACGAACACCTGCCCGTGCATGTCGCCCAGGTAGTGCGAGAAGGCCACGAAGTTCATGTTGATGGCCAGCAGCATCAATTCGATCGCCATCAGCAGCACGATCAGGTTCTTGCGGTTCAGGAAGATGCCCACCACGGCCAGTGCGAACAGGATCGCCCCCAGGGTCAGGTAGTGCGCGAGGGTCAGGGTCATTTCTTGGCCTCCTCCACGGTGGCGGCGCCGGTCGCGGACGCCTCAGCGGCCGGAGCAGCGCGCGTGATGGCGAGCTTCACGACCTCGACGCGGTCACGCGCTTTCACGCGCACCTGCTCGGACGGATCGATCTTCTTGCTGTCCTTGCGCTCGCGCAGCGTCAGGGCGATCGCGGAAATCATCGCCACCAGCAGGATTACGGCGGCGATTTCCAGCGGATACAGGTACTTGGTGTAGAGCAGCGTGCCCAGCGCCTTGGTGTTCGAGTACTGCACCACTTGGCCCGCCGCGTTGGTGACCGTCTCCGGCACCACCGGCGCCTCGCCCGCCCGGAAGCCACCGAACAGCACCACGGCCATCTCCAGCGAGATCAGGGCACCGATCGCCAGCGCCAACGGAAAGTGGCGCCAGAAGCCCTGCCGCAGGCTGTCGATGTGGATGTCGAGCATCATCACGACGAACAGGAACAGCACCATCACCGCGCCCAGGTAGACCAGCACCAGTGTGACCGCCAAGAACTCGGCCTTGAGCAGCAGCCAGATCCCAGCAGCCTGCGAGAAGGCCAGCATGAGGAACAGGACCGCATGCACGGGGTTGCGCGCCGTGATCACCCTGAATGCCGCGAACAGCATCACCAGGGAGAACACGTAGAAGAAGCCGGTCTGGACGTCCATGAATCTTTATCGGTAGTGCAAGCCCGCGTTCAGCGGTACTTGGCGTCCGCCGCCTTGGCTGCGGCGATTTCGGGTTCGTAGCGGTCGCCCACGGCCAGCAGCATGTCCTTGGTGAAGTACAGATCGCCGCGCTTCTCGCCGTGGTATTCGAGGATGTGGGTCTCGACGATGGAGTCCACCGGGCAGCTTTCCTCGCAGAAGCCGCAGAAGATGCACTTGGTCAGGTCGATGTCGTAGCGCGTGGTGCGGCGGGAGCCGTCGGCTCGCTCGCCGGCCTCGATGGTGATGGCCAAAGCCGGACACACGGCTTCGCACAACTTGCAGGCAATGCAGCGCTCCTCGCCATTCTCATAGCGGCGCAGGGCGTGCAGGCCGCGAAAGCGCGGCGACAAGGGCGTTTTCTCCTCCGGGAACTGAATCGTGACCTTGCGGCTGAACGCGTAACGGCCAGTCAGGGCCATGCCCTTGAACAGTTCCACGAGCATGAAGCTCTTGAAGAAATCGCGGATCGAAAAAGGTGAAGCAGCAACGGAAGCCATGACTTGTCCTGCCCTTCAATGCCAGATGTTCCAGGGGCTGAGCAGCCAGCCCCCGACGATGACCAGCCAGACCAGCGTGACCGGAATGAATATCTTCCAGCCGAGGCGCATGATCTGGTCGTAGCGAAAGCGCGGGAAGGTGGCGCGGATCCAGATGAACATGGACACCACCACGAAGGTCTTCAGGCCCAGCCAGATCCACCCCGGGATGAAGCCCAGCGCCTCGAAGGGCGGCAACCAGCCGCCGAGGAACATCAGCACCCCCAGAATGGACACCAGCCACATGCTGGCGTACTCCGCCAGGAAGAAGATGGCGAAACCCATGCCCGAGTACTCGACCATGTGGCCGGCCACGATCTCGGCCTCGCCCTCGACCACGTCGAAGGGATGGCGGTTGGTCTCCGCCACGCCGGAAATCAGGTAGACCAGAAAGATCGGCAGCAGCGGCAGCCAGTTCCAGGAAAGGAAAGCGAGGCCCTTGCCCGCGGCCATGCCCTTGGCCTGCCCCATCACGATGTCAGTGAGGTTCATGCTCCCGGACACCATCAGCACCACCAGGAAGCAGAAGCCCATGGCGATCTCGTAGCTCACCATCTGCGCCGAGGCGCGCAGCGCGCCGAGGAAGGCGTATTTCGAGTTGGATGCCCAGCCGGCGATGATGACGCCGTACACCTCGATCGAAGTGATTGCCATCACCACCAGCAGACCGGCATTGACGTTGGACAGCGCCGTCTCGGGCCCGAACGGAATCACCACCCAGGCAGCCAGCGCCGGCATGATGGCCATGAGCGGCCCCAGGAAGAACAGGCCCTTGGCCGCCGCCGTGGGCTGGATGATCTCCTTGGTCAGGAGCTTGACCGCATCGGCGATCGGCTGCAGCAGGCCCCAGGGACCGGTGCGGTTGGGGCCATGGCGCACCTGCATGAAGCCCAGCAGCTTGCGCTCCCAGAGCGTCAGGTAAGCCACCGCGCCCATCAGAGGCAGCAGCACCACCACGATCTTGATCAGGTTCCAGACCACCGGCCAAACGATGCCTGACCACCACGTGCCCGCGAACAGGTGCAATCCGAAGTTGTAGATCGCGTCGATCATGCCCCGGCTCCCTGGCGCGCATCGGCCGTCATCTGCAGCGAGAGCGCGCGGCGCACGATGCCATCGAGCTGATAGATGCCCACCGGCTGCAGCGCCACCGGCTGCGGCCGGACTTCGATGGGCGCGGAAGTGCGGTTGCTCAGCCGCTCGCCAGCGATCGACCCCATGGCCGCGCCTTCCAGCGCCTGCGCCAGCACTTCCTGCGAGGTCTGGTACGCAGGCTGGACCACGCCCAGCAAGTCGCCGAGAACTCTCAGCACCTTCCACCCCGGACGGGTTTCACCCAGCGGACGGACGACCGCGTGGAAGCCCTGGGCCCGGCCTTCCGCGTTGACGAAGGTGCCCGATGTCTCGGTGAACGGCGCAATCGGCAGCAGCACGTCGCTGACGTCCAGGTTGGCCTTGAACGGACTGAGCGTGACGACCATGTCGCAGCCGCTCAGCTCCACGCCCCGGCTGTCGGGTCCGGGCTCGCAGTGGAGCAGCAATGCCGCCTTCAGGCCGCCCGCCAGCATCTGGCCGGCATTCAGGCCGCCAGCGCTCGGTAGCGCGCCCACCGCCTGGGCGCCGACCGTGTTGGCCGCCTCGGTCAGGTAGCCCACGATGGCGCCGGTCTGCTCGCCGATCCATTGGCACAGCGCCAGCAGGCTGGACGCCGCTGGATGCTGCGCCGCCGCGTTGCCCAGGAGGATGGCCTTGCGTTCGCCCGACAGCAAGGCCTCGGCGATCGCCTGCGCCTCTTCGGTCGCCTGGCCCGGCACGGGCGCCACGTCGCCTTTGCCGCCCGCGACGGCAGCCGCCACGTCGGCCAGCAACTGAACCCACTCGCCGGGCTCGCCGATGGAGGCCGCCGCCAGGGGCATGGCCCAGGCCCCGGACTGGCCGAGAAGTGCTACCGAAGTAATAGCCGCCACCGCTGCACCGTTGCGGGCTGCCTGCCGAATTCGCCCTGCAAACAGCGGATGGTCCTTGCGCAGGTTGGAGCCGACGATCAGGGCCGCCTGCAGTTGCGACAGCGAGGCGATCGACGTGCCCAGCCAGCGCACGCCCTCGGCCGGCGCGAACTCCGTGTGCCGCAGGCGATGGTCGATGTTCTGGCTGCCCAGGCCGCGCACCAGCGCGCCGGCGAGGTAGAGCTCCTCCAGCGTGCTGTGCGGGCTGACGAGGGCGCCGATGCGCTCCGCGCCATGCTCCGACTTGATCTGATTCAGGCCGTTGGCGACGTACTCCAGCGCAGTCTGCCAATCAACCTCCTTCCACTCGCCGCCCTGCTTGAGCATGGGCCTGGTCAAGCGGTCCTCGCCGTTCAGCGCCTCGTACGAGAAGCGGTCGCGGTCGGCGATCCAGCACTCGTTGACGGCCTCGTTCTCCAGCGGCACGACGCGCATGACCTGGTGGTTCTTGACCTGCACGATCAGGTTGGCACCCGTGGAGTCGTGCGGGCTGATGCTCTTGCGACGCGACAGTTCCCAGGTGCGGGCGCTGTAGCGGAACGGCTTGCTCGTCAGCGCTCCGACCGGACAGATGTCGATCATGTTGCCGGACAGCTCGGAATCCACCGAATTGCCCACGAACGTCGTGATCTCGGAATGCTCGCCGCGGTGGGCCATGCCCAGTTCCATCACCCCGGCGATCTCCTGGCCGAAGCGCACGCAGCGCGTGCAGTGGATGCAGCGGTTCATCTCTTTCATCGAGATCAGCGGCCCCACGTCCTTGGGGAACACCACGCGCTTCTCTTCCTCGTAGCGCGAACCGGAATCACCGTAGCCCACCGCCAGATCCTGCAGTTGGCACTCGCCACCCTGGTCGCAGATCGGGCAGTCCAGCGGGTGGTTGATGAGCAGGAACTCCATGACCGATTTCTGCGCCTTGAGCGCCTTGCCGGTTTGGGTGCGCACGATCATGCCCTGCGTGACTGGCGTGGCACAGGCGGGCATCGGCTTGGGAGCCTTCTCAACGTCCACCAAGCACATGCGGCAGTTGGCGGCGATGGACAGCTTCTTGTGATAGCAAAAGTGCGGGATGTAGGTGCCGGCTTTCTCGGCCGCATGCATGACCATGCTGCCTTCGAGCACCTCCACCTTCTTGCCGTCGATTTCGATTTCAACCATGGGCTTAGAGTCCGGTTCCGTTCGCTCAGGCGGGGTGCTTCTGCGCGGCTTCGATCTTGGCCGCGAACTCGTGGCGGAAGTGCTTGAGCATCGCGCGCACCGGCATGGCTGCGGCGTCGCCGAGCGCGCAAATCGTGCGACCCATGATGTTCTCCGCCACGTTGTCGAGCTTGGCCAGATCCTCCGGCTGCCCCTGACCATGCTGGATGCGATCGACCATGCGCCACAGCCAGCCCGTGCCTTCCCGGCAGGGCGTGCACTGGCCGCAGGATTCGTGCATATAAAAATACGATAGGCGCAGCAGCGTCTCCACCATGTCGCGCGAATCGTCCATCACCATGACCGCGCCGGAGCCCAGCATGGAGCCCGCCTTCGCGATGGAGTCGTAGTCCATCGTGCACTGCATGATGAGTTCAGCCGGCAGCACCGGTGACGAGGAACCGCCGGGAATCACCGCCTTCAGCGGTTTGCCACCGCGCATACCGCCAGCCAGTTCCAGCAGCTTGGCGAACGGCGTGCCCATCGGGATTTCGTAGTTGCCAGGACGCTCGACATCGCCCTGGATCGAGAAAATCTTGGTCCCGCCGTTGTTCGGCTTGCCGCACTCCAGGTACGCCGGGCCGCCATGGCGAATGATCCATGGCGTCGCGGCAAACGTCTCGGTGTTGTTGATCGTGGTCGGCTTGCCGTACAAGCCGAAGCTGGCGGGGAACGGCGGCTTGAACCGAGGCTGCCCTTTCTTGCCTTCGATCGATTCGAGCAGCGCAGTTTCCTCGCCACAGATGTAGGCACCGAAGCCATGGTGCGCGTGCAACTGGAAGTTGAACGCGCTGCCCATGAGGCCCTGGCCCAGGAACCCTGCCTCGCGCGCCTGCTCGATCGCGGCCTCGAAGCGCTCGTAGACCTGGAAAACCTCGCCGTGGATGTAGTTGTAGCCCACGCTGGCGCCCATGGCGTAGCCCGCGATGGCCATGCCCTCGATCACCGCATGCGGGTTGTACATGAGGATATCGCGATCCTTGAAGGTACCGGGTTCGCCCTCGTCAGAGTTGCACACCACGTATTTCTGCCCGGGGAAGTTGCGCGGCATGAAGCTCCACTTCAACCCCGTCGGAAAGCCCGCGCCGCCGCGCCCGCGCAGGCTCGAAGCCTTGAGTTCGGCAATGACCTCGTCCTGCGTCATCCCGGCTCCGCCGTCCCGGCCCAGAATCTTGCGCAAGGCCGCGTAGCCGCCGCGCGCCTCGTAGTCCTTCAGCCCCCAGTTGCTGCCGTTCAGATCGGCGCAAATCTGCGGGTTGATGTGACGGCCATGGAAGCAGGTCTCAACGCCCTTGGCCTGGAACTGCGCGAGGATGTCATTTACACGCGCCATGGCTCAGTCCTCCGCCTCGCGCAAGCCCTCGACCAACTGGTCGAGTTTGTCGTTGGACATGAAGCTGCACATGTGCCGGTCGTTGACCAGCATCACGGGCGCATCGCCGCAGGCACCCAGGCACTCGCTGGGCTGCACGGTAAACACGCCGTCGGCGGTGGTGCCATAGGGCTCCACGCCCAGCTTGCCGCAGAGATGCTCCAGCGCCTGCGGGCCACCGGCGAACATGCACGGTGCATTGGTGCACACGTTCAGCTTGAAGCGGCCCACCGGCTTCTGGTTGTACATGTTGTAAAACGTGGTCACTTCCTGCACGGCCATGGGCGCCATGCCCAGATAGTCGGCAATCGCCTCCTCGCTCTCAGGGGTGACCCAGCCCTGCTCCTGCTGCACGATGGCCAAGCACGCCATCACGGCGGACTGCTTGCGCTCCGGCGGGTACTTGGCGACCTCGCGCGCAAAACGTGCGCGCGTGGCCTCCGACAAGGGCATTGAAGCCACGGAAACGGCGGATGCGCTCATCGATCGATCTCTCCAAACACGATGTCCAGCGTGCCGATGATGGCCACGGCGTCAGCCAGCATGTGGCCCTTGGCCAATTCGTCCAACGCAGCCAAGTGGGCAAAGCCGGGGGGCCGGATCTTCAAGCGATAGGGCTTGTTCGCGCCGTCGCTGATCAGGTAGATGCCGAACTCACCCTTGGGGTGCTCCACCGCCGCATAGGCTTCGCCCTCGGGCACATGCATGCCTTCGGTGAAGAGCTTGAAGTGGTGGATCAACTCTTCCATGCTGGTCTTCATCGCCTCACGGGAGGGCGGCGCGACCTTGTGGTTGTCCACGATCACGGGGCCGGGGCCGGGATGGGCGCGCAGCCAATCCACGCATTGCTTGATGATGCGGTTGGACTCGCGCATCTCCTGCACGCGCACGAGGTAGCGGTCGTAGCTGTCACCGGTCTTGCCGATGGGAACGTCGAAATCGACCTGATCGTAGACGTCGTACGGCTGCTTCTTGCGCAAGTCCCAGGCGATGCCCGAACCCCGCAGCATGGGGCCGGTCAATCCCAGATTGAGCGCGCGCTCGGCCGTCACGACGCCGATGCCCACGGTGCGCTGCTTCCAGATGCGGTTGTCGGTGAGCAGGGTCTCGTACTCGTCCACGCACTTGGGGAAGCGCCGGGTGAAATCCTCGATGAAGTCGAGCAGTGAACCCTGGCGATTGACGTTCAGATCGTCGATCACCCTGGCATTGCGGATCTTGCTGGCCTTGTATTGCGGCATCGTGTCCGGCAGGTCGCGGTAGACGCCGCCCGGACGGAAATAGGCCGCATGCATGCGCGCGCCCGACACCGCCTCGTAGACATCGAACAGATCCTCGCGCTCGCGGAAGGTGTAGATCAGGATGGTGGACGAGCCGCAGTCGTTGCCATGCGAGCCCAGCCACATCAGGTGGTTGAGGATGCGCGTGATCTCCGAGAACATCACGCGGATGTACTGCGCCCGGATCGGCACCTGGATGCCCAGCAGTTTCTCGATGGCCAGGCAGTAGGCGTGCTCGTTGCACATCATGGACACGTAGTCGAGACGGTCCATGTAGGGCAGCGACTGGATGAAGGTCTTGTACTCGGCCAGCTTCTCGGTCGCGCGATGCAGCAGGCCGATGTGCGGGTCGGCGCGCTGCACGACCTCGCCGTCCAGTTCCAGCACCAGGCGCAGCACGCCGTGCGCGGCCGGGTGCTGCGGTCCGAAGTTCAGGGTGTAGTTTTTGATCTCGGCCATGGAAATGTGACTCGCCTGCGGCTCAGTGCAATCCGCCGTAGTTGTCCTCGCGGATCACGCGGGGCGTGATTTCGCGCGGCTCGATCGACACCGGCTCGTAGATCACGCGCTGGCGCTCGGGGTCGTAGCGCATCTCGACGTGGCCCGAAAGCGGGAAGTCCTTGCGGAAGGGGTGGCCGATGAAGCCGTAGTCGGTCAGGATTCGGCGCAGGTCGGTGTGCCCCTCGAACATGATGCCGTACAGATCGAAGGCCTCGCGCTCGAACCAACTGGCCGAGTTCCAGAGGTCGGCGACCGAAGACACGGCCGGAAACTCGTCGTCGGCACAGAACACGCGCACCCGCAGACGCTGATTCAGGCTGACGGACAGCAGGTGGGACACCACGGCGAACCGGGCGCCCTCCCAGCGGCCATCGCCGTAAGCCGAATAGTCCACCCCGCACAAGTCGAGCAATTGCTCGAACCGGCAGCCTGCCGCGTCGCGCAGCGTCTTCATGGCAGCGGGGTAGCGGTCGGGCGCGACGGTCACCGTCACCTCGCCCAGCGCCACGGTCACGTGCAGCGCCTGGTCGCCCAGTGCGGCAGCGACCGTGTCCTTCAGGGTGTCGGGGGCAATGGCGTAGTCGGTCATGCTCACACCCTGGCGATCGTGTTGGTGCGGCGCACCTTCTGCTGCAACTGGATGATGCCGTAGAGCAGCGCCTCCGCCGTGGGCGGACAGCCCGGCACGTACACGTCCACCGGCACGATGCGGTCGCAACCGCGCACCACCGAGTAGCTGTAGTGGTAGTAGCCGCCACCATTGGCGCAGGACCCCATGGACAGCACCCAGCGCGGCTCGGCCATCTGGTCGTACACCCTGCGCAGCGCCGGCGCCATCTTGTTGCACAGCGTGCCGGCAACGATCATCAGGTCGGACTGGCGCGGGCTGGCACGAAACACCTCGGCGCCGAAGCGCGCGATGTCGTAGCGGGCGGCGGCCGCGTGCATCATCTCCACCGCGCAGCAGGCCAGGCCGAAGGTGACCGGCCACAGCGAACCGGTCTTGGCCCAGTTCACCGCCGTGTCGATGCCGGTGAGCAGAAAGCCTTTTTGCTGAAGCTGATCATTCATGTGCGAGGTTCCGGTGACTGGCTTCAAAGAGGCGCATCACTCCCAATCCAGGGCGCCCTTCTTCCATTCGTAGACGAAGCCCACGACCAGAATGGTCAGGAAGATGAGAACGGCGACGAATCCGGTCATGCCCACCTCCTGGAGCGCCACGGCCCATGGAAACAGGAAGGCGATCTCCAGATCGAACAGGATGAACAGGATGGCGACGAGGTAATAGCGCACGTCGAACTTCATGCGCGCGTCCTCGAACGCCTCGAAGCCGCACTCGTAAGGAGAATTCTTGGCCGCGTCGGCCTTGTGGGGCTTCAGGAACGCCCCCATGCCCAGACACAGCGCGCCGACGCCCAGGCCCACCAGGATGAAGAGCAGAACAGGAAGGTACTCAGCGAGATTCATCGTGCGCTCTGATTCGGTTACCTCGGTGGCATTGAGCCCCTTGGCGTCTTGTATTTCTGGTGCCGTCGGCGAGACTCGAACTCGCACAGCTTTCGCCACTACCCCCTCAAGATAGCGTGTCTACCAATTTCACCACGACGGCTTTTGTACCCCGGGCGAAGACCCACTTGAAGTTGGCCTTGCAAGTGCCCTGAGCGTGGCGGAGTTTACCCGGAAAACCGCCGGTTACAGCCGATGGCAGCGGTTTTCGGATCACCTTGATGACAGCTCATTTCGTCGGGATCTGCGCGGCGCCCGATGCCGGGACGGCGGGCACGGCCGCGCTGGTGCCAACCGCGGGCGGCGCACCCGACGGAATGGCCGCCGCGGCGGCGGCCGACGCCGCCGGCGAAGCGCCGGACGCCTCCCCTGCGGGCGCGCTGACCGCGGCGCGATCCAGCACGCTGCCGCCCGACGGCTCGGTGCGGATGCTGAAGCCGAAGTAGGCCAGGGCCAGCGTGCAGACGAAGAACACCACCGCCAGCCCTGCAGTGGCGCGCGACAGGAAGTTGGCGCTGCCGCTGGCGCCGAACAGGCTGCCGGACGCGCCGCTGCCGAAGGCCGCGCCCATGTCGGCGCCCTTGCCGTGCTGCATCAGGATCAAGCCGACCATGCACAGCGCCGACAGGATCTGCAGCACCAGCACCAGGTTCAACACGAAATTCATTCGATTACTCCAAAATCAATAGCACTTGGCGCACGCCCTCAGCCGGCGGCGGCCACGATCTTCAGAAAGTCCGGCGCCTTCAGCGAGGCGCCGCCGATCAGCCCGCCGTCGATGTCGGGCTGGGCCAGCAGTTCGGCCGCGTTGGCCGCGTTCATGCTGCCGCCGTAGAGGATGCGCACGCGCTCGGCATGCTCGGTGGCGGCCTTGAGCTGCGCGCGCAGCACGGCGTGCACCTGCTGGGCCTGGCTGGGCGTGGCGGTCTGGCCGGTGCCGATGGCCCACACCGGCTCGTAGGCCACCACGATCTCGCTGATGCAATGGCCGTTGAGGTGGACCACCGCCGAAAGCTGGCGCTTGACGATGAACTCGGTCATGCCCTCCTCGCGCTCGCGCAGCGTCTCGCCCACGCACACGATGGGCGTGATGCCGGCGGCCAGCGCGCGCTGGACCTTGAGCGCCACATGCACGTCGCTCTCAGCCTGGTGCTGGCGGCGCTCGCTGTGGCCGACGATGCAGTAGCGCACGCCGAAGTCCTTCAGCATCGCCGCCGACACGTCGCCCGTGTAGGCGCCGCTCTCGTGCCGAGACACGTCCTGCGCGCCCAGCTCGACCGCCTTGGAGCCCGCCAGCAGCAGTTGCACCTGGCCCAGGTAGGGCGCCGGCGGGCAGACCGCCACGTCGCACGCGGGCTGGCCGATACCGGCCAGCAATTCCAGCACCAGCGCCTGGTTGGCATCCAGGCCACCGTTCATCTTCCAGTTGCCCGCGATCAGTTTTTTGGTCATGACGAACCCCAGGTCAATACGATCTTGCCCACGTGCTGGTTGCTCTGCATCAGCGCGTGCGCGCGCGCCGCCCCGCTGGGCAGCCCGCCTTCCGCCTGCAAGGCGGGAAACGTGCTGTGAATGACGGGCCGGATGCGTCCTTCGGCCAGCCAGGGCCACACGTGCTGGCGCAGCGCCTGCGCGATGGCGCCCTTGAACGCAATGGGGCGCGGGCGCAGCGTGGAGCCGGTGATGACCAGGCGCCGGCGCAGCACCAGCCCGGCGTCGAAGCCGGACTTCACGCCGCCCTGGACGGCGATGATGACCAGGCGGCCATCCTCGGCCAGGCACTCGACCTCGCGCTTCACGTAGTCGCCCGCCACCATATCGAGGATCACGTCCACGCCGCGGCCGCCGGTCAGCCGGCGGGCTTCCTCGGCGAAATCGGCTTCGCGGTAGTTGATGGCGTGGTCGGCGCCCAGCTTCAGGCAGGCGGCGCACTTGTCTTCGCTGCCCGCCGTGGCGATGACGATGGCGCCCGCCGCCTTGGCCATCTGGATGGCCGTCACGCCGATGCCGCTGGTGCCGCCCTGCACCAGCAGGGTTTCGCCGGCCTGCAGGCGACCGCGGTCGAAGACGTTGCTCCAGACGGTGAAGCAGGTTTCGGGCAGCGACGCGGCCTCGGCGTCGGTGAAGCCCCGCGGCACCGGCAGACACTGCGCCACCGGCGCCACGCACAACTCGGCGTAGCCGCCGCCGGCCACCAGCGCGCAGACGCGGTCGCCCACGGCCAGGCCCGCCGCGCGCAGCGCGGCCTCGTCGCCGGACGCGATCACACCGGCCACTTCCAGCCCCGGCAGATCCGACGCACCGGGCGGCACCGGGTAGTGACCCATGCGCTGCAGCACGTCCGGCCGGTTCACGCCCGAGGCCATGACGCGGATCAGCGCCTCGCCGGCGCCGGCCACCGGCGCGGCGCGTTCGGCGAGCACCAGCACCTCGGGGGCGCCGTATTCACGGATCTCGATGCATTTCATGGTCTTTTTGGCCTCTAGCCCGCATCCAATCTACGCCACCAGCTATTCAAACAATAGCGATCATTGCTGCTGATGGCCGGCGTCGACGCTCTCGGCGGCCACCGCGCGCTCCTCGCGCTCAGCGCGCGGCGGACGCTCGCCGCGCTCTTCGCGCGCGGGGCGGTCGAGCAGCGCCTTCATCGACAGCTTGATGCGGCCTTTTTCGTCCGTCTCCAACACCTTCACGCGCACGACCTGGCCTTCCTGCAGATAGTCGGTCACCTTCTCGACGCGCTCGTGCGCGATCTGGCTGATGTGCAGCAGGCCGTCCTTGCCGGGCAGGATGTTGATGAGCGCGCCGAAGTCCAGGATCTTGACCACCGGGCCCTCGTACACCTTGCCCACCTCGGCCTCGGCCGTGATCTGCTCGATGCGGCGCTTGGCGTCGTCGGCCCTGGCGGCATCGGTGCTGGCGATGGTGATGGTGCCGTCTTCCTCGATGTTGATCTGGCAGCCGGTCTCCTCGGTCAGCGCGCGGATCACCGCGCCGCCCTTGCCGATCACGTCGCGGATTTTCTCGGGGTTGATCTTCATCGTGTAGAGCTTGGGCGCGAAGCTGCTGATCTCGGTCTTGGCCTCGCCCATGGCCTCCTGCATCTTGCCCAGGATGTGCATGCGCGCTTCATTGGCCTGTGCCAGGGCGACCTGCATGATCTCCTTGGTGATGCCCTGGATCTTGATGTCCATCTGCAGCGCGGTGATGCCGTTGGTGGTGCCGGCCACCTTGAAGTCCATGTCGCCCAGGTGGTCCTCGTCGCCCAGGATGTCGGTCAGCACGGCGAAGCGGTTGCCCTCTTTGATGAGGCCCATGGCGATGCCCGCCACATGCGCCTTCATGGGCACGCCGGCGTCCATCAGCGACAGGCAGCCGCCGCACACCGAGGCCATCGACGAGGAGCCGTTGGATTCGGTGATCTCGCTGACCACGCGGATGGTGTAGGGGAACTCGTCCTTGGGCGGCAGCAGCGGGATCAGCGCGCGCTTGGCCAGGCGGCCGTGACCCACCTCGCGGCGCTTGGTCGAGCCCATGCGGCCCACCTCGCCGGTGGCGAAGGGCGGCATGTTGTAGTGGAACAGGAAACGGTCCTCGAACTCGCCGGCCAGCGCGTCAATGCGCTGCGCATCGCGCTCGGTGCCCAGGGTGGTGACCACCAGCGCCTGCGTCTCGCCGCGCGTGAACAGCGCCGAGCCGTGGGTGCGCGGCAGCACGCCGTTGCGGATCTCGATCGGGCGCACGGTGCGCGTGTCGCGGCCGTCGATGCGCGGCTCGCCGGCCAGGATCTGGCTGCGCACGATGCCTGCCTCGATGGTGAACAGCAGGTCGCTGACCTTGCCGGTGTCGAACTCGGCGCCTTCGGCCTTCAGCGCCTCGAACACGCTGGCGTTGGCCTCGCGCAGCGCCTGGGTGCGGGCCTGCTTGCTGCGGATCTGGTACACGGCGCGCAGCTTGTCCTCGGCCAGCGCGCTGATCCTGGCGATGAAGGCCTCGTCCTTGGCCTCGGGCGCCCAGGTGCCGGTCTCGGTCCACAGCGGCTTGCCGGCCTCGCGCGCCAGCTCGTGGATGGCGTTGATGGCGACCCGACCCTGTTCGTGGCCGAACACGACGGCGCCCAGCATCACGTCCTCGGAGAGCTGGTAGGCCTCGGACTCGACCATCAGCACGGCGGCCTCGGTGCCGGCCACCACCAGGTCGAGCTGGCTGCTCTTGCGCGCGGTCGGGCCGGGGTTGAGCATGTACTCGCCGTTGATGTACCCCACGCGCGCGGCGCCGATGGGGCCGTTGAACGGGATGCCGGAGATGGTGAGCGCGGCGCTGACGCCGATCATGGCGGCGATGTCGGCGTCCACCTCGGGGTTCAGCGACACGGTGTGGATCACCACGTGCACTTCGTTCAGGAAGCCTTCGGGGAACAGCGGGCGGATCGGGCGGTCGATCAGGCGGCTGGTCAGCGTCTCCAGCTCGCTGGGCTTGGCCTCGCGCTTGAAGAAGCTGCCGGGGATCTTGCCGGCGGCGTACGTCTTCTCGATGTAGTCCACGGTCAGCGGGAAGAAATCCTGGCCCGGCTTGGCGGTCTTGGAGGCCACCACGGTGGCCAGCACCACGGTGCCGTCGATGTCCACCAGCACGGCGCCGCTGGCCTGGCGGGCGATCTCGCCGGTTTCCATGACGACAGTCTTGTCGCCCCACTGGAAGGACTTGGTGACTTTGTTGAACATGCTCATGAGATTACTCCTTGTTTTATAGCTGCAGACGTAATATCCGCGCTGGCTGGAGCCCGATTCATCTCAGAACACGATGCCATTCCGACAGGTGGCCACCGTGGCGGCGCGCCTCTTGGAATGACATAGCTTCGATCTGAAAAACCGCAGCCCCCGGGGTTGAAAAAGACAAAAACGCCTGAGCCTCGCGCGGCGTCAGGCGTTTGCGGCCAGCATGGCGCTTACTTGCGCAGGCCCAGCTTGGCAATCAGGGCCAGGTAGCGGTCGGCGTCCTTGGCCTTCAGGTAGTCCAGCAGCTTGCGGCGGCGGCTGACCATGCGCAGCAGGCCGCGGCGGCCGTGGTGGTCCTTGGCGTGCGTCTTGAAGTGCGGGGTCAGCTCGTTGATGCGGGCCGTGAGGATGGCCACTTGCACTTCGGGGCTGCCGGTGTCGTTGGCGGCGCGGGCGTTGCCCTGCACCACGGCGGCCTTGTTCTCTTTGGAGATCATTGCTCGAATCCTTGCGTTCCAAATGATTTGACTTGCGTGGCGCGCCGGAACTGCATACCACGTGCGTTTCGCGAAATGCAAAACCTGTGGATTATAGCCGGGTGCGCGGCGGCACGGCGACGGCCAGCACCGCCAGCAACACCAGGGCGCAGCCGCCCACCTGCCAGGCCGACACCCGCTCGCCCAGCACCAGGACGGCCAGCGCCAGTGCCGACACCGGCATCACCGCCGTCATCAGCGACGCCTGCGCGCCCGCCAGTCGCTGGCTGCCTGCGAACCACAGCCAGAAGCCCAGCACGCCGGGCACCAGCGCGTAGTACACCGCCGCCCACACCGCCGCCGGCACCGGCCGGGCCCAGGCGCGCTCCAGCAGCGCCGGCGGCAGGCAGACCAGCAGCCCCAGCGCGCTCATCACGGCCGACAGCGCCAGCGGCGGCACCGGCACCCGCAGCCGCTTGCTGACCAGGATGAAGGTCGCCTCGCACGCCACCGCGCCCAGCACCAGCGCGTGGCCGATCAACACCCGGGCGCCCTCCCCGCGCGCGGCGCCCAGCGCCTCGGGCAGCGCGATGGCCAGCACGCCGGCGCTGGCCAGGGCGCTGCTGGCCAGCAGCGCTCGGGACGGCCGCTCGCCCAGCGCCAGCACGGCGAACAGCGACGCCACCGCCGGCAGCGTGCCGGCCACCACACCGGCATCGGCCGCCGGCGCGTGGCGCGTGGCGCGTGCCCGATCAGCAGCACCGTGTAGCCCACGCTGCCGGCCGCCGCCTGCACCAGCAGCAGCGCGCCGTCGCGCCGGCCGGGGCGCGGCCAGGCGCTGCGCGTGAGCCGCATCAGCCCCCACAGCACGGGCGCGGCGACGGCGAAGCGCAGCGCGGTGGCGGTGGCGGTGGCGGTGAAGGGTGGCAGGCCGCCGGCGATCAGGCGGCTGGCCACCACCGTGCTGCCGATGGTGGCCATGGCTGCCGCGCACAGTGCCATGCCGAGCCAGCGCTGCTGGCGCGCGTCGTGTGTCATGAGGTCGGATTGCGGGAATGGAGGATGCGTCGAGCATCCCGCCCCGCGCCGGCACCGTCTTGAACGGTATTGCGGGTTCAGCGCCCTCGGGCCGCGTACTGCCCGGGCGTGTAGCCGCGAAAGCGGCGGAACGCCCGCGTCATGTGGCTCTGGTCGGCAAAGCCGCTGGCCGCGGCGGCATCCGCCAGCGCGGCGCCGCGGGCCAGCAGCGCCTCGGCGCGGGCCAGGCGCTGCTGCTGCGCCCAGGCGTGCGGCGGCAGCCCGAACGCGGCGGCGAAGGCGCGCAGGAAGGCGTAGCGGCCCAGGCCCGCGCCGCGCGCCAGCTCGGCCAGGCTGGGCGGCGGGGCGCCGTCGGCCAGCCGCTCGCGCGCCCGCAGCAGCGCGCGGGACGCAGCGCCGCCCGCCACGCGCGGCGCGGGCCGGGCCGCCGTGCTGGGCGCGTGGTGCAGCAGTGCGGCCAGGTGTTCTTCCAGCGCCAGCGCGTCGCCGCCGCGCGCCGCGCAGGCGAAGGCGGCTTCGAGCAGCGCCGCGAGGCGCGCATCGCGCAGCACGGGCAGCGTCCATTCGGGTGCCGGACGCTCCTGATTCCAGAGCGAACTCTCCAGGTTCAGCATACGCCATTGCCGTTTTTTGCCCTGCATCGGCACGCCGTCGTGCACTTCGCCCGGGTTGACGGTGATGACCTCGCCGCGCAGCGCCTGCACCGGCCCGCGCCCGCTGGCCGAGGTCTGGTCGCCGGCGTCGATCAGCCCGATGCCGTGCACGGCGTGGGTGTGGCGCGCGAAGCGCCAGCTGGTGTGCGCCGCCACCAGCGTCAGCCCCGCCAGCGCGGATGGCCGGACGGTGAACTCGGGCAGCGCGGACGCCATCAGCCCAGCCAACGGCGCAGCCGCGCCACGCCCTCACCCAGCCGCGCCACGTCTTTCGAGGCGAAGCACCAGCGCAGCCAGCCCTCGGCCTCGGGGCCGAAGGCCACGCCGGACGCCAGGCCGAGGCTCGCCTCGGCCACCAGCCGCTTGGCCAGGTGCAGCGAGTCATCGAAGCCTGCGATGCGCAAAAAAGGCGTACATGCCACCCGGCGCGGCGCAGGCGGCGACACCGGGCACGGCCCGCAAGAGCGGCACCAGCGTGTCGCGGCAAGTCCGAAGGTGCGCCACGATGCGCGGCGTGATCGCCTCGGTCCGCGCCAGGGCGACCAGCGCGGCGCGCTGCACGAACACCGGCGCGCAGGAGGTGTTGAACTCCAGCAGCTTGCCCATATGCGGCGTCATGCCGGGCGGCATGGCCAGCCAGCCCAGCCGCCAGCCGGTCACCAGGAAAGACTTGGAGAAGCTCTGCGCCACCACCAGCCGGTCCTCCGGTTGGGCAATGTCCAGGAACGAGGGCGCGGCGCCGCTGGCGGTGTCGCCGGCGTAGTACAGACGCTCATACACCTCGTCGGACAGGATCCACGTGCCCGTCTCGCGGCAGCGCGCCAGAATGGTTTGCTGCTCGGTGCGCGCCAGCGTCCAGCCCGTGGGGTTGTTGGGCGAGTTGACCACCAGCAGCCTGGTGCCCGGCGTGATGGCTGCCAGCAGCGCGGGCAGGTCCAGCGCCCAGGCGCCGTTGGCGTCGGGCCGCAGCACCACGCAGCGCAGGCGCGCGCCCAGGATGCGCGGCTGCGCGGTGAGGTTGGGCCACACGGGGGTGACGACCACCACCTCGTCACCGGCGTCGAGCAGCGCCTGCATGGCCAGCATGAGGGCGTTGACGCCGCCGGAGGTGATGGCGATGCGCCCGGCGGCCAGCGGGCCGTGCAGCCGGCCGGCGCAATCGGCCACGGCCTGGCGCAGTTCGGGCAGGCCGAGGTTGTGCGAATAAAAGGTCTCGCCCGCCTGCAGCGAGGCGATGGCCGCCAGGCGCACCGCCTCGGGCGTGGGCTCATCGCTCTCGCCGAACCAGAACGGCAGCACGTCGCCGCGCCCCAGGCCGGCGTTGGCGACTTCGCGGATCCTGGATTCCTCCAGGTCGAGGATGGCTTGACGCATGGGGCCCGGCGCCTTTGTAATGAGGTGTGAACGAACAGCCTCGCATCGTAGCGGGGCCAGCCCGAGGAGCCTTTGCATGCCACACCGCCGCCGCCCGCACCTGATCGCCTGCGCCCTGGGCGCGCTGCTCGCCGCCAGCCTGCTGGTCCCCGCGCCGGCCGAGGCGGCGCGCAAGGGCAAGAAGGCCGGCCCCGCCACCGTGGCCGACGCGCCGCGCAAGGCTCAGCGCAGCAAGAAGATGGTGTTCAACGGCAGCGCCGAGACCACCGCCGACCGCGACCGCCGCCTGCGCCGCGAATGCCGGGGCCGCCCCAACTCGGGAGCCTGCCTGGGCTACGCGTACTGACGGGCCGCGCGGGGCGCCGTTTGCTCATCTATTAATAGCAAATAACACAATACCCACGCCAACTATAGGCATTTTTTACCTGAAATTCTCCCTCCCCCGCCGCCCACGCCAGCGGCGGCCATCAGGAGGGCGCCAGAGCGAGGGTGAAGGCAGGCGCAGGCTCGCGCCGGCACTCTTGTTTTTGTAGCTGACGAGCAATGCCCCGCGCGGACTACACGTCTTTTGTTCACTGATATAGTTGAGCATCCGCGTCCCGGGGGCTGACCCGCCCGAGGCGCCCGCGACCTGACCGCCAGCCTGCAGCCCGCAGCGCCGGCCACCCCTTGGACTCACGACTGGATGGACCTGGTTTACCTGCTTCTCCTGCCCTTCGCCGGCAGCCTGGTGGCGGCGCTGATGCCGACGCACGCGCGCACGGCCGCGGCCCTGTGGACAGCGCTGGTGGCCGCCGCGGCGCTGGCCTGGGTGGCGCTGCTGACGCCGCAGCTGCAGAACGGCCTGGTGCTGCGCGAGGAGTACCGCTGGATCCCGTCGGCGGGCCTCAACTTCGTCATCCGCATCGACGGCTTCGCCTGGATGTTCGCCCTGCTGGTGACGGGCATCGGCATGCTGGTGGCGGTGTACGCGCGCTACTACATGTCCAAGGACGACCCGGTGCCGCGCTTCTTCTCGTTCTTCCTGGCGTTCATGGGCGCCATGCTGGGCGTGGTGCTGTCGGGCAACCTGGTGCAGATCGTCTTCTTCTGGGAGTTGACCAGCCTGTTCAGCTTCCTGCTGATCGGCTACTGGCATCACCGCAAGGACGCGCGGCGCGGCGCGCGCATGGCGCTGACGGTGACCGGCGCCGGCGGCCTGGCGCTGCTGGCGGGCATGCTGATGCTGGGCCACATCGTCGGCAGCTACGACCTGGACGCGGTGCTGGCCGCCGGCGAGCGCATCCACCTGCACCCGCTGTACACCACCATGCTGGTGCTGGTGCTGCTGGGCGCGCTGACCAAGAGCGCGCAGTTTCCCTTCCACTTCTGGCTGCCGCGCGCCATGGCGGCGCCCACGCCGGTATCGGCCTACCTGCACTCGGCCACCATGGTGAAGGCCGGCGTGTTCCTGCTGGCGCGGCTGTGGCCGGCGCTGTCGGGCACACCCGAATGGTTCTGGCTGGTCACCGGCGCGGGCGTCATCACCCTGGTGCTGGGCGCGGGCGCGGCCATGTTCCAGAACGACCTGAAGGGGCTGCTGGCCTACTCGACCATCAGCCACCTGGGCCTGATCACCCTGCTGCTGGGCCTGAACCGCGACCTGGCGGCGGTGGCGGCGGTGTTCCACATCATGAACCACGCGACCTTCAAGGCCTCGCTGTTCATGGCCGCGGGCATCATCGACCACGAAACCGGCACGCGCGACGTGCGGCGCCTGTCGGGGCTGTTCAAGGCGATGCCGATCACGGCCACGCTGGCCTTCGTGGCCAGCGCCGCCATGGCCGGCGTGCCGCTGCTCAACGGCTTCCTGTCCAAGGAAATGTTCTTCGCCGAGACGGTGGATCTCAGCAGCATCCCGTGGCTGGACTACGGCCTGCCGGTGGCGGCCACGGTGGCCGGCATCTTCGCGGTGGTGTATTCGCTGCGCTTCTCGGTCGACGTGTTCCTGGGGCCGCTGGCCAAGAACCTGCCGCTGGTGCCGCACGAGCCCGCGCGCTGGATGCGCGTGCCGATCGAGGTGCTGGTGCTGCTGTGCCTGACGGTGGGCATCTTCCCGCAGTGGTCGATCGGTCCGGCGCTGGACCTGGCGGCGCAGCCCGTGGTGGGCGGCGCCCTGCCCAGCTTCAGCCTGGCGATCTGGCACGGCGTGAGCAAGCCGCTGGTGATGAGCCTGATCGCCCTGGCCGGCGGCATCGCGCTGTACCTGGCGATGCGCCAGGCACGCGCGCATGGCCACTTCCGGCGCCCGCCGCTGGGACGCCTGCTGGACGGGCAGCGCCTGTTCCACGGCGCGCTGTACGGGCTGGACCGCGCCAGCCGCGCCGGCGTGCGCTGGCTGTCCACCTATCGGCTGCAGCCGCAGGTGCTGCTGCTGGTGTTGGCGGCGCTGGCGCTGGCGGCGGCCTCGCTGTGGCGCGGCGGCGTGAGCTGGGGCGACCGCACGCGCGTGCCGGCCAGCCTGGAGTTCGCCCTGCTGTGGCTGATGGGCTGCGTGTGCGCGCTGGCGGCGGCCAACCAGGCCAAGTTCCACCGCCTGGCGGCGCTCATCATGCTGGGCGCCGTGGGGCTGGCGGTGAGCCTGACCTTTTTGTGGTTTTCGGCGCCCGACCTGGCGCTGACGCAGTTGACGGTGGAGGTGGTGACCACCATCTTGTTCCTGCTCGGCATGCGCTGGCTGCCCAAGCGGCTGCAGGACGAATCGCCGCACCTGGGCCCACGCGTGCGCGCCCGCCGCGCGCGCGACCTGCTGGTGTCCGTGGCCGCCGGCGGCGGCATGGCGGTGCTGGCCTACGCCATGATGACGCGGCCGGCGCCGCAGAGCATCTCGCCCTTCTACATCGACCGCGCGCTGCCCGAGGGCGGCGGCACCAACGTCGTCAACGTGATGCTGGTGGACTTCCGCGGTTTCGACACCATGGGCGAGATCACCGTGCTGGGCATCGTGGCGCTGACGGTGTACGCGCTGCTGCGGCGCTTCCGCCCGCCGCGCGAGGTGGTGGAGCTGCCGCCGCAGCAGCTGGCGGTGCCACCCGACCTGATGTCGGACCTGATCAACCCGCGCACCGCGCAGGACACGGCGCTGGGCTACATGATGGTGCCCGCCGTGCTGGTGCGCCTGCTGATGCCCATCGCCATCGTGATCGCGGCGTACTTCTTCATGCGCGGGCACAACGAGCCGGGCGGCGGCTTCGTCGCCGGGCTGGTGGTGGCCATCGCCTTCCTGACGCAGTACATCGTGGCCGGCACCCACTGGGTGGAGGCGCACCTGCAACTGCGGGTGATCCGCTGGATCGCCACCGGCCTGCTGCTGGCGCTGGCCACCGGCCTGGGCTCGCTGTGGTTCGGCTACCCGTTCCTGACCACGCACACCGCCCACCTCACGCTGCCGGTGGTGGGCGAGATCCACGTGGCCAGCGCGCTGTTCTTCGACGCGGGCGTGTTCAGCGTGGTCGTGGGCTCGACGCTGCTGATCCTGATCGCGCTGGCGCACCAGTCGGTGCGAAGCCACCGCAAGGCCCCCGAGAAAACGGTGACGCCCAGCACCGGACCGAGGGAGGTGGGCTGATGGAAGTCATCCTGGCGCTCGCCATCGGCATCCTGGGCGGCTCCGGCGTGTGGTTGGTGCTGCGCCCGCGCACCTTCCAGGTGCTGATGGGCCTGTCGCTGCTGTCCTACGCGGTCAACCTGTTCATTTTCGCCATGGGCAGCCTGCAGCTCGACCGCGAACCCATCGTGCAGCCCGGCCTCGCGCCCAGCCTGGACAACTACACCGACCCGCTGCCGCAAGCGCTGGTGCTGACGGCGATCGTCATCGGCTTCGCCACCTCGGCGCTGTTCCTGGTGATGCTGCTGGCCTCGCGCGGGCTGTCCGGCACCGACCACGTGGACGGCGAGGAGCCCGACGACGGCACGGCGCAGTTGCCGCGCTCCGGCGGCGCCGGCACCACCGCCGAAATCCACAACCAGGAGGAGCGCTGATGAGTCTGGCGGCCCCCCTGATCGAGCGGTTGATGCCGCACCTGATCGTCCTGCCGATCCTGCTGCCCATGGCCACGGCGGCGCTGATGCTGATGCTGGGCGACACGCGGCGCCCGCTCAAGGCGCTGATCAACGTGCTGTCGTGCCTGACGGGCGTGGGCCTGTCCATCGCCCTGGTGTACTGGGTGCTGCGCATGGGCGGCCCGCAGGCGGTGGGCGTGTACCTGCCTTCCAACTGGCCCGTGCCCTATGGCATCGTGCTGGTGGTGGACCGCCTCTCGGCCATGATGCTGCTGCTGACCAGCGTGATCGCGCTGGCCTCCGTGCTGTACGCCATCGCGCGCTGGGACAAGGCGGGCGTGCACTTTCATCCGCTGTTTCAACTGCAGTTGATGGGCTTGGCCGGCGCGTTCCTGACGGCCGACCTGTTCAACCTGTTCGTGTTCTTCGAGATCATGCTGACGGCCTCCTACGGGCTACTGCTGCACGGCTCGGGCTGGGCGCGGGTGCACTCCGGGCTGCACTACGTCGCCATGAACCTGATGGCCTCCACGCTGTTCCTGATCGGCGTGGCCATCCTGTACGGCGTGACCGGCACGCTCAACATGGCCGACATGGCCATCATGGTGCCCACCATCCCGCAGGACGACCGCGGCCTGCTGCACGCCGGCGCGGCGGTGCTGGCGGTGGCCTTCCTGGTCAAGGCGGCGGCATGGCCGCTGGACTTCTGGCTGCCCTCCACCTACGCCAGCGCCTCGGCGCCGGTGGCCGCGCTGTTCGCCATCATGACCAAGCTGGGCGCCTACGCGGTGCTGCGCGTGTGGACGCTGCTGTTCCCGCAGGACGCGGGCGTGTCAGCGCTGTTCGGCGGGCCGGTGCTGATCGGCCTGGGACTGGCGACGCTGGCCTTCGGCGCCATCGGCGTCCTGGCCACGCAGCATCTCGGGCGCATGGTGGCGTTCTGCGCCATCCTGTCGTCGGGCACGCTGCTGGCGGCGCTGGGCTTCGGACAGCCGGCAGTCACCGGCGGGGCGCTCTACTACACGCTGGGCTCGACGCTGGCCATCAGCGCCTTCTTCCTGCTGGCCGAGCTGATCGAGCGCGCGCGCGAGGTCGAGGAGCAACCGCTCTACGTCAGCGACACCGAGCCCGACGACGCCTTCGCCTACCCGGTGGACCTGATGCCCACGCGCGACGTCAACCTGGACGACGACGAGCAGGCACTGATCGGCCGCGCCATTCCCGCCGCCATGGCCTTCATGGGCCTGGCGTTCATCGTCTGCGGGCTGACCATCGCCGGCCTGCCGCCGTTCGCCGGCTTCGTCGGCAAGGTGGTGATGCTGTCGGCGCTGCTGAACCCGGCCGGCTTCGGGCAGGACGCGCAGGTGTCCCTGGCCGCCTGGGCGCTGCTGGCGCTGCTGGTGGCCGGCGGGCTGCTGACCACCATCGCCCTGTCGCGCGCCGGCGTGCGCTACTTCTGGGCACCGGCCGGCCGCCCAGTGCCGCGCCTGCGCTTCATCGAGACGCTGCCCATCGGCGTGCTGCTGCTGCTGGTGGGGGTGCTGGTGTGGCAGGCCGACGCGGTGCTGCGCTACGTCAACGCCACCGCGCGCGGCCTGCACGACCCGAAGGAATACATCGGCACGGTGGTCTCGACCCGCCCCGTGCCCTCGCCCACCGCCACCGGCGAAGGAGGACTGCGCCGATGATCAAGCGCTTGCTGCCCTCCCCGCTGCTCACCGCCGCGCTGATCGCGATGTGGCTGGTGCTCAACCGCTCGCTCAGCCCGGGACAGATCATCCTGGCGGTGGTGCTGGGCGTGGCCGCGCCCGCGCTGCTGGCGCCGCTGCGGCCGGCGCGCCCGCGCATCCGCCACCCGCTCACGCTGGCGCGGCTGATCCTGCGGGTCGGCCGCGACGTGATCGAGTCGAACCTGGACGTCTTCCGCACCCTGCTCGCCAGCCGCGTGCGGCCGCCGCACAGCCGCTTCGTGCTGATCCCCCTGCAACTGCGCGACCCGAACGCGCTGGCCGCCCTGGCCGTCATCACCACCGTGGTGCCCGGCACCGTGTGGTGCGAGCTGGCGCGCGACGGCAGCGCGCTGCTGCTGCACGCCTGGAACGTGCCGGACGAGCAAGCCTTCGTCACCCACTTCAAGCAGTGCTACGAGCTGCCCCTGATGGAGATCTTCGAGTCATGAGCCCCCTGCTCTCGGGTGTCATCACCCTCACCCTGAGCGCCTACGGCGTCGCCGCGCTGCTGGCGCTGTGGCGCGTGCTGCGCGGGCCGGCGGCGCAGGACCGCGTGCTGGCGCTGGACCTGATCTACGCCATCGGCATGCTGACCGCGCTGGTGGTGGGCATCCGCTATGCCAGCAGCATGTACTTCGAGGCGGCGCTGCTGATCGCGTTGTTCGGCTTCGTCAGCTCCGCCGCCATGGCCAAGTTCCTGTTGCGCGGCGAGGTCATTGAATGACCGGCGAACCACTTCCCTTGTGGATCGAGATCCTGGTGGCCGCGCTGCTGCTGCTGAGCGCGCTGTTCACCCTCGTCGCCGCCTGGGGCGTGGTGCGGCTGAAGGATTTCTTCCAGCGCATGCACCCGCCGGCGCTGGTCTACACCTGGAGCGCGTGGTGCGTGACCTTCGCCTCCATCGCCTACTTCTCGGCGCAAAGCCACGGGCTGCAACTGCACGTCTGGCTGATCATCATCCTGCTGTCGATCACCGTGCCCGTGACCACGGTGCTGCTCAGCCGTGCCGCGCTGTTCCGCGGCCGGCGCCACGAGGGCAGAGAGGCGCTGCCGCCGGCGCTGCAGCCCAGGCAGCCCACGCCATCCGATTCGACCGATTTTCAAGCCAAATAGGTCGATAGCCTGCGCCGGTATTTCGCCAGTTGCTATCAAATCAGGACCTTCTCGCACCGGCGGAAGGCATCGGGATGCACACCTGCCGGCGTTGTGGCACGAGCCGCGGCAGGCGCTGGCATGGCGCCTAGCGCCGCCGTGGTGGGAGCCCGGTGTGCTGGGTCAGAACGGCGCCCCGCGCAGGCTGGGTGCGCGCCGGCCGCTTCTGATTCGATAGCGTGCGCGCGGATGCGGCGGTGGGCGTGGAGTTCTTGCGCCGCGCGCTCTGGTAGCCGCTGTCGGTGGCCGGCTGCCAGGTGGGGATCAGATGCTGCTTGCCGTTGCCGATGAGGTCGGCGCGGCCCATGTCCTTGAGCGCCTGGCGCAGAAGCGGCCAGTTGCCGGGGTCGTGCCAGCGCAGAAAGGCCTTGTGCAGGCGCCGGCGGCGCTCGCCCTTGACGGTGTCGACCTTCTCGCCGCGGTCGTCGCGGTGAATGCCCTTGAGCGGGTTCAGCCCCGTGTGGTACATGGCCGTGGCGGTGGCCATGGGCGACGGGTAGAAGGCCTGCACCTGGTCGGCGCGAAAGCCGTTCTTCTTGAGCCAGACGGCCAGGTGGAGCATGTCCTCGTCCGTCGTGCCGGGGTGCGCGGCAATGAAGTACGGGATCAGGAACTGCTGCTTGCCGGCCTCGGCGCTGTACTGCTCGAACAGCTGCTTGAAGCGGTCGTAGCTGCCGATGCCGGGCTTCATCATCTTGGACAGCGGGCCGTCCTCGGTGTGCTCGGGCGCGATCTTCAGGTAGCCGCCGACGTGGTGCTGCACCAGTTCCTTGACGTAGGCGGGCGACTGCACCGCCAGGTCGTAGCGCAGGCCGGAGCCGATCAGCACCTTCTTGACGCCGCGCAACTGGCGCACGCGGCGGTAGATCTTGATGAGCGGGTCGTGGCTGGTGGTGAGGTTGGGGCAGATGCCGGGGTAGACGCAGCTCGGCTTGCGGCAGGCGGCCTCGATCTCGGGCGTGCGGCAGCCCAGGCGGTACATGTTGGCCGTCGGCCCGCCCAGGTCGCTGACGACGCCGGTGAAGCCGGCCACCTTGTCGCGCATGTCCTCGACCTCGCGCACGATCGAGTCCTCGCTGCGGCTCTGGATGATGCGGCCCTCGTGCTCGGTGATGGAGCAGAAGGTGCAGCCGCCGAAGCAGCCGCGCATGATGTTGACGCTGAAGCGGATCATCTCCCACGCGGGGATCTTGGTGGCGCCGTCGTGGCGCCCGCGCTCGTCGGCGTAGCGCGGGTGCGGGCCGCGCGCGTAGGGCAGGCCGAACACCCAGTCCATCTCGGCGGTGGTGAGCGGGATGGGCGGCGGGTTCAGCCACACGTCGCGCGCGACCGAACCCTCGCCGTGCGCCTGCACCAGGGCGCGGGCGTTGCCGGGGTTGGTCTCCAGGTGCAGCACGCGGTTGGCGTGGGCGTACAGCACGGGGTCGCGCTTGACCTGCTCGTAGCTGGGCAGGCGGATGACGGTGCGCTCGCGCGCAGCGCGCGGGGCGCCGCCGGAGCGCGGCGCCGGGTTGGGGACGAAGCGCAGCGGCTGGACCGGGGATGCGGCGGATTTCAAGCCTTTTTGGCCTTCATCCAGCATGGAATCTGCGCCGACAGCTATTGAAAAAGGAGCATCCTTGCGCTCGCAGCTCGCGCCCCGGGCGGCCGCCTGCTCGCCGGTGGTCTGGTAGGGGTTCAGGTGCGCGTCCACGCGGCCGGGGATATCGACCTCGGTGGAGTCGATCTCGAACCAGCCCGGCTCCGACGCGCGGCGCACGAAGGCGGTGCCGCGCACGTCGGTGATCCGCTCAACGGGCTCGCGCCGCGCCAGGCGGTGCGCCACCTCGACCAGGGCGCGCTCGGCGTTGCCGTACAGCAGCAGGTCGCACTTGCTGTCCACCACGATGGAGCGGCGCACCTTATCGCTCCAGTAGTCGTAGTGGGCGATGCGGCGCAGGCTGCCCTCGATGCCGCCCAGCACGATGGGCACATCCTTGTACGCTTCGCGGCAGCGCTGGCTGTAGACGATGGCGGCGCGGTCGGGCCGCTGGCCGCCCACGTCGCCGGGGGTGTAGGCGTCGTCGCTGCGGATCTTCCGGTCGGCGGTGTACCGGTTGATCATCGAATCCATGTTGCCCGCCGTCACGCCCCAGAACAGGTTGGGCCGGCCGAGCAGCCGGAAGGGCTCGGCGCTCTGCCAGTCGGGCTGGGCGATGATGCCGACGCGAAAGCCCTGCGCCTCCAGCACGCGGCCGATCACGGCCATGCCGAAGCTGGGGTGGTCCACGTAGGCGTCGCCTGTGACGAGAATGACGTCGCACGAATCCCAGCCGAGCGCCTCCATCTCCGCCCGGCTCGTGGGCAGGAAGGGCGCGGTGCCGAAGCGCTGGGCCCAGTAGGGCTTGTAGCCGGTCAGCGGCTTGGCGGCGCGCGGGAAGAAGGAGACGTCGATAGGGGCGTTCATGGGATGGCCGCGCACAGGGGCGGCCGGCAGGATGCGGCCGCGAACGCGCCAAAGGGGGGAGTGAGCCCTGGATTCTAGTTTTTTGGCGCCCGGCGCGCAGCCGCCGCGGATTCGGCGGCGCTCGGTCAGCGGCGCTCGATGAGCTGCCCGCGCAACTCGCCCCGCGGGTAGCGCGTCGTGGGCAGGTTCACATACCACTGCCCGGCCAGCAGGTTGGCGCGCTGGGCGGACGTCAGCATGGCGCGGCCTTCGTAGGGGCTGACGATGCCGCGGCCCAGCGGCAGCACGGCGGGGGCCACCTCGCCGTCCATGCCGGGGCTGTGGAAATGGCCGCCCCGCACCGGGCCGCTGAGCTGGCTGAAGCTCAGCTTCCAGCGCAGCAGGCCGGTGTTGCGGTTGAGCACGGCCACCAACTCGCCCTGGGCCGCGCTGTCGTTGGACGGCACGGCATCGCGGCCGCTCAGCCGCGCACTGAAGGCAGCCAGCTCGGGCAGAGGGGTGCGCTCCGTCGGTGCCGGCGCGGAGCGGGGCTCGGGGGCACTGGCGCAGGCCGCCAGCACGACCGCCAGGGCGAGCGCGCCCCAGACGCGCCGCGCCGCAGGATGGGAAGGCAGTTGATGATGCATGCCCCGACCTTGGCAAAGCGACCGGGGGCAGCGGTCAGTTCACCACCCGCAACTGGCCGCGCATCTCGCCCTGCGGGTAGTTGCCGGTGTACACGTTGACATACCACAGTCCGTCCAGCAGGTCCGTCGCCTGCTGCGGCGTCAGCGTGGCCCGGCCCTCGTAGCGCGCGCCGAAGGGGCCGGGCCAGACCATGGCTGGCGGCCCGTTCTGGCCCATGTCGGCCGGGCCGTGGAACTGGATGGAGGTGATGGCGCCCGACAGCCCGGACCAGGACGCCTTCCAGCGCAGCAGGCGGCTGCTGGCGTCGTACAGCGCGTCGAGCTGGCCGGCGGCGGGGCTGCGCGCGGGCGGCAGCACGCTGGCACCGTCCATGCGCGTGGTCAGGGTCACCAGGTGGGCGCTGGGGCTGGCCGGATCGACCGGGGGCAGCGGCTGCGGCACGGGCTGCACCGGCGGCACCGGCTGCGCCTGCGCCCCGGACGGCAGTGGTGCCGGCACGGGAGGCAGCGGCTCGGGCAGGCGCACCGGCGGCGGGTCGTAGCGCGGCCCGAGATCCACCGAGGCGCAGGCGCTGGCCAGACAGGCCGCGGCCAGCACGGCGAGCGAGGGGCGCGAAGGGATCCAGGCGGACGTGGGCATGGCGGGACTCCTTGTGATGAGGCGGGCGGTCACGGCCCCGACTGTAGCGGTCGGCTCGCGCGCAAATTGTAGGCAGACGCCGTGCCCGCCCGGCATGGCCCTGACCGGACCGCCGTCCGCTCCTTGATCGATAGCGGCCGGCGCAATACAGGTGCCGGCAAATGACCAATTTTCATTCAAAGGAGCATACCCACGGCAATTCCCTCGCCCTGCTATGCTGGCCCGTCGTCACGTCCCAGGAGACCCCGCCATGCTCGATCTGCCCGCTCTGCAACACCTGCTCGACCCGCTGCTGCCCGGCCTGATGGGCGTGCGCCTGCTGGAGGCCGCGCCCGAGCGGGTGCGCGCCGAAATGACGGTGCGGCCCGACCTGTGCACGGCCGGCGGCATCCTGCACGGCGGCGCCTACATGGCCTTCGCCGACACGCTGGGCGCCGTCGGCACGGTGGTGAACCTGCGGCGCGGCCAGACCACGACCACCACCGACTCCAGCACCAAGTTCATGGCCGGTGCCCGCGCCGGCACGGTGGTCACCGGCGAATCGGTGGCCCTGCACCGCGGGCGCACCACCCAGGTGTGGCAGACCAGCATCCGCAACGCCGACGGCAAGCTGTGCGCCGTGGTGACGCAGACGCAGTTGGTGAGGGAGGCCAGCCCCACTCCGGGCGTCCCGAATCAATAAAACAAGCTCTGTTAAATTTTCCGTCTCAGGCGGCGAGATCGCGCTCGGGTGCGTGGCGCACTCGGCAGCCGGTGGCACGCCTATGGCGGGGTGGCTGCGGCGCGCGGGACGCAATGGTTTCCTATCTGGCCCAGCCGGGGCCAGCGGGATTCGCGTGGATTTCTTGATCGAGCGTGGCGCACCCACTCCAGGGCAGCGAGGCATCCGTCCTGGGCAGGTGGCCGTGCCCGTGCTGCATTGCGCTCACTGGCCCGCAGGCTGTCTGGAGGCGCCGCCGGCCTGCGGTATGGTTGGTGGCAGCCTGGCGCCGGACGCCGCCAGTGGACTTTTCACAGGAGGGTGATTTCCATCATGGCGATTCGTGTGTGCGATCCCGCGCAGGGCTGGTGGGGGCTGCGCGAGGCGCTGACCGCGGCGCGGCGCGGCGACACCGTGCGCGTGCCGGCGGGTGAGTACGCGGGCGAGGGTACGCTGGAACTGCCCGCCGGGGTGGCGCTGGAGGGGGCACGAGGCGCTTGCCTGTGCAGTACCGGCCTCGGGCCGGTACTCTCCATCGGGGCCGGCGGCTGCCGCGTGTCCGGCCTGCGCTTTCTGCCCGCGGGGCACGACGGCCAGGTGTTCGTCCACATCCGGGGCACCGAGGGCGTGTTGGTGTCGCGCTGCCGCTTCGACGGCGGTGGCCGGGCCGGCGCCGCGGTGCTGGTGGAGGATGCGCGGGAGGTCGATGTCTCGAAGTGCTTGGCCGTCCGCTGCGGCGGCGTCGGCAGTGACGATAACGCCATCGAATTTCGGCGATCACAGGGACGGGTGCTGGGCAACCGCTGCGGGAAGGGAGGCAACGACGGCATCGCCATCGCCTCCAGCGCCGTGGAGGTGCAAGACAACAAATGCTGGGGGAATGGGAGGAGCGGCATTGTTGTGGCGCGAGACCCGTTGTGTCCCAGTCGCCCCTCCAAGGTCTCGGTCAAGGGCAACCGATGTCATGGCAACGAGGGGGACGGCATTACCTTTTCCTCCAGTGTCGGCGAGGCCTGGGGCAACGAGAGTTGGGGAAATGGGGCGAACGGCATTGCCGTGCAGCGAGACAAGGTCTCGCCCCGCCGACCCTCCAAGGTCTCGGTCAAGGGCAACCGCTGTCATGGCAACAAGGGGGGCGGCATTGCCTTCGTTTCCAGTGTCGGCGTGGCCCGGGGCAACGAGTGCTGGGGGAACGGGTTTTTCGGCATCCTCGTCAAGCGGGACGAGGAATTCACCGATCAGCCCTTGAAGGCGACAGTCGAGGGCAACCGTTGCCATGGCAACAAGCACAGCGGCGTTGCCTTCGGCTCCATCGAAGGCGAGGCCCGGGGCAACGAGTGCTGGGGCAATGAGACGGAGGGAATATTATTTGTTAGCAGCCAGGGTTTGGCGGTAAATAACCGTTGCCATGACAACGGGTTGAGTGGGATTACTTTTCTATACGTCGAAGGACAAGCCCGGGGCAACGAATGCTGGGGCAACAAAGAGGCGGGGATACTTTTCGACGGCAGCCGGGGCTTGGCCGAGAACAACGATTGCTGGCTGAGCAAGACCCGGTCGGGCATCTGTGTCCAGAGCGGCTCGACCGGCGTCCTGCTGCGTGGGAACCGCTGCCACGACAACAAGCACAGTGGCATTGCCTTTTCTTCCAGCGAAGGCGAGGCGCGAGGCAACCAGTGCTGGGGGAATGGGCTGCACGGCATTGCCGTGCAACGAAACCAGGAATCCCCTGGCCGCCCGTCGAAGGTGACGCTCGAGGGCAACCGCTGCTATGGCAACACGGAGGTCGGCATCGTTTTTTCCTCCAGTGCCGGGGAAGCCCGAGGCAACACGTGCTGGGGAAACGGCCTAGGCAGCGGTGTTCACAGGGAAGGCCCCTCGGCCGTACTTGTCGAAGATCATCGCCAAGACCCCGATCTGGCGGCTGACATTGCCGGTCGGACGCGCCAACGCGCCGCGCATCCGCTGCAGGCCTGGCTGTCGGCGTGCGCGGGCAACGAAGCCAGGGCGCGTGCCTTGGCCGACTGCGTGTATTCCGGCGGCTGTGCCGACTGCTTTGCGCGCTTCTGGTCAGGCGGCGTCTCGGCGCTGGCAGTTGGCGAGTCAGAGCGGCGGAGCGGCAGCCGGCCGGCACAGGGCCGCGGCTCCGACGGGCTGCTTGTCCTCACCTACGACGTTGTAGTTGAGCAAAAGGGGCCGACCCATGAAACGCACATCGTTCGCAAGGCACCTTCGGGCCTGCAGACGATCGGGCGGGCGCTGTCATCGCAATGGCAGGATTTCAGTCGACGCGCAGGCAACGCAGCCGCCAGGCGCAGGCCCTGGAAACTGCTGAAGGCTTGGTGGAAGGGCGACAACAGGTTGCGCGCCGCGAGTGCGGCGCCGAAATGGACCGTGGCCCTGGTGTCGACCGACGAGGAGGCTTTCCGCCAATGGGTGAACCTGGGCCAGGGCGACAAGGCAGACTGGAAAAGCCGGCGGCTAGTGCTGGGGCCTTCGGCCGTGGCTCGGCGGAGCGGGGAGCGCGGCTTTCTAGAGCATGAACTGCTGGGCCAGCACGCCGGACACGGGTGGCGGCTCTGGCTGGCGCGGGTAGAGGCGCTACTGCTCGCGCCCGCCGGGCCAGCGAGCGCGCGTTTCCTCCTGTTTGCCGTGGTGCTGGGTCTGCTGGTGGCGTGGTTGATCGAGGTTCCTGGCGCGATCATTCACCAACCGGACCTGCTGATCAGCCATTGGCGGACGCAGACCGCCAATGCGTGGTGGGCAAAGTTGGCACTCTTCTATGGCGTTCTGGTGCCACTCGTTTTTGCAATGTTGGTGTGGAACCCGCTCCTGCCCCGCTGCTTGAAGCTGTCTCATCGCTTTCTTCTTGATGTTGTGGATTTGCCGGGCGCGGGGTTGGTGAAGACATTGTTCGAAGAAAAAGCTTGGCTGCGGCACTCGGAGCCTGGCCGGCGTTTCTGGCTGCGCCGCAAGCTGTACGGCTACCGCCTGTTCGGTGGCCTGTTCCGCGCGCCGCTTCCTGCCGTCGTGGCGGTGGAGCGTATCGACGAGCCTGGTAGCGATGACACCGACGACTTACGGGCGATCCTGGCGGTGGCGCCGCGCAACCAGCCGGTGTTTCTGGTCACCCGGATGCCGGGCCTGTCGATGCTGGTTGATGGGTATCTGGATGTCTGGTTCACGTCGTTGCCGGACGAAGGCGTTGCCTACCCGGGTCGCATGGTGCACGACTCCGCATCGATCGCGCTGCGTCCTGCGGATGAGGACCAGGGCGGCATGAAGGCTGAAGCGCAGTTGGAGCGTCTGCTGGGCCTGAGCGCCCCTGAGCAAGCGCAGGCCCTGGCCGTCCCCGACAAATGGGTGCTGCACGAGGTGTTGCCGGCCTTGGTGCTGGGCTCCACGCCCCACATGCACGTGCAGGTGCGCCGCTGGCCGGGAGAGTTCGATCAGAACGAGGAATTCTTGGCAAAGGAGCTGGCGTTTTTCCTGCGCGTTCCACCTCTGCTGGAAGCGAACCACCTCGGACTGGATAAGAGCGGTGTCGACAACTTGAATGAATTCACCAAGCGTGGCGTGGCGCTGCTGAACGCGAAAGACTCCGAGGAAGGAACGCAGTGGATCGGCCAAGTGGGCCACCGGCTGCAGGTGGTTGGCGTTTTGCGTGCGTTGTACCGTGAGTACGCGGGCAAGAAGAAGCAGATGCGCCCGGACAGGCCGCCCATCGAGCCGCACAACGCGGAAACATATCTGTCCGAACTGCTGACTTGTGGCGAGTTGTACCACTTGGCCAAGGCGCAGGCATTGCTTGAAGCCAGGGACGACGACCTGAAGGCGGCGCAGCGGGTTCCCTTGCATCTGGAGGCGGCGCTGTTCTTGCTCGAAGACCAAAGGACGCTGAATTCGCAGCCGGCGAAGTTGCGCGAGACCGTGGCGGAGGAGTGGGAAAAATTGGCCGGGGCGGTTCTTCGATCGAACAAGGTGTTGCTCGAGCGCAGCGAGGCATGGGGCGAGCGCGTCTGTCTGCCCGTGCTGCTGGCCATGCAGCGACTCGGCGGCCGGCCCGCGTTGGCCAAGTCGCTGCAAAAGGCCATCGAACAACCGTGGTTCGGTGAGGCGCGGGACGGCGAGCCTGACAGCCTTTGGCGGCGATTTCTGTGCGGAGTGTCCCGGTATCTGGGCACAACGCTGGCGCGGCTCGATGAGGCGGAGGCCGGGAAGTGGTTGGACGCCCGGCTGGCACAGGACTGGCATCTGCTGCCCGACGCGCACAAGACCCTGTTGCGTGAGCAGTTGCCGAGCCTGGGCTGGCGGTATGCCAGCCATCTCGCCCGACACGTGGATTCGGCTGCGGCGCTGAAGCGGGGCATCGCCAGCCTGCGCCTGCGGCCAGCTTTGGCCGTGCTGCTGTTCGTGCACCTGGGGGCGGCCGAGGCGCGTTCGCGCGCGCGGGCTGGTGGAGAGGGCGAGGCCTCGAAGGAGGCAATGGCCGATCTGGAACTGGTGGCGCAGACCGCTTTTCGTCTCGGCGGGAGCGCCGGCTATCGCGGTCTGATCCATCTGGAGCCGGGACCGATGCCTGTGTTTTCCCCTGGTCCGCAGGCCTTGGCCGCCGCGCTCGATCTGGCGAGGGACAAGGGGTTGCTCAGGGAGTTGTGCGCCGACCTCGTTGCCGCAGAGGAAGAGGCGCAGCGCATGGAAGCAGCGTCCGCGCAGCTTGCGGGCGAGATCGAGGGCGTCGCGCTGGGCCGCCACAGCGGTCAGCGATCGCTGGAGGAATATGCACTGATCGCTGCTGCTCCATCCGAGGGTGGCGCTGGTTGAAGGCTGGTTCTAGAGTTTTTCGGGCTTTTCGGCCTTGAGGGCGCTGGAGCCATCCGAGACAATTTCAGCCGAACCACACAGAGCCTGAACCGATGAGCCGCTTCGTTCCCGTAGACCGACACCGCCTACCTGCGCGAAGTCTTCAGCGGCGAAGACCGCCAACGTCGCCACGAGCAGGCGGTGCGGGTCATCGATTACACGCCGCAAGAGTTGGCCACACCGGCGCAGGACAGTTACCGGCTGGTGATTCGTATCTGAACAGTATTGACGCTAAAGCAGCTCCGCCGCCTGCACCGTGACCACCACCGTCTGCGGTGCGCCGTCGCGCTCGCGGCGGCGCAGCCACCACACGGCGCCCTTCTTCACCGCGCAGTCGCCGCCGGGCAGGCCCAGCAGCTGCGCCACCGTCTGGCCCAGCGCGGGCTGATGGCCGACGACCAGCACCGGCGCCCGGGCCGTGGGCCAGCCGGCCAGCCGCAGCAGTTGATCGGCCGTGGCGCCGGGCCGCAGTTCGTCGTGCAGCCGGTACTTGCGGCCCAGCGCGCCCACGGTCTGCTCGGTGCGCACGGCGGGGCTGGCGAGCACGCGCGCGCCCTCGGGCAACTGGCGGTCGAGCCAGGCGGCCATGCGCGCGGCCTGCTTCTCGCCGCGCCGCGTCAGCGGGCGGGCCAGGTCGCTCATGCCCTCGCCGGGGTCTTGCGCCTCGGCATGGCGCCACAGGATCAGGTCCATGCTTGCTTGCTGTTGATGCGTGCTGAAACGCAGCTTACGCCGATGATCGCCGCAAGGCTCAAGCGCCGAGGAAGTGCCAGCGGTAGCGTGGCGGCAGGTCGGCGATGCGCATCAGCATCGGCAGGTCGGCGGTGTTGAAGTCGGGGTCCCACGCCGGTGCGCCCAGCACCCGCGCGCCCAGGCGCAGGTAGCCCCGGATCAGCGCCGGCGGCTCCACCGGCAGCGTGCCGTCCAGGCGCTCCACCGGCAGCGGCAGACGCGGGCGCACGCGGTATTCGACCGGGGCCATGTGCGTGCGCTCCAGCTGGCGCCAGATGCTGGCCGCCGCGTCGCCGCCGACCACGCCGCCGTGCAGCATGGGGATGCTGGCGCAGCCGATCATCGTGTCGAGCTGGTTGCGCACCATGAACTCGGCCAGCGCGCCCCACAGCGCCATGATGACGCCGCCGTGGCGGTGCGCGGGGTGCACGCAGCTGCGGCCCAGCTCCACCATGCGGGGGCGCAGCGCACGCAGGCGGGTCAGGTCGAACTCGGTGTCACTGTAGGCGCCGCCCACGCGCCGGGCCTGGGCCGGGGTCAGCACGCGGTAGGTACCGATCACCTCGCGCGTGGCGGCGTCGCGCACCAGCAGGTGCTCGCAGAAATCGTCGAACAGGTCGATGTCGTGGCCGGGCTCGGGGGTGGACAGGCGCGCGCCCATCTCGCCCGCGAAGACCGCGTGGCGCAAGCGCTGCGCCGCCCTCACTTCGTCCTGGTGGCGCGCCCAGGCCACCTCGATGCCCTGGGTGCCCGGCCCTTCAGCAAGGCCCTGACCGCGGCGATGAAGAGCCCCCCGGGGCGGGCGGGCGGGCGGCGCCATCGGCGACAGCGCGAAGGTGGGCGTGGGCAGTTCTTTCACGGGCGGCGCTCCTGTGCACGGGATTCCATGCGGCCATGGTCGGCCCCGCGCGTGACGGCGCCATGTCGAACGGATGAAGGATTCATGACGCAGTGCCCTTGCCCGCCACACCGCTGAGACAATACGCGCCACCATGACGGACCAGCCCGCCGCCCACGCGCTTTCGCCCCACCCCGGCACGCCCTGCGCCGCCGTCCAGCGCCTGGAGGTGACGCTGGCCAACGCCGCCTCGGGGCAAGCATGGCACCTGCGCTACGAGCTGACGGGCGACCTGGACCGGCTACGCGTGCCGCCCGCGTCCGGCCAGCCGTCGCCCAGGGACGGCCTGTGGCGCCACACCTGCTTCGAGGTCTTCGTCGGTTCGGCGGGGAGCGCGGCGTACCGTGAATTCAACTTCAGCCCCTCGGGCGACTGGGCGGCCTACGCCTTCAGCGTGCCGCGCGTGCGCGACGCCGCCGCCGAGCCCTTGCCCGCGCCGCGCCTGGCCTGCACGCGCGCGCCGCGCCGCCTGACGCTGGAGGCCTGGCTGCCCTGGTCCGCCCTGCCCCCGCCCGGCGACGGTGGCGCGCTGGTCGGCCTCAGCGCCGTCATCGAGACCCTGGACGGCGGCCTCGCCTATTGGGCGCTGCGCCACCCCGCCGCCCGCCCCGACTTCCACGACCGCGCCGGCTGGACCGCGCGCGGACCGCACCCTCACCCGCTCACCCCATGAAAACCGGCCTCGAACGCTTCCTCGACGACCCCGCCCTGCACGCCCCGCTGCAAGGCCGCCGCGTGGCGCTGCTGGCGCACCCCGCCTCCGTCACGCGCGGCCTCGCGCATTCGCTCGACGCGCTGGCCGCGCTGCCGGACCTCCAGCTCACGGCCGCCTTCGGCCCGCAGCACGGCCTGCGCGGCGACAAACAGGACAACATGGTCGAGTCGCCCGACTACACCGACCCGCGCCTTGGCATCCCCGTGTTCAGCCTGTACGGCGACGTGCGCCGCCCCACCGAGGCCATGCTGGACAGCTTCGACGTGCTGCTGGTCGACCTGCAGGACCTGGGCTGCCGCATCTACACCTTCATCACCACCCTGCGCTACGTGCTGGAGGCCGCCGCCCGCACCGGCAAGGCCGTGTGGGTGCTCGACCGCCCCAACCCCGCCGGCCGGCCGGTGGAGGGGCTGACGCTGCACCCCGGCTGGGAGAGTTTCGTCGGCGCCGGCCCCATGCCCATGCGCCACGGCATGACGATGGGCGAACTGGGCCACTGGTTCATCGCCCACCTGGGCCTGCGACTGGAGTACCGCGTCATCCCGATGGAAGGCTGGCGGCCCGACGCCGCCCCGGGCTTCGGCTGGCCGCCCGAGCGCACCTGGGTCAACCCCAGCCCCAACGCCGCCAACCTGAGCATGGCGCGCGCCTACGCCGGCACCGTGATGCTGGAAGGCACCACGCTGAGCGAGGGGCGCGGCACCACGCGCCCGCTGGAGCTGTTCGGCGCGCCCGGCCTCGACACCGGCCGCCTGCTGGCCGGCATGCGCGCGCTGGCGCCCGAATGGCTGCGCGGCTGCGTGCTGCGCGCCTGTTGGTTCGAGCCCACCTTCCACAAACACGCGGGCCAGCTCTGCGCCGGCATGCAGATCCACGTCGAAGACCCCGCGCACTACGACCACGCCGCCTTCCGGCCCTGGCGGCTGCAGGCGCTGGCCTTCAAGGCGCTGCGCGCGCAGGCGCCCAGCTACCCGCTGTGGCGCGACGTCGCCTACGAGTATGAGCACGGCCGGCTGGCTATCGACCTCATCAACGGTAGCCCGCTGCTGCGCGAATGGGTGGACGACCCGGCCGCCGCGCCGGCCGACCTGGACGCGCTGGCGCGCGCCGACGAATCGGCCTGGATCGAGGAGCGCCGCCCGTTCCTGCTGTACTGACCGAAAGCCACGCCATGAGCGACATCACGATCTTCCACAACCCCCAGTGCGGCACCTCGCGCAGCGTGCTGGCCCTGATCCGCGCCAGCGGCGCCGAGCCGCGCATCGTCGAGTACCTGAAGACCCCGCCCTCCGCCGCCGAACTGCGGGCCCTGGCCCGGGCCACCGGCGAGCCGCTGCGCGCCCTGCTGCGCACCAAGCAGCCCGAGGTCCTGGCGCAGGGCCTGGACGACCTCGCGCTCACCGACGGCCAGCTCGCCGCCGCCATGGCGGCCACGCCCGTGCTCATCGAGCGCCCGATCGTGGTGGCGCCGCGCGGCACGCGGCTGTGTCGCCCGGCCGACCGCGTGCGGGACTTGCTGCCGCGCCAGGAGAGCGGCTCCGGGCCGGCCGCAATTTGAATCAAATTGTCTTCAATCCCGCGTCCATATTGCGCTAACAGCTATTTTTTAAATAGCACTTCGCCATGCCCACCTCCGACCCGCCCCTCAACGCCCCACGCTCGCGCGCCGACCTGTTCTGGTCCTTCACCACGCTGGCGCTGCAGGGCTTCGGCGGCGTGGTGGCGGTGGTGCAGCGCGAACTGGTCGAGAAGAAGCGCTGGCTCTCGCGCGAGCAGTTCCTCGAGGACTGGGCGGTGGCGCAGATCATGCCCGGCCCCAACGTCGTCAACCTGTCGATGATGATCGGCGGCCGGCACTTCGGCGTCGCCGGCGCGCTGGCGGCGCTGGCCGGCATGCTGGCCGTACCCACCGTTCTGGTGCTGGCGCTGGCGGCGCTGTTCGCCACCGTGGCCGACGCCGAGGTCGCGCAGCGTGCGCTGCGCGGCATGGGCGCCGTCGCCGCCGGGCTGGTGCTGGCCACCGGCATCAAGCTGGTCGGCGCGCTGCGCGCCAACGTCATGGGCCTGCCGGTCTGCGCGGCCGCCGCCATCGCCGCCTTCGTCGCCGTGGCCCTGCTGCGGGTGCCGCTGGGCTGGGTGCTGGCCGTCGTCGGCGGCGGCTGCTGCCTGTGGGCCTGGCGCTGCCTGGGCCGCGCGTCGCCGGCGCCCGGCGACGCCCATCCGGCCAACCCCTCATGACCATCAGCCTCGCCCCCGCCGACTGGCTGGACCTGCTGGCGCACTTCCTGTCGCTGTCGCTGCTGGCGGTGGGCGGCGCCATTTCGACCGCGCCGGACATGCACCGCTACCTGGTCGATGCGCGCCACTGGCTGAGCGAGGGGCAGTTCACCTCCTCCATCGCCCTGGCCCAGGCAGCGCCGGGGCCCAACGTGCTGTTCGTCGCCCTGATGGGCTGGAACGTGGGGCTGAACGCCGGCGGCGGCCCGGCGGGCGGCTGGCCGGCTTACGGCCTGGCGCTGCTGGGCGTGGCCATCACCCTGGCGGGCATGCTGCTGCCCTCGTGCGTGCTGACCTACGCCGCCACGCGCTGGGCGCACAAGAACCGCGAGCTGCGCGCCGTGCGCGCCTTCAAGGCCGGCATGTCGCCCATCGTGGTGGCACTGCTGATCGCCACCGGCTGGCTGCTGACCGGCGCGCACGACCAGCCGGCGCGCGACTGGCGGCTGTGGGCGCTGACCGCCATGGCCACGGTGCTGGTGTGGCGCACCCGGCTGCACCTGCTGTGGATCATCGGCGCCGGAGCGATGCTGGGGGCGCTGGGCTGGGTGTAGCGCCTGTTTCAGATCGAATCGGCCTATAGCCCGCGCCCATCAACAGCAGACAGCTACTATTTCAGGAGCATTCATCACAACCCCGCCTCGACCATGCGCAGCAGCCGACCGCCCAGCACCAGTCGCACGGCGGGCGGCGCGCGGCGCAGCGGCCCATCGATGATGAGCAGCGCCATGCCGTGCACCGACGACCACGCCAGGAACTCGGCGCCGGGCCGCCGCTCGGCGGGCAGCACGCCAGCCTGCACCATCGCATCCAGCGCGTAGCCCAGCAGCTCGAAAGGGTTGAGGCCCTTGGCGGCGGTGCGCGCCGGGTCGGTGGGCACCTCGACGTCGTGCGCGCCGAAGGCGAACGCGGTGCGAAACCACCCCGTCTCCGCCTGCGCGAAGCCCAGGTAGCCGCGCCCCACGGCGGCGAGCATGCCGCGCGCGCGGGTGGCCGCATCGGGCAGCGCCTCGGCCTGCCGCAGTTCGGCCTCGATGGCCTGCGCCAGCGCCCCCACGGCCGCCGCGCGCACGGCGTCGAACAAGGCCTGGTGGCTGGAGAAGTGACGGTACGCCGCGTTCGGCGCCACGCCGGCGCGGCGCGTGGTCTCGCGCAGCACCACGGCCTCCGGCCCGCCCTCGCGCGCCAGCGCCAGGCCCGCCTCGACCAAGGCGGCGCGCAGGTCGCCATGGTGGTAGGTCGCGCGTGCGCCGAGGATCGATTGCGAATCAGTGGCCATGAGCGGTTAGAGCAAAGGAACGAAGGATTACAACCACGTGAACCCTTCATGTGGACAGCGTCCATTTTAATGCCTAGGATATGTGTACGCCGTCCACAAATCAAAGGAGTCCCATGGCTCGCCTCACCCCACGCATCCAGCCCTGCCTCTGGTTCGACACCCAGGCCGAAGAGGCCGCGAACTTCTACACCGGCCTCTTTCCCGACTCGCGCATCCTCAGCGTCACGCACTACAGCGAGGCCGGGCAGGAGGAGCACGGCAAGCCCCCCGGCTCGGTGATGACCGTGTCCTTCACGCTGGACGGCCAGGAGATGTTGGCCCTCAACGGCGGGCCGCACTTCCAATTCACCCCCGCCGTGTCGCTGATGATCAACTGCGACAGCCAGGCCGAGATCGACCACTACTGGAGCCGCCTGGGCGAAGGGGGCGATCCCGCCGCCCAGCAGTGCGGCTGGCTGGCGGACCGCTACGGCCTGTCGTGGCAGGTGACGCCACGCGACTGGGAGCGTCTGATGAACGCGCCCGACCAGGCCGCCTCGCGGCGCGCCATGCAAGCCATGATGAAGATGAAGAAGCTCGACATCGCCGCCCTGCAAGCGGCCTTCGACGGGCGCTGATCCAGCGCCCTGTAACCCCGCCACCCGGAGACCCACCATGCAATTCATTCCTTACCTCAACTTCGACGGCAACTGCGCCGAGGCCATGGCGTTCTATGCCAAGTTGTTTGGCGGTCAGATCGTGCACCAGATGACGTTTGGCGAGATGCCAGCGAGCGAAGGCATGCCGCCGTTGCCCGACGCCCTCAAATCGTGCCTCATGCACGCCCATTTGCAGATCGGCGCGCAGACCCTCATGGGCTCGGATGCCCTGCCCGCCATGCCGGGCCAAAGCGACGCCTGCGGGGGCGGCTACCAAAAACCGCAAGGCCTCTGGGTGTCGATCAGCGTGGACACCGTCGCCGAAGGCCAGCGCGTGTTCGATGGGCTGGCCGAGGGCGGCCAGGCGACCATGCCCTTCACCCAGACCTTCTGGTCGCCGGGCTTCGGCATGGTGACCGACCGCTTCGGCACGCCGTGGATGGTCAACGTCGCGACGCAGGGTTGAGGTTCGCATGGGCAGCGTGATCGTGGAACAGATCATCAGCCTCGACGGCTATGCCGAGGACTCGGACGGAGGCATCGGTTTTTTCGCCAACGCGGACTGGATCAACCAAGCCGATACCGAACAACTGCGGGTTCTGTCGGGCGTCGCGGCCATCGTCTTCGGCGCCAAGACCTACCGCATGTTCGCCGACTATTGGCCTACCGCGAATCCGGCGGTGGAGCCGGTCGCGACGCCGATCCGGGAGCGCCCCAAGTTCGTCGTTTCCTCCACCCTCGCATCGGCCCCCTGGGGAGCGGACGATTCGGCCGAGATCCTCAGAGGTGACGGCGTGGCTGCGGTCCGCGGCTTGCGCCGACGTTTTGCCGGCAACCTGATGATCTGGGGCAGCCTGACGTTGACCGATGCGCTGCTGCGCGCCAACGAGGTCGATGTGCTGCGTCTGCGTGTGCTCCCCCTGCTGCTTGGCCGCGGCCGATCCTTCACGCCGCCGGACCTGGGCTTGTGTCCGTTGTCCTTCGCTTCGGCGCAATCGTTCGCGGGAGGCTTGGTCGTGCTCGAATACCGCCGCCACCCGAGTCAAACCCCAGCCGCCTGATGACGATGGATGTCACTCGCGGAATCCTAGGAGTGTCTGATGAACATCACCATCGAAACCCTGGTCCAGGCACCCGTGGCCCAAGTCTGGGCGGCGTGGAACGACCCGCGTGCCATCGAGCGGTGGAACACCGCCTCGCCCGACTGGCACACGCCGCGCGCCAGTGTCGACCTGCGCGAGGGCGGGCGCTTCAACACGCGCATGGAAGCACGCGACGGCAGCGCCGGCTTCGACTTTGAAGGCACCTACACGCGCATCGACCCGCAGCGCCTGATCGAATACACGATGAGCGACCAGCGCCGGGTGCGCGTGGAATTCGCGGAATCGGCCGGCGGCACCACCGTGCGCGAGACCTTCGACGCCGAGAACACCCACACCGCCGAACAGCAGCGCGAAGGCTGGCAAGCCATCCTCGACAGCTTCGCGCGCTACGTCGAAACCCGGACCTGAAGAACGCTTTTCACTCACACAGGAGATTGCCATGAAGCCCAACCCCATCGTCTGGTTCGAGCTCTACGTGCAGGACATGACGCGTGCGCGCAAGTTTTACGAAGCCGTGTTCCAGCACAAGCTGGAGCCGCTGGCCGCGCCCGAGGGGGAAGCCAGTGGCATGGAGATGCTGAGCTTCCCCATGGAAATGAACGCCCCCGGCGCGGGCGGCATGCTGGTGCGCATGGAGGGCGTGGCGCCCGGCGGCGGAGGCACGCTGGTGTACTTCGGTTGCGAGGACTGCGCCGTGGAGCAGTCCCGGGTCGAGGCAGCGGGCGGCCAGGTGCGCAAGCCCAAGTTCTCCATTGGCCAATACGGCTTCTGCGCGCTGGTGGTGGACACCGAGGGCAACTGCATCGGCCTGCATTCCATGCAGTGACCAGGAAGGCGCCTGTCCTGGCAATTGAACCTTCGCTGACTTTCGAGGAGAAACCCCATGCGTTACCAAGCCAGTTGCCACTGCGGCCAGAACCGGCTCAGCTTCGAAGGCGACATCAATGAAGTGCTGGCCTGCAATTGCTCGATGTGCCAGCGGCGCGGCTCGCTGCTGTGGTTCACACCGCGCGAGGGCCTCCAACTGCAAACGCCCGAGGACGCCAGCCGCAGCTACACCTTCCACAAGCACGCCATCCGCCACCGCTTCTGCCCCACCTGCGGCATCCACCTGTACGGCGAGGCCCCCAGCCCGCAGGGCGTGCCGATGGCGGCCATCAACGTGCGCTGCGTGGAAGACATCGACCTGGCCGCCATTCCCGTGCGCCACTTTGATGGGCGAGCCGTGTGACCGCACCCCCCATTTCCCCATTTTTCCCAAGGAGACCCCGTCATGCCCACCGGAACCGTCCACCTTCACCGCGTCCTTCGCACCACGCCCGACAAGGTCTACCGCGCCTTCACGCATGGCCCGGCGCTGGCCAAATGGCTGCCGCCCTATGGCTTCATGTGCCACGTCCACCAGTTCGATGGCCAGGTCGGCGGCAGCTTCAGGATGTCGTTCGAGAACTTCTCGACCGGCCACAGCCATTCATTCGGCGGCGAGTACCTCAAGCTGACTCCCGGCGAACGCGTCGAGTACACCGACCGCTTCGACGACCCCAACCTGCCCGGCGAGATGCACGTGACCGTGACGCTGCGCGCGGTGTCGTGCGGCACCGAAGTCCACATCGAGCAGGCCGGCATCCCGGAACTCATTCCGGTCGAAATGTGCTACCTGGGCTGGCAAGAGTCGCTGGTGCAGCTTGCCCACCTCGTCGAGCCCGAGATTCCGAACTGAGGATCAACCCAGGCACGGCGTGATCCGGCACGCCGCCGACGATGGCAAACACATGCACCGGAAATTTTCACAGGAGAACCTCATGCACTACATCGATGGATTCGTCGTCCCCGTACCCCGCGCCAAGCTGGACGCCTACCACGCACTCGCGCAGAAGGCGGGGGCGGTGTGGATGGAATACGGCGCCCTGCAATATTTCGAATGCGTGGGCGACGATGTGCAGCCCGGCAAGCTCACCTCGTTCCCGCAGGCCGTGCAGCTCAAGGACGACGAGGTGGCCGTGTTCTCGTGGATCGTCTACGCCTCGCGCGCCGAGCGCGACCGCATCAACGCGCTGGTGATGAAGGACCCGCGCATCGACTGCAAGCCCGAGGACATGCCCTTCGACGGCATGCGCATGTTCTGGGGCGGCTTCACCGGGCTGGTGGAAATGGGCTGGGGCGCCGCGCCGGACGCCTGAGCGCGACGGCATTCGTCAAGGACTGTCGGACTCCGCGATGACGGCCACGCATTCCAGGCGCCATATCGCCGCTCCCCCTGAGCGGGTGTACCGCCTGCTGACGGATCGGGACGCCGTGCAGCGCTGGCGGGTTCCCGATGGCATGACCAGCCGCGTCCATGAATTCGACCCGCGTGAAGGCGGTTCATTCCGCGTTTCGCTGACCTACGCTTCTGCCGAACCCGCCGGCAAGACCAGCGCGCACACCGACACCTACCACGGCCGCTTCGTCTCGCTGCTTCCTCACGCTTGCGTCGTCGAGCGCATGGCGTTCGAGACGGACGATCCGGCCATGGCCGGCGAGATGACCATCACCTACACGCTGCTTCCCTCGGGCAGCGGCACGGATCTGCTGGCTGTCCATGAAGGGCTGCCGGCTGGCGTGTCGGCCGCGGACAACGAACTGGGGTGGCGCATGGCGCTGGACAAGCTTGCGGCACTTGCGGAAGGCCAGGCGGGCACGGCCGGCGCGGGGACCAAGGCATGCCATGAACCACCCCTACCGCTGGGTCATCGTCGCGGCCGGCAGCCTGCTGGGCTGTGTCGCGATGGGCGCGATGTTCTCGCTGCCCGTCTTCCTGCGGCCGATGGCGCAGGGACACCGGCTGGTCGGTCACCGGCATCTCCGCCGCGATGACCTTCGGCTTCCTCGCCATGGGCGCGGCCAGCCTGGCGTGGGGCACGCCTGTCGGACCGCTTCGGCCCGCGCCCGGTGGTGCTGGCGGGCTCGATCGTGCTGGCGGCCAGCTTGGCGCTGGCCAGCCGGGCCGAGTCGCTGGCGGAGTTCCAGCGGCTGTTCGGCCTGCTGGTCGGCGCGGCGACGGCCGCAGTCTTCGCGCCGATGATGGCCTGCGTCACCGGCTGGTTCGACACGCAGCGCGGGCTGGCCGTGTCGCTGGTCTCGGCCGGCATGGCCGGCCGCATCGGTTTCGGCTTGGCGGGCGACCGCTTCGGCGCGCAGCGCGTGCTGGTCATCGGCCTGCTGGCGCAAGCCTTCGCCGTGCTGGCCTACGCATCGGTCAGCCGGCTCGGCGGCTTCTATACCGTGGCGGTGGCGGTCGGCTTCATCTATGCCGGCACGATGCCGCTTTACGCGGTGATCATCCGCGAGAACTTCCCGCTCAGGATGATGGGCACCATCATCGGCGGCACGGCGCTGGCCGGCAGCCTGGGCATGTCCACCGGGCCGCTGCTGGGCGGCCTGGTTTATGACCGCATGAACAGCTACACGCTGATGTACGTCGCCTCGTGGGGCATGGGGCTGGCGGCGATGGCGGTGCTGATGGCGTTCCGGCCGTTCCCGGCGCGGCGGGCCGGGCTGGCGCCGGCTTAAGCGCCCTGCCCGCGCTGGCGCAGCGCCTCGTACAGGCACACGCCGCTGGCCACCGACACGTTCAGGCTCTCGACCGCGCCGCGCATGGGGATGCGCGCCAGCACGTCGCAGGTCTTGCGGGTGAGCTGACGCATGCCGTCGCCTTCGGCGCCCAGCACCAGCGCGGTGGGCACCTTCAGGTCCATGTCGTACACCGTCTGCTCGGCCTCGCCGGCGGTGCCGACGATCCAGATGCTGCGCTCCTTCAACTCGCCCAGCGTGCGCGCCAGGTTGGTGACCATGAAGTACGGCACCGTCTCGGCCGCGCCGCTGGCCACCTTGGCCACGGTGGCGCTGATGCCGACGGCGTGGTCCTTGGGCGCGATGACCGCGTGCGCGCCGGCGCCGTCGGCCACGCGCAGGCAGGCGCCCAGGTTGTGCGGGTCGGTCACGCCGTCGAGCACCAGCAGCAGCGGTGCCGTGCCCGCGGCCTCCACGCCGTCGAGCAGGTCGTCGAGCGAGCGCGCCAGTTCGACGGGGTGCACGCGCGCGGCCAGCCCCTGGTGGCCGGCGCTGCCGGCCAGCCGGGCCAGACGCTGGGCGTCGGCCTCGATCACGCGCACGCCGGCCTCGGCGGCGCGCTGCAGGAACTGCCGCATGCGCGCGTCGCGCCGCGTGGGGTCGGCATAGACCTCGATGATGGAGGCGGGCGCGACCTTCAGTCGCACGCCGACGGCGTGGAAGCCGAAGATCACTTTGGGTAGGGTTGACATGGCGTGGGGATTATCGGCCGCGCTTGCCCGACCGCCCCGGCAACTCACGCGGCATCATCGGAGGACGCTCTGATTGCTATCTATTAGATAGCGCATGGCGCTTATTCCACGCTGGTCATCGGGCAAAAAATCTCAAAACACAGGCCGACCAGGGAGTTGCCGGTCGGCCTATTGAGAGCGACGACGATGGCGTTGGCCTCAAGCCGTCTGCACGGGAGGCAGCACGTAGCTGCCCGAAAGCAGCGCCGGCTTCGGCAGGTAGGCGCGCAGGATCAGCACGAAGTTGCCCTCGGCTGGCGCCGGCAACCAGTTGGCGTTCGCATCGGCGGGCGCGGTGCGCGACATGCGGATGTCGAGCGCGCCGTCGGCGCCCCGCTTCAGGCCCGCCGTGCGGTCGCCGATGGTGTAGCGATCGATGGGGTTGTCGGCAAAGAAGAGCTGGCCGTCGGACGTGAGGCGGTACATGGACAGCGACCAGAACGAATCCACCGGCGGCAGTTGATCGGCCGCGAAAGTCAGCTTCCAGGATTTCGCACCATCGAATCCGCGCCCTTCCGGCCCACCCACGCGCAGGTACATCGCCTCGACCGGCGGCAGCGCCGCCAGGCCGCCGACGGCGACGGCCGCGCGGTAATCGTAGTCTTGGCCAAAGTTGCCGATGGTGTCGCGCGGCAGGCTCCAGCCATTGCGCACCGGCAAGGTTCTGCGGATCTGCAGGAAGAGGCTGGCCGCGTCGGCCACGCCGGCCTTGATCTCGTCCACCTGGTCAAGCGAATACCGCGCGGAGTCGAAGGCTTTGCCGAATTGAATCAGCGGCGCCATGCTGTCCAGCATGCGCGCATCGGTCATCGGCGGCGGGCTTTCGTTCATCAGGGACTGGACGGACGCGAAATACTGGTCCCACGGCGCCGTTCGTTTCGCAAAGCTCCTGGGCGCGCCGGCCGCCGGGCCCTTGATCGACCAGCCGTCCTGGAAGGCGTGCGCCTTGGGCAGGTCCGCATCGCCATCGACGAGGGTGCGGCCCAGGATCCACGCCGAATTGGTCGGGGCGCGGATGGCCAGCGGGTCCGTCCGCTTGGCGTTGGGCCCGATGACGGTGAAGGTTCGCGCGGCGGCGCCGGACGTGCGGGTGCCCACGATGGCGAAGTTGTTGGTGTACATGTCCATCAACGGCACGCAGTAATAGCGCTCGCCCGACGCTGGCACGCTGATCGTCACCGGCCCTTTCTCCAGGTTCAGCCAGGCTTGCGAATACAGGGTGTCGTTGTTGGGGGTGGTGACGAACTGCCCCTTGGCCGTGACCAATGCGCGATCGTGCCGGAAGCTGTTGGGCTTGAGCCCTTCAGCAAAGCGCGCCGCGCGCTGCTCGGCGTTTTCAATCAGGGGCAGGCCCCAGATCCACGCATTGCGTGCGGCCACCCGCAGGCTGGCGGGAGCGGCGGCCTGGGATGCGACTTGGGCCAATGCCTGCGCGTAAATGCCAGTCGAAGCCAGTGCGCCTGCCGTGGCGGAAACGAATTGTCTGCGGTCCATGTTTGTCCCCTGGAGGGTAGGTATCAGGTATCGCTGGATATTGGGTTCAGGGGTTGGCGAGCCCGCAAGAAGCGCCTCAGTTCACCGGCTGCGCTTCCGGGAACTTCCAGGCGCCGCTGGCGGCTTCCGGGCGCGGCTGGTACAGGCGCACCAGGTAATTCCAGCCCGGCATGATCGGCAGGCAGTTGGGCGTCTTACCATCCTCGCAGCCGCCGAACTGGACGGTGACGTTGCCATCGCCGCCTCGCTTGGCCGTGATGTTGTTGACGGTGTAGGCGCCTTCGGGGTTCTTGTCGAAATAGCCCGCCGCGTTATAGACGCTGACCGACCAGAAGGCGTCCACAGGCACATCCTTGACGCTGAACCGATAGACCGTCTTGCCGTCGTTCTTCGGCGGGGTGACATTCAGGTAGATGGTTTCTTTCTCGGGCAAGCCGCCCCAGGCGGACGCAGCCCCGACGACGTGGCGGACGGGGTTGACCGTGGCCTTGGTGCCGAAGGCCTGCGTCAGGTCGGGCATGGTCGATGCCAGCACGATCAGCGCATCGCGCACCTTCTTGTGGCTGGCGGCATCCCAGGCTGGCAGTTCCAGCTTGCCAGCGTCTTTCTGGCTGACCTGCATCGCGTCTTGCAGCGCGTGGGCCTGCTTGAGGTCATCGGCGCTGGCGGGATCGACGAAGGTGCGGATGATGATGTAGGCGTAGCGCGTGCCAACGCTGTCCCGGGTCAGCGTGTAGGAACCGGCGCCGTGGAAGATGTTCGCCGTGTAGTGGTCCTGGTTGATGACGTGCAGCGACAGGTAGCGCTTGCCCGCGTCGGGCAGGGTGATGGTCGCCGGCCCGGCATCAAGGTCGAACACGACGCTGGAGTACAGCGTGTCCCGGTTCATGCGGATGACCCGCTGTTGGTCGATGGACGTCAGAGCGCGCCCGTGCCGCAGCTTGCCGAGCCCGGCGAGCTTGGACATCATGGTGAGGTAGGCGTCGGTTTCCACGCGCGGAAAATTGTCAACGCTCACGGGCACGGCAGCGGGTGCCGCCGTTTGCGCGTGGGCCTGGAACGCGGTGGTGCACGCTGCCAGTGCGGCAGCGGCGATGAAGGTGGTGGTTTTCATGGAGTCTCCTCTTGGTGGTGTGAATTCTGTGTATGTGCGCGGCCACGGTGATCGGTTGCCGCAGCCGTCGAGTTCTTGTCGCGATCTGCCTTCGCTGAATCGGCACAAGCCGATCGCCTCACTCGCCCTGGACGCCGACAACGCGGATCACCTCGCTCCAGCGCGTCATTTCCTGTCCGATATCGCTGGAGCCGCCCGCACCGTGGGGCGGCTCCACGCGCACGATTTCGTCGGGCCAGGCGGTGGCCTGTGCGGGCACGCCGACCAGGAGGCAGCTGGGCACGGTTGCATCCCTCTTTCATTCCAGCCGTGTGACCGGCGGATAGGTGAAGGTGAAATCCAGGTGCGCCTGGCGCGGCTGGTACAGGCGCAGGGCCACGTAGAACGGCTCGCGCGGCGCCGGCAGCCAGTTGGCGCGCGCAGCGGGATCGGCGGGCTCGTCATGCTGGATCGCGATGCGCAGGCCGCCATCCGCGTCCCAGCGCAGGCCGGGCGTGCGGTCGCCGATCGAGTAGCGGTCGATGGGGTTGTCCACCAGCAGGCAGTCGGACTTGCGGTACATCGTCAGCGACCAGAAGGCATCGACCTGCGGCGCCGCGCCCGGCGCGAAGCGCAGTTCGTAGCGGTGCGCGCCGTCGAGTGCCTGGCCTTGCGCATCGACCTCGGCCACGGGGTACATGGCCTCCTCGATGCCCAGCGCGCCGATCAAGTTGCGGGCCACGCGCGCGCGCAGCGCGATCTGCTCGCCCCAGTGGGTGCGGATGGTGACGGGCACGTTCCAGCCGCCGCCCAGGTCGGAGGCCTGCGCGCTCTGGCGCAGTTCGTCGCACACGTCGGCCAGCGCCTGTTGCAAGGCCGCATCGCCCGCCGCCACGGCCTCGCGCCACAAGGGCTGGGCGGCGGTGTCGTCCCGCGGCGCGGGGTTGCGCGCCCAGGCCGCTTCGACGACGGCACGGTATTCGGCGGCGTCGGGCGTGTCGGTCTTGCGGCCGTTCATCGCCGCGTCGACCTTGCTGGCGGCGGGCTGCATCGTGTCGGCGCGCAGGATGGCGAACTGCTGCTGCAGCGCGGCGACGCGGGCCAGGTCCTCGTCGTTGGGATCGACCAGCACGCGGCCGATGATCCACAGGTCCATGCCCGGCGCGGCGATTTCCACCATGCCTTCGGGCACCGTGCCTTGCCACCGCGGCCCGTGCACGAACAGGCGCTGCGCACGGTTGCCCGTGGTGCGGCGGCCTGCGTAGGCGAAGGGGTTGGTCCACATGTCGAGGAAGCCCAGCGTCCAGTAGCGCTCGCCCATGTCGGGCGCTTCGATGACCAACGGGCCATCGGACAGGTCGAGCCAGGTGTTGAGGTAGACCGTGTCGTTGTTGGGCGAGACAACGGCGCGGTCGGCCGGCGTGAGCAGGCGCTTGGAGTGGGTGAAGGTGTTGGCCCAGCGCAGGTTGGAGGCCTCATCGGCCCCCGCGAAGCCGAGCTGCGGGTGCTTGCGCGGCGCGGTGGCGGCGCGCATGCGCATCATCTCGAACAGCGGCAGGGTGTGGACGATGGCTTGGTGGGTGCGTGAGGTCGAGGTGTTCATGCGACGTGCTCCAGCGGCGGCATGCGGTAGCTGCCATCCAGGAAGGCGGGCTGCGGGTGGTAGAGCCGCAGGATGAGGTAGAAGCCGCCCGCGGGCGCGGGCAGCCAGTTCTCGCGCGGGCCGGGGGGCGGCTGCTGCGAGACGTACAGCGTCAGGCTGCCGTCGGCGTTGCGCTGGAGCGGGCTGCGGTTGCCCAGCGCGTAGCGGCCGATGGGGTTGGGCGCAAGGTAGCGGTCCTCGCCATACAGGGTGACCGACCAGAACGCGCCGGCAGGCACCTGGCCGCCGTCGGCGAAGTGCAGGCGGTACAGGCGCTGGCCGTCGAGCAGTTCGCCCTGATCGTCGTAGTCGGTCACGGCGTAGATGGCCTCGTCGGCGGCCAGCGCGCCCAGGCCCTTCCAGGCGGTGGCGGCGCGCAGCATCAGGTCGTCGCCGTAGCGGCCCAGGCGTGTGGAGTAGCGCCACGGGGCCTTGGAGGCGGCGCGCGTCATGCCTTCGATCGTCTGCATGGCCGTGGCGTAGGCGGCGCGCAGCCCTTCCAGCGTGGCGGGGCGCAGGTCGCCCAGCTTGCCATCCGGGCTCAGCCGCAGGTGCGCGCCGCGCAGCAGGTCGAACACCCCGCGCTGCGAGGGCGGTGGCGGAAAGTCGTGCAGCGCACGGGCCAGGTTGGCGAAGAAGTCCAGCACCTCGTCGCCGCCCTGCTGCCACTGCGCCACGCTGGGCGGCGGCGCGGGGGTGGCAGGCCCGTCGATGCGGAAACCGGCCTG